>Ga0315273_10002904_pt1 | contig 20477 bp, 22 predicted proteins | sample YL17G02_0_MG_FD_205753 | JGI IMG/M metagenome (GOLD analysis project Ga0315273, IMG submission 205753) | Sediment microbial communities from Yellowstone Lake, YNP, Wyoming, USA - YL17G02_0 | ecosystem: Environmental > Aquatic > Freshwater > Lake > Sediment | place: USA: Wyoming | collected... | reverse complement strand
TTTTTCGAAATCCGAAAAGGGGAAACGAAGGCTTCATCAGGATTTTGTTCAGGATAACCCCCTCGATCCTGCTGTTCATTGCAATGAACGCTTATGTCATGACAATCATCATTCCAGTCACGTCCCTTGCCGAGCTTCTTGCGGATTATGTCATTACAACATTCGTATCGATAATCATCTTTTGGACCTTGGCAATCCAACTCAAGTTTTTCGGGCTTTCTGTTTTCCACACCTACCAGGCATTCATGTACGGTTTTGTAAGCTTTCTCATGGTCGGAGGTTTGTCGGGTGCTATCGGAATGCTCTGGACCTTGTACTCCACGTACTGGGGTCTGGTTGTCCTGCATGGGATAAAAAAATCAAATGCCTTATCATCGATGATTATCCCAGCCCTGATCATCCTTTTATGGCAGGTATTCCTCTCTGAAAACGGCCTTGCAATTTTGGCATCTCTTTACTGAAACCAGTCACCCAGCTTCTTCTGCGCTCCCTTCTCCTTGTGCGCCAAAGCAAGATCCGTTAGCGTTTTCTCCACCCTTTCAGCAGAGAAATCATGCTCTTCGACAAGAATCTTCTTCACAAGTTCGGGATTCGGATTTCCCCATCTGGGCCGCTCAGTGACCTCAGCGTAGGGCGGGTTTAGGAAGAAGTTGATTAGCCTCTCGGGTTCAATTTCGAACTCGTAATCGTACTTCTCTTTCACTACTTTTTCAAGCTCTGAAAAAGTGGAGACTTCCTTTACTATTTTCAGAGCGGTCTTTGGCCCCACCCTCGGAACCCCGTCATTAAAATCAGTCCCAACAAGCAGCCCGATCCAAATCAATTTGTCCCTGTTAATCCCAAGAGACTCAAGCGTTTCCCTAAGCGCGATTTCCTCTGGCTCCACCATGACATAGCGGTCCTGCCTTGGCACCTTGCGCCTTCCGGAAATATTGAGGTTTCTCAACATCACCGGCGAGCCGAACAGGAGCGCATCATAATCCTGGGAAGCAGTGGCATAAGCAATCCCCTTCTGTACCATTACTGATGCCTGGGCCTCTCCTTCGCTAAGCGCCTGGACAAACGGGACTCCCATGCCAGTCAAAAGCACCTTGCTTTCCTCTATCATCTCTCCAGTTAGCCTTGAAGTCGCTGACGCGTACATCTTCGCGTCTTTCATCCTTCCTTCCTCAAGTGCGGCCCTCCATTTTTCCTCTGCCTTCCTTTTCACTTCAGCGCGCATCTGCTTTGTTTTCTCCTTGAACTCGCTCGAAGGGCCGTCAAAGACAAATACTGGCTTTATTCCGTTCTGGACAAGTTTCGAAGTTCTATAAAATAAGCCTGAAAGGTGTGCAGTGATCCTTCCTTTAAAATCCATCAACGGAGTGCCATCCTCTTGACGAATAGAGGAAAGAAACTGGTAAATTACATTAAATGCGTCCACGGCAATTATCTTTCCACTTAGGGATTCTAGGGTTATGGCGTGCCTGACTGCCAAATCTCCCAGGTCAACGCCCATTATTTCACTTTTTTCTTTTTCGGAGTTACAAGAACGTCCCCGAGAGTAGGCTCGCTGAATCTGGATTTTGAAACCGAAGACCCGGAAACCATCTCGTTAGCTATCTTCTCAATCAGTTTTATGCCAAGTTCCCGCTCCAGCTTCTTTGCAACCTCAAATGTCGGGACCATTCTCTGGGTTTCGAGCGCATCGAGATAGCTTTCCTTCTCGTTTATCTTTTCAGCAACAATCGCAAGCTTAAGGCCCATCTTGTCCCGGGCTGCCCTTATCTTTTTTCCATACCCTTCCACTATCTCCTCGCTTTGTTCCATAGGTCCCCTTCTGGTCAGCAATGGCTCGGTATCTCCCTCAATTTCTTCTTCCAGCCTGTAAAGGACCTTTCCTGACCGCATGCAGTTGCCGCAGGCTACCATTTTCGCTCCTTCAACCAGTATGACAGCCCGTGCATCAGACCTGCCGCATATGTCGCAACTAACCTTATCCATGGATGGGCTTTAGGGCTGAAGCAAATTTAAAACAATACGGTTGCCCTTCACTGCCGGCGCAGCATAGTCAGAAAGGTGACTGCGCCTCTTCCTTATTGTCCGGTTCTCCGGACAATGGGCACCATGTCCCTAATGTTCGACGCATCGAACATTGGGCGGCAATGTTCTCGCGAACATTGCGCACCGCAGCCGGAGCGCCGGCTGCGATTGCCCCGCGTTTGGTGCGAACGCGAGGTCGCCTGCGAACATGATTGTTGTTTGCATAAATTTGACAACGAATAACTGAGAATGGGAAAACTTTTTATCAACAGCCGCCGCCTTATTATTTCCAAATTTATTTAAATCCCCTCTCTCAATGTAAATGCATGTGGTTACTTGCCGGACTCGTCGCAGTTGCATTATCTCTGTTCTATCTTATACTCAATCTCCCCGTACCAGGCATCTGGAAATTCGGGCTATCAGTTATTGAGATGGCCATTGTCAGCCAGGTGCTGATCCGTTATTTCGGCATGCGCGGGGAAATGGGCCTTATCCTTCTTCGGTCCAAGCGGGGGCTGAAGGCAATAGAATCCGTTTCGCGGAACGCACCCTTCTGGAAGTTCTTCTCAGACACCGGAGTTACGATTTCCTATGGATTGATGGGAGCACTGCTCATGAGGGGGAACACGTCACTAAAATCTTTTGTTGCTGGAGTGATCCTGCTCGCATTGCTTACTCTTTTCGTTGCTCCATCAGTCGCTCCTCTGCTCTCCCAAGTGCTCAAGATGGGAGTTGTGGAAAAGGCTCAGACGTCAACTCAGTCATTTTCCAGTTTTCTGCTTCCCGTTGCCCTTGGCGCGCTTATTATCGGAGGGCTATTCCTTCTCATCCTTTTCAGCCTGATATTTTATGGGGTGGTTGTCCTGCTGGCCCTGTTAAGCACTTTGATTTCGGGAACAGATGCAATTGCAAACACCGCGCCAGGAGGCACCTTGCTTCTTCCAGGGGTTAACCTACCTTTTGTAGAGGGAGTGATCGCGCTCATAATAATCATGGTTGTACATGAGGGAGCGCACGCAATCCTTTCACGAATTGCCCGCGTCCCATTGTTTTCTTCTGGAATCGTGCTCTTTGGGATAATACCTATTGGGGCGTTTGTGGAACCGGATGAGGCCAAGCTTGCAAGGACTGAAAAGGTGGCACAGACCAGGGTTCTGGTTGCAGGATCAACAGCGAACCTGATGACCTCGATTTTCTTTTTCGCATTATTTGTTGGGATCGCACTTTCCATGGGAGCGCTGGTTGCCCTGGCCCCGTTCTTATCAGGCCTTCTATTTTCTATCTACCTCATACTGGGCCTTTGTTTTGCGCTGAACTTCATTGTTGGGACAGTCAATCTCCTTCCGCTCCCGTTTTTCGACGGCTACCGGATCCTGGATATCAACATAAAGAATAAGATCGTGCTAAAGGGGATCATGGCCCTGACTGTCGCTTCCTTCCTGATGAACTTCCTGCCCTGGTTTTTCGTGAAGTAAGTGCTTCGAAAACATATGCTTTGAAGAGAGGATTTTCGGTTTTCCTTTTTTGGTTTAGAACTATTTCTTTCTTTTCTTCCTTGATTCTTTCCCTTTGCCTTGTCTTTTGCTCTTTCTTCTTTTCGAATTTTTCCTCTCTTATCTTGGTTTTCGCTTTCTGTTTCTTTTCGTTTGATTCTGGACGGTTGGATTTTCTTTCTTTTTTCTTCTCAAATGCTGGCAGTTTACTTGGTTTAGCTCCTTTGCGTGTAACTTTTTCAGAATGCGCAAAAGGCGGTTTTTCTCTCTTATCCCCAGGCTTCCTTTTTCGGTTCTTCTTTCCAAACGCAGGAGGCATCCGATCATCTGGTTTAGCTTTCCTTTTTTCGGGTTTCTTTTCCTGGGGGATTGCTTTTTTCTCTTTCTTCTTTTCTTTTTTATCTCCAATTTTTCTTATCTGTTCTTTCATTATCGGCTCTGATTTTGGCGCGATCAATCGTTCGTTGAACCAGGTGCGCATTCGTTTCGGTTTTCTAAGCATTACATTCTCTTCTGCTTTTCTTTCCCTTTTATTCCCGACACCTTTCTGAAATTCCGGCACTTCTTCCTTTGTTTTTATCCGTTTCGTCCCAGTGCCTGGAGAAAATCCATCGAACAGCATCGCTTGGGGATGAGCCGGCAGGAGCGACTTGGGCAATATTTTTCCGGTTATTGACTTGTGCGAAATCGCATCGAATATTGCGGTCTGGCTCATAACTGTAGCTTCAATTGGCTTTTGCTGTTTTCCAATATCAGCATCATACGACAATGCAGCATCCTGGGTCATTGCTCCAAACCTGCATACGCTGTAAACCTTCATCCCGAACCTTCCTTCTCCTTCATCATCACCGCGCTTCGGAAGGATATAGAAAACCTCCCATGCCGCCCGCCCTGTGATGCTGGGATCCTGGCGCTGGGAATCCTGGATAAATCTGTTGATGAGTACGCTCTCTGGCACGAAAATATTGTCCCTTGTAAAAGAAAGATCCCTGCCAAGTTGGGCATTGGAGGCAGCAATCCCGATTTCCCCGCCTGTTCTTGCATCGAGCAGGCTGAAATCCGATGTGGCTGCAATGCTTTTCTCCCTGGTCATGAGGTGGGCACCCCCTGCCCTTTTTAGGCGCTCAAGTGCAGCGGGGTCGTTCTCGCGCAGCGCACGGGCACCATCCTCAAACTCCTTCCTGGTCTGTGGATCCAGTCCTACACTGCTTTTCTCAAATGTATACTCGGTACCTGTGCCTGTTTTGATTTCATCGCCGCTCAGGAAAATCAGTTTTCCTTTTTTATCCACAAGCACTGGAATGCCTGTTTTTTGTGCAAAGTAATGAATCCCCTCTTTGGATTGTAGCGCTTCCTGTATTGTCTTTTTCTTTATTTTCTCAGCATCTGATCCGAAAAAAGAGAAATCCTGCTGAGCAATCCAGTCAGGATCGTTCTTAACCATCATGGCATCTTTGAATATTATCGCAACTATCTCATATTTTCCGAGTTGTTCGGAATATTTCCTGAGGACAAGCCCGCCCGAATTCTTCACTGCTTCTGGAAAATCCTCATCCATCTTCATGCCGCATCCTGTGCTGACTATTGTCCTTTCCAATACTTGGTAAGTATCGATACGCTCGATTTGCCTGAACTGGTTTCGTTGGCTGGCCCCATTATTTGGATTATTCTTGAGGTTATTTCGGATTTGCTTTAGCGATAAAGGATCAGGCATTATATCACTGGCCTCTTCGACATGTACTGACTGAGTGATAACCGCTCGAACGGCTTTTCTTTTCCAGCGACCTCGATCTCATCCATTAGCTCATCGAACTTGAAATCCTTCTTCTCACCGCTTGTCCTCACCCTTACATTAACCATCCCGCTCTTTATCTCATTCTCGCCTATCACTGCAATGAATGGGACCCATTCATGTTCAGCGTCCCTTATCTTCTTACCAAGGGTCTCGTTCCTATCGTCAAAATCTACCCGAATGCGCCTGGCAACAAATTGCTTGAGCAGGCCTTCACAGAACTCCTTCTGCCCTTCGCTCACCGGGATCAGCCTTAGTTGGGTTGGGGCAAGCCAGATCGGTAGCACTGGTTTCTTGCCCTGTGTTATCCTCATGGCTTCCCGTTCGAGCAGGGCGTAGATCACACGCTCGAGCGATCCGCTCAGAGATGCATGCAGGATGAATGGTTTTTTCTTCTCACCCTTGTCATCCACGAAATTGATATCGTACGTTTCTGCGTTCTCCACATCTATCTGCACTGTGGAGAGCGCGCTCGCCTTATCCATGCTGTCAACAAAATTGAATTCGAATTTGGTAATAAAATACGCGTATCTTTCAAAGAACATCTCCACAAGAACTGGCTTATTGACTTTCTTGACCATGCCCAGATACCATTCCTTGTTTTTCTCGTAGAACTCCTCAAGTATCCTGAACCCGACTTCTGTATCCAAATTAAGGTCCTCATTCCATCTGAGGCTCATCTCAAGCTGTTGCTGGAACTCTGTTTTTGCATTTTCCATGTCTGCAGTAAATGTGTGCATATCCGGCATGGTGAATGCCCTTAGCCGCTTCAATCCTGCGAGCTCACCGCCCTGCTCCCTCCTAAACGAATATTTCGTGAGCTCGAACATTTTCATGGGAAGGTGCTTGTGCGATATCACAAGGTCGTGTGCGATCAGGAACTGGCCAAAGCAGGCTGCGAACCTCAAAAACAGCTTCTTCTCATCGCTTAGCACAGTGTACTGCCTTGCAGGGAACCTGTCCAGATATTTTTTCAAGGTCGGATGCGCCATGTCGTACATTATCGGAGTCTCGACCTCCATTGCCCCGCAGTCGATGCAGTAGTCCGTGATCGCGGTCTCGAGCAGTTTTTTTATCAGCCTTCCTTTTGGCAGGAACCTGAAGTTTCCAGAGTCAGAACCTGGCTCATAGTCGATGAGTGAGTGAGCCTTCATGATTTTTATGTGCGGAGGCTCGATCTCGTAAGCGCGGACCTTCTTCATCTCATAGTGCGCGAATTTGCGAAGGCCATCGTGCTTTCCATAGTCGAACTTCTCAGGGTCGTGCAGCTTGCCTTCAAGGTCCATTATGTAGAACCTGTTTTTCATCTGGGCTTCTGCTTTCAGGCTCTCGGATACGACTTCGCCAGCCTTCTTCTCTTCTAACGCCTCGCCCTCCATCACCTGACCCTCGTCTCCGCTTGCCTTCAGTTCCCTGCTAAGCTCGCTGAGAGGATGGCCTTTGCATTTGAGGGTGTATGCCTTGTACCAGCCGAATGGGGAGTGCGCCACCTTGTACTCCCTGTTCTTCAGGAGTTCTTCTGCCTTCTGGATTACCTTTTGGGCAGTTGTCGGGTCAGAAGGGTTTGATGTTAGGTGAACGAGCGGGTAGAGCAAAATGTTATCAGCCTTCACCTGTTTGGCAACTGCCTCAGCTTCTTTTGCAAGCTTCTGTGCCATCGCTCCTACGTTCTCATCGCCTTTTTCCACTGCAGTAAAGACGACGAGCACTTCATCGTACCTTTTCTTTTCCTTTTCCACTTCCTCAGCGCTCTTGATAGCCTTGGTAAGTGGCTCTACCTCCATGTAGTCCGCGTGAATGGTTAGAATTCTCATATTGGATACACCCGCAGATTATTGAATTGCGGGAGAAATAATATAGTAGTCAGTTTTAAAGAATAAGCATTTTCCAATGTTTATACGCTGTTTTCCAGTACTATTCTCTCATCATTAAGGACGACTCCAGAGGCATCCAGATTCCCGTTGTTTAATAGCGTTGATAATATGCTTCTTGCCCTTTTCCTTACTATCTGGTTCGGATGCAGCTCCAGCATGTCCAGCTTATCCTTTGCACCTGATGCCAGCCTGTCAGCAAGCTCCAGGTTCCCCTTGTTGAGCGCGGCATAGATTATCGTCTTTGCATTATCCCTGACAACAGCCTCAGCATGCAGCTCCAGCATGTCCAGCTTATCCTGAATATCGAAAACCGAAACCTTGCACAGGTTGTTTTTTGCGTTTGTGAATCTGGCTTCCATGCAAAGTTCCATTTCAGCAAGAAGGTGCTGTGCAAGATGCGGCAGAAGTGTTTCAAGTCTTCCTTCAACCCGATATGGCTGCCTACCCTCTTCATCAACATAATAAAGCGCGAAAAGCCGCGAGAAGCTGAGCGCGAGCATTTCAAATTCCTTTTGATGCCTTTTGTCTTTCAGGCTGGCATTCCGGCACAGGGCTGATTCAACTTCCTTCTGGAAGTCCCTTCTTTCTGCTTTAAGCTGGCCTGGTTTCAGGGGCTTGGTCCTGAGATAAAGCAGCGATTCTGCGCATTTTTGGATGATAAGGGCCTCAAGATGCCCGGGAGATATTGCTTTTCTGTAACCTGCGATCTCTTCGATTGTAGGTTCATGAAGACGAAGACGCATATGCACCTGTCGTGTGATCCTAGCTGTTTCGTCCCTGCCTGCTGCAGCAAGGACGCTAAGGAAGGTTGTTTTGCCTGTATCATCCATTATATTATATAAGTTAAAACAGTTTATAACGGTTTTGTTATCCCGAAATTATGAACAATCGGTCTAAATTGCCATGTTGAAACAGTAAACAAATTGTTTATCATGAACTTTTTCTTTTTGATTTTCCGCCGCCGTTGTTCTTCACGTACTCAAATACCTTGTGTCCTGCGAATATCTTCACGTAGTTCTTTATGAAAGCGAGGAAAGCCAGCGGCTTCTCCACCATCAGCCTTTCCTTCTGCCAGCGCGCCCCGAACCCAAGCCTTAAGAGCAACATCTCGTCTTGCCTGTTAGTTTTCGCAAAGTACACAATGCCCTTTTCGTCTATGCCACCTACGGAATCGAACAGTCCGCCAAGATAACTCGCTGCATACTCATTCAGATACTTGAACCGCTCGAGCTGTTCCTTTTCAATATCCTGGAAAAACTTGCGGTATGCACTGTGGAAGAACCAGACCTTCTCATCCTCGCTCAGCAGCTTGTTGGAAGTGGTGAGCCCTTTTTCCAGCACTTCCTTTGAGAATATCTCCAGGTACTGTCTGTCTCCCCTTATGCCCAAGCCATCAAAAGTCCGGCGCTTTCTCCAGAAGCCGATAATATAGGCAAGCTCGGGTGTGAGCTTGATTTTCATAGTCATCAGCCTCTAAGCGCGCATTTTTTTCTTCTCCCCGATGGTCTCCGGGGTTTTCTTTGGAACGCCAGCCCTCTCCCTTAAAGAGTCGTTTATCTCCTGTGCAAGAAGCTCGTCTAGATGGCTTGAAAACCAGCCGCTTGTCCTTTTCGGTACGTAAGCCCTTCGGAACATCTCCGTTAACTCAAGCCTCTCTTTATCATTAAATGGTGCTTTCTCATCCACTATGCGCGAGTTGGCCGCTTCAAGCAGCTCCCCAAACCGCTTAACATCCGACTTTGTTGCTCCACCTGCGTCAAGCGCTGTCAGTATCCCTCTTGCGAGAACTAGGTTTCGTTTTCCAGTACGACTGAGGAGATGGTCAAGTTTTTTCTGCTCATTTGAGGGCAGCCCGCCTTTTTTCACTGCAGCCAGAACACGCTCTGCGAACCCGCGGAAGGCGTCACCAATAGCCATGTTTCTGCATTGAGTTGGTAATATTATTAAATAGCTATCCTGTGAAGTTCCTTCATGAAATACGAAATCGATGTCAAGCACGTGCGAAAGATCCAGGAGGACATCTGGAGCAAAATCAAATCGACATTTTCGTTCAGAAAAGGATATGGCGAAGCACTTCCTGTTTACGGCCACTACGGTGGCTTGTTCAAGTGCGGTGCTGAACAACTGGTTATTCACACCGATGGAGTGGGGACAAAACTGCTTGTTGCGCAGGAACTGGATAAATATGACACAGTCGGTATAGATGCAATCGCAATGTCAGTTAACGATATCCTATGCGTTGGAGCAGAACCAATGGTCGGTGTGGATTACATTGCCCTTGCAAAGGAGGACGACTGGCTTGTGGACGAAATCATGAAAGGGTTGGTCAAGGGAGCTGAAGAATCCGGTTGCGCAATTGTTGGTGGTGAAACTGCCATAATCCCAGACATAATCAAGGGTGGGAAGCGGCCTTTTGACCTTACATTCACGATTGTCGGCAGGGTGAAGAAAAAGATTCTCGGCGACCAGATAAAGAAAGGCGACGTGATAATTGGGCTGGAAAGCTCGGGCATCCATTCCAATGGCTATACTCTCGCCCGCAAGGCCCTGGACGCAAGCAAATGGGGAGCAGAGATGCTCGTCCCAACGAAAATTTATGCTAATGCCGTTCTGGAAATGATCGACGCTTCAGAGGTCCATGGCATAGCCCATATCACTGGTGGCGCATTCTCCAAGATAAACAGGTTGAATAAGACGATCGGCTATCGGATCGACCATCTTCCAAAGCCAGCACCAATATTCGATGCGCTTTATGAAAAAGTCGGCGATTTCGTTGAAATGCACCGCACCTTCAACATGGGTATCGGAATGGTCGTGATAATCCCAAAAGACGCAGAAGGCACGGTAATGAACATCGCTAAAAAGCACGACGTGCAGGCTCATTTTATCGGTGAGGTCACTGACAAGAAAGGGATCTGGCTCAATGATGGGAAGAAAGAGATCGATATCAGCATAGAGGCGTCGAAATGAGATATGCTATTGTTTTGATGGTGCTGCTTGCAGCAGGATGTCTTTATTCGCCGTTTGGACCAGGGCAGAATCAAACGAATCAGACAATAGGAAACAATAACTCCATCCCAACTTCGAACGCATCATCGCCTCCGATTGTTCCACCGAATGCATCATCTTCCAATATATCAGAGCCAGCAATTGTCCCCCCGGCGGATTGCGATGCGTGCCTGGCAAAACTAGGATTCGGCTGGTGCAATAGCACCAAGACATGCATTCCCAACGACTTGTCCCCGATTCCTTGCCCTGCATCTGATTGGGTGAACCATCCGGAATATTGTGCTGGCCATCCAGCCGTTATTTCCCAGTGCCCGTTAATAGTCAATTGCGCCGACTGCATTTCTCAGGGCTGCAATTGGTGCATCCAGGGCTCGGTATGTTCAGATGCCTCCACACAGGACAGCTGCCTTGGCGGATGGCTAAACAAGTCTTACCAGTGCAACTACGCGAGCAGATAATATCTATTCATTTTTTTTATTGCTTTGTAAATTTGATTTACAACAACAGGGTTCTAAAGAACCATGTGCACCGAATTTGTACGACAAATTCGTTTGAGGCGGACAAATTTTTTCAAATTTTGTCCTTAAGAGTATCTGGTATTCCAAACGCGTCGCACAGCCTCTTTTTAAAACTATTTTTACCACTTATCTCTTAGACAGGCACTTTTTATCTCAGCCACTCCCCGTACTCCATCCCAGGACTTCTTCCATTCCGTTATCTCGATTCTTTTTTGGAAAAACGGTGCATCGCAAACAAACGTCTCGCCCTCGCCGCCTTCGAGCAAGGGATGGATACCAGGCACTTTTTTCTTTATCAGTTCGGACAACGGTCGTCCCAACAACTCTGGACCGAGTCCTTCTGCAGAAACCGCCGTGACATAGATCTCCATGTAATCGAGCATCTCCCCAATCAGCGTCTCCTCCTTGTGCCAGAGCGGGCAGTAGGTCGGAATTCCAAGTTCCTCACCAATGTTCTCGATCCGCCTTCTCTGATATTCGCTCGCAATGGCTCCAGTGACAATACCTTGAGTCTTGAGTTTTGTTAACGTGGTTTTGAGTTTTGCTTCCCAATCCTTGTCACTCGCCTTGACGAAGACCTGTTTCAATCCCAATGCCTTTGCCTGCAGTTTGGTTGTTTTGATATTCGGATGGTGGAACATCATAGAGTACTCTTCAGGCTCGACTGTGACCAGCACTGGCTCGAACCCCTGGTAAAGCGCCCAGAATGTTGCAAAGCAGCTGTCTTTGCCTCCTGAGAAAAGAATTGCGAGTCGCATTGATTTTAATTCTTAGGCGCGCATTAAATGCCTTATGATGATTAAGGCAGTTCTCCTTGACCTGGACGGAACGGTTTTTGTCGGCAAGACAGCAATCCCAGGGGCTGAAATGGCACTTGAAGAAATTCGCAAGATGGGCCTTAAGGTGTTCTTCCTCACAAACGCATCGACAAGAAGCAGGAAGAGCACAGTGGAGAAGCTCAAGGCACTGGGTCTTGTCGCTTACGAGGCTGAGATATTCGGTTCTGCGTACATGGTCGCAGATTACATCTCTACGAAGTATCCTAGCAAAAAAGTGTACTGTCTCTCAGAAGCAGGAATCCAGGACGAATTGAAATTAAAAGGAATCGAGATAGTGGAAGACGAAAGCGCTGACATAGTTGCAGTTGGGCTCGACCGAAAACTGACCTATGAAAAAATCGCTATAGCATTCAAAGCCATCTCCAGAGGCGCGCTTTTCATAGCATCAAATGATGATGCAACCTTCCCAGTTGAAAATGGCTTTCTCCCTGGAGCAGGCGCCATGGTGGCTGCAGTGGAGCGCAGCGCAGGCAAAAAACCAATCGTGCTCGGAAAGCCGAATAAATATGGAGTGGAACTCCTGCTGCGGGAGAACGGGCTGAAGAAAGAAGAAGTGATTATCGTCGGCGACCGGATCGAAACAGATGTCCTTACAGGAAAACATAGTGGGATTAAGACAGTTCTAGTCCTGACTGGAGTTGCAAAAAAAGAGGATGTGGAAGAATTAAAGGAAAAAGAAAGGCCGGATTTTATCCTGAAATCCGTTGCCGAGCTTCCGGACCTGCTCAAATCTAGCTTTCTATAAGGTCCCTGATAGTATCGCTCGGAATGTCAGCAGGTTCATTGAAGAGCGTCTCATCCAGGTTAACAGCCGAAGGCTCTGCGCTTGCAGATGCAGCCTGGCCCTGCTCAATTTTCTGTCCAGCCTGGTCAATGACATTGAAGTTGAGCTGAAGCGAGTTGCCGCACCTCTGGCACTTTCCATGCACCAGGAGTTCATTTAGCGTGAGCTCGCTGCTCAAATAAAAATTTGTTTCGTTCCCACAGTTTGAACACCTTATCGTTCTTCTCAGTTCCACCATGTTATCGCCGGCACTAATTCTCGTTCAAGGATTAAAAAGGTATGCTGGCTTTTAATAATATCTTTTTTTGCCATATTTACAAACGTTTAAAATTGGTTTGGAACAATAGTATATTGTGTATAAATCAAAAAAGGCCAGAAGTAGCGCATTCGGCAATTATGCAAGGGCGATCGGGACAGCCCTTGCCCTGACGGGAACAGGGCTTATCTTCTGCGGTGGAAGGACCGGAGCGATAAGCGTCCATTCTGATGATAAAACCACGGAGGTTAGCTCCGTAGTGCAGCGTTCTGCGAAGCAACGCAACGAGCTTTTACGTTCGCTTGAGGTATTCAAAAGCAGGATGGAGAAAATTGGCCAAATGCAGGCACGTCCAAGTGTGCCTGTTCCCATATCGATTGCAGATGAGTTCCCTTACCAAAGCATGGATTGCTCCTTGGTCCCCCTGGACCGCTCACCTGTCAAATCAAACAGGAATCCGGAGACTTTCTTCAGTTCCATCCCTTTCCACTTGGAGGAAGAGATCAGCAGGCTGAAAACCTATGGGAACATCGAAGGGCTGCGCTCAATGATAGGCTACCTGAGCTCCCTCAATCTCGAGTGGGGGAAGGGAGATTCTGAAAATCTTTACGGGCTTTACAGTTCCCTGGAGATGGACGCGAAGATCAACGGATGGGATAAAAGCCCTGATCCTTCCTGCGTTTCAAGGATACTTTGCGCGATGAAGACCCTGTTCCGCGCCGAGGAAGTGCTCGGGGATATTCTTATGAAAAATCCGAAGCAGGCTGAGATCGTGCTTAATGGCCTTCCAGAGGCGCAGAAGGAGCGCGTGATCCTGTCCAGTGCCATAAGCCTTCTCTATTCGGAAAAGTTTGATGCCTTATCTGTGCAGGATCTTCTCGCATCCTTGTCGCTTCAGAATACGGATTCCTTTTTAAGGGTGCTGAACTCTTTCCTGGTAAATGATCATGAGACAATTACAAGACTGAACAGCATAGCGATCAAGGCGTCAAATCCTTATCTTAGGATGGCATTGAATCGGATTGTCGAGAAATGGATGCGCCAGATCCTGGAATGGCAGCAAAATGGCGTTCTGTCCAGCGAACCTGAATTCGAACAGGATGCCTGCGAGGAAGAAGATTAGCCAATGGTGATCCAATGGAACCAGTGAAGAAAAACGACAAGCTCAAGGGATACGTGCTGGGGGCAGTGGCCTCACTCGTGTTTGCCGGAGCTGCAATATCGCAATGCTCAAGGAGCAAACAAGCCACGGTCGCAAAACAAGAAGTCCCTGCCGCTGAATCCAAGCAGCAACGCGGGACAACGGCCTACGAGCGCGACTGGAAGCGCTCTTTTTCGCAGTTCAAGGAAATGTCCGAAAGCCAGATGAGGAAAAACACCTCTGATCTTCTTTATAGCCTGGCCGAGGCCTTCCCTTACCAAAGCCTGGATTGCAAACTCGTTCCGAAGGAAAGGGCAGGGGAACAGCCAGGCCCCTACGAAGCTGAAATGGAATCCATGACCCCGAAAGAAAAATCACGCTACATCGCTTTGAATGTCTCTGAAGATGCTGATGACCATCCAATACTTCGGCTTTTAGAAGAGTCCCAAAAGAGCATTGGGTCAAGAAAGATTTCCGATCTGATCACGCGGATTGTTGATGACTACGACGAAGTTTCGAAAACCGATTCTTTTAGCCAGCTTAGCAGGCGGATCGACAGCATGAAAGACGAAAACAACATGGAAGGCATCCTCAGCGTAATCGGGAATATGGACCAGCTGAACCTGGAGTGGGGCGGGGAAGACAACCTTCCCTGGACCACCGGGACCCTCTATGCTGTTTACAGCGAAACTGGCTCCCGTGCGAAAAGCGAGGATTGGGAGCTGGCGCCAGACCGTTCCTGCATCCTGCAGAATGCCCTAGCGCTCCGTACGCTACACTACGCGCATGAGGCTCTGGTTGAGATGATGCTAAAAAATCCCGGTTCGGCGGATTACGCGATCAGCAGGCTCGATGGAAAAGCTCGCGACATGCTAGTGCCCTATATCGCAAACAGCCTGCTTTTTTCCGGGGATTTTGACCCTTCCTCAGTCGAGAACCTTTTCTCTTCCCTGTCCCCTGAAAACAAAAGGCATTTCCTGAACGCCATCGCATCAAACCGCTCGATAACCGTAGAGGGGGAAAAGCTTTTCTCGATATTATCACGGTAGGCGTCCTTTGAATAAGCTCTCGGGAAACTGCTTGATCGCCGTGTATACCTCTTCAGCGATCCTACGCTGGCCAAGGGGGCTCGGATGGAAGCAATCGCTCCCCAGCTCTTCATCACTGAATTCAATTTTGCTCATATCTACAAAACGCACTCCCTGTTCTTTGGCAATTTCTTTTATCTTTGAGTTGAAACGTTCGAACCTCATCACAACATCCGGATCGCTCACTATCAATCCCAGGGGGAAGAGTACTGTGCGCGTTATCTTACAGCGCATGCTATCCGTGTCCTTCACGCAGGAAAAGTTGGGGAGACCAAGGATAATGACCACACGCGCCTTCCCCTTTGCAATCTCTATTATCCTTTTCAGGTCATTGCCATATTTCGAAACTTCCCTGCCAAGGATCGCATCGTTCGCGCCTATAAAAACGACCATCACGTCTGATTCTGGCGCCCTCTGCGCCTGTTTAAGTGCATCTTTGCTTATGGCAAAGGGGTAGGAAAGATTGATAAGGTCAGAACCGAGCATATTTGACAAGTAAGCAGCGTAATTCTCCTTTGATGCAAGGGTAAATGAGCTGCTGCACATGCCTGCGGTAATTGAGTCTCCGATGGTGGTCACCATTAATCTCGTTTCCTCCTTTCCCTTTTGCACGATGTTCGGATCGAAAAACGCATAATGGATGCGCAAAGGCAGGTATTCGATCGCGTAGATCATATAGAAATTCAATATGGTCAATGTTCTTCTTATAGACATTCAGCACACCTACGCTATTGTCCTTTTGTCGGTTATTATCATATCCATGCGCTGGTCGTTATCGTGCCTCGGAAGCTTCTCAACGACTTGCAGGTCAAAGCAGATCCCAATCCTGTACGATGGAAGATGTGCAACAAGCCGGTCATAATACCCTTTTCCATAGCCAAGCCTGTGCATGCAGAGGCCGAACGACACTCCTGGCAATACAACGACTCCTGGGTGTGTTGTTGGTGGAAGCTCGCCTTCTGGTTCAGGAATTGCGAATCGTCCCTTCATCATCTTTTCAAAAGACTCGAAGCGATTAAGCTCGATATGATGATCTGTCTTCACAACAGGAAGCAGCACCTCCTTTCCTTCAGCAATCGCCCGCTCAATCATTGGTTTTGTGTCCACCTCGCTCCCTATGGGCATGTAAAAGGCAACGCATTTGGCGTTTTGGAAGTGGCGCTCCTGGAAAAGCGAATCCATGATCTTTGCACTGCGCTCTACCCTCTCTGCAACGCTGAGCGCATTCCTTTTCGCAAGCATCTCCATCCTGACAATAGCTTTCTGGTGCTGGACCATCTATTGATCTTGAGGGCTGATAATATTAATAAACAAAACGAAATACCCTCATGCGGGCAGTTTATTGGAAAAAAGGCTCTCTTTACATTCTGGATCAGATTGTGCTACCTCTAAAAGTACGCTGGCTGCGCTGCTCAAAAGTGAGCGAGGTCTGCCATGCCATCAAGGTGCTGGCAGTCCGGGGCGCGCCTGCAATCGGAGTTGCAGCGGCATATGGAATGGCGCTTTCAAAAAGGCCAAAAGCCGATGCAAAGGCCCTGAAGGCATCGAGGCCCACTGCAGTTGATCTGGAGCACGCGGTTGATTTCGTTCTTTCGGAAATCAGGGATGGAAAATCAGCCCTGGACGCTGCAAGACTCTGGGACAAAGCTAACACGGAAAAATGCAAATCCATAAGCGAACGCGGAGCGAGTCTGATAAAAAAAGGAAACACTATCCTTACCCATTGCAACACCGGCTTTCTTGCAACAAACGAATACGGAAGCGCGCTAGGTGCGATCAAGGAAGCTGCAAAGCAAGGTAAAAAAATCCATGTTATTGTGGACGAGACAAGGCCGAGATTACAGGGTTCGCTTACCTCATGGGAGCTCCTGCACGCGAGAATTCCGCACACGGTGATTGTTGATAGCGCTGCAGGATATCTCATGCGGACAGGAAAGATAGATGCAGTCATGGTCGGCGCTGATAGGATAGTGAAAAACGGCGATTTCGCGAACAAGATAGGAACATGCTCTCTTGCCATCCTTGCAAAAGAATGCAAAGTGCCATTCTATGTGCTTGCTCCAATGTCTTCTTTTGACAAAAAAATTGCAAATGGAAACAAAATAGAAATCGAGATCAGGGACAGTTCTGAAATACTGGGAAAGGCATTCAAAAAAACAAAAGCGCTAAACCTTGCATTCGATGTCACTCCATCCAAATACGTTACCGGGTATGTTAACGAGTTCGGCGTCTTCCGGAGGATAGAAAGCTTATGGAAGAGTACAAAGGAGTGAAATTCAAAGTTGTGCAGGAGAGCGGCGAGATCAGCGCAGAGGATGCATTCGCATTCGTAGAGCTGGATAATTCCCTGGGCAGGTTCCTACACCCGGAAAAGAATGAGGGAAATCTTAGCATTAGGGTTGCGACCGGGTTTTTGATAAAGTGCACTGGCGCCATGCTCACTGCATGCAATCCGCGCGATGCTGTTTTAGTCACTAAAATAATTGGAGAGGAAGTGCATGCAATTGGCGGCACCCCATCTTCTGAATCCATGATGCATTATGCGATTTATGGGAAAAGAAAGGACGCGAACGTAATCCTGCATTTTCATTCTGACAAACTGCTTGGAAAGCCTATTGGCCCGGAGGTCGGACCATTTCCTTATGGTACAAATGAGCTGGCCAGGGCAGTTAGTGAAGCTGCAGAAAATAACAATATAATCAGGATAAAGGAGCATGGCCTTGTTATTGTAGCCATTGACAGAGACGATTTAATCAGAAAAATGAAGGAGTTGATTAAATGAGTGCGGATAATGATGCGATCGTTAAATACATTTTCGAGGCCGGGATGCTTAAGCGCACAGCAAGGAGCGGATGGTGGGCAGAGAACATAAAGAATCCAGAAAGTGTTGCAGACCATTCTTTCCGTGCTGCCATTATCGCTTTTTTCCTTGCGAAAATGGAAGGAGCTGATCCAAACAGGCTCTGCACTGCCGCAGTCTTCCACGATATGACTGAGGCCAGGATCGGTGACATGAACAAGATTACTGCAAAGTATGTGATTGTGAAGGATGATTTGGAGAAAAAAGTGCAGAAAGATCAGATCGCAGAAATGCCAGCCCCGCTTCAGGACGCAGTACGTAAGACCCTGGCTCTCTCAGAAAAGGAGCGCATCATCCTGAAGGACGCCGATTATCTGGAATGTGCTTTTCAGGCTAAGGAGTATGCTGACTCAGGTACTCCTGCAACCATGGGGTGGGTAGCAAACATAGAGAAGAAATTGAAGACCGAAAGCGCAAAAAGGCTTCACGCAAGACTCAAAACACTAAACTCCAATTCCTGGTGGGAAGGTCTAAAAAAATTAGAATAAAATTAAAAGAAAAAAAACTAACCGCATCCTCCTGCTGGTGCTGTTCCACCTGTACCGGCAAGAACTGTATTGCACTCAGTTGGCTTGTTTGTGCCAAAGGCATTGCAGATTACGGTCTTAAAGCCTTCCGGAGTTCTTGATGGCGGTTGGGCCTCTTTTCCATCAATAATCAGTTGTGGAGAACCCTGAACTCCATACTTTTCGTTCAGCGCCAATTCAGCTGCAGCCATAGTTGCGCTCTGGCTTGTCTGGCAGCTTTTGACCTTTGCTGTGTCAATGCCAAGCCCCTGGGCAACAGACTCCCAGCAGGTATCTGCGTTCTTGTAGTTGCACTGGCTGTTCATTGCGAGAACGAAAGGCCAGAACTTGGAATTATCCTCTTTCCAGACGCAAAGCTCCCTGATGTCCTGATTCAGCTCCTGTATACCATGCATGGAACAGTATGCCCCGTTCTCAATGCAGTAAGTATCGCTGCCGCCTTGGTATTGCGGGTAAATCACGAAGTGGGGCTCAAACTGGATCTTGTTTCCAAGAAGGTCCAGAGCAGGCTTAATCCCTTCCTCAGCCTGATTGCCGTATGGACAATATGACATTGTGAAAAGCTGCACAACCGGCTTGGTTGTAACAGTGCCTGTGTTGTTAGTGGCCGGTGTATTGTTCTGCTGTGTGTTGACTGGGACGACCTGCTCCACTGGGAGCAATCCGAAACCCCTTGTCAGCACGGACAGCACGAGCAGTGCCACCAGCGCAACGATTACGATTCCATAAACAGTATCCTTTTTTACTGTAACACTTCCTGTTTCACTTTGATTTTCAGACAATACCTCACCTCTCTATAAACATAACTCTCAGTGTTGTTATTTATTATCTACGACCTCATATTTAAACATTCCGAATTGCTTTGGTCTCTACGTCGTAAACGTGGGCGACCAAAAGGCATAAATATAACAATAAACATAAATTATAACCATATCAACAATTTAAAAACCAAAGCACGAAACTAAAAAACAGGAAAAGAGAGCTGGAACTGACATGGGAGTCACAGAAAAAATAAAAGAACTCGAAGACGAAATGAGTCGTACGCAGAAGAACAAGGCTACGGAGTACCATATCGGAATTATCAAATCCAAGCTTGCAAAGCTCAGGCGGGAAATGTTATCCCCGAAGAAGCACGGTTCAAGTTCAGGCGGGTTCGATGTCAAGAAATCAGGAAACGCCACAGTCGCGATCCTCGGGCTCCCAAGTGTAGGAAAATCCACACTGCTGAACAAGATCACTAATGCAGAATCGAAAACCGCAGCGTATGCATTCACGACGCTAAAGTGCATCCCAGGCATTCTCGAATATAGGCAGGCGAAAATTCAGATTCTGGACCTTCCTGGAATTATTGAAGGCGCAAAAGACGGGCGCGGCCGTGGGCGGGAAGTCATTGCAGTTGCGCGAAACGCAGACCTGATTATGATCATGGTCGAAGCTTCAGCACCTTTGCAGACAAAAGTGATCGAGAGCGAGATCTATGGGTTTGGAATCCGGATCGATAAAAAACCTCCGAATGTTGTTGTCAAGGAAATTTTACGAGGAGGGATCACTATCAATTCTACTGTCCCATTGACAAAAATCAGCGAAAACGGGATATCTGCTGTCCTTAATGAGTACCGGATGTTCAATGCGGATGTTGTTATCCGCGAGGATGTCTCTCTTGATGAATTCATTGATGTTCTTGACGGGAATCGGGTGTATATCCCTTCTGTTTATGTTGTCAGCAAGGTGGATTCAGTTGAAAAAAAAGAATTGGCCAAGTTCCCAAAAAATTATGTTCTGGTTTCAGCAGAAAAAGGGACTGGGACTGAGGAGCTTAAGGAAGCCATATACAATAAGCTCCGTTTCATCAAGATTTATACAAAGCGGCGCGGTGAGAAAGCAGACCTCAATGAACCCATGATTGTCAAATCCGGGGTGAATGTAGGTGATATCTGCACTATGCTTCATCGGGACCTGAAATCGAACTTCCGCTACGCTCTTGTATGGGGCAAGTCTGTAAAGCATGCCAGCCAGAGGGTCGGGTTAGATCATGTGCTTATTGATGGCGATGTCATCAGCATAATAAAAAGGCTGGGATGAATCGGGTGAAGCGATGCCGACAAAAGAAGAAATCCAGAAAGTAATCGACTGGTGCGAGAAGCTAAAGAAGGAGCGCATGCGTACCTACGTCATTGAGCGCAACCATTTCAGGGACGAGATCCCATGGATGCGCAGGTTCCCGCTAATCGAAATCGACCGGCCTATCGAAGTGGCATCAAAGAACAACCTTGT
>Ga0315273_10002903_pt1 | contig 20479 bp, 16 predicted proteins | sample YL17G02_0_MG_FD_205753 | JGI IMG/M metagenome (GOLD analysis project Ga0315273, IMG submission 205753) | Sediment microbial communities from Yellowstone Lake, YNP, Wyoming, USA - YL17G02_0 | ecosystem: Environmental > Aquatic > Freshwater > Lake > Sediment | place: USA: Wyoming | collected... | reverse complement strand
CTTGCTGCATGATGGGTGGGGTGAAATCGGTTTTTTCAGAGCCGGAGGTCTGCCGGGGAGCCAATCTTGACAGGTTTGGGAGCGGATGGTAGCTTGCCCTAAAAGTCGCTCGTCGAAGAACCTGCGTCCCGTTAGGAACGCATATTGACTAACCTAGAGGTCGATCAGGGACGCCGTTTCATAAACAGGGGGATTTTTTGGAGTGCGGCGGCATGACCTGAACCTTATACGCATCTCGGAGGATTAGACATTGCCGACCGATCTGTTTCGCCCCTACAGGGCTTTTCTGAAGACGGCGCCATTTCCCAGGGCGTCAGCCCTGAATTCACATAAAGCGCCAGGGAAAGCCCTGTAAGGGCGACACCGCGCTGCCGTTCGTGTCTAATGCAACGACATCCGTATAAGGTCCAGGGCATCACGCCGCCTTCATATTTCGGAATGCGGATTGCGGATTTGGAATCAATAGGCCGCCTGGATTGGTGTCTGAACAAGAATGCCGCCGGGAAGATCACACCGGGTCAGCGGATGATTTCAATCCGCAATCCGCAATCCGCAATCCGCAATCCGCAATTGAAAGTGGCGTCATGCCGCCGCACTCCATAAGGGCCTTGAATACGTTAGCGTATTTATGAACCATTGTACTTAGTCGACTGGTGCCGCATGAAAGGAGATCCCGGTGAATTCCTCGGAGAGTAGTACTGAAGCGGCTGGCCTTCCCGGCCGCTACTCGCGGCAGATCCTGTTCGACGGCATCGGGCCGGACGGGCAGGCCAGGATTATCGCTTCCCGCGTCGCACTGGTCGGGTGCGGGGCCCTGGGAACGGTCCAGGCTTCGCTCCTCGTGCGCGCCGGAGTCGGGACGGTGCGCATCATCGATCGCGATTTCGTCGAGGAAAGCAACCTGCAGAGGCAGATCCTGTTCGACGAAGAGGATGTCCGCTCTCTCCTGCCCAAGGCGGTTGCCGCCGAGAAAAAATTGCGCGCCGTCAATTCGCTTGTCCATGTCGAGGGCCTCGTCGAGGATGTCAATCCCTCGAGCATCGGGAGGCTGCTGGGAGGTTTCGACCTGATTGTCGACGCGACCGACAATTTCGATGCCCGCTTCCTGGTGAACGATTTCGCGGTGAAACACGGCATTCCCTGGATTTATGGCGCATGTGTGGGATCCTACGGCCTTACCTTCGCCATCCTGCCGGGCGACACTGCCTGCCTGCGCTGTGTTTTCGAGAACGCCCCTCCCGCCGGCCTCTCCCCTTCCTGCGACACCGCAGGGGTGATTGGGCCGATCGTCGGATCGATCGCTTCCCTTCAGGTGGCTGAGGCTCTGAAAGTCCTTTCCGGCCGGCGAGATCGCATCCACCGCCGGATTACCACGCTCGACCTTTGGGAAAACCGGCGCGACCTGATCGAGTTGCCCGTGCGGGACCCGGATTGCCCCTGTTGCGGCAAGGGCGAGTTCCCGTACCTCGAGGGAGCGCTCGGAGCCGCAGCCACCACCCTCTGCGGCCGCAATTCCGTCCAGATCCGGAGGCGCGATGGCGCGCGCGTCGATCTGGAAGATCTTGCCGCACGGCTGTCCTCGATCGGCCGGATCGAGAGGAACCGGTTCCTGCTGCGGGCTGCCATTGACGATTACCAGCTCACGGTATTCGCTGACGGCCGGGCGATCATCAGCGGCACCTGCGACCTTGGGATCGCAAAGTCGCTCTATGCCCGTTACGTCGGCGCCTGAATTCAGAAGCGGAGACAGAACCATGATTTATCTCGACAACGCGGCAACCTCATTCCCGAAGCCCGAGAGGGTGTACAAGGAGATGGAGGCTTTCGTCCGGGCAGCAGGGGCGAATCCCGGACGCAGCGGCCACCGCCGCGCGGCCGAAGCGGAAGCCATGATCGACGAAACCCGCCGACTGCTGGCGCGCCTGTTCGGGTGTCCGAGGTCCGAGCGAATTATCTTCGCCATGAATGCCACGGATGCCCTCAACATGGCGATCAAGGGCGTTCTGCGGCCCGGCGACCATGCGATCACCTCCGTTCTCGAACACAATTCGATCTCGCGCCCCCTGAACCGACTCGAGCGCGACGGGGCGATCACCCTCACGCGGCTGCAGGCCGGGCAGGACCACACGATCGATCCGGACGATGTCGCCCGGGCTTTCAAGCCTTCGACCCGCCTGGTGGCGCTGACGCAGGCTTCGAATGTAACCGGCACGATCCAGCCGATCGCCCAAATCGGAAAAATCGTCCGCGCGCGTGATGCTCTCCTGCTGGTGGATGCCGCGCAGAGCGCGGGCGTCGTTCCCATCGATGTCGAGCGCGATGCCATCGATCTTCTGGCCTTCACTGGCCACAAAGCGTTGCTCGGCCCCACCGGCACCGGAGGCCTTGTGGTCGGGGAACGAGTCGAGATCTCGCCCTGGCGCGAAGGAGGCACCGGCGGAGATTCCTCGTCCCCGATCCAGCCCTCGGAGTTTCCGCATCTGCTGGAAGGCGGGACCCCGAATGTCTTCGGAATTGCCGGGCTGCGCGAGGGAACACGCATCCTTCTGGAACGAAGCGTCGAATCGGTGCTGCCGCACGAACGGAAGCTGCTTGCAGCTTTTCATGACGCGCTGAAGGACCCCGGAAGATTTCGCTGGTACGGCGCCGACAAGGTAATTGCCGAACGGGGCGGAGAGGGACGCGTCGGATTGGTGGGAGTGAACATCGACGATTTTGCTCCGGCCGAGTTTGCGGCGATTCTGGATGAAAATTTTGACATCGCCGTGCGGGCAGGATTGCATTGCGCCCCTTATGCCCACAAGCACCTGGGGACATTCCCTCAAGGGATGGTGCGGCTGAGTGTCGGGATCCAGACGACCATCGAGGAAATGAAGCTCGTCGCCGCCGCCTTCGACGAGATAGCCCCGCCCAGGGCCTAAAGGAGATTATAGAGACGCAGAACGCACAGGAAAACAGCCACGAATTCCACGAATTTAATCCAACGAGCTGAAATTCGTGGAATTCGTGGAATTCGTGGCAGAGCTTTAAATAACTTTGTATTGAGGTCGATATGTTTGCGAGATTGCGGCGGGATATCGAGGCGGTCTTTGATCGCGATCCTGCAGCCCGTTCGCGGCTGGAGATTCTCACGGCTTATCCGGGGCTGCATGCGATCTGGTTCTATCGAATCGCTCACTGGTTCTGGACACATCAATTGTACTGGCTCGGCCGTCTGTGCTCCCACGTCGGTCGCGCCCTGAGCGGGGTGGAGATCCATCCCGGGGCCGTCATCGGGCCGGGATTCTTTATCGATCACGGGATGGGAGTGGTTATCGGCGAAACCGCGGAGATCGGCTCAAACGTCACCTTATATCACGGCGTGACCCTGGGGGGCACCAGCTGGAAAAAGGGGAAACGGCACCCGACCCTGGAGGATGATGTCGTCGTCGGAGCCGGCGCGAAGGTTCTCGGTCCGATCCGGATCGGCGCGCGTACCCGCGTCGGCGCCAACGCGGTGGTGGTCAAGGATGTTCCTCCGGATTCCGTGGTGGTCGGCATACCCGGCAGGGTTACTCATCGACACGGGGAACGGGTTGTTTACGACGATCACGGTCATTCGCACGCGGTTGATCTGGAACACGGCGCTCTCCCGGACATGACCGCCAGCGCTTTGCGGCGCCTCTCCAGGAGGATCGAGTTGCTCGAGAAACAGTCCGGTATTCAGGCCGGGCAGCAGTCAGAATCGGAAGAGGAAAACTGGTTTTATCAGATCTAAAATGTGAATTCTGCGAATTATTCAGGAAATGTGTGGTACTATCTCCATTCCGAGGCGCAACCAACCCCTCATTCTGATTCTCAAATGCGCCGAACAGGCTTCTGCTTTGCCCAGCACTGCCAGAATCTTGTTCCCGTCGGGCTCGAATTGGCGAACACTCGATAAACATTGAATTAACTGGAACTCTCATAGAATTCGCAGGATTTCCAGCAATAGCACAAAATGGTTGCAGCAGCGAAAGAGTTCTTATCCAAGCGAAAGCAGATCTTATCCTGGCTGATCCCTGTAAGCCTGGCGTTGGGGTTTTTCGCCATTTACTGGGTGGCAAAGCCGCTTCGTCCAGTCCGCCCGCTGCGAGTCGGGGTAAGGCACTCTCCCCCTTACTACTTTGCCGAGGCAAACCGCTCCCCTTCCGGCCTGGGTGTGGATGTCATTAATGAGGCCGCGCGCCGCCTCAATTTTCCGATTACCTGGATTGTGATTCAGACGGGGGAATCGTCCGAAACGGCTCTTCAGCAAGGAAAGATCGACATTTGGCCCGCTCTGACGGTGACGCCTGAGCGCAAGACCGACCTGTATCTCACGGAACCCTGGCTGCAAAGCAACTACTTCCTGTTGTCTCTCCACGAAAAAGGCATCGAATCCCTGGCCGACCTGAAAGGGAAGCCGGTCTCCTTCATCCAGAGTTCCTTCCAGATCCGGCTGTCAGCGAAGTACCTCCCTCACGCCAGACTGATCCGGGTAAACACGGCCGAGGAAGCACTCCAGGCGGTCTGCGGAGGGCAGGCCGATGCGGCATTTCTGGAGGCCAGGGCCGGACAAGCCCTGTTGCTGAAGCGCCCGGCCGGATGTGAATCCAGCGCAATCCGGTTTGCGGCTGTGGAAGGAGCGACCCTCCTGGTGGCCGTCGCGTCCCCAAAAGCATTCGAGCGTGAAGCCGGCGAACTGCGTGCGGAAATCGGCAGGATGGCTCAGGATGGAACCCTGGATTCGATCGTTGCCCGCTGGTCTTTTATCACCATCAAGGAGACTCTCGGCATCTACACTCTGCAGGAATCCCGTCAGCGCACGCGCTGGTCCATTTACGGAATCGTCATCCTGCTGGTCGCTCTGCAGGTCTGCCTGTGGCAGATATACCGCGCAAGAATAGCGCGGCGTGTGGCCGAAGAGGCTTCGAAGGCGCTCCGGTCCAGCGAGGAACGCTACCGTTCCCTGGTCGAAAATGCCAACGACATCGTGTATACCCACGATCTGGACGGCATCATGACCTCGCTCAATCGGGCCGGGGAGATCCTCATCGGTTATAGCCGCCACGAAATGCTCGGCAAGAACATCATCGGGATACTGGCGCCCGAGCACGAGGAGTCGTTCAGAGAAGCCTTGCGGAGGGGAAAGGCCGGCGAGATGCATTTCCCCCTGGAGCTCGAAATTATCGGCAGAGACGGCCGGCGCCTGACCATGGAGATTAACGCGCGGCTGATCCGGCAGGGGAATGAGCCGGTGAGCGTTCAGGGCATCGCCAGGAATGTCACTGATCGCAGGCATCTCGAGGATCAGTTGCGCCAGGCGCAGAAAATGGAAGCGGTGGGAAAACTGGCGGGCGGCGTAGCGCACGACTTCAACAATCTCCTGACCGTGATCATCGGCTACACAGAACTCCTTCAGAGCAGGCTCGCGGCGGACGACCAGGAAAACCGCATGATTCACGAGATCAGAAAAGCGGCGGAACAGGCGGCCTCACTGACGGCGCAACTGCTCGCCTTCGGCAGGCGCCAGCGCCTCCTGCCCCGCGTGCTGGATTTGAACGCCGTGGTCTCCGCCACCCAGAAGATGCTCGTGCGCATCATCGGCGAACAAATCAACCTGGTGACTCAGCTCGATCCGGGGATCGGCCCGGTCAAGGCGGATCCCAGCCAGATCCAGCAGGTCATCATGAACCTGTCCGTGAACGCCCGGGACGCCATGCCCCGCGGCGGCGCTCTGAATATCAGCACGACGCATCAGCGCTTTAAGAGGGGCCATTCGCATAACGGAGTGGCCATCACGCCCGGCGACTACGTGGTCCTTTCGGTTTCCGATACCGGACACGGCATGGACAAGCAAACTCAGGAGCGCATTTTCGAACCCTTCTTCACCACGAAGGAGATGGGAAAAGGGACAGGTCTGGGCCTTTCCACGGTTTACGGGATCGTCAAGCAGAGCGGCGGTTATGTCTGGGTCAACAGCGAACCGGACAAGGGCACGATCTTCAGCATCTATCTTCCTCAGACCGATGAACCGCTTCCGGTTCAGAAAGCCGAGATCGGAGTCGCCACCGCCCCCGGTTCGGGCACGGTCCTTCTGGTTGAGGACGAGGAAACGGTCCGGGATATGGCGCGGACCTGCCTGGAGCTGTCCGGCTACAGTGTCATCGAGGCGGCGGATGGAGTGGAGGCGCTGCGCATTGTCAAGCTGCAGAAGGTTTCGATCGACCTGCTCCTCACGGACGTGGTCATGCCATTCATGACCGGACCGGAACTCGCGGAACAGGTGACCGCAATCTGCCCGAAGATAAAAGTGCTCTTCATGTCCGGCTACAGCGATCGTGATCTCGGCGAGGGCACAATCGCGCCTTCCTTCGCTAATTTCCTTCAGAAGCCGTTTACGCCCAGGGCTCTTTCCGCAAAACTCAGCGAACTCATCCAGCGCAACAGCGACTGAACGGTCACGGCGGGCCGCTGAGATTCAGGCTTCGTTGATGAGCTTGATCTCCTTGAAGCGGCAGAAACGTCTCAAATCCTGTGTCAGGTTGAGTTAGACCGTCGCACGGCGCAGGGTCTGCGACCAATTCTGCGACAGTTTCCCGCAATCGCCGTCGACTGAGAGAGTTATCTTCGAACGGCAGCCGCTGTTGACATTGGGCGCATCGACGGCCCGGCCTGTGAAATAGAGCATCTTGTCCTGATCCGCGATACGCGCCTGGGTTATGCTCTGTCCCAGGCGCATCCGGATCTGCGGCACGCACCCTTCACTCTGCTCCATGATCGGTCGCAGGATGTAGGGGGCGGATGCGCCGCCCGGCCCGTCCATTCTGAGGCTGCCCAGGAATTGGGCCTGCAGGGTGCCCTTCGCCGCCTCATCTTTTGCCGGGGCACTGGTAAACCCGGGCTTCCCCGACAATCCCTGCAATGCGATGTGCGTGATCGCACCGTCCAGGTCCGCCTCACAGATCCCACCCAGTCCGATGTTGTTCAGGCGCACAAAACCCACGCAGGGAAAGGCGGGAAGCTGTTGGTACATGCTGCCGCAGCAGTCCACGGTCAGAACCGTGGCCTGCCCGGCGTCCAGCAGCTTTTCGAAAGCGAGCGCCAGCCTGGAGGAGCGCAGGATCTCATCGTGCGGAGGCTGCATTACCCTTTCCGCCCCGCTGACCCAGTTTTCCATCTCGGCTTCGGCATCGGCCTGGCTGATGGAATTGTACGCGTGCATCACCGGATCCAGGCCGACCGTCACGATCTCGGTTCCGAACTTGTGGCGCACCGCGCGAAGGTAGCTCTCCGAGGGCGCCTGCTCGGAAACGTTGATGATCTTCGCCTTGCGCCAGAGGAGAAAATCGGCACATCACAACCGGAATGGTCCCGAACCAGGGCGCCGGGGGAAAACCCGGCGGCGGCCATGTTCCCGGCAGATGAATCGGCTCTTTCCCGCGCGAAGGCGCAAGCATAGACCGTGATCAAAAGCAGGATAAGGATGACCATGTCGAGACAGATTCCGGCTGACCGAAATGCCATAGCAACTCTCCTCGGCGAGAGGGTCGTGCAGATAGTGAGATGAGCCGATTCTAGAATCAGACTCGTCGACTGCGTCGACCTCGCCACCGTATTCTTCGCCTGAAGGCGAGGGGATTCCGACATCCCTGATGGGAACGCCGAGCGCACTTCCCCACCTGACACCGGCTTCCCGGCGGTTCATAATGAGCAGGTTGTTTCGCGGGCAATGATTTCAGGGGAGATCCTCTAAAGATGAATGATCAAAAACACGTTGTGGACAGCATTGCGGCGGGCGGGATCGTGACGGTGCGCGACCGCCTTCTTGAACAACAGAACGCAGGAAAGAAGGTTTACCGGCTCGAATCCGGCGACCCTTCATTTTCGATCCCCGATCATATCCGGGAGGCGATCAAGCGGGCGCTCGACGAGGGGCACACCCATTATACCGCCGGCGCCGGCATTCAGCCTTTGCGCGAGGCCATCTATAAGAAGCTCTGTGCGGCCAACCGCATCCCGGTCAGGGATCCGGCGCACGTCCTGGTCACCAACGGGGCCATGAACGGGCTCTATATCGCCTTCAGGGCCCTGGTTCAGCCGGGGGACGAGATCCTCATGCCCGATCCGACCTGGACCGAAACGGCGGACAATGTCACGCTCGCAGGAGGCCGCCCGACGCGCGCGCGACTGAACGCGAAAAACGGGTATCGCTATGAGCCCGAGGCGATCGAATCGGCCATTACGCCCCGCACCAAAGCCATCGTTATCAACACTCCGCACAATCCGACGGGACTCATCGTGGACCGGGAGGGATTGACCGGGATCCTGAAAGTGGCAGAGAAGCATGGGCTCTGGGTCATCAGCGATGAGGCCTACGAGCACGTCCTCTACGACGGCCACCAGCATGTGAGCGCCGCGGCGCTGGGCTACGACAAGGTGCTGAGCATTTTCTCCATGTCCAAGAGCTATGCCATGAGCGGCCTTCGTATTGGCTATCTGGCCTGCAACGACGATCGCCTGATTGAAAGGATGGCCAAGCTCCTGCGCTGCACGATCAACGGAGTCAATTCGGCGACGCAGTATGGCGCCATCGCCGCGCTGACGGGACCGCAGGAGGCCCCCTGCCGCATGGCAGGCGAATACCTGCTGCGCCGTAACGCGCTGTGGGAAGGGCTGAAGGATGTAAAAACCCTCCATCCGTTCAAACCGCAGGGAGCTTTTTACCTGTGGGCGCGCATCGACGAGAGTTGGGCCGGTCACTCCGGCCGGCGCGACGGCTGGGCCATGACGGAGTATTTGATTGAGAAGGCGGGCATCGGCAGCGCTCCGGGCGAAGTTTTCGGGCCGGCAGGAGCGGGCCACATCCGTTTCGCCTTCTCCTGCTCCACCGACCAGGTGCTCGAAGCCGCGAAAATCCTCAACCAGATTATTGACTGATTGCGACCCCGACTTCTGATAAAAAGACCGATTCAAGTTTTCTGTCACTATCTCGATTATTGCAGATGTATGGCGCAAGGGTCAGGTTTGCAGTTCGCGATTCACGGATTCATCGTGGAGAGATTCATGGAGACTGGGGTAGAACCCGCTGCTCGTCGTCGCCCGCTGTCGTGGATTCCCCTGCTGGTGCTTTTTGTTTCGCTCGGTCCTGTGTCTGCAGCACAGCAGGTTGAGTACAGGATACTGGAACGCTCGGTCATCGAAGAAAGGCTTCTGCAATGCCATGTGGCCAAAAATCTAAATCTCCCCATTGCAGGGATAGACGTCGGCGAAAGCGACGCGGATTCCTTCTCTGAGCGCAAAATCCCGAGCATCTGCATTCACTCCGTCACTCAGGAGACGCTCAAGATACTACACAGCAACAGGGACACGCCCGCCGCCATTCAGATGGAAGATTACTACAATTCCTACAGACTGATCGCGGCATACCTCGCCACCCTTGATACGATCCTTAATTAGTTTCTGTCGCGAAACCCGCTGGTCACATCAAAAAACCGAGTGAATAGCGTGGACCTGAACGTGGACCTGGACGGTCTCGTCCAAGGTAAACTTTCCAGACATAACATTTACCAGATCGCCCTTTATCCGTGCCTGTCCACGTCCAAGTCGAAGTCCAGGACGGAGGGTTGGGGGGCTTCAGGGAACCGGCATCAGGAGTGCGCGCACTTTCAGCCAGTCAGCCAGGCGGGCAGGCCAGGCCGAGAGAACCGGGTCGCTTGGAGCCAGGCCGACGCCGTGTTTGCCGCGCTCGAAAATGTGGAGTTCGGCAGGAACACCCGCCTTGCGCAGCGCCAAGTAGAACAGGACGCTGTTTTCCGCGGGAACACCCGTATCCTCGTTGGTGTGGAAGAGAAATGTCGGCGGCGTCTGAGCCGTGACCTGGCGTTCATTGGACAGATTCTCCAACAGCTTCGAATCCGGTTCCGCTCCGAGCAGATTTTGATAAGAGCCTTTGTGGGCATACTCCGCCAAAGAGGAAATGACCGGGTAAGCCAGAATCATGAAATCAGGACGGCAGCCCGCACGGTCGATGGGATCCGTCGCGCCTGCGTTGCCGGAATCGAAGTGGGTGCCTGCGGTGGACGCGAGGTGCCCGCCGGCCGAGAATCCCCAGATACCGATGCGATCCGGCGTCACACGAAACTCGGCAGCCTTCGAACGCACATAGCGCAATGCTCTTTGCGCATCGCCCAGTTCTATCGGGTGATGGTATTGGGGTCCGAGCCTGTAGCGGAGGACGAACGCCGCAACCCCGAGAGAATTGAGCCATGCAGCGATCTGGCTTCCCTCATGATCAAGCGCCAGGTGGCCATAGCCTCCTCCGGGGCAGACGACGACAGCGGTGCCGACAGCCTTGTCCTTCGGCGCAGGGTAAATGCGCAGAGCCGGCTTGTCCGCGTCGCCGTCACCTTGCGCGCCTGGGGCGCCCTGCTGCCAAAGCAGGGTCCATTCGGGCTCGGGTGCCTGCTGTGAAAACGCGGTGAAGGATGCCATCACAAAGACGAGAAACATTACGGTGCGTCTGAAGTCGATCATGAAATGATCCTCTCAATTGAACCGGCCGGGCCGGAATCGATTTGCATATCGGTGGTTTTTAGCAGGATTCCCAAAAACTTGCCACGGATTACACGAATTCCACAAATTATGTTTTGTGGAATTCGTGTAATCCGTGGCTGTTTTTTTCAATGTGACAACCAGGTTGCCAGCTTGGACTGCACCCCGTTTTTCTGGCCTGCTTCGAGCGCGCATGGCATACTCACCCCCAACAAACGAGGGAACGGAATGCGGATCGCCGATCGCGAAAACAGGGTGAGCCTGGCTGAACTGCAGGAAATGGCGGCAGGCATGTTCGGCGATATCGTCAAAGCGGTGGTGGATGTGAAGCGGGAAATGTTAGTCGTCGATGCGGAACTGCACGCCGATGAAGAATCTTATCTGCTGGAAAACGGGTCTGATCCAGCGGACTTGTGGGGCATCAACCTCTATCCCGGAATGGATTGTGCAAGTTTTATCGAATTTGATTCGATGACCAATCTCCGCCCGTCACGGGGAAATCGAAGTCGCGGGGTGGAAGATCCCTCATTGCGCGAGCGCATTCAGGCAATCGTAAATGACCTGGTGAGCAGATGACCTATCAACACCGGGAAATGGCCGCCGGAAGGTGGAATCGTCTTTCCTTCGCAGAGCAGATGGCCAATATCGGGAGCGAAATCGAACGAACGGTCGCCTGGAAAGCGAAGGGGCATCCGGATTACAGCCAGCGGGCATTTGAGCGCGCGCTCGAGTTGCTGGATCTGACCATCGCGGATGAGAGAAACCGCATGCGATTGAGAGAATTGCTTCGAGTGAGGGAGGCCCTCGCCGACCACTTTGCCTTCGATAACTCCTATCGTTCCAGCCCCGAGGACTGGCAGCGCTATTTTCGTTTTTTCCTTGCCGCCGCCAGGGGCAATCGTTGATGCTCGGGAAACGCGGGTCGAAAACCGGGGACGTCCGTACTGTTCACCGGGTTTTCATGAGCTGAAACCCGGTGAATAGTACGGACGCCATCGATTTTCGCTATGAGAAGATCATTTCAAGCAGCAGGAAAAACAGACCGGCGAGAATCCCTCCGAAGAACAGCGCAAAAAAAGCTTCCAGCTGTGAAAAGAGGTGATAGTAACTACTAGCCTTCTCCCCTCAATTGTCGTTTTCCACCAGCTCATATCGCTATAGAGTCATCTGCCGGCAATAAAGTCCAATCAAAGGTTTTCAGCAGGATTTCAAAAAGCTTGCCACGGATTACACGGATTCCACAAAACACATTTTATGGAATCCGTGTAATCCGTGGCTGCTTTTTGTCAATCCTGAAGCTAAACTGCGACCCATGAAAACCCAGCCGGAATCCATCGCCGAATTCACTCTTAAAGCCGTCGCCGCAGGCGTGGTCCTGGGCATCGTCTTCGGGGCTGCCAACGCATACCTCGGCCTGCGGGTCGGGATGACGGTCTCCGCCTCGATCCCCGCCGCGGTGATGACCGTCGCACTTTTCAAATTGTTCCGCGCCCGAGGCACAATCCTCGAGGCAAACATTTCGCAAACCATCGGCTCCGCTTCGACCGCCCTTGCCACGGGAGCGATTTTCACCATACCGGCTCTCTTCCTCTGGGGTATGGCGCCGCCCTATTTGCAGGTGGTCGCGCTCTGCTTCCTCGGCGGAATTCTCGGACTCGCAGCCATGATCCCGCTGCGCCGTCTGCTGATTGTCCAGGCTCACGATGAACTGCCCTATCCGGAGGGGACCGCCTGCGCCGAAGTCCTGCGCGCCACGGCGGCGGGATCGAGCGGGAGCGTCTGGATCTTCCGCGGGATGGCGGTCGGCGCCGCGGTGAAGCTGATCGTGGCACTCGCTTTCCTCCTTCCCGCCATCATCGGGATGACCGTGCCGGTCCTGCCGAAGGCTGAATTAGCTCTGGAGCTTGCACCGGCGCTGCTGGGCGTCGGCTTCATCCTCGGCTATCGCCAGTCGGCGGTGATCGTCGCCGGTTCGTTGCTTTCTTCGCTGGCGCTGATCCCGCTGATCGCATGGATAGGCGGGAATATGAACGCGCCGCTGGCGCCCGAAACAAACCTGCTCGTATCCGCCATGACCGCCGAGGAGATCTGGGGCCGCTACGTGCGCTACATCGGAGCGGGGGCCGTGGCGACGGCGGGGATACTCACCGTGCTGCGCGGGCTTCCTTCCATGGCCGCGGCCTTCTTGGCCGTCGCAAAAGGAATCCGGAAGGCCGGCGCCGGCGCAGGGTCGGGCGAGGCGCCGGCGACCGATCGCGATCTTCCCGGATCCTTTGTCTTCGGCACGATCGCCTTCGTGGTGATCGTCGCCGCTCTGGTGCCGGGCATATTCGGCGGCAACATGGGATTGATGCCTCGCACCGTTTGCGCCACCGGCGTCGGTATCTTCGGGCTGCTGTTCGTCACGGTGGCTGCGAGAATCGTAGGGATCGTGGGTGTGTCGTCGCAGCCGACCTCCGGCATTGCGCTGGTGACGCTGCTAGGCGTCGCATCGGTATTCGCCGCCGCGGGCTGGACCGATTTCCCGGCGCGCGCTGCCGTCCTCACCGTCGGTACGATTGTGGCCATCGCCGCGTCGAAGGCGGGCGACATCTCCCAGGATCTCAAGACCGGTTATCTGGTGGGAGCCACACCGGCGCGCCAGCAGTTTGGCCAATTGATCGGCGCATCCTTTGCCTGCTGGGCCGTGGCGGCGACAGTGATTCTGCTAGGCACCGCTTACACCTTCGGATCGAAGGAGATGCCTGCCCCGCAGGCGACGCTCATGAAAACCATCATCGACGGGGTGCTCTCCGGGGCGCTTCCCTGGAAGCTGGTCCTCACCGGCGTCGGTGTTTCACTCAGCGGAATTCTCTGCGGCGTTTCGGGCCTCGCTTTTGCCATTGGCGTCTATCTCCCGCTCTCCTCCATGGGCGCCATATATGTGGGGGGATGCGTGAGAGCACTGGTGGAGCGGCGCCGCAAAGGCGCGCCGAAGCAGGAGAGCGATCCGGGTATCCTGGCAGCATCGGGTCTTGTAGCCGGCGAAGGGTTGGCCGGAGTCCTGGTGGCGGCTCTGGTTGCTTCAAAAATCGCCCCCAAATCTCTCGAGCCGCGCATCCCCGGAACACTGGGAGAGATTCTCGCGCTGGTGATGATCCTGGCAGTCTGCTGGTTCCTCTATCGAAGTGGAAGTGCGCTGCCCTCAAAAGCGGCCGCGAGCAAATGACAACACTGATCTTAACCTGAAGGGGAGGTACGCTCTCGAGGATGTAATTGCGGATTGCGGATTGAAATCGCTCGGAGCCCTGACGTGCCCCAGCCAGGACAATTCCCTGCAAGATCCCGCCCTATTACTTTTCCCCTGTTTTCATTCCGCAATCCGAAATCCCTACCGGCGCTGGGCGCAGGCCATGAAGGGGGTGTCCCAGAGCGTCACCATTTTCCCCGAAGCATCCAGAGCGATCAGCCCGGCGGATGCCGCCGACAGCTTTTCGATCTCAGCCATCACCCACCGGGCCGCATCTTCGACCGGCCGGCGATCCGCCACCAGGTCGCAGAGCCGCTTCGCGGAAAGCAGCACCATGATGCGCTCGCCGACACCGGTCATGGAGACGGCCACTTCCCGCGTGCAGTAGGTGCCCGCGCCGATGATGGGACTGTCGCCCACCCGGCCGGGATAGCAGTGTCCGGTCCCGCCGGTCGAAGTGCCGGCCGCGAGGCCGCCGCAACCGTCCAGGGCGACGCATCCCACGGTGCCGAGGCGCGCATTGTCGCGCTTCCACTCCGCAGCCATCCGGCCATAGTCGAGCCGGATCGAATCTTCGTTCAAGTGCTCCTGCCAATAAGCAATTTTTTTCGGCGTCGCCACCACGCCGGTTTCCAGGCCGAGTTTGAGAGCCAGTTCGAGCGCGCAAGGGCCGGCAAGCATGACGTGAGCGTCCTGCTCGAGGATGTAGCGGGCCAGCCGGATCGGATTCTTCAGGTTGGGAACCTGGGCGATCGCCCCGGCTCTACCGTCGCCGGCCATCATGCTGGCGTCCATGCGCGCCACGCCATCGGCCTGCAGGTAACTCCCCGTGCCCGCGTTCAGCAGTGGCTCGTCTTCGAGGCGGCGCACCGCGGTTTCGACGGCATCCAGCGCGTTCCCTCCGCGGACGAGCGCTTCCCAGCCCGCATCCGCCGCTCGCTCGCAGGCTTCCCTGCGCAGTTTCTCTTCTTCCGCGGAAACTGCTCCGCACCCCCCATGAACGATCAACGCCGGCATATCCCCTCCACTCCTCTGGTAAAAACAAAAGCAGCCACGAATTACACAAATATATATAAAAATTTTTGTGTAATTCGTGTAATTCGTGGCAAGGTTTTTTAATTAGTTGATAGAAAGGGATGAAGTATCTATCTTGGAGGCGTTTCGGCCGTAGAATTGCCGGCCCGCGTCGCAGTCTGACAGTAACAGCCCAACGGTTGCGTAGAACACGAAGGGGACAAACGTGCAACATATCGAGCTGCACCTCATCGATTACGTCATCCTGATCCTCTATTTTGTTTTCGTGCTTGGCATCGGATGGGCGCTCAGGCGCTACATGAAAACCAGCACGGACTTTTTCCTGTCCGGCCGCTCGATCCCCGCGTGGATCGCCGGCCTGGCGTTCATCTCCGCCAATCTGGGGGCCCAGGAAGTCATCGGCATGGGCGCCTCGGGCGCGAAATACGGGATCATGACCAGTCACTTCTACTGGGTGGGCGCGATCCCGGCGATGGTCTTCGTCGGAATATTCATGATGCCGTTCTACTATGGCTCCAAGGCGCGCTCGGTGCCGGAGTATCTCAAGTTGCGGTTCGACGAGAAGACGCGCGGCTTCAACGCCATTTCGTTCGCGACCATGACGATTTTCTCTTCCGGCGTATCGATGTACGCGCTGGCGAAACTGTTCGAGATCCTGCTCAGCTGGAACTTCCACTTCAGCTTGCTGGTCTCGGCGCTCATCGTGCTGGCTTACATCTTTCTGGGTGGATTGACCTCGGCCATCTACAACGAGGTGCTCCAGTTCTTCCTGATCGTACTCGGCTTTCTCCCGCTGACTTTCCTCGGCCTGAAGGATATGGGCGGCTGGGATGGTCTGAAGGCGAAGCTGGCCGGCGTGGCGACCAGCCACGGCTACGCGGCTGGCACATGGACCGAGTCCTGGAATCACATGTCGACCGCCGCCTCGAATCCGATGGGTGTTGAGTGGTTCGGAATGGTGATGGGGCTCGGCTTCGTGCTCTCCTTCGGATACTGGTGTACGGACTTCCTCGTGGTCCAGCGGGCGATGGCTGCCGATTCCATGTCCGCTGCGCGACGGACGCCTTTGATCGCGGCGTTTCCCAAGATGATCTTCCCCGCGCTGGTGATCCTGCCCGGCATGATCGCGATCGCAATCGAGTTTCAATCCGGCGGCAGCGGTTTCCTGCCGAAACAGGCCGACGGCACCCTGAACTACAACATGGCCGTGCCGGCGATGCTGGCCCACTATTTCCCTCAGGGACTGCTCGGGCTGGGGTTGACCGCGCTGATGGCCTCGTTCATGTCGGGCATGGCCGGCAACGTCACGGCGTTCAACACCGTCTGGACGTACGACATCTATCAGAGCTACATCCGCCCCGGACAGTCGGACAAGCACTACCTGTGGATGGGCCACATGGCCACCATCTTCGGGATACTGCTCAGCGTGGCGGCAGCCTACGCGGCGTCAAAATTCAACAACATCATGGACATGCTCCAGCTGGTGTTTGCCTTCGTCAACGCGCCGCTGTTCGCCACGTTCATGCTTGGGATGTTCTGGCGCCGGGCGACAGGGCACGGAGCGTTCCTCGGGCTGATCTCCGGGACAGTTGCGGCGGCGCTGCACCACGGTCTGACACTTCCGGTCGGCGCGCCCGTGGGTATTAAGGGAGGATGGATCGGCTCGATCGTGCACAGCTACCCGAGCGAGATGGCGCAAAACTTCTGGACCGCGATCTTCGCATGGAGCGTCTGCTTCCTGGCCACGATCCTGATTTCGGTCCTGACGCGCCGCGTGAAAACGGATGAGGAGTTGAAGGGTCTGGTTTACTCGCTGACCCCGCGCATCAAGGATCCGGATGTACCCTGGCACAGGCAACCGGCGATGCTCGGCCTCATCGTTATGGCAGCCGCGGTAGTCCTTAACATTATCTTCTGGTAAAGGGTGAGGAAAATGAATCTGGATATTCGCTTGCCGATCGGTCTGATGTTCGCATTGGTCGGCGCCATCATCGGGGTGTTCGGCTTGCTGTCCGACCCGGCCATTTACCAGCGTTCGCTCGGGATCAACATCAACCTGTGGTGGGGCGCGGTGATGTTCCTGTTCGGAGTCGTGATGCTCTTCATGGCCCGCCGCGCCGGCCGAAAGACATAAATACAGCCACGAATTCCACGAATTGAACAGGGAGGATGTCGAAGGTAATTCGTGTAATTCGTGGCTGGGATTTTTGACAATCGCGCTATGAATTTTGCCTCCGAACATCCGCATCGAAGATTGAATGCCCTGACGGGCGATTGGATTCTTGTCTCCCCGCACCGCACCCTCAGGCCGTGGCACGGCAAAGTGGAAGCGACGCCCCGGGAACAGCGGCCAGCCCACGATCCGGGCTGCTACCTTTGCCCCGGCAACTCGCGTGCCGGCGGGATCGTCAATCCTGCTTACGATAAAACCTTCGTCTTCACCAACGACTTCGCCGCGCTTCTGCCGGAGATCGCTGACAGCGGGGGGGCTGAAGGCTCCCTGCTCCAGAGCGAATCGGCCCGCGGCGAATGCCGGGTCATCTGCTTCTCGCCGCGCCACGATCTGACGCTCCCGGAGATGCCCGAGGAGTTGATCCGGGGCGTTGTCGATGTGTGGGCAGAGCAGACCGAAGAGCTGGGCCGGAAATGGCGCTGGGTCCAGGTGTTCGAGAACAAGGGTGAGATCATGGGCTGCTCCAACCCTCACCCGCACGGCCAGATCTGGGCAGGCAGCTTCCTTCCCAACGAGCCGGCGAAAGAAGATCGCCGGCAGAGCGAGTATTGGCAGCTCTGTCGCAGACCTCTGTTGTCCGACTACCTCCGGACGGAATTGTCCGACGGCGAACGCCTGGTGGCAGAAAACAGCGATTGGGTTGCGCTGGTGCCGTTCTGGGCAACGTGGCCTTTCGAAACGATGCTCCTGCCGCGCCGTCCCATGGAACGCCTCTACCATCTCACACAACCGGAACGAGCCAGCCTCGCCGATATCCTGAAGCGCCTGCTCACCCGATACGACAACCTGTTCGAGGTATCGTTTCCCTATTCGATGGGCTGGCACGGCGCGCCGACCGACGGCGCGGATCATCCGCACTGGCAGCTGCACGCGCATTTCCTGCCCCCGCTGCTGCGTTCCGCCACGGTGAAGAAATTCATGGTAGGCTACGAAATGCTCGCGGAGGCGCAACGCGACCTTACCCCCGAGCAGGCCGCCGCCCGCCTCCGATCCCTCCCCGAAGTTCATTACCTTCGGTAGTACAACAAGCCAAAACCAAAAGCCGCCACGGATTACACGAATTACAATGATTTTTGATAGGCCTATGCAGCGACATCCAGGGCCAATGGCCTCGCCGCCACAGAGGAACATATTTGATCGGTGTAATCCGTGTAATCTGTGGCTGTTTTTGAGATCTGAACCCCTTCACTGTCCGAATCGCAGGAACCACAGGATGCGGCTTTGCCGAGCCAAGTGGATGGCATACAATGAGCATTTTTGCGCAAGGGGAGGAGGGCAGGCATTGCAACCATCCATCGATTACGCGGAGATCGGGCTCATCGCAGGGTTGGAGGTCCACCAGCAGCTGCTCACAGCGACGAAAATGTTCTGCCGTTGCCCGGCCGGCAGATACACGGAAACGCACGACGGTTTCCTCCTGCGCCATATGCGGCCTACCCTCTCGGAGCTGGGCGAGTACGATGGCACCGCGCTCATGGAGTTCAAGACCAAGAAGAACATCATCTATCTGCTTCACAAGGAGAATGTCTGCACGTACGAGATGGACGACACGCCGCCCTTCCCGGTCAACCAGGAAGCGGTGGACATTGCCATCGAGCAGTGCCTGATGCTCGGCTGCGACATCGTCGACGAAGCGCACATCGCCCGCAAGCAATACCTGGACGGGTCGATCCCCACCGGTTTCCAGCGCACGGCGATTGTCGGCGTCAACGGCCGTCTTCCCTTTCGCGCGCGCGAACTGACGATCACCCAGGTGAGTGTGGAGGAGGATTCCTGCCGCGAAGTTTCCGACGCGGGCCACCTGATCGTCTGGCGCACCGACCGCCTCGGCATGCCCCTGATCGAGACTGTGACCGGCCCCGACCTCAGGACTCCCGAGGAGGTAGAAGAGGCGATCCTGCTGGTCGGACGTGTCTGCCGCTCGACGGGGCACGTGCGCGTGGGCATCGGGGCGTCGAGACAGGATGTCAACGTTTCCGTGCGCGGCGGCCGAAGGGTGGAAATCAAGGGCGTTCCGCAGGCAGGATGGGCGCCGCGGCTGGTGCATGGTGAGGCGGTCCGTCAAGTCAACCTGCTGAAACTGCGCGCCGAGCTGATCCGCCGCGGGTTTACGGGTGCCGGGACCATCGGCATCGACAGTGCGGAGGTCACCGATCTTTTCGCGGCCAGCAAGTTCTCGCTGCTGCGCGGCGACCGGTGGGAGAGGTGGGTGAGCGAACAGCAGCGCCGGCCCGGCTTCGAGCTCGGCGCGGGGCGGTTCTGCGTGCGCGCGGTGCGCCTCAAAGGGCTGGCCGGCACTCTGACATGGCCGACCCAACCGGAGCAGATCTTCGCCTTGGAGCTGGCCGGGCGCGTGCGCGTCATCGCCGGGCTCGATCAAAGGCCGATTCTGCTGCACAGCGAGAAATGGCCCGACTACCAGGGCTCGCTGCCGGAACTGCGCAAGGTGCGCACCCGGCTGAGCTGCACGCCCGACGATCCGGTAATCGTCGTCTGGGGACCCGAGGAAGACACCGTCACCGCGACCAGCGAAATCCGGCTGCGCTACATCGATGCCATTCAGGGCGTGCCCAATGAAACACGCCAGCCCTTTTCTGACGGATCAACCGACTTCGAGCGCATCCTGCCCGGCCCCGACCGTATGTATCCGGATACCGATTCTCCTCCCACACGGGTCACCCGTGAACGGGTCGCCGGCCTGCGCGCCAGCCTGCCGGCGCGCCCGTGGGAGCGGGAAGCGCGCTATTCTGCGGCAGGGGTGCCGGTCTCCGCGATTCATTACCTGATCCGCCGCGGCGGCGCGGCGATGGTGGACCGGCTGGTGAGCGAGGCGGGGGCCGATCTGAAACAGGTCTGCTTTCTGTTCGGTGAAAGACTTGTTTACCTTCGGCGTGACGGGGTTGATGCAGGCAGGATTCCATTTGAATCCTGGGCGGAATTCTGCCGCTTGGCCGGAGCCCGGCCGGTGCTGTGGCAGGCATGGGAAGCGATCGTGCGAGCGCTGGCTTCGGCCCCCGGAAAGAGCGTCGGCGAAATCGTGGCGGATGCCGGCCTGGGGGACGAGCCGACCGGCTGGCGCGACGGCATTCCCGCAATCCTCGCGGCTGCCTCGGACAAGGCATTTACCAGGGAGCCGGAGCGGATCCTTCGGCTGGCCGCAGGGAAAGCGATGGCCGGTTTGCGGGGAAAGGTGCCGGCCCGCGCAGTGATCGCCGAGCTGGAGGCCGGAGTGGGAGGATGGTCATGAGCGAAGCACCGGATGCATGGAAGGGATACAAGGGCCAGGCCCGCGCGAAACTCCAGCAGATGGGAGTGCGGGTGTGGAGTGAGGTTCGGCTCACGAATGACGCCGGCAGCGTCTTCGAGGGAGTGATTCTCCCTCGTTCCGAGACGCTCGACGACGAGCACATCGTCGTGAAGATGAAGAA
>Ga0315273_10002902_pt1 | contig 20483 bp, 19 predicted proteins | sample YL17G02_0_MG_FD_205753 | JGI IMG/M metagenome (GOLD analysis project Ga0315273, IMG submission 205753) | Sediment microbial communities from Yellowstone Lake, YNP, Wyoming, USA - YL17G02_0 | ecosystem: Environmental > Aquatic > Freshwater > Lake > Sediment | place: USA: Wyoming | collected... | reverse complement strand
GACCAACTACACGGTTAACCCTGAGGAGAATTTTGCAGTCTATTTCCTTTATGTTGGGGATATGCAGAATAAGCTGCAAGGAGATGCGATATTGATAAAGAAAGGAGACTTTGACGTGCTGGTGGACGCAGGGCCAGCGCAATCTTCAGGAAAATTGCTTGATTTCCTAAAATCAAGGGGCATAGATGACATAGATGTGCTTGTGTCCACAACTGCAGATCCTTTTCGATACGGTGGAATGGAGGCAGTCGCCTCCTATTACAATGTGGAGGAATTCTGGTGGAGCGGCAAAGACTTTGAAAAAGGCGATTACCAGTCGCTTGTGGCAAGCATAAGCCAAAAGGCAAAGGCAGTAAACGTGCTTAGGCGCGGGTCAACATACACGCTCAATGGCATGACATTCACTGCGCTCAATCCTAAAGATCCGCAATTTAAGGATGTGAACAACGATGCCCTTGTGCTGAGAATGGAGGACAGGAACTTCTCGCTTGTACTCCTTTCAAACGTCCAGTTCGGAGCCCAAAGCGAATTGGTGAACAACCAAAAGGATTTGCTCAAGGTAAACGTAATGGAGGCGCCATATTACGGGCTCGGTGTCGGAACATCGGGAATAGCTAACTTCCTACAGCAGCTTCGGCCGGAGAATGTGGTGATTTCCGGAGGGCCTGACGAGTCTGCTGCATCCGGCGGGTCAAGGGACCCTTTCAAGCGCCTGCTTGACGAGTACAAGATAAAGTATTATGAGAATTATGCTTCCGGAACCGTGCGCGTGATGTCAGATGGCACAAGTTATTCAGTGAGCTATTTCAAATGAGGTGTGATTATGAAATGGGTTTTTGCATTTGCGCTGCTTATTGTTCTTTTCGGCTGCCTCCAGCCGTATTCCAACCAAGGTCAGAATCAGACCGTCCAACAAACCGGGCAGAACGTTACTCCGCCTCAGCAGAATATCACCCCGCCTAGCCCTCCACAGCAAAATGCCACACCACCCCAGAACGTAACTCCATCCCAGAACGTCACGCCCCCACCTCCACCAATAGAACAAGAAATCAAAACCCCAAGTACAAACCTCAGCATCAAAGAACTTCTTACCCAAAGGCTTGATGACGTCCCTTCACCATCGGGTGGGCCGTACACCACGAAAAAGTATATTTGGGTATCCAACGAGTTCGAGCCGGATGTGGCCACTATCGAGCTTAATCCGACTTACACCGTGCTGTTCGATAACAGGAGTGAAAAGAACCTGATCGGCCTTGCCTTCAGGGTTTACACTCCACAGACCGGCACTTCGTTCGCAGACGGGATTGCGATTACATCGAACAGGAGCATAATGCTTGAGGGCTTCACTGCATCGGGCGAGCCCATTGAGCTCGAATTCCTTTTCCCTGGCCTAGAGAGGATCTTAAAGGGCGTTGTGTTCGTATCTGAGGAAGACATGCTGGATGGCAAAAACAGGACGCTGGCAATATACGCGTTTGAGGCATCGAATGCCGGCTGACTATGATTTTTTAAATTTCTTTTTTCCCGCGGAAATCTGGTTACGAACCGCTTATAAATAAACAGACAACGAAAGTTATGTGCAACTAAACGAAGGACTTGCTGAGGTTGTCGGTGCGTTCATTGGCGATGGATGCATAAGCGAATATTTTGCTCACGGCAGAGGAACCAGAACAGTGGTATTGTTCACTGGTCATTGGAAAAATGATAGGCAATACTATATGGACAAAATTGCTGCAGTGATAACTGAAGAGTTTGGATGCTTAATAAAGCTTTATCATCGAAAGGACGACAATACCATAAGATACGTGCTGACATCAAAAAAAGTTGTTGGCTTTTTCAAAGAACTTGGTCTTCCTGTTGGAGAGAAAGGGAACAAACTCGGAATTCCGGGCGCGATAATGAAGGACGATAAGTTGGTTTTGGCATGCGTTCGAGGGATCTTTAACACTGATGGAAGCATTTACAGAAGATACTCAAAAAGGTACAGCGGACACGCTAGAGTTTATAGGAACTATGCCGTGATTCAGTTTAAGATGGTAAATCATAAAGTGATACGCCGAATAAAATGCGTGCTTGAAAAATACTGTATCAAGGTAAATAACATAACAAAGGTCCTCAATTGCAGTGTTATTAGAATTACTGACCAAACGAGTATCAAAAAATTTATTTCCCTGATTGGTTTTACGCATCCTTATCACGAGAAAAGATACTTAGACATCGTGGGTATGATTCCAACACGCAACTTGGACTAGAATTTTAAAAGATATGCTCACAAGATGATAACATTCTTGGGCCTGTAGCTCAGCTTGGTAGAGAGACAATCCTCTATTAGGACGTCTCGCAAAAAGCGACGGACTCTTAGGAGTCTTGGGTCGTGAAGTACAGTGTCTTGGCGCACAGGATGCTGGACACGAAACCCGGGACTTGCTGATATCCGTGTGTCGGGAGTTCAAATCTCCCCAGGCCCGTTTCAATTTTGTAAGTGCCCAGTTTCGGGTGTTCGGTGTCCGGTTTATCGACATATAAAGAACCCGAAGGGCGACCTTTAAGTTCTTTTGTGTCGAGCGAAGGTAAGTGATTAAAATGAGGACAAGCTGAGCGAGAGGGTGAGCTGACAGCAAACTAATAAAAGGTTACACAAGGCAAAGATTATTTAGTGTTTAAAAGTGTAAAAATGCATATATTTAAAAAGACTTTGGTGCACATATTACTTATATATCAAATACATTTGGGGGGAAAAAATGAAACTGTCAATAAATACTTCAACTGGACGACCTAAATCCGAAACCCAAACTAGGGAAAGCTTATCGCGCTTTTTGGATAAAAGCAAAACCGATTTTGAAAAGACAAGCGTTAAAGAAAAAATAAAATCAAAGGTTGCTCCTGTAGTCCTGGTCACCGCGATTAGTAGGGCTTTGAGCCCCAACAAGCCAACAGTTGTTTCTGTTATCGATGTTACTACATCGATGGGCTGGGATACGATAAAGAGAGTTGCCATAGACATTGATAACTATGCCCAATATAACCGTAATTACAAGACTAGCGCAGCTATTCTGGATACGTCGATAAATCTTGCTATGAATATAGGTGCAGAAGTAATAACCCAAGTAACGAAAGCACTAGGTATGGAAACGCCGCGATTTGTATCTGAACGTCATTTGTGGCGATATCACCCCTCTCCCTGAAGCCATTCAGTTGACCACATTTTGTATTTTTCGTATCCTTTCCAGCAGTACCGCGTCGTATGCCCTCTCAATCCCTTCATACAACTCATTCTTTTCCGTATGAATGTAAATCATAGTCGTCTGTAAGTTAGAGTGACGAGCGAAGCGAGACCAATAAGAGGCCCGTTTTCACATTTTTTCGGTGTGCAATTTCAGCCAGCCCGCACCATCCCGCAATCCTTTTTATAGCTGCCGAAGAATAGATATGCGGTGATTTTTTCATGAAAAAAATATTATTGCTTGTTTTCCTCGCAGCTCTTACGCTTCTCGCAGGCTGCCTGGAAAAACCTATGACCCTGAATGAGGCAGAGTTGATCGCAAGGACCAGCAGCTGCATGGCTGAAGGGAATCTTACAAACAGCTCTTTTTTCAACAATGAAAGCCAGACCTGGTGGATTGACCTGGATACAGTGAAGCTAGGATGTGCCCCTGCATGTGTCGTTTACCTCTCTAACAAAACCGCAGAGGTGAACTGGAGATGCACCGGCCTTCTTCCCCAGAATCTGACTGAGGAAGAAGCCAGGCAGATCGCTTTGGAGAGCGACTGCATGAAAGAAGGTGGTTTGAAGAACGGATCTTTCTACAATGAGAACAGCAAAACCTGGTGGTTTGACATGGATGTTGTCAAGCCCGGCTGCAACCCAGCGTGCGTTGTTTTCAAAGAAAACCAGTCGACAGAAATCAACTGGAGATGCACCGGCCTGCTGCCAATAAATGTGTCTGAATGCTTCAAGCCCTGCCACATTGAAATCGGCACAGATTACACTGCCAACCCCCCAGTCTGCTTTGCAGACGTCCTTGCATGCACCATGGAGTATCGTGCTGGTGATGTTTGCCTAAAGTACGTTAATTGCGAAGTAAGAGAGGATGGCTGCGGGACGACAATCGATCCAAAGTTTTCCCAGTGCATCACGTGCTTTGAGGATGCGGCAGCTGGAAAAAAGAACCAGACAGAATGCGAAGATAGCTACCAATAATTTTCCTTATTTTTTATTTTATATTTTTTTGGCCTTTTCCTTTTTATTTTATTCAAAAAAAGGGGTAACGAGGAGATTGTCAAAACCAGCGAAGCAAAGAAAGCTGATGCACTCACAGTAAGGAAATTGTAAAAGAGCGAGAGCTGGGCAGAGGTAAAACCAGAAACGCCTTCGGCAACAAATACAGTTGCAGCGAAAAAGGCAGCAGGATAGATAATCTTGTCTCTGAGCCTCATACCAAATACCTGAAAATCATATACTTATAAAGCTTTTTACTGTGCATTGATTAAGTTCGTCCTTTGGCGAAATTCAGGGTTTTACCATGATTATCGAACTTGTAGTACTCTTGATTGTGATTCTCGCAGTGATTGTGCTCTTCCGTACCCTCAAAAAGCTGGGCCCGATTATATGGAGTTCAATCGGTGCGCTGGTTTTGCTCTGGGTGCTGAACCTGTTTGGCCTAAAGGTGGCGATAAGCATCTGGACCGTGCTAATCGTAGCCATTGGAGGATTACCAGGACTTATACTCGTCGTGATACTGCATCTTCTGGGATGGGCGTTCTGAGCAAATAATTTCCTTTTTTAAACATATCGTAACATATTAAGAACAGGTGGAAACGCTTGGTGACACGTAAGGAACTCAGGGAGATAAAGGGACGTTTTAATGCAGACAAACGCGGTGATGACGTCCGCTTCCTCCAAAGGGAGTTCAAAACGCTAACAATAGCCGCACATATGGAGCCCGACCTGATGCCAAAAGATCCAAAAGACGTGCTGGATGCACTTGCTGTTCCAGAAGATTACAAAAAAATAGTCCGCCACATTGGTATATGCGATCCGAAAACACGCAGAATAGCACACCACTGCGTAGACATGTGGAGCAGGATAAACAGCGGAGAATACATGCAAATCCTGAGGGTTTCGTTTTTTGATGAGAACGGCCGCCTCAGACCTGATTCTCTCGATAAAATGTTTGCGGATTTCCACGCTGCGCTGCTCCACAAGGTACAGGAGTTGGAAGATTTCAGGAAGGAGTGGAAGCAACTGGAGAAAAAGTACCGAGTGACGCAAAGTAAATAGCTCAGGGGGTTCCGGCAGTCGGAGTGATGCCGAATACTCTAGCCCTCTGCTCTTTTACAACATTTGCATCCAGCGCAGCCTGGAAAAATTGGCGCAGGGATATCCTCGCCTGATCCGTGATTATTCTCCCTAAAACGTAAATACTGAGCTCTTTCCTGTTTTTCGGTATTGACAGTGTCCTGCCATCTCCATGGCGCATGATGAGCTCTTTCGTAATCTCCGGTTCTCCAAATTTAAGTTGTTTGAAAACTCGGACCGCATCGTTGGTGCTGAAGCCGGTGAGGTCGCTTGAGGTGGGATTCCGCACTTTGGTAAGGGCTACTTTTTGCTTTGCCAGGAAGGCATCTATCTGCGACTTATATAGTTTTCCGAGAACATTCTTTGCTACTGCCTCAGGATAGCCCTCTGTCCTTAGCCAACCCAAACCTCCATCGCGACCCCTCTGCTCGATAGCGGCTATCAGTCCAGAGTCTTTTTTGCCAAGCACGTAATTTTCGAAATGCTCCATTATCGGATCAAAATTCTTATCCATTGCGAACTGGATTTCACCTTTTTCAAGATTAGAGTTTTGTAGAATGCTCCTCATTTCTTTTGGAGGGGTCTCCCTGAAAAAAGTTTCCAGATTATCAAACCCCCGACTGCTCGCAACAGCCTGCAGTTTATTATACACAACCTCCCGGTCGAACATTGGTTGCGCCTGTAGCGCTGCTTGCTGCGGTTGCGGAGCGAGATTTGCTTCCGCCCATTTCATGGCTGCTTTCGCCCTGGCCAAATTCTCCGGAGAGTGCTTTCCGGGCTTGAATATTAAAACAAAATCAGGGTAATTCAGCGTGCCTCCCTGGTCCATGAACCTAAGGTAAGCGATGAAAATCACGTTCGGATCTTTACTAAGGAGCTTTGCATCAGACGCTGAATTTTTATCCCAATATTTGTTCCACAACAGGCCTGCATCGGCCTTCGCTTTTTTGAATCCTTCCACGCCGCCTTTAATAGCGGTCTCGATTATGTCGCTGATTCCCAAGCGCATGGTTGGTGATACGGCAGCTTCACGTACCCCTTCACGCACGTTCCTGCCTGCGCCTTTCAGGGTTTCTCTTGCAATAACACCAACCCTACGGATCCGCGCTTCCCTCCTAGCAGAAGCTTCGGCAGCGCTAAGCAACGCACTGTGGACCTCTTCCAGCTTGCTGGCATATTTCTCCACCGTCCTCTTGGCCATTTTGGCTGTGCCTTTGCCTGCAAACCCAGCGGAGAAAAAAACAAGATTGGTAAGGAAGTTTTCCCATGAGGGATTTGTGGCAAGTCCAACAGCAGCAGAACCCATCAAATAGACACCTGAGATACTCGCGACCTTGCCAAGAGCCCTTGCTGCCCTGCCCGTCTCTGCAATCATCTCCACTCCAGCCCTTCTTGCAAGATGGCCGCCAAGTCTTAGGCTAAACGCGAATTCTGCTGCTAATGCACCCCGTCCGGCAAGCCGGGATGCGACCGCGACCCTGCCGAGCCTTGCAGCGGGCATTATTGTCATTGCACCATGGCCAAGGAATTCGAATAAACCAGGCCGCCTGCCGGTCTCGACATATGTAGCTAAAATGTCAGTGGCAGTCCTGGTTCCGAAATATGCAACCTCTGCTGCGATAACAAATGGCGATGCCAGGCCTCCGGAAAGCGCGGCAGCAGTAATGCCAAGCCCGACCACCGCAGCATCCGCAACCACGAGCTTGTATTTCTGCCACCAGGTTCTCTTGTCGAACCACCGCTCCATTTCTTTCACTAGCGTTTTTGAGATATTGTTTTCCGCCTTCAGGCTCTCTGCAGAAAGCGCTTGCACGCCTTGCCTTGCATCGCCTGGTTTTCCCTTAAACAGAATTTCCTCTACACGCTGGAGCCGGGCCAGCACAGCCGTCTTGCTTTCCTTCATGGCCGTTAAGGAATTCGGGGTTATTGGCGCCTTTTCCTTGCCATCCGGGCTCTGCACCTTAAAAGGAAGGTATTCGATTTCAGCTTCCACCAACTTTCTTCCGCCAGCAATCAGCTCTTTGATTCTCTCTTTTATCTCTTCTCTTCCAATCCCACCAGTGGCGTACAAGTCATATACTGCGACCGCAAGCAGGGCACGCCAGGAAACCGCATCAGCCATTATTGGTTCCCGCTGGAACACCCTGGCAGCGATTTCAAAGCTATCCCACATTCGTGGATTGCGTACTAAGACTCCGCCCTCTTGACGGACAGCATCCTGTATGCTGTATCTTTCAAGCAATGACTTTAGGTTGTTCAGCCTTGACTGCATGCCGTCCCTCAGGATCCCCAGCTCCTTCGTCATACGCTTGGCGTCTTCTGGAAGCAGTTTTCCATCTTTGGCAAGGCGGGTTACAAGCGCCATCCGCCCTTCTACCATTTTTATGGCACTTTCCCCTTGTCTTATTACTGCGGAGTAATTTTCGTGAATAAACACCGCTTCTCTTGAATACTGTCCCACTATATCGGACTTCGCGTATCGGGCGAGGAGATCTGCGGCTTTTTTCAAAGAGGATGATGAAGGCTGCTTCCAGTAATTCACTATTGCCCCTGCAGTCTGCATCAAAAGCCAGGGCGCTCCTGCCACTGCCTTCTCATCGCACACCGCACGGTTTCTTTCGCTCAAAGGCGTTCTTCCCAGTGCCGGAATCAGATTCTTCTTTATGTCATTGGCCTCTGCCGCTGCCTCTGCCACGAAAGTGCCGAAATTAACCAGCATGTTCGCCGCGTCTTGTGCCCCTGCTTTTTTCATGAGCAGGGCATCAACCGCATTGGCAGCCCGCATCTGCCAGAGCGCATACGCCTCAGAGAGCATTTTTCTGTCTGCCCCTGATGCCTTCTGTGCATTTGTCTGGAATGTACCTTTTGTGACTGAAAGGCCTTTTATGAGTGTGAATGACTGGGAAAGCCGCTCAGCCATCTCCAAGGAGCCTGTTGCCCTTTTCGAAAGATAGCGCAATGCAGCCTCAAACTGACGGCGCAGCTCATTCCTCTGTGCATTTGTGAGAATTGTCAGCTTAGGCAGATCTTTTAGTGCCCGATTGATATCATCAGCGGCCTTCTTGTACCTTGCCGCTTCTGCCAGTTCGACGCTGGGCTTTTTTTCTTTAAGCGGCTTTTCAACTCCTTCTGCCATAATAATAACATACCCCAGGTAATGGTTTAAACACTTCCCTTACCCAACTCCCTCATGGAACAGAAGAGGGTGAAGATCCCGATGCCTCCCGATTGTTCGATGGATCAAACAATGGGCCTCGAATCGCAAGCGATTCGCAGGTCGGCATCGAACTCCCGATTGGATGTAAATCCAATCAGGATCGCAGTCCTCGCCTCAGGCCGTGGCAGCAACTTCCAGGCTATAATAGATGCGATAAAAGCAGGAAAATGTGCGGCTGATATCAGGGTACTTATCACAAACAAGCCAGATGTACAGGCAATCGACCGGGCGAAAGAGAATGGGATTCCTGTTGAGATTGTTGAGCGCAAGGATTTTGCAACGCGCGAAGAAATGGACAAGAAGATCAATGAGCTGCTCGACAAATACCAGACTGAGCTTGTTGTTCTCGCAGGTTACATGCTTCTTCTGAAAGACAAGGTTCTTCTCGATGCTTACCGAAACCAGATTATCAACATTCATCCCGCGCTTCTACCCTCCTTCCCAGGAGTCGATGCTCAGAAACAGGCCTTTGATTACGGGGTTAAGATCAGCGGTATAACCATACATTTCGTGGACGAGCATTTGGATGCAGGGCCGATCATCTACCAGGAAGCAGTCGACATATCTGACTGCAAGGAGACGCACGAGGTTTCGGAGCGGATACTGAAAATCGAACACGAAGCTTACCCAAAGATAATCGATTCTTTCGCAAAAGGAAAATATTTAGTTGAAGGAAAAAGGGCGAGGTTCGTTAAAAGATAGCTCAGCGGATTGGCTCGTAAGTTGTATGTGCCTTGCCGGAAAACTGCATTTTCAAAAAGTTAGTTGAATGGAAAAACAGGTATTTGGCATATCCCCATTTCTTCACTCTCCTCATTGATACGTGGGTCACTGCATTCGGGCAGTAGGAAACCCGGCCGACTTTTCTTAACCTCTTAAGAAGATCAATATCCTCACTTGTGACAAGATCAGTGCGATAGCCGCCTACTTTCATGAAGGCCTTTCTTGAGAACGCCATGTTCTCACCGCCAACATAGGGCATTCCGAACGAGAATGTGCAAAACTGGACGGGATTTAGGATGTATTCTGCAAACACCCTCTCAACAAAATTCCCTTGCATAGGCAGGAGCTTTCCCGCTGTGGCCACTGCCCTGCCTTTCTCTATTGGAGCGACGAGTTCCTGGAGCCAGTGCTTATCGTAGATGCTGTCCGCTCCGGCGCTGATAATTATTTCGCCCTTTGATTCCATGCTGCCCTTGTTTCTTGCTACGGCTATTATGCCGGGCGGAGTGAAAAGGATTTTCTCAGCAAACTCCTTGGCAATATCCAAAGTGGCATCAGTACTGTAGGAGTCAACAACTATGAGCTCGACCTCATAATTAGTCTCTTGGGAGCGTATGGAGGTGAGGGTTGCTCGGATCAGCTTCTCCTCGTTGAATGTGGGGATTACTACAGATACCTTCATATGTCGAAGAGCACCTCGATTTCCCAATTGCCGCTTTTTTCCTCCACACGAAGTCCGTGGAAGGTAACTGCCTTGATTATGTTCTCAGGCACAGCTTTCTTCCCGTAAACGCGAACTGAAATCGAAAGCGTGTTGTAATCTAAACTCGTTACTTTCATTATTTTTGGAGTAAGGGGTCTGGTTTCACACTCACCGATTATATCTGTAAGCAGCTGGACAACGAGCTGCTCTTTTGTTGGCGCGCTGAGGGAGAGCTCGAACGAATCCGACTCATCCGCATTTTCCGTGCCCATCTGGGTAAACATTCCGTTTGCAACATCCTCAAGGGCTGTCTCAAGGGTTTTGTTTTTTGCAAGAACGATCATGTCCGAAGGGTGCTCTATGAAAGAAAATCCCATTTCACCGCACCTTTTTTCTCGGACCGCCGGCAGCCTTATCTTCAAGCGTAATTCCGATTGCTACAAGCTTTGCCCTCATATCATCCGCTTTGGCATAGTCCTTCTTTTTCCTGAGTTTTTCTCTTAACGCGATTAGAAGATCTATTATTTTTTCCGGTTCTGTCTCTTCAATCCCGAAATCCGATGCGATTTTTCTGAGCTCTTCCGCTTTTTCAAAAAGCCCTGTTTCTATTTCCTTAAGTCCGAGAATCCATAGGATTTCCTCAAGCCTGCTTCTGACCTTTTCGAGCTGCGCATGATCAACCGCGTCCCGGTCAAGGTGGGAATTCACAGTCCGAAGAAGGCTGAAAAGCCCTGCCATTGCCCTCGGAGTGTCGAAATCGTCCTCAAGCGCATCGTAGAACCCCTTTATGTGCTGGTCGCTTTCCTTCCTGAAGGATTCGTCCGGTGCATCCATCCTCCCCTCTTCTATCTCACGCATGAGGCCGACAGTGTTGAATATCCTTTCAACTGACTCCCCTGCTGCAGTGATCGCTTCCTCATCATAATTCAAAGGGCTCCGATAATGAGCTTGCAGGTAAAACATCCTAAGTGCGTTTGCATCGAACTGGTTGAGGGCCTGCTTTAGCGTGATGAAGTTGCCAAGCGACTTGGACATTTTTTCCCCTTCGACAGTAAGGAAACCTGTGTGAAGCCAGTATTTGCAGAACTTCTTTCCAGTAGCTGCCTCGGATTGCGCGATTTCGTTCTCATGGTGCGGGAATATCAGGTCCCTCGCACCTCCATGGATGTCGAGCGTGCCTCCGGCGTATTCCAGCGACATTGCTGAGCATTCTATATGCCATCCTGGCCTTCCCTTGCCCCAGGGCGAGTCGAATTCGATTATCTCGCCAGAGGTTTTCTTCCAGAGCGCGAAATCAGCCGGGTCATCCTTTGTCTCATCAACCTGCTTTCTGCTCCCTGCCATTATCTCATCCATATTCTGGCCTGAGAGCTTCCCGTATTCCTTGAATTTTGATATGTCGAAATAAATCCCTGTCGCGGTTTCATAGGCAGCTCCCTTTTCTATCAAGGTGCTTACCATTGCGATTATTTGCTCCATGTGTTCGGAAACTTTCGGGTAAACGTCTGCCCTCAGAATATTAAGCGCATCGAAAAGCCCGAGCGCCGCGTCATGAATTTCCGTGGTCAGTTTTTTCGGGTCAGCCCCGGTTTCCCTGCATCTCCGGATTATCTTGTCATCGACATCAGTGATGTTCTGAATGTGAAAAAACGAAAATCCTTTTTTCATGAGAAAACGCTTGATGAGGTCGAACGAAACATAGGTCCTGGCATGCCCGATGTGGGCGCTGTCATACGGCGTTAAGCCGCAAACGTATATGAGTATCTTCTTATCCTCCTTAGGTGTGAATATCTCCACCCTTCTGGATAAGGAATCAAAAACCCGCATCTAAAACACCGCTTTGGTGTTGTTTGTGGACACGAAAAATATTTATAAAGGTATTATGTGATATGACACCCAAATCGTCCCTGAGCAAAATGCCAAGAGGATGATCATTGGAGGTTTGATTTAATGCCTGAAGAAAAGATGGCCCCTGCGCCAAAACCTGCACCTGCGGGTGGAACATCGAGTGATGACAATCTGTTCGGCGCGCTTTGCTACATTATAGCAGTTCTTGTGCCGCTGTTCGTGCTTTTTTCCGAGAAAAAGACAAACAAATTCCTCGTCTTCCATTCGTGGCAGTCGTTGATTCTCTCAGTAATATGGTTCGTGATATGGTTCGGCTACTCAGTAGTGACAACCGTACTGTCAGTTGTGACCTATGGGATCGGCTCCCTCCTTTGGTGCATCTCAGCGCCGCTGTTCCTTGTCATGGCGCTCACGATACTTCTGCCAGCCTATAAGGCGTACCTCGGGGAGAGATACAAGCTGCCGGCAATCGGAGACTTTGCAGAGAAGCAGGCCATGAAGTAGCTTTTTCTTTTTTTTCCTTTTATTATTTTTCTGACGAATTATGGAAACCCGGATTTTCAGGAAACCGTAGAAACACATAAATATACCGAAGTGTAATATTTTCTGTGGGCTAGAGAGGGGCCAGGGGTCCCTGTACCGTAAATCCCCTTAGACGGATCGAATGCCCGGGGCGTTGCACGATTGCTGCCGCGTCTCTTTTCCTGAAGCGTAGACGTTCTGCCTTGTGTGGCGGGGTGTCTCGTGAACCGGGTCAGGCCGAAAGGAGCAGCCCTAAGCGTTTCATTCCGTGCTCGCAAGTACCAGGACCGAGCGGATGGGGAGGAGCTCCACGTCAGTTTTCTGCGGCAAACCGGGAAGCCCACAACTCAGAAGTTTACAGTTTCGAGTCTTGTGTCGTGCCTCAGGAGTTGTGGACTGATTTGAGCGGGCCATAGCGAGATCGCACAAAATCCACAACCGAGAAACTTGATAGCTTTATATATCTTTCGTAAATATAGCATTCAGATTCCAAGGTGAAGCATATGGAGCTCTTCAAAATACAGGATGACGAAGAATGGGAAGACGACGACTTCGAAGACGAGGACTGGGAAGAAGGAGAGGAAGAGGAATCCTGATTACTGTCCTTTTGGACTCGAATTTTATTTTAGTTTTTTATATCTTCCTGTTTACTATATTTCTTAACGGGCCCGTAGCGCAGCCAGAGACCTTTTTAAAAAAAAAGGTTTCCTGCATTGGATAGCGCAGCAGCCTTCTAAGCTGACGGTCACGAGTTCAATGGCCTTTTGGCTTCTGCTCTTATGAGGGCAAACCCCCAGGGAAGGCTCATGTTCGTCGTTACGAACATGGCACCCATTGTTCGAAGCATCGAACAATAGGGAAGCCCTGAGGATTCAGAAGCCAAAGACCGGACTAATCTCGTCGGGCCCGTTTTCCATTTGACCAACTCGTCATCTTATCTCATACTCTCCGCTAGTGACATTCATGTAAACCGTCTTCTCGATGACCTCGTAATCCAGCCTATCGAAGACGACCTTCAGCCTTGCCTTGATCATATGGTTGCCGTCTTCATCCAGCTGCACGACAAAGGGAACGATGACCGGCTGGTTCGCATTCAGGGACAGCTGTTTTGAATCCTTGGCCATCTCCGAGTAATTTGCATAGGATTCCTGCTTTATCATGGCGTACGCCTCGGGCAGGTCCTTGTAAGGGAATGTCTCCAGGTTCACGGTGATATTGCTCCCCTTGCTGATGGTCCCGTTCAGGCTGACGTTCAGTTCAGCTGAGGGCGGGATGCCTATCTGCTCTTTGACGAAATAATAATTAGCATAGGCAGCTGTGCGCAATTCATCATCAGTCTCATTATACGCGATTTCCTTGAGGAGATCAAGAGCCCGCTGACCGTTGTTGGTCCTTACAGCGACATCCGAATAAACGAAAATTGCCCGTTCGCGGGTGTAGATCGGATCATCCCCTTTGATGACCGCCTCCAGCTCTGAAAGGTCGCTTGCATTCATTGCAAGGTGATAATCGTTCACTTGGTCGAGTGCAGTCTTGTTCTCGATGACTGTTCCGGTCTGGTTAGATAGGGATTCGTTCGTTGGGGATATTTTCGTCACATGCTGTTGCTGGAAAATGACGAAATAAACTGCCACAATGACAACCAAAACCGCAACCGTAATTATCAAGGTCTTGTTCATTCCCATCACCTCAGCAACCACTCGTCACATTGTTCGCAGCAAGAATATTGTCAATGGCAGTCGCATATGGCATGCCGCTGAACCTGTGTTTCCAGCCATAATCGCCCCATACGAACTGGCATATGTCAGGCGCATCCACGTAATTGTCCATCTCAGTATCGAATATCTTCATGATCGCGCTTTCCTGTCCGCCTATTGCATCGAAAGATTCGTTCTGGGCATCTGGGAAGCTTGCATTGAATTCATCAGTCAAATCCCAGAGCACTGCCTCTATCCCGCCTTCAATATCATGGCTGATCCTGCAGCCAGGAGTCTCAATGCCCGGAATATTCTGCCGAGCAAAAGAAAGGTTATGGCCAGGGTCATTGCGAAATTTGTTCGCGAGCATTGCGCTGAAGTAGGTCGGGAAGCCTTCGCTCCATGCGAACTCCTCGTCGATCTCAGTGCAGAAATCATGGGCCTGCCCGAATTCCAGGTCCATCTCGCTTATCTCATCCTCGAGGTGATGGCCGTACTCGTGGACAATGACCTCGTCAGTGAAACCGTAGTCCCTGTAATCGGTGTATGAATTCGGAGGCGGGATGTATATCTCATCCCAGGTTGGGTTCTCATACGCATTGCCGCTGCTAGTGGGATCCGGGTAGGCGACATCCACCTGTCCGATGGTATCACTGTCGTCCCGATTGCCGTCTGCGAATGTCCTTGCGACCATTATGCTCTCCGCAATGTTGAAATATGCAGAGCCGCCCTGTATCGTCCCGGCCTCATCCCCGCAGAACCATTCGTCCCTTTCGCTCCAAAAACCCCTGAAATCCGCATTCCAATCGCGCTGGATCTCCAATGACCGGAGATTCGTGTCATTGCGCTCATTGATGGTTATTATCCGGATAAGGTGAAACGAGACGTACTCATTGCAGCCGTCGTAATCCTTCTCCACCCTGGCTGCATAGTTTGTCGGTTTCACACTGATCTTATACGTCCTGTTGGCCTCCCGGGGTATCAGGAACTCGAAATAGCCATTGCTGTCTGTCAGAGTAGAATGGATATCGCTGAAAGTGAAAAGCGAAATATCAGGATTGCCGGCCGAATCGACCGGGTACAGTGCCAGGTTGATATAACGAATCGGCCGCATTCCAGTGAAATAATAGGTCTCGTTAACGTCAGGATCAGCCTCTTCGTAAATGAGCGTGCCGTTTATCTTGACAAAGCCGCAGGCTGTGCAGGGCCCGCCGCAGTCGATATCAGTCTCATTCTGGTCACGGATCCCGTCAGAGCATGTCGGTGGAAGGCACCTTCCTTCAGAGCACCTGCCTTCGCAGCGGTGCGTGGAGTTGTAGAGGGAGCATATGCCGGAATAGTTTGAGAGGAAAGCAGAGTATTCGACCAGAGTGCGCGAATCCAGGCAGTATTCAGTATAGCTCTCTTCTGCTCCGACACCTTCGCCGACGGTCCCGCGGACGCTGTAGTTTATCCCATGGTCGCTGTCTTCGCATAAGCAATGGCCGTCAGCGCAGCCGAACCTGCAGGTGACGTTCGTCCAGCTTATCACCAGCGAGCCGTTGCGAGCAATGCCGCAGTCCGCCTCGCGGAGATAGCCCCCTGGATACGCGCAGAACTCGCTCCTTCCCAAAAGCTCGCCCCGTTCGTAGATGTCAAAGCCCCCATCCGTATCCGGGCAGGTGCAGGCACCTTCATCGCATCCAGCAGGGCATACGACCACCTTGTTCTGGGGTCCATTCGAGTCACAGTATTTTTCACCGAGCTGGACGGCGTTGATGCACCGGTCCCTTGCACCAGCTGTGCATGAGCTGATCGCCCGGCACCTCCTTTCCATCCCGCCTTCAAAAGACATGTCCGGCGATGTATCGAACGCCTCAACATAAACCTGCCCAGCTGTGAAATAGTCCATTCCATCAGAATCCAGGCATCCGCAGCCAGTCACGTCAACCAGGTCGTAAAGGACCTCGAAATAATAGGGCTCGCGGGTAGTGAAACGGAGGTCTTCGCCTCCAAGGCATTCTGCGTACGACCTGTCTGAAAGCGAACCATATCCGCTTCCCCTGCATGCAAGGACAGCATCGCATTGGTCGCACGCATCCCCGACATGGTCGCGGTCGCTGTCTTCCTGGCCTGAGTTCGAGACGTTCCAACAATTATCATTCATGTTGATTATCCCGTCATTGTCGTCATCTTCCACCCAGGAAGGGTCAAATATCCCTGCGCCGGATGGGATCGCGCCGCTGGTCCCGAAATCACCAGCAGGGCCAAAGGCACGCGCACCGATCCCGCTTTCTTCCCCAAGATCGATGCCCCTTGCCTCGCATGTGGTTGTGTCGAAACACCTGGCTCTTGATACATCATCAACGAATACCTCAATGAATGAGACGCCGTTAGGATTGGTGACATTCACTTCAACAGAATCGTTCTTTCCGCCAGTGCCGGACCTCTTTGTTATAATGAATCTGAAATCTGATGATGGCGCGACAGAGTCCGGGCAGCCGTCAGTGTCCTGGTGATTGTTTCGCGTCTCGGGTTCATTAGGGCACTTGTCCATGCAATTCTTGATGCTGTCATTATCTCCATCGCGATCATCGCAGCCATCGCACGCATCCCCTTTCCCGTCTTTGTCGATATCCTCCTGTTTTGGATTGAAGGTTGTCGGGCAATTGTCCTGGGAATCAGGGATCCCATCCTGGTCGCTATCTTGAGGCGCCTGGGCTGCGACAGTGAACTCGCATGCATGCCATCCGTAGGGTCCGATTATGCCCTGCTGGTTCTGGTTGATCAGGTTGTAGGAAGGCCAGATCCTCCACGTGCCTGCTTCGTCCAAAGTCCGCGAAGCGCTTAAGGTCCTGCTTTCTCCGGGCTTGAGCAGGGCATTAGCATACGAATATCCGAATGACTTGCTTTTTTGGGAAAGGTCTGCGGCTGCGAATATGCCATCTGCCCCGAGCAGGATGCTTGACTGGCTGTAATCCTGCAGGACAAAGGAGACAGTAACCGTGTCGCCGACCGTCGGTTCAGCAGAGCCGCTGACAACAAAGTTGCTGAGCCTCATGAGGTCTGATGATGTATCAGGGCCGGCGTAGGAGCATATGGTGGCAGCAGAAACAATGGTGGAAAGAGAAAAAAAGACGAGCATTGCCAGAAAAAAGGAAAACACAGAAAAGCCGGATTCGCATTTCTTACCCTGCATAGCCATCATGGATTAATCGGATGGAGAATTAAAAAAATAAATGGTAATCAAAAAGCCTGGCCTTTACTGCTCCAGCTCGTACACCACCACTATCGATGCGCTCATGGTTGTATCAGTGGGGAAGATTTCCGTTGGCGGAGTTGCGGGAACACCTCCGCTTGTGGTATCACCTTTCTGATAGGCGTACATCGGATAGGGGTAGTAGTAGTCCGGGTTAATCGAAACTATCTTGCCGAGCGACGCGCCAATCCCTGATGCGATGTTTTCTGCCTTGGCTTTGGTACTTGCTGCAGCATCTGCCTCAAGCTCTGATTCGACTTTCACCCTTGTCTCATCCTTTATGGAGAAATACACATAATCGATTTTTGTTGCGTTTGTAGCATTCACTGCAGCTTCCACGAACTTACCGCCATCCGACGTCCTGCTGGTCTTTACCATGATCGAATGCACGGTGCTGTATCCTATTATGGTGCAGTTGCTTTCGTAGTTGCATGGCGGCATTACCGGCACTGCGATCGCATCTGTGGCATAACCTGTTGCCATACCTCCTGATTCAGTGGGATAAACTCCGCCTCTGTACGGGTAGCAGTCAAAGCAGGAATCATTGTACACAGGATAAGTATAATACGAGGAGGTCTGGATCTCTGAGTTGTTTAGTCCGGTTGCAAGAAGCGCGGCCTTGAACGCAGCAGTGTCCTTGGAGCTCTGGGCCTGTGATGAGGCAGTATCATTCCCGAAAGACTCCAGGGATATCCCTATGGTTAGCAAATCCGGAGTGAATGTCTTGGTGGCCTCGCCGCGTACAGTTATTGTCGGCGTTTCGCCTGTCTTGTTATCAACCGGAGGCAAAGGTTGCGTAACAGTTCCCTTGGTAATGTAATAGGTTAAGCCAGCGGTGAGCAGGACTACAATCAGCATCCCAACAATCAAAAGACCAGTATTTTCAGCCATATCATCACTGGCTGAATTTTACAGTTAACAATTTAAACAGGAACGGAATTGTAAGGTAAAAGCCGCAGCTAATTTGTACCTGTGCCCCTTGTCTTGAAGTAGATGTAATTTAGCATAGCAATGACAATCATGCCTACCACGATTATTCCGTAGACGTAAATGTCACTGCCTATCCCTGTCTTTTCATCTTTTGGAGTTCCGGATGAAGAATCATTTAGTGGAGTGCCGTTGTCCTGGTTTACGTTGGACGGACTGACCGGAGTCTGGTTGGCCTCTGGCTGGACTGGCTGTGTGATTACATTGCTGCCATTCTGTGGAGGGCACACGCTGTTTGGAGAGCACAAGTTAGGGCCAAGTAGCTGGACACACTCAGCACCCATATCTGTTGGGTTTACTTCCAGGCAGTACACAACTCTTCCTTCTGGCTTGTAAAATACGATTCCCTCGTCAAAATTAGATGATATCACTTTCACTACATTCCCGGAACAGATGAACACGGCTGAGACATTCGGGTCCTTGCATTTTTGTATCGAAAGATCTGTTGCGAAAGCCGCTCCGGCATCACCAGACTGCCAGTACGCCGAAAAGCCAATAGCGGCGATAAGAAGGATGAACAGAATCACGACTGTTTTTGTCATAAAACAATGTTGCGAGATAATGATTATAACTCTGCCTCTTGAACTTGAACAGAGGCTCCCTTTTGCTCAAAGCGACCTGATGTAGAAAAAGGTTGTCAGCGCGAACATGGCAATGCCGCCGATTATTAGCGCGAGAAGAAGCTTGGCGTTTTCTGAAAGGTTTGTGACAAAATCAATGGACCATTTGTCCTTAGACTCAAGAACAGGAGTTGTCCTTATGCCTGGGCTTTCAGTGGTTTCTGACTTGTCTGGTGCCAAAGGCTTCTGAGTCCCGGACGCAGGCAAAGTTGCAATTGAAGACGCGTTGTTTGATGTGACGTTGCTATCCTGTGGTGACGGATTCGTTGTCTCACACACGCTTGCAGAAAAGCATGGGTCCGGGCTGAGCATCTGTACGCACTCAGCACCCATGATAGAAGGGGGGACGGGCTTGCATTGGATCACCCTCCCGTCAGGCTTATAAAAAAAAGATCCCTCTTCGGAATCAGAGGAAACGGCCTTTACTACGTTTCCAGAGCATACATAAACTGCAGCGACGTCCGGCTCGCTGCATTTCTTCTCAGACAAATTGGCTGCAAAAGACTTGCCTGCATCCCCTGATTCGATTATCATGGCAAAGGTAATGCCAGACAACAGAAGCGCCAGAAAAAATGTTACAAGAAAAGAGTATCTCATTTTGTTCCCTAGATAAATATGTGGGATAAGGGTTATAATCGTAACTATAAGTGTGCACTATCCGTTTTATGGCTGAAAACCCACTCAACCGAGAAAATTCTTATTTTCGAGGGTTATGGGTTCTCACGGCTGAACCCATTCAACTGAGAAAATTTCTATTTTCGAAGGCTGTGGGTTCACGGCTGAACCCACTCAATTTCGAAATAGTCATACTCGCTTCCAGGAAGCATGATCCTCTTTATCATGTAATATGTAACGCTCGATTCCCGATCGGATATGGCCATCATCATTTCCAGGCCATAGCGCCTGCACTCATCCAGAGCCTTGGCGAGCTCCTCGCCCCCGATATACTCATCCTCGGTAAGCGAATACATCAGATACTTCGGCTTGTCGGTTTTCGGGTTTTCAATGCCACCGTCCTTCCTGTGGAAAAGAAGGAAGTCGAGCATTGGTTTCTTCTTTGCTTTTTCGGGTTTCCCTTTGCCAGGGATGGCGAGTATGAATGTCTTTTTCACTGAGTGCGCCACCCTTATGGCCCTTGCCCACTCGGAAATTATCATCTTTGCCTTTCTGGAGAATACGTGGACCACGTGCTTGGAGTGCATCCAATCTTCCTCAGCGCGAACCGGTGAGGCGCCCGGGAAATATATCCTGAAATGAGTACCGAACTTGAAGCCTGTTTTCATTACATAGCCCCGCTTTCTCCAGTCCTCGTACACGTCGTACATCTCATCAAAGAAGTTAATGCGCTTGCTGGCAGTGGCAATTACCTTCTTAAGGTCGGCATTCATCAGCCTGAGGCCCCCATGCTTCAGAAGAAATACGGTCTCATACACATCAAGTTTCGTTATCCTTCCGCGGTGGGCAGCCTTGTATGTCCCGAACTGCCCTATCCAGTGGCGTTCGTAAAGCTCTCTACCGATGACTTCGTCATCAAGGATGGTCAGCAGATCATCCGGGAAGAATACGCCCTCGAACGAGTAGGCATCGAGCGTGAACTTGCCGGTTGCGTACTTCTTCACGCCGGTCCTA
>Ga0315273_10002901_pt1 | contig 20484 bp, 22 predicted proteins | sample YL17G02_0_MG_FD_205753 | JGI IMG/M metagenome (GOLD analysis project Ga0315273, IMG submission 205753) | Sediment microbial communities from Yellowstone Lake, YNP, Wyoming, USA - YL17G02_0 | ecosystem: Environmental > Aquatic > Freshwater > Lake > Sediment | place: USA: Wyoming | collected... | reverse complement strand
CCTGCTGGCTTCCTTGCCCAGCATCATAGGCTGCAATCGCCCGTTCCCGTATCTGTTGGGTAGCTATCCATGCCATGCCCCCTCTATCGGCAATACGGCATCTCAAACTTAATACGCTCTAGACTTCCGCCCCTCATGCTCGACTGGTTGGGGCCAGACTACATCACCCGTGACGAACTTGCCCTAAGGGGATACGATGTACCCGGTTATCCCTAACCTGCATTCCAGGCCGTGCCCTTCGAGTGACGGCCAAACAGGCCCGCCTGCCGGCGATTGGAGATGGGCAGTCTACGCCGCCGTGTTTGGCCTCCTGAGGGCTACTCACGGCATGTTGGCCTGAATGCTCTGGCTTCGGTACAGGACCTTTCCGGCCTGTTCGTTGGGATCCTTGGCGGTCTGGGCCGAAATCGCGGGGGCGCCTGGAGGCCGACCCGCCGAGGTCCCTTGGCGATGCCAGGACGGCAACGTTATCTTGTCGCTGTCGGCCCAGGCTGTCAGGTAAAGCGACGCCAGGAAGGCCCCCGCGGCCCGCAACCGTTCCCTCGCGAAATCGGCGACCATGCCGTTGGGGTCCAGAGGCTCCTCCATCCCCGGCAGGCGGGATTCCATTCCGTAAACGCGGTCGATCAGCGCCCGCCCCCGCCCGATCTCCGCCAGCACGGCCAGTGTCAGCTCCCGCATTAGCTCGGCCTTGGGGCCTTTGCCCACATCGGGCGGGGCGATCCCCAGCTTGCCCATCAGGGCATCGACCTTGTTGTGTATGCCGCTGCGCGGAGACGTTCCATCCTCCTTGGCTCGGCCGTCCCAATGGACCGTCAGGTGTAGCGGCTGGCAGAGGTCCTGGGCATAGTGGGCCAACAGGCCCGCATACACCAGGCACTTGGCGCGGATGCAGGAATCCTCCGGCCAGCGCCGATACTCGGCGAGGGCAACGGTCAATCGTTGCGTCCACTCCACCACGGCATAGGGCAGAAGGCCCACCTTGTTGGGCTTCAGCCCCTTTTGTGTGCAAAGCTCAAGGAAGGCATACCGCGACGGCGGAACCGCGGCGCCGCCCAGCAGCTCCACGTCAAAATAATGCTCCGGGGCCTCCTGCTCGTGCAGCTCGCTGGGGGCTATCGGGCGGGTGAAGGCGTCGGGGTCCAACGCACAGTGAGCGATCATGTCCGCCCCCGCGACAAAGAAGGCCGGCAGCCGATCCCCCACCGCCGCGACGGACACCCGCGTGGCCAGGTCATGGCCCCTGCCATGCCATGCCGCCGCATCAGCAGACCAGACCGCCACCGCTGCCAGGCACGCCATGAAGCTCCTTGTGCGGATCATTCTTTGTCCTCCTGGCGGATCGGGGCCGGGCATCCCGCGCGGGTGGGCATGCTTGCGACCTTCATTGCGGCGGCGCAGGGCTTCGGAACGCAAAGATGAAAAACACCGCCCCGACGATCATCAGGAAACCCACGACGTAATTCCACCTCAGCGGTTCGTGAATGTAAACCATCGAGAACACGCAGAAGACCGCCAGGGTGATGACCTCCTGGATGGTCTTGAGCTGGGCGGCGGAAAACTGGTAGTGCCCCCATGCGGTTGGCTGGTACCTGAAAGCAACACTCCACCAGCGCGATCAACCAGCTTACCAGCACCACCTTCCACAAGGCCGAGGTCTTGAACTTCAGGTGGCCATACCAGGCCATTGTCATGAAAACGTTCGAGACCAATAGCAGCCCAATCGTCTTCATGTTCTCTCCAGCCGATAGCCCTGCCCCGGGAATCTCACTATGGGGATTGGGCAACCGCAGCGCGGAACAGGCCTCACCAGTCTCCCTGGCGGATGTACTGGCGGAATGCCTCGGAAAGCCTCTTGGTGACCGGTCCGACGCGCCCGTCACCGATGGTTTTGTCGTCCACCTTGGTCACGGCGATGACCTCGGCGGCCGTCCCGGTCAGGAAGCACTCCTGGGCCTGGTAGAGGTCTTGCGGCCAGACTCCCTTTTCCACCGTTGGGATGCCTAGCTTGCCCGCCAGCCCGATCACCACCCCTCGGGTGATGCCGATGAGGATGCCCGCTTCCGGCGGCGGAGTGATGACCTCGCCGTCCCGGACGACGAAGATGTTGTCACCGGTGCACTCGGCGACATGCCCGCTCTCGTTGAGCATGATCGCCTCGGCCACTCCGGCGTCGACGGCCTCGATTCGGGCTGTGATGTTGTTAAGGTAGTTGAGGTTCTTGACGGCCGGATTGAGCATCCGCGGGGCCGTGCGGATCGTCTTGGCGATGATGACGGCCATGCCGTTTTCGTACATCTCCTGCGGGTACAGCGCAATCTGGTCGGTGATGATAAAAACGTTGGGGCTGGGGCATTGGAACGGATTCAGCCCTAAATTGCCGTCGCCCCGCGTCACCACCAGCCGCACGTAGCCGTCGACCATCTTGTTGGCCCGGAGCGTCTCGCAGATGAAGTCGGTCATCTCCTGCTTGGTATAGGGGATAGCCAGGCGGATGTGCTTGGCGGAGTCGTAAAGCCGGTCGATGTGCGCCTGGGCCTTGAAGACCCTGCCGCCGTAGATACGGATGCCCTCGAAGACGCCGTCTCCGTAGAGGGTCCCGTGGTCCCAGACGCTCAGTTTGGCGTACCTCTTGTCCACCAGCTTGCCGTTTAACCAGACCTTCATGGCCGCTCTCCAGAATATGCACCGGGACCGGACATGATACCACCGCCACCGGCAGCGTCACAACGCCATCGCGGGGGTTCCCGGCCCGGCTCCTTCGGCGTCCCCCCCTGCCGGTGCAAAAGCTGCTTTGCGAGGGGACTTCTGATCGCTAGAATGACCCTCACCCCGCAGGCCACGCGACGCGGCCGTCGTCGCCGGGCCTGTGGCGGTGGTGAGGACCATGGCACGGACCTGCAACGACATACGGAGCGAGTTCATCCGGTTCTTCGAGCGGCGCGGGCACCGCTTTGTGCCATCCAGCTCATTGCTGCCGGCAGAGGACCCGACGCTTCTGTTCGCCAACGCCGGGATGAACCAGTTCAAGCCCATCTTCCTGGGCCAGGAGAAGCGCGACTACAACCGCGCCGTCAACAGCCAGAAGTGCATCCGCGCCGGCGGAAAGCACAACGACCTGGAGGACGTCGGCCACGACTGCTACCACCACACTTTCTTTGAGATGCTGGGCAACTGGAGCTTTGGCGACTACTTCAAGAAAGAGGCCATCGCCTGGGCGTGGGAGCTTCTGACAAAGGTCTGGGGGTTGCCCAAGGAGCGGCTTCACGCCACCGTTTTCGCCGGTGATCCAGCGGAGAACCTCGCCCCCGACGCCGAGGCGGCTGAGCTTTGGCGCTCGGTGACCGATATCGACCCATCGCACATCCACCTGGGCGGCAAGAAGGACAACTTCTGGGAGATGGGCGAGACAGGGCCGTGCGGTCCGTGCAGCGAGATACACATGGATTTGACCCCGGATAAATCAGGGGCCAAGCTGGTCAATGCCGGCGATGCACGGGTAATTGAGATATGGAACCTGGTGTTCATCCAGTTCAACCGCGGCGCCGACGGCAAGCTGGCGCCCTTGCCGGCCCGGCACGTGGACACGGGCATGGGTTTCGAGCGGGTCAGTGCGGTGCTTGCCGGCAAGAAGAGCAATTACGCCACCGACCTGTTCGTGCCCATCATCAAACAGATCGAGACGATGACTGCGCATCGCTACGGCAGCTCCAGCGGGCTGGCCGACAGGTTTGACGTCACCAGCCAGGACGACATCGCCGACGTGGCCTGCCGGGTGATCGCCGATCACGCACGGACGCTGGTCTTTGCCATCGCCGACGGCGTGATCCCCAGCAACGAGGGGCGCGGCTATGTCCTGCGGCGCATCCTCCGCCGGGCGGCGCGATACGGCAGGCAATACCTCAAGATCGAAGGGCCTTTCCTGGTCAAGCTCGTACCCGCCATCGTGGAGATGATGGGAGGGGTCTTCGGCGAACTTCCCCGGCGACAAAAGGCCGTGACGGAAACCATCGCTGAGGAGGAAGAGTCCTTCGGAAAGACCTTGGACAACGGGATTAGGACTTGGTGGTCATTTGCTCTTTATGGGCTTAATCAGGCGTTCTACCGTGATTGGCCCTTGGAAGAGCACGATCTTTACTTCAATATTATGCCCACGGGATCTGGGAGCGATTTCTTCAGGGAACAGAAACTGCTTCCAGCATTTCCGTATACTTTGGTCGAGATAAGCAAAGGTATTGGCGGGCCCGTACGGGACAAGTTTGTCTTAGGTGATCTCACCCCGGAGAAAGTCAAATCTCTTTATCGGACGACTCCCAAGATAACGGGAGTAGGCGCTTTCATGCTTTATGCGACCTTTGGGTTTCCTTTGGATCTAACTCAACTCATGGCGGAAGAACGGGGACTTGAGGTCGATGTTGAGGGTTTTGAACGAGAGATGGACAAGCACCGGGAGGTTTCCGGTGGCGGGGAGAAGTTCAAGGCCGCCGTGATCGCCAACCTGCCGGCGACGGATGATTCGCCCAAGTATGGGCGCCATCCCATCGAGGCAAAGGTCCTGGGCTGGGTGGTGAACGGTCAGTTTGTGGCCGCCGGCGCCCTGGAGGCCGGAAGCGAGGCGACCGTCGTCCTGGACCGTACCAACTTCTATGCGGAGCAAGGCGGACAGGTGGGCGACACGGGCCTGTTGATCTGGGACGGCGGAGAGTTCGTCGTTGAGGATACCAAGGTTGTCGGCAGTTGCATCCTGCATCAGGGCGTGGTGAAACAGGGCCGCCTAACCATCGGCCAGACCGTATGTTGCGAGGTGGATTCCTCTCGCATGGACACGATGCGCAACCACACGGCCACCCACCTGCTCAACTGGGCGTTGCGGAACGTGCTGGGCGAACACGTCAACCAGGCCGGCAGCGTGGTCGCCTCCGACCGCCTGCGATTTGACTTCTCGCACAACAAGGCCCTCAGCGATGAGGAGTTGGCCGAGGTGGAGCGGCTGGTCAACCAGCGCGTGCTGACCGACGAGAAGGTGACGACGCTTTCGGTCCCGCTGGCGGAGGCCATGCGGATTCCGGGGGTCCGTGCGGTTTTCGGGGAGAAATATCCCGACCCGGTGCGGGTGGTGGCCGTGGGAACCGACGACCTGTTGGCCGGCGCCGATGCCGCTTGTGCCATCGAGTTTTGCGGAGGCACGCACCTGGAGCGGACCGGCCAGGTGGGCCTGTTCAAGATTCTCTCGGAGGAGTCGGTGGCTAAAGGCGTGCGGCGGATCACGGCGTTGACGGGGTGGGCGGCCGTGGAACACGTCCAGCAGGTTGACGGCGTCCTCCGGCGGCTGTCGCAGTTCCTACGCGCAGGCCCGGCGGAGTTGGCCGACCGCGTGGAGGCGCTCCACAGCGAAATCAAACAACTGCGGAAGCGCCCCGCCGCCACGGCAGACGGCGGGGGGGAACTTGTGATGGAGGCCACGATACAAACCCCCCATGGACCGATCCTGATCGGCCGGACGAGCCTGACCGACCCGCAGGCAATGCGGGGCCTTTGTGACCAGCAGCGGCAGAAGGGCGCCGCGGCGGTCTTTGTCGGCTCCGCGGCGGATGACAAGGTTACCCTGATCGCGATGGTCAGCCAGGAACTGGCCAAAGCCGGCAGGATCAGCGCCTCCGAGTGGGTCAAGGCCGTCGCTCCGATTGTCAGTGGCAGCGGCGGAGGCAAGCCCATCCTGGCCCAGGCGGGGGGAAAGGACGTGGCCAAATTGCCCGAAGCACTGGCCGCCGCGGCGTCTTGGGCCAGGGAAAAGGCCGTCTAGAGCGCCGCGGTAATTGGTTATTGTCGCCCAAGGCGCCGGTGGCGGCAAATTCCCTTGACAAACGTTGCCCGGACACCTAGTTTCCGGCCAAAATTAACCTGTACCTGTTTCGCCGCTTCTTTTCCGGGCGGCGGATGCCGTCGGTGCCCTGTTATCGAGGAGTAAAGATGCTCCCAACACAAAAGATCAGCCGGGCGAAGACCCGCAGCCGGCGTGCCCACCACGCCAAGAGGGCGGCAAACTATGTGGATTGCCCGCGCTGCAACACCCCCAAGCTGCCTCACGCAGCTTGCGACAATTGCGGGTACGTCCGGCCGGGCTTGAGCCTCAAGGCCAAGAACAAGAAGGAGAGTTAGTCGATGCGGATCGGCATCGATGCCATGGGAGGCGACAACGCCCCCCGTGAGGAGGTCAAAGGCGCCTTAGCGGCCCGGCGGTTCCTGGGCAAAGGGGACAAGATTGTCCTGATCGGCCGCCAGGACGCCATCCGCCCGCTCTTGGCGGAAGACCCCCATTGGACGGAGTTCATCGAGATCGTCCACGCCGAGCAGGTCGTCGGCATGGACGAGGCGCCGGTGGAGGCCCTCCGCACAAAACCCGACAGTTCCTTGGCGGTGATGGCCCAGATGCACGCCAACGGTCAGACCGACGCCTGCATCTCCGCGGGCAACACAGGCGCCTGCGTGGCCGCGGCGCAGATGCGGCTGCGCCGCCTCCAGGGCGTTCACCGGCCCGGCATTGCCATCGTCACCCCCACCCATTACGGGCCGGTGGCCGTCTGCGACGTCGGTGCCAACGTCAGTTGCCGTCCCCAGCACCTCTACCAGTATGGCATCATGGCCTCGGTGTACCTGCGTTGCATCTGCGGCGTGGAGAACCCGCGGGTGGGCCTGCTGAGCGTCGGCGAGGAGGATGCCAAGGGCAACGATCTGGTCAAGCAGACCCGCTCGCTTTTCAAGGAAGACCCCAACCTGCGTTTCGTGGGCAACGTCGAGGGGCGCGACCTCTTCCGCGGCGCCTGCGACGTGATGGTCTGTGACGGTTTTGTGGGCAACGTGGTGTTGAAGTTGATGGAAGGCATGGCCGAGGGCGTCATTCGGACGCTGCTGGATGATCTGAAGGCCATGCTTCCCGGACAGGAGGACGCCATCCGCAAGGCGGCCGGGTCCATTGTCTCCAAGTACGACTACAACGAATACGGTGGCGCGCCGCTGCTGGGAGTGGGAGGCATCTGCATCATCTGCCACGGCGCCAGCAGCTATCGCGGCATCATGAACGCCGTTCGCGTCACGGTGGATTTCTCCAAGCGCCACGTCAACCAGCAGATCACGCAACTGCTGTCGGCGGGGCAGAGGGTTGCCGATGTCTAGGCCCCTTCGCGCGGCCATCGCGGGTCTGGGAGTCGCTATCCCGCCGAAGGTAATGACCAACGCGGACCTCGAGCGCATCGTCGATACGTCCGATGAATGGATCACGCAGCGGACGGGCATCAAGGAACGGCACGTCGTCGAGCCGCCGCAAAGCACCGCCAGCCTGGGCGCTCAGGCCGCCCGGGCAGCCATCGCCGACGCGGGCATTTCTCCGGCGGACCTGGACCTGATCATCTGCGCTACGATTACCCCGGAGATGATTTTTCCGGCCACCGCGTGTTTCATCCAGCAGGACATCGGCGCCGCCGACGTGCCGGCCTTTGATATTTCGGCCGCTTGCAGCGGTTTCATCTACGGTCTGGCGGTGGCGAATCAGTTCATCGCCACCGGCGCCTATCGGCACGTGCTGGTGATCGGAGCCGAGACGCTGAGCCGCTTCACCGATTACACCGACCGGTCAAGCTGCATTATCTTCGGTGACGCCGCCGCCGCCGCCGTCCTGGAGGCCACCGAGGACGCCAACCGGGGCATCGACTACTCGGTGCTGCGCGCCGACGGCGGCGGTTGGGATTTCATCCATGTCCCTGCCGGCGGCGCGCGAACTCCCGCCAGCCACGAGACGGTCGATCAGCGCGGCCATTACATCAAGATGCGAGGCCGCGACGTCTACAAGTTCGCCGTCGACAAGATGCAGTGGCTGCTGGAAGACTGCATGAGTCACTGCCACCTGTCCGTCGACGATGTGGATATGGTCATTCCCCACCAGGTCAACGTCCGCATCATCACGTCGGCGGTCCAGCGGGCGGGCTTCCCGCTGGAAAAGGTCTACCTCAATATTGACCGCTACGGCAACACCTCCGCCGCGTCGATCCCGCTGGCGATGTACGAGGCGCGGGCGGCGGGCAAGATCGGACCCGGTTCGCGCCTGCTGTTGGTGGCCTTCGGCGCCGGGGTGACCTGGGCCGGTGCGGTGCTGCGGCTGTAAGATCCTTCTGGCCAAGAGCATGAAGACGGCATTCTTATTCCCCGGACAAGGCTCCCAGCAGGTCGGCATGGGCAAGGACCTCTACGAGGCCTTCCCCGCCGCCAAGGATGTCTTTGACCGCGCCGAGGCCGCCACGGGACTGCCTTTGAGGAAGCTGTGCTTTGAAGGCCCGCAGGATGCTCTGGCGCGGACGGACATCTGCCAGCCGGCGATATTCACCGTCTCGGCGGCAGCACTGGCCGTCATGGAAAACGTGTTGGGCACGGGGGAACAGGTCCGTCCGGCATGGTTGGCCGGGCTGAGCCTGGGCGAATACACCGCCCTTTATGCCGCCGGTGCGATGAATCTCGAGACGGCCGGGCGGCTGCTGGCTAGGCGCGGGGCGCTGATGCAGCAAGCGGCGGGGCGGACGCCTTCCGGAATGGTTAGCATCCTGGGGCTGGATGAATCCCAGGCCGCGGAACTCGCCCGTGCGGCCGGGGGAGGGCAAGTGCTGGTCTGCGCGAATTTCAACTGCCCGGGGCAGATCGTCCTTTCCGGCCAGATCGACGCCTGCAAGCGTGCCGAAGCGATGGCCAAGGACTTCGGCGCCTCCGGCGCCGTGGCGCTGAAGGTGGCGGGGGCGTTTCATAGTCCGCTGATGCAGCCGGCGGCGGACGAGCTGGCGACGGTTATGAAACAGGTTGTCTTTTCGGCGCCGCGCGTGCCGGTGGTCGCCAACACCACGGCCCGGCCGCATGGGCGGGCGGAGGAGATCGGTCCGGCGCTGGTCTCCCAGGTGGTCTCGCCGGTCCGCTGGCAGCAGTCGATGGAACACCTGATGGCGGCGGGCGTGGAGCGGTTCTACGAGATCGGTCCCGGAAGGGTGCTGGCGGGGCTGATGCGGCGGATCAACCGCAAGGCGGAAGTCACTTGCATCAACTCGCGGGAGGCGATAGAGAAGCTCGCCGGCGCGATTGCCGGGCAACCCAATCGAGGATCGACATGAAGGATAGCGAAAAAGTCGCAATCGTCACGGGAGCGGCCAGGGGTATCGGCCTGGAGATCACCCGCCAGTTGTTGTCGGCGGGCATGACGGTGGTTGCGGTGGACCTGCGCCAGGACTTGCTGGATGGGCTTGCCTCCGCCCTGGGCGCCCCGGCCGATAAGCTCCAATGCCGCGCGATGGACGTGACCGACAGCGCCGGTTTCACCGCCCTGATCGACGAAGTGACGGAAAAACACGGGCATCTGGACGTGCTGGTCAACAATGCCGGCATCACCCGCGATGGCCTGCTGCTGCGGATGGATGACGCGGATTGGGATCTGGTGTTGAAGGTCAACCTCACCAGCGCCTTCATCGGCACCCGCGCGGCGGCCAAGCACATGATCCGCCAGCGCGGCGGGTCAATCATCAACATGTCCAGCTACTCCGGGCTGGAGGGCAACCGCGGACAGGCCAATTACTCCGCCTCCAAGGCCGGGCTGTTGGGGCTGACCAAGACCACCGCCAAGGAGCTGGCCGGAAAGAACGTCCGCTGCAACGCCGTCGCCCCGGGTTTCATCAAGACGGAAATGACCGACGTGCTGCCCCAGCAAGCCAAGGACATCGCCCTGGAGCAGATCCCCCTGAAGCGATTTGGCACCCCCGCCGATGTCGCAAGTGCCGTGGTATTCCTGGCTTCGGAAGCCTCCTCCTACATCACCGGTCAGGTCATCAGCGTCGACGGCGGGATGCATACATAATGATGTTGGAAGTCTCCAGATGCTGTTGCATGGCCGGGGGGGTAACGCTATAGTACCGCCCGCCCGGCGGATGGGCGGCAGGGAATCAGGAATCCGTGGAACCCAAGCAGGGAGGTACGAAAAGTGCCTGAAGAAATCGAAGAGAAGGTCATCGAAATCGTCGCCGAGCAGATGGGCGTGGACAAGAGCGAGATCACCCGTGAGACCTCGTTCGTCAACGACCTCAACGCGGACTCCCTGGACACCGTCGAACTGGTCATGGAATTTGAGGACCAGTTTGAGCTCAGCATCCCCGACGAGGAGGCCGAGAAGATTCAGACGGTTGGCCAGGCGATCGACTACATCAAGGAACACTCCAGCAAAGCTTGACCAGGCCGGAGGACCCGCATTCGATGGCCAAACGCCGCGTCGTACTGACAGGCTTGGGCACGGCCAACCCTCTGGGGCTGAACGTGCCGAAGTTCTGGGCTGATCTGATTGCCTGCAAGAGCGGCATCGGGCCTATCCGTCGCTTTGACGCCAGTCCGTTTTCCTCCCGCATCGGCGGGGAAGTATGGGGATGGGACGACGTCACCATCGAGGGTTTCGACGCCCGCGAAGTCAAGCGGATGGACCGCTTCGCCCAGTTCGCGGTGGCCTCCGCCTTGGAGGCCGTTCGGGACGCCGGCATCGACTTTTCCCGTTGTGACGTGGATCGCTGCGGCGTCATCGTCGGTAGCGGCATCGGCGGGCTGGAAGAGTTGGAGGTGCAGCACAGGCGGATGCTTCAAAAAGGCCCGGACCGGGTCAGCCCGTTCACCGTCCCCAAGCTGATGGCCAACGCCGCGGCGGGCAACATCTCCATCATCTGGGGCCTGCGCGGGCCTAACGCCGCCGTGGTCACTGCCTGCGCGTCGGCGGCCCATTCCACCGGTGAGGCGATGCACTGCATCCAGCGCGACGAGGCCGACGTGATCATCACCGGCGGCAGCGAGGCGGCGCTGACCCAACTGGGGCTGGGCAGCTTCTGTTCGCTCAAGGCCCTCTCCACCCGCAACGATGACCCGGAACATGCCTCCAGGCCCTGGGACAAGGACCGCGACGGGTTCCTGTTGTCGGAGGGCGCTGGCATTATCGTCGTGGAGGAGCTGGAGTTCGCCGTCAAGCGGGGCGCGAATATCTACGCCGAACTGATCGGTTTCGGCGCCAGCGGCGACGGTTATCACATCACCGCCCCCGACCCGGAAGGCAAGGGCGCCATACTCGCCATGAAGCGGTCGTTGCAGAGCGCCGGCGTCAGTCCCGAACAGGTCGATTACATCAATGCCCACGGCACCAGCACCGAGCTGGGCGACCTGGCCGAGACGCGGGCGATCAAGCAGGTCTTCGGGGAGTACGCCAAGAAGGGCTTGATGATTTCCTCCACCAAAAGCTCCACAGGCCACCTGCTGGGGGCCTCCGGCGGGGTGGAACTGATCGCCTGTGCCCTGGCCATCAGGGACGGCGTCATCCCGGCCACGCTGAACCTCGAATGTCCCGACGCGGAGTGCGACCTGGACTATGTGCCGCTGACCCCCCGCTCCATATCCATCAAGACCGCCCTGAGCAACAGTTTTGGTTTCGGCGGCCACAACGCCTGCCTGCTCATCCGGCGGTTTGAAGGGTAAGAATCCCAATTGGGCGGAATCGGCGAGTCGATGTAACCTCTCCTTGCTTCCCGCGACCGTCTACGCGGCCATCATCCGCGAAATCGCCACCAAGTGCGACGGCAATTCGGTCAGCGTGTACGAACGGGCCGGCGCCGAGCCGAGCGAGAACGACTGGTCCGCCACCTCGGCCTGCCTGGTCACCACGCAGTTCAGCAAGGACGGCGGGTATTTGGGCTTCGCCGGGGATACGGCCACGCTGTTTGTGGACAACGTCACCGTCAAGAGCCGCGCCTACGAATCCTGGGTCGTCGAGATGGTCGAGAACTTCGGCGTCGATCCCAACGGCTTTGCCGCGGTGCGCGTGGCCCACGACGCTGCCGGGAACATGACCTTCGACGGCCTGCACAGTTTCTCCTACGACGCCTGGAACCGTCTGGTGGAGGTCCACCGGGCGTACGCGAATCCCAATGACCCGAATGATCCCAACAATTTACTTTCCGACTCGGTTGCTGGTACAATACGCTACGACGGCCTGGGCCGGCGGATCGTCAAGCAGGTGGGCGACGGCAGAAGCCCCACGCGCGAGGCGGGCGATTGGGAAATGACCTATCACCTTTATCATGACGGCCGGCGGACGGTCGAGGAGCGGAACGGCTCCGGCCAGGTCATCCGCCAATACGTCTGGGGGCGCACGTACGTCGATGAGCTTTGCCAGATCGGTATCAATGCCGACCCCGCCGACGCCAACGAGGGCCCCGCCGGGAACCAATGCCTTTGCGACAGCTTCTACTACGCCCTTGCCGACGTGAATTGGAACGTCATCGGCCTGGTGGATAGCACCGGCGCGCTGGTCGAGCGATACGAATACACGCCCTATGGCCGCCGGCGGGTGTTCATCTCCCCCGGCGCCAACGACAGCCTCTGCGAGTCGCCGACAATCGACGCCCAGGCCGTGACGATCTCGGGCATCGCCCAGCCCTACGGCCTCTGCGACGCCGGCCACCAGGGCCTGTTCTTCGATAAGGAGTGGGACACCTACGACAACCTGGCACGCATGTTACATCCGGGCCTGGGCAGGTTCATGCAACCCGACCCGGCGGGGTATAAGGATGGGATGAATGTATTTGGATATGTTCGAGGTAATCCTATCCGGTTCACAGATGCGAGTGGAACCAATGTGTATCTGAAGACTGGAAACAATACATGGAACCCAATAAATAATCTCATCCATCAGAACGTGTGTGTTGATTACTGTTTTCGTGGCACGAAATCAATAGTCTGTTTCTCATTCGGGTTTAATGGAAGTGTTCAAAGAATGGGTATGCTACAATCTAATTGGCTAGGTTGGGAACTGTCATGGGGTGAAAGATTATTAGAACCGTATGGACTCGCTTTACAGGGCACGATTTACGAAGCTGATGACACTGGAGAAGTGACTAAGACAAAGAAGACAACGCCAGAAGAGGATAGAAGATGGCTCATATGGATGAAAAACCATAGGGAGAAAACAACGGACTTTTACACAGTAGGCTACTTTAATTGCCGCACCTATTCTCAGAAGGAATTTGATGATGCGCCAGGCTACCACTAATCGGAAATGGCGACTCCTTCTAATATGCGCTGCGATGTTGGCAATAGCCTTGGTAGCGATGACGATTCTATTGGCTGAGAAGATACCGCCACAAGCGATGACTCGCACTGTTATGAATGTGACCGAGTATCGGATTCGTGAGTATTATGATATGCATCACAAGTTACCGGCGACACTGTCGGATCTGCCACAATTGGATAAGAATAGAGATAGCTCTTTTCATGATGGTTGGGGCCACAATATCCAATATTCTCATATAGGCGATTGCGTGACACTATTGAGTCTCGGTAAAGACAATTGCCCTGGTGGTACCGACGACAATGCGGATAATCAAGTAGTCTTTGAGATTGGAGTGCCTATCGGGCTGCCAACTTCTGTTGCTCACACAACATCTATGAAATCGGACGATAGTTCTGCACGTTGAGGCGTGATCGCCGTGTTGTTGTAGGAATGGATATTTTCCGGTTCGCCGGCCGGTACAATACGCTACGACGGCCTGGGCCGGCGGATCGTCAAGCAGGCCGGCGACGGCAGAAGCCCCACGCGCGAGGCGGGCGATTGGGAAATGACCTATCATCTTTATCATGACGGCCAGAGGATTGTCGAGGAGCGGAACGGCTCCGGCCAGGTCATCCGCCAATACGTCTGGGGCCGGACGTACGCCGACGAGCTTTGCCAGATCGGCATCAACGACGACCCCGCCGACGCCAACGAGGGGCCTTCCGGGAACCAATGCCTCGCCGACACCTTCTACTATGCCCTTGCCGCGGAAAGGGTCACTTCTCGGTCTTCTTGAGTTTCAGTTCGAGAACGCCGTTATTGCATGAGGATTCGATGCCCTCCGTCTCCGCACGGCTGGGCAGCAGCACTTCCGCGTGATACCGGTGGTCGCCCTTCGTTGAGATCGTCAATATGTCACCGGTGACTTGGTACGTGATATCGCCTTCGGAAACCCCGGGCAGCTCGGCAATCACCCGGATGATGTTTCCTTCCTCCAGGACATCGACCACGGGCTCTCTGTCTTCCTCGACGGACAGCCCCTCGTGGGTCTTATGGATGTTTCCGAAAGGCCGGATCTTGACACCGTGGCCCTCGCCTCCGGCCAGTGTCCTGATGGAAAAGCCAAAGATGCCCTTACCTTTCTCGCCCAGCTCCGGGACGCTGAACTCGCCGCTTTGGCTGATCTCACCGGAATCCTTCAGCTTCCCGGCCGCTTCGACTAGCTTTTGGATCCCCTCAAGGATTCCCCCCCAACCGAACCCGACGGAGGCGTGGACCTCTTGGCTCTTCTTTTCGCCCTTTTTTGCCATGTTATTCTCCTTGTGTTCGTCATTCGACCCGCAAACTGGGGAGCATTGACGCCGCCAGCCGGCGCCAACCTTCATCTGTTCTCTCACAGCCTTGTCAAGCCGCCTGATCTTGTGCGCCATCGCATACGGTAGCGGCCTTCATCGCCGCACTGAGCTTCTTCAGGGAAGATTCCAGGGCCTTGCCGGACGTGATGATCTGGTCGGCTTGGCCGGTTGCCAAGGCGTCTCGCACAGCCGACACGGCTGTTTCGGCGGCCTCTTGCAGAAGCTGCTCGGCTGCGGCCTGGGCAGGGGCAATCTGGGACGCTTCGTCAATAAGCTGCTCTGCCGCCCGGATCAGGTTTTCGGCCCGGATGGCTGCCTCGATCTCTTCCCGTTTGCGCCGGTCCGATTCCATCCGTTTTCGGCTCTCACCCAGCAGGCGGCCAACGGCCTCCTCGGAGGGTCGCACGGTCGCCTCGACGCGAATGCGTTTCGACGTGTCGGTTTGAAGGTCCGTGGCCGACACGTGAATGATCCCGTTGGCGTCAATATCGAAAACAACCTCGACCTTGGCCTCGCCGCGGACTTGGGGCGTAATGCCAACCAGGTCAAACTCACCCAGGGCCATGTTGTCGGCGGCCATCTCTCGCTCTCCCTGAAGGACGTGTACTTCCATAACCGTCTGATCATCCCGTGCATTGGTGAACAACCGGCTGTTCCTTGTCGGAACGGGGGTGTTTCGTTCGATCACTCGCGCGAAGAGCCCGCCTTGGGTCTCGATCCCCAACGATAGCGGCGTCACATCCACCAGGGTAATCTTCCGGACCTGCCCGGCCAGGACGCCGGCCTGAATGGCCGCTCCCAGCGCAACGACCTTGTCCGGGTCAACGTGTCCGTAGGGCTCGATGCCCGTGATCTGCCTGGCAAGCCTTCGGACCGCGGGCATCCGGGTCATCCCGCCGACCAGCACGACCCTGTCCAAATCCATAGGGTCAAGCCCCGCGTCCGCCATCGCACGTTGCGCCGGGGCCACCATTTTCTCCGTGAGGTCGGCCGTAGCGGCCTCGAAGGCATCCCGAGTCAACGTCACCGCACACCGGCTGCCGTGGCCGAAGGAATGAGGCAGGACCACAGACGCCTCGACATCGCTTGAGAGCTTGATCTTGGCTTCTTCCGCCAGTTGGCGAAGGAGCCGCTGGGAGGCCGAGTCGCCGGTGAGATCCACATGCCATTGCTCGCAAAAACGCTCCGCCAGCATCTCGGCGAGGCGCTGATCGTAGTCATCCCCGCCGAGCTGCGTGTTGCCGTTGACGGCCTTGACTTCAAAAACGCCGTCGCCGAGTTCCAGTATCGATACGTCGAACGTCCCGCCCCCCAGGTCCCACACCAGGATGGTGTGCGCCTTCTCCATGTCCAGACCGTAGGCCAGCGCCGCCGCCGTCGGCTCGTTCACCAGCCGCACCACCTCCAGGCCGGCGATGGACGCGGCGTCCTTGGTGGCCCGCCGCTGGCTGTCGTTGAAGTAGGCCGGAACAGTGATGACGGCACGCTCGACCGATTCACCCAGGAATGTCTCGGCATCGGCCTTGAGCTTTTCCAGAATCATGGCGGAAATCTCGACTGGGGTGTATGCCCGGCCATCAACGTTTACCACGTAGTCGGATCCCATCTGTCGCTTGATGGAGGAGACGATTGTATCGGGGGCGACTCTGTCCGAGCTGGTCCAACCCATGCGCCGTTTGACGGAGAATACAGTCCTGAGGGGATTGGCTACCGCCTGGGCTTTCGCAATCCGGCCAACCCATGTGCGATCGTCGCGGGCAAAGGCCACCACGGACGGCGTCAGCGCGTCTCCCTCCAGGTTCGGGATGATGACGGGCCGGCCGTCCTTCATGTATGCCGCGACGGAGTTCGTCGTACCCAGGTCAATGCCTATGATTGGTCCCATTCTGCCCTTCCTTGTCGCTCGCCGGTTTCAGCCTTGACTTTGGCCACCGGGCCATCCTGCTTGTCTTTCCGTTCATACCGTTGTTGCGATTTCCGCTCGTGAGCCCAGCAGCAGCCCATTCGGACGCCCGTCTCGCAGGAGTTGCCGCTGCTCGGGGGGCACGGCCCGTATGGCCTCGTCCCAATCGGACAACATGCCGTACTTCAGCATGGTTTCGGTGCCGGCCACCGCCACGCTCAATGTCGCACCTATCAACGGAATGCCCGCCAGCGATATCACCAGGTCGGCCCGCAGGAACAGTCCCTTGTCCAGGACCCTGTCCAGCAGGTCCACCAGCGTGGCTCGGTGATACGCTTTGGGAAGTTCCGGTTCCATAGTCCTTGTCCTGGGGCCTCGTGCCTTATCCGCCGACAAAACTGTACGGCGGCCAAGGACCCGTAAATCGCACACAGACGCCCGTGGTCTCTTGAATCTCGTCCAGTGCGCGACCTAGCTCCTTGCCGCCATCGGGCATCAGGCAGGAGAGGTTCAGGAGCATCTGCTTGCCGCCGTCGACCTTCTTGAGTTTCTCGACGCGCACGTCGTCCACGCATCGGCGGATGCGCGCGTAGAAATCCTGGGCGAACAGGTCGGCTTGCGTTTCCATTCTGGTACGGACGCCCTTGGCCAGCTTCTGCTGAAGAAGATGAGCCATGCCTTTGGGTTTCTCGCGGGCCTCGTCTTGTATCTTGCGGAGCTCGTCATCGCTCTGAACCAGCGACGCCGCGATCGCCTGGCGATCCCAGAGCACCTGGACTCCGTATTCGGCCTTGCCTGCGAGCCGCTCGAGCAACTGGGTGAACCGCTCTCGCTTCTCGTCCAGCCAACCCTTGAGTGCCACGATGGCCTCGCCGCCAGGTCCGCCGCGCACGATCATGTCGAAGGCCATCGGCAAGACGGTCCCGAAAGCCTTCGTCGCCGCGCGCACGACGCTCTGATGGGCCACCACCCAGCCCTCCAGGACCTGAGGATCCTGGGACTGGTACGGCTTGGCCTGGCAACTGTGAACAACGGCGCGGATGTCCCCGTTCCCCACGGTATAAACCATCTGCCCATTCAGCCCGATCGGGCCGAGCAGGCAACTGCCGTCGCCGCGAGCTACGCAGTAGACGTACAATGCGTCCCGCGCGACGGCCGTCGGATCGCCTTGGGCCACAATCATCGTCCCGCCCCCACAGGTTCTTGCCTCTCGGTACCGACCGGTCCGTCCCTCCATTCGCCTGAGCCCGTGACCCGTTGGACCACTTCGTTGACCAGGTCGTCCAGCCCATCCCTCACCGATTGGACCGCCTGTTCCAGTCCTTGTTCGCGCTTAATGCCCTCGATGGCAATATCCAGGTCCGCCAAGGCAGCCCCGAGACGTTCGACCTCCTCGTCGTTGAGGGCACCCGACTCGATCCGTCGCGTGGCCTGGTTCTGGAGGGCGTCTCGAAGGATTTCCACCACCGCCAACACCAGGCCCAAGACGCCGTTCTTCAGATTGCCTTCGTCTATGTCGATCATTGCCTGCTCGCCTTCCTTACCTGGATGTTCAGGATGCCATTTGCCAAGGACATCTCCGGCTGGCCGACCACTTCGCAAGGCAGTTCAATCCGCTGGAGGCCTCGGCGATGGGGGGCCTCGACGGACATCACGAGTATCGTGCCCTCCAGGGACACGGTGATGTCCTCCGACTTCAGGCCCGGGGCCTCCGCCAGGACGACGATCTTGCTGCCTTCGTCGAAGACGTCGACGGGAAGCTGCGCGGGGGTTTCCGGACTGATGTGGACTTTCGGCGGCCGAGGCTGTCGGTACTTGCCGCGACGGCCGCCTTTTCCAAGGGGCTGCCCTTCGCCGGCTCCTGTCGAAGCGGACCGTCCCGGCCGTCCGCGCCGCACGGATGGGGGTATGCCCATCTGGCGGCGACTGACGTTGCCGGCGATCCCCAAGGAGGCCCGGTCAAGTGGTTGCTCCTTGAATTTGCGTCTGACTTCCTCATCGATGGCCGAAAGCCGTTCTTGAAACTCAGGCATTTGCGAGGCGGTCTCGATCAACCCTCCCAAGCCCGGGACCATTCTGCCAAGAGCGGCTGCAATGCCCTGGGCCAATCCCTCTGTCTTGCCGTGGGCTTCGGTGGCGCCGCCTTCGAGCCTGCGAACCCTTTCCTTCAATTGTCTTATCTCCTCCAGGAGTTCTCCCCTGGTTCTTCTACCTGGTCGTTCATGTGACATCGTCAATGTCCCTCTATCCGCCACGGGGGTGGGGGCGCGCCCGCATGCGTTCGGGAATCCCTAAGAGGCCGCCACCAGCGTCTTGATCTTTGCGGGCACCCAGCCGCACCAGGGGCAGCCCTCCGACAGAAGCTCCGCCTGGGCGGATCGCTTGCCGCATTGTGGGCAGTCTTCTTTTATCACCACGGCCTGCTTCCAGGCTTCGGTATCGAGGTTTGAACCGGCTGGCAATTGGAGGCCGTACTTGGCGGCGGTCTCCAGGGATGCCAAGACCGCCCGGATCCTGATGCTGAGCAGCTCGACGCCGGCAAGGGACACGGCGATGTCGGCGTTGATCACCAGGCCCTTGTCGAGCACCCGGTCGATTACGTCGGCGAGCGTGTCGCCCCGGACGGAATGCTCCATGCTTTGCTTGGCGGGGCTCATCCTAAGCCTCCGCATCCGCGCCGGCCGTCAGCGCCATTTCCGCCCGCCGGCGCATTCCGACGCGCGTGAAGTTCTGAACGTTGCCCTCGCCATCTACGGTCAGTTCGTAAGTGGCCAGGATGTCCTGGGAGTCGGGTATGGAGTTCTTCTCCACCACCTCCACCTGCACGCACCAGCCGGATTCGCCTTTCCGGACCGAAACCGTGCTGCCCATCTTCAAACCGGTGAGTTCAGCAAGATGTTCCCGCGTCTTCTTGACCAAGTCCAGCAATGCCATTGTCATGAGCCTACTCCTTCCGGCCAAAGGCACGAATCATGCCTATCGCCGTTCCTTGTACTTGTGGATTTCGTTCAACCGACGCATCAACGCGTTTTCCTGTTTGATGTACTCGTCCTCGCCGATTTGCTCCAGCTCCAGCCGGGTTTGAAGGTCCAGCAGCCGCTCACGGATGACGGATTCGTCCGTGACTTCCGCCTCAGCCTGGTCGTGAATCGTCCGGCCGATCCAGGTAACGAACTTGCACGGGGCCAGCAGGATGTCGTCGAGGAGAAAGCTCATCTTCAGTCCTCCCCACGGCGACTTCGGGATGCCGACCTGTCCGTTGACCCGCACTCATTCGTTATTTCCGAATCCGCCTGTCGCCGTACCTTGTTGACCGCCCAGCGAACGAACGTGAGCGGCGCCAGGACAATGTTGTCGAGGATGGACACCGTTTTCGGCCATTCCAGGTCTTCGCCGGTTCGATATCGCCCACCCGGCTTCCCGCCGCGGCGAGTTCCCGCCCCAGGCTCGTCGGTCGTTTCCGATGGCAGGAGCATCCTCTGTGTCGAGTTCTTCCTGACCTTGACCAATCGGCGGAGAGGTCCGTTCACAACGCCCAGGATGTCGTCAAGGATAAATGCCATGTTCAGTCGTCCCACGTGATGACAAGCTCCAGGAAATTGCACGGCGGCAAGGGGCCCACACACCGCAGTTTGGTTTCTGCGACCTGTTCAGCCTCAAAGGCCGACAAGGCGGCCACAACGCTCTCCTGTCGCGATTTCTCCACCAGGAGCGCCAGGTTCGCAAACATCGGATCGCCGAAGGTCTTGTTCTTCCGGAAGTCTTTCGCCAGCGGCATCAGGAGCCCCATCAGGGTGGCCTCCGTGCTGCATTTCCTGGCCTCCAGGGCTTGCTTGACCCTTTCGCCCAGCTTGACCTGGCCGGTCATGCTCGTCGGGCGCCTGCCTGTTACCGTGGGGGCGCTGCTTGCCAGCAGCTTCTTACGCAACGATTGGATATCCGGGCTGCTCTCCACGATGTCCCGGAATACCGCCTCCATGTTTGTCCACAGGCCCTTGACGCCGACCTCCACGAGCGAATGCATGGTTGACAACAGGCCGAGGATCTCGTCCCTTCTGGCAACAAGCACGTGGTCGATGAGCCGCTGCTGGGCCGTGCTCGCGCCTTTGTCTTCCGCGATCGTG
>Ga0315273_10002900_pt1 | contig 20488 bp, 20 predicted proteins | sample YL17G02_0_MG_FD_205753 | JGI IMG/M metagenome (GOLD analysis project Ga0315273, IMG submission 205753) | Sediment microbial communities from Yellowstone Lake, YNP, Wyoming, USA - YL17G02_0 | ecosystem: Environmental > Aquatic > Freshwater > Lake > Sediment | place: USA: Wyoming | collected... | reverse complement strand
GCACTGTACGGCAGGCAGGGCAGGCAGGGCAGGCAGGGCAGGCATGTTTATTGCATGCGCCCCCCGCCCCCCCTAAATTACAAAAATGTAACCGGGCAATCTACCCAGTCCCGGGACACATACTTCAACAGCGAGTTAAAAACTTGACCCACCCCTTTCTGACTTTTTCCCTTCACCCCCATTCAAAATTTCCTTAAAAAAACTCCCCCAACCCGTTACCCGCCCTTCTCCACAATAAAAACGCTTTAGACTAAAATAATCCTTTACAACCGCCCCAAAAAGGTGTAACATACACGTAGGACTGGTCGTATATACTTTAACACCGTCGAGGCGGGCGCAATGTCTAACATCTTTGATATCGACGCTCCATCAATTACGTCAAGAGTTGAGGCACCCGTAAAGCGGTCTAAACACCGAGAGTCTCTTAGTGCGTCTGATGTCTCAAAGGGCAAGCGTCGTTTGGCAGATATGGTGCAACTCGCCTTTGATACTCTCGAGGACGCCACTCAAAATGCAGATTATCCTACTGCAATCAAAGCAGCGCAAATTATATTAGATCGATCAGGATTTGGACCACGAACAACTATGGATGTTAATACGACGAGTGTGGATCTATCCAGCCTCACGCGGGAGGAGTTGGCGAATCGGGCCAGTGCAATCGCGGGAGTCCTAAGAGCGGCGGCAGAACGTAAACAGGTTGCTCAGACGGTGAACTAATCGTGAGTGTAGTTGCTGCGCTAGATTCTATGATAGATGTAGAGGATCCCATCGAGGCACTCGCACAGATAGAAGCAGAATTAAAAAGAAGAACATGGCAAGATGAACCCGAGACTTGGGTTCAGGAGCGACTCGTAGACGCTACGTGGAGTATGCAACGGGCTGTATTGAAATCAGTTCAGACTCACCGCAAGACACTTGTTAAATCCTGTCACGCAATCGGAAAGAGCTGGCTGAGTGCAAGAGCAGCCGCATGGTGGTTAGACGTCTGGCCTCCAGGGACAGCATTCGTTGTCACAAGTGCTCCGTCAGGACCTCAGATTAAAGCTATTCTGTGGAGGGAAATTGGAAGAGCTTTCATGAAGGGGAGACTTTCCGGAAGAGTGAACCAGACAGAGTGGTTCATGAAGGTAGACGGAAAGGAAGAAATAGTAGCATTCGGACGGAAGCCAGATGACTATGATCCTGCTGCTTTTCAGGGGATCCATGCCCGAAGAGTGTTGGTTATCCTCGATGAGGCCAACGGTATTCGTGGACCTCTCCACGAAGCAGCAGGATCTCTCATTGCCAATGATGAATCCAAGATGTTGATGATTGGAAATCCGGATGATCCTAATGGGGAATACTTTGAGGCTTCTAAACCGGGCTCCGGGTGGAATGTTATATCTATCAGTGCTTTCGATTCTCCAAATTTTACTGGGGAAGAGTTACCCGACGGGGTTTTGAAACAGCTCATTGGAAAGACATATGTAGAAGAGAAACGCAGGAAATGGGCTCCACATTGGAAGTGGACAGAGGACGGGAAACGGTGTATACCACCAGAAGGAATTGATCCCGAGACTGATCCAAATACGAATGCCATGTGGAAGTCCAAGATTCTAGGAGTATTTCCGGAGAAGACTGAAGCAGGCGGACTGATACCTATCACATGGATTAAGGCAGCGCAACTTCGTGATCTCTCGAGTACTATTGAAAAGGGTGTGAATGAATTAGGAGCAGATATTGGCGGCGGTGGAGATGATTCCGCTATATGTCATCGACGGGGGAATGTATATAGAATTATTCGTAGTGATACTGATCCTGATACAATGGCACAATGTGGAAAAATTATAGATGATTTAATCACGACAGGAGCCACTGTTGTAAAGATAGATAAAATTGGTATAGGATGGGGAGTTGTGAATCGTGGACAGGAACTTGGTAGACCTTTTGTTGGTATAAACGTCGGAGAAGGTGCTACTGACGATGAATCTGCTTCTGATGAACGATTCTTGAATTTAAAGGCTGAACTTTGGTGGAACGTAAGAAATCTTTTTGAACGGGGACTCGTAGACATTGATTCGGACGATGATGACCTCGCTGCTGAATTATGTAGTATTAGGTATGAACGTATGAGTAGTGGAAAAATAAAGATTAGTCCGAAACGTCGGGATGCTAAGGGGAAGATGATTGCGTCACCCAATCGGGCTGAAGCTTTAATGTTAGCTGCGGCACCTAAACGAGTGACACGTGGCGTGGTAGAAATGGAAGTAGAGTGGGGTTAGGAGAAATCATGCCTTTGAAATCCGGTAAAAGCCAAAAGACAACGAGTCAGACACGCAAGGGAGAAGGACGCTAATGGCAGGCGTCGCTACGCCTCATTCGGATTATGTGGCGCTTACGCCAAAATGGATGCGATGTCGAGATACTAGTGAAGGAGGAGATGCCGTTAAGGGCAAGGGAACTCTGTATCTTCCTGCATTAGATAGTCATGCAGCAAAACCTGAAAAATATAGAGAATATAAGACTCGTGCATTATTTTATAATGCCGTTGGACGTACTATCCAAGGATTAGCCGGAGGGATATTCCAAAAAGCGCCGGCTGTCGAGGCAGAGGCCGCTACAGAAGATGCAAAAGATATTACACTTACGGGAGAACCTCTCGAACAGTTTGCGTTAAAGACTACAAAAGAATATTTAGCTACAGGACGTTATGGCATCTTAGTAGATATGTCAGGAGAACTCGCCACAGAACCACGTCCATATTGGTGTGGATATCGTTCGGAAGATATTATCAATTGGCGCTTTGAACGTATGGGCGGGGATCAAGAATTGTGTCACGTTGTTTTACGAGAAATTGTTGATGAACCAGATCCAGAAGACGAATTTTCCATTCATCAGATAATACAATATCGTGTTTTACGCTTAAAAAATGGAATTTATACTCAACAACTTTATGTAGAGAATCCTAAAGATCGGGCAACGGTTGTTAGTAATTCGTCTGATGGAAATTCTTTACAATTAATCTCCAGAAGTCGTGCAGAAGATTTTAGTCCTCAGGCTATTGAGACGCCGCTACGACGTGGAGTGCCACTGAATTTTATTCCCTTCTCTATCCCCTGGGGCACTATTGCTCCGCCTCTTTTAGATTTAGTAGATGTTAATTTGTCTCACTATAGGCATTCTGCAGATCTTGCCCATGGACTTCATTACACAGCCCTTCCAACTCCTTGGGTTTCCGGTCAACAGGGTGATGGGAGTAAGCCTCTTTCTATAGGATCAGGAACGGCCTGGTCCCTCGAAGTAAATGGCCGCGCAGGAATGTTAGAATTTACCGGACAAGGACTTGGGGCTATCCGACAACATCTCAAAGATTTACAAGATATGATGGCCACGCTTGGTGCGCGTCTTCTTGAACCTGCACCTCGTTACGCAGAAACTGCTCTTTCAGTCTCGATGCGTCACTCATCGGATTATGCTACTCTGCGTACTCTTGCTCAAACTGTTGAACAACAATTGACTTGGGCATTACAGGTTCATACATGGTGGCTCGGTACGGAAGAACTTGTTTCTGAAATGCCTGCTAATATAGAATTAAATAAAGTCTTTTACGATCAACAAGTTACAGCAGACGAATTACGCGCTTTATTACTGGCATTACAGTCTAGTTCGATTTCTTACGATACATTTTATGCTCGTTTGTCAAACACTGGCTGGATGCGTGAGGGTGTTTCGTCAGACGAAGAAAAGGCCGCTATTGAAAAAGATGGAGATCAGTTCCAAACGGTGCTAAAGGCAAAATCTGGTCTTCCATCAGAAACTGAAGATCCTGAAGACAAGTCAGGTACAGCAGCAAAATCAACTGTAACCCCCTCTACGAAAACTAAGCCTAAAACTGAGGCGGGCACAGAAAAATAAAGTTGTTTTCGGGCCATTTTGTCCTTGCTTTGTGGTATTAACCTGTGGTATACTGGAGCCAGTATGAAATTAGTAGTTGATGCAATCGAAACAGTGGCAGAACCGCTTAGGTCAGAGTATGAAGCTCGTGACGGAAAATTCTATTTGAAAGTCGAAGGCGATAATCCGGCATTAACGGCTGCTAATTTGGCTCTCGGTGCTGCGAATATAAAAGTGGTTGAATTTCGAGATAAAAATATTGAACTTCTAAAAGAAGTTGATACGCTTCGTCCAATAAAAGCAAAGTTTGAAGGTATCGATCCCGAGGAAGCAAAAGCTGCAATCGCTAAAGTTGTGGCTCTTGGTAAGAAGGGAATAAAAGGGGAAGAGGACATTGATATTCGTGTTAAGGCAGCTCTTGATGAGCAGTTAAAGCCTTACAATGAAACTCTTACTCAAATGCGACAGCGAGTTGAAAAATCTGAAGCAGACGCACTTGCCGATCGACATCGTGCAGATGAATATTTATTTCAAACACAGATTGCAGATCGTTTTATAAAAGTCGGTGGTAAAGCTAAAGCTACTGATTTTATCGTAGGTCTTGCTAAAGAAACTTTTGAAATCAAAGACAAGGTGCTGACTACGAAATCAGGTAAGTTTAATCCCGAGAAGCCGGGTGAACTTATTAGTATTGAGGACTGGTTGACATCTACTCTTAAAGAACATGATTATACTGTCGAACCTTCAAAGGGTGGCGGAGCTCCTACTGTTAAATCAGTGGGCGGGGTTACTTTGAAGGCCGGACAAACTCTTTTGAAAAATCCAACACCGCAGGAACTGGGTCAGTTCGCTTCGGAAATTGCAGCGGGGAAAATCAAGGTTGAGAATGATGTAGTAACGCACTAAAATCTACAATCCTAGAGTTTCAATCCGGTGGATTGAGCTCCGGCCTCGGTGGGGTCGCTTGGTAAACAAACGCGGTTGATCAGGAGATAACACCTATGGCAGGAGCGATGGTTACGACGAATATCCTTTCTACGGTCTGCGCGATGGGTCTTGCTACCCTTCGTGAAAGACTTGCACTTGTACTTGTGGCTAACCGCGAGTATGAGCGTCTTATTACGGGTGCATCACGTTTTGCAACCGTAAACGTGTCTGTTCCGGCGGTAGTTGCTGCTCGAGTGGTCGCTCCGAACGTTGTTCCGCCTGCGGTTACTGCGGTTACGCCTACAGTAGTTCCTGTCACACTGTCTCAGTGGTATGAAGCGCCCTTCGCGATGGACGATAAGGGCCTCGCTCAGGTTGATCAGGGGATCATCCCGATGCAGGCTAAGGAAGCTATTAAGGGTTTGGCGAACACCATTGAAGACTATCTGTGGAGTCTTTTACAGGCTTCAGTTGGAAACTTTGCTGGAACAGTCGGTACGACTCCCTTTGGTACGGGTTTAGATGATTTTCTTGGAGCGGATAAAGTTCTGAATGACTTCTTAGCAGATACTGAGGATCGTTATATGATCCTCAATACAGCGGCGAAGGCCAATGCGATGGGTCTGCGTGCTATTCAGGATGCGTCTTTCCGCGCTAACACATCTAATTCTCTGATCACTGGTGAAATTGGTAATGTCCTCGGTGCGCGTTGGCTAATGTCGCAGCGAGTTCCTAACCACACATCTGGTACTTGCGCCGGAGTAGGCACGACGGTTACTGGTGTCAATGCGGCTGGTGCTGTCACACTAGCCCTCTCGGGTGGCGCAAGCGGTACGTTGATTGCAGGGGATATCATCAAGTTTGGGGCAACGAGTCCCTATAACTACAACGTCGTAAGTTCAGTTGGTTCCGGTACTCCCTCGTCTGTTACAATTGCTGCACCTGGTCTAATTGCGCCAACAGCCGGTGGTGAAGTTGTTTCTATTCAGGGTCCGTCGTTGGTTATGGCCCAGAATATTCTTATCCAGAAGAATTGTCTGGCATTTGCGATGGCTCCTCTGATTGACACAATCCAGGTTCCTGGTGCAACGATGACTGCTGTAGCCATCGACGAAGTATCTGGTCTTAGTCTGCGGTTAGAAGTTTCGCGTCAGCATCGTCAGGTTCAGTGGGCATTCGACGCCCTCTACGGTGGAGCTGTAATTCGTCCGCAGCTCGCTAGCTGGCTTGCCGGTTAGTTCGTTTTTGCGTTGTCAGGATTCTGACTGGAGAGTGGGGTACAATGCCCCACTCTCCAAAACAAGGAGAAAGTCATGGCTGATTCCCGTCTATACCCTATCGGAACGGGTGCTTCTAAGTCTCGTCAGATTGGGAATACCTTTGTTGAGTTTGGTGTTCTAAAAACTCAACGATTTCGTGTTTTAGTTGCACAAGTTAATGCTGGATTTGTATTACTTCCAGCTCTTCCTGGTGTTAAGTGGCGTATCGCTGATGCTGCCATGATTTCTGTTGGTGGTGCGGCTGGTGGAGGTACATCAGTTGATCTTCTTGGCACAAAAGCAGGATCTGCTTCTCGTCCTTTGGTAATTGCTGTTGCTGCATTAGGTCAAAGTGTTTTGACTCGTGCAGGTGTAACAAATGCTGTTATTTTGGCAGACGGTGCATCCTTCACAGCACATGATACTAATACGTCAATAAGTGTGACCAAACAGAATGCTGGCAGTGCTATTACTGGTTCAGTCAGTATTGATGTCATTCTGTCCTATATAGCAGATCAAAGCTAGGAGGACATCATGGCTGATTCAAAACTGTATCCGATTGGCACAGGAGCTCTTAAGTCACGAACAATTTCTGGTTTGTTCGTAGAGTTTGGTGTGATTAAGTGTCAACGCACTCGCGTCACACTTGCTCAGCTGAACGCCGGATTCACTTTATTGCCAGCCCGTCCAGGTGTAAAGTGGCAGATTCTGGATATGAGAATGATTGCGGTTGGCGGTGCCGCTACTACTGCTGATTCGGCAGATATTGCCGGTACTCGTGCAGGATCTGCTGTATTGCTATTTGTACCTCTTGTGGCAGCTCTTACACGAAGCACTCTTGTCAGAACTATGGCGGGTAATACATCCATTTTAGCAGATGGTGCGTCGTTTACACCTTTGGATGTTAATACGCCTGTTACGGTCAAGACCGCAGGAACGGCTATGACTGTACTGACAAACTTGGATGTGTTCTTGCACTACATGGCGGTTCAAGGATAAATGACTGATGGCGGGTTCGCCCGCCTCAGGAGTTTATTATGGCTATTCCCGTCATTGTTGCAACTCCAGGCGCAGTGAATGCCAATTCTTTTGGCACTCGTGCGGAAGCTGACATCTATCACGACACTCAATTACATCCTGATGCTCCTTGGCCATCAAGTGTTTCGGCTACGGCTGTTCTTGGATCGGGTACTAATGGCACTGTAACGATTTCAGTTGATGCAGTTGGAACAGAAGGAAATGCGTATACAGTATCCGCGGCTGCGGCGGTAGGCGCAAACGCCGCTTTATCCGTCACACTCGTCGGTACCGTTCTTACTCTTACACTTGGAACGACTGCTGTTGCCGGTGTCTTAGATCCCGCCAAAAATACTGCGATTTTAGTATCTGCTATTATTCACGCGCTTACGGGCATCTCTGCTTCCTATAGTGGAACAGGAGCAGCATCTATTCCCGTAACTGCAAGTAAATTATTTACAGGTGGGAGTTATTTCGAGGAAATAAAGAATCCTGCACTGATTATGGCTGCTCAACAGATGACAGCCTTAATTATGTGGACTGGTTATACAACTTCTTCTACCCAATCTTTACCTTGGCCTCGAGTTGGAATGGTTCAGCGGAATTATTGGGCATCTATATCGGATAATACGATTCCGATAGAATTAAAAATAGCTCAATTTGAACTTGCACGATTGCTGTATTATTCAGATCGTACTGCTGAATCAGATGTTGAAGCCCAGGGAATTTCATCTTTAAAAGCTGGTCCAGTTTCGTTAGTCTTTAAAGAGTCCGAATCTAGTTCCGGAATTATCCCCGATAATATACTGAATTTATTAGTACCATCTTGGATAGACTCTATTGTAGATCAAAATTCTGGCACACGTGAATTAATGAGGGCTTAAATATGCGCCACGGATCTATTGCACGACGCACAACGGCTGCGGGAACTGGAACTCCTGCATTTGAAATGATTGCAGATAATCCTACTGGATGTCGTTTGATGCAGATGCAGATAACACTTGCGGCCGCGACTGCAAGTACGTATGGACTAGGACGTCCAGCCGCTAAAGGAGTTGACCCTACTACTCCTGTAGCCGTACTTGATATGTTATCGGCGAATGCAAATGTATTCTTAACTAAAACAGCACTTGCTTGGACGACAACTGCTCCTACGATTCCTTCACAATTTTTTAGACGTGTTTCTTTTCCTGCTGTGATTACTTCTCAGATTTTGTGGATATTCGAACATGGTTTATATATTCCACCGGGGGGAACGCTCGTTCTTTGGAATTTAGCTGTAAACGGTGTAGTGGATGTATCTATTGATGTGGAAGAATACATATAATGGGTCTTGCCAATACTATTCGTAAAGGCGTGGCAATAGCCAATTCAGCAACTAAAGACTTACAAGTTGAGATAATTTTTTATGCCTGGATAGGTTCGGATGCAGATGGTAAACCAAAGTATGATACTCCAATAGGGATATTAGCTCTTGTAGAAGAAAAACAGCATAATCGACGTTTAGGGGTTGGTCAAGAAATTTTTCCAAAAGCTAGTCTTACAATTTTATCTCCATTAACAGCTAATGGTGCGCTTGGTCGGCATGAACCAATTGACCCGCGTGATAAATTCATTCTTCCTAATGGCAGTACTGGACCAATTCTTGATGTAAAAGGAATGATAGATCCAAAAACAAAATTACCGTATTTGCACGAGGTAACATTAGGATGGTCAACGGTTTAACCGAAATGATTGGTAAATTAGGGAGAATTAGAGATTCCGTCGTTACGGGAGGCGGGGATATTCTTGAAGAAATTGGAAATGAAATAATGGTAGTCGCAAAAGCACGTACTCCATATGTATCAGGCACACTACGGAATTCTGGTGAAGTATCAAAAGCAGAAATCACGGGTAATAATAAAGCTGTGGTTTATTTATCCTTCGGCGGTGACGCTTCTGAGTATGTTGTTTATGTTCATGAAGATCTAGATGCGCATCATAAAGCCCCTGGACAGGCAAAGTTTCTTGAGAGTGCGTTACAAGAAAGTGTTCCCTTCGTGGGAGAAAAAATTTCTTCTCGTATGATGCAGATATGGCAACGGATATGAGTGCTTTAACAGAAATTAAGTCTAAATTAGAAACACTTAGTTTGGGAACTATTGTGCTTGGTGCCATGCCTGGAACTCCTAATTCTGTAGGAACTGTTCGGGAGTATGGTGGATTAGCTGCAGAAAGACGTTTTGGAATAACTGGTATAGGTTATGAACATCCAGCTATTCAGATAATTTTTCGTGGTGAACCTTTCGATTATGAAGGTCCGCGAACTAAAGCAGAAACTGCTTGGCGAGCATTAGCCGCTGTTGTTCCGGGCGCATTAGGAGCGGGAGTAACTACAGAATATTTAACTATTGATCCACAACAGTCTCCTTTTCAAATACATCCTGTAGACGTAAATAATAGATATTATATTGGATGTAATTTTTATATCATGAAGGTGCCGTCATGAAAGAGTCTCCAATGATTGTAGGTCCAGATGGTAAACCTGTTCAATCGGATAGATTTGCACCTTGTCCAAAGTGTGGCTCAGGTCCAGACCGTCGTATTCCGTCAAGCGGCTTCGGTCTATCGTATTTAATTTGTTTTTGTGGTCATGAGTTTAAGGAGATTCTATGCCAACCCATTACATAGTTGCCGAAGGTCGAGAATTTGTTTATCCCGCTGATCCGGCAAGTTGGAAATTGGTTTTAGATGCTGGTGGATGGTCTAGATTATCGGCTGAAAAAAATGCTTTAGTGAAGCATAAAACTGTTAAAGCAGGAGACGATTGTTCTGATATGGATGCTCCTTCTTTAGCAATTTATGTAGAACGTGGTTGGATAATTGATCTTACTAAATCTACACCGACGGTAGCTCCGCAAATTGAATTACCGACTGAACCGTCGGTTGAAGAGGAAGGTGAGTAATGGGAAAATACGCAGGAACTCAATTTAATGTGTTTCTTGTAGACGGTAATAATCTTATAGCCGCTTTATCAGAATCTGTTACAATGGGTAAGGAATCAATTACTCAACAGACTAATGCCTTTAATGCAACGTCTGAAGAGCACACTCCTTTGAATTTAGAAAAAGGAGTTCTTACTATCGGAGGCGGATTCTTTGATGCTGTTGCTGATCCTATTCATGGAGCTGTTGGCTCGTCTCAAGGAATTGCTCGTATTATTTGTGCTGCCATTGAAGATAATATTATCGGACGTCATTTTATGGGATTTCAGGGCGCTGTTGATACTAAATTCGAATTATTAGATTCTCGAGATGGTTTGGTGAAATCCAATATTACATTTTTAGTGGCCGGCAATGTCGAGGAAGGTATTATTGTTCAGCATTTAACAGCATATACAGCGGATTGGGATACAAAAACGGGCGGCGCTGGTGCTCCTGATGCTCCATTAGATTATACGATTGATCCTCAGAATAGAGTTATGGAAATTGCCTCGAATTCTATAGCGAATCCTACTGTTGTAACAATGAAAACATTTAATGGTAATCCTATTCCACATGGATTAACAAATAATGATTTAGTTTTCTTTAGTAATTCTAATAGTACGCCAACATTGAACGGATCACGTGTGGCTACTGTTGCTACTCCAACGACTTTTACTGTTCCAGTAAACGTCTCAGTGGCTGGAACACTTGGATCTTTTGTCCGAGAAAATTCTAATGCTGGTGGTGTTGGGTACATGCAGGTGACGGCTTACAGTGGATTCACCGGTTGTTTAAATAAAATTATGCACAGTGCTAATGATTCTGCTTATGCGGTATTGATTACATTTACTGATCTTGGTGCAACTTATCTTCCAGCAAAAGAACGAAAAACTGTTGCAGGTACTGTTGATCGCTATTTAGCTAGTTTAGGTGACGTAACCGGTTCTGGTAGTATTACAGTATTCATGGGATTTTGTAGGAATTAATTATGTTCAAACCGTAGAGCTATAAAAATGCTAGATTATCTTAGTCAACGATTACAAGGGCTTCAAATAGACCTAAAGAATACGGCTTAGTTAAAGGAGAGAGAGAAAATGGCAAAACATGGACCACAGGAAGTCACCGTCACTATTGCAGATGCACCGGGAGGATCTGCACGAGTTATTACACCCTACGTGAACACTATTGGAGGTATTGGTCTGGAGAATATTACTCAGGCCACTAATCCTTTTGGAACAACATCAGAACAGCATACGCCGGTTGGAATTGATAAGACAGCCGATATCACAATAAATGGATTTTTTGATGATACGGCGTTGGTTGGACCAAAAGTTGTTTTCTTTACACAGGCGACTTGGGCACAGGATAAGGCCTCTGCCAGTGTAGGTCGTGTCCTTACGATTCTTTGTGCAACTGGCATGACTTTTACAATCACAGTGCATCTTGTGAAGGCTGAACTTGGTTTGAAAAAGGACGGATTGACGGAATATACCGCGACTGTGCGTCAAAAGTCTGCTGGAGTTTGGTCGTAAGGTTTAAGCGTGTACAGGCCGGTTAAACGGGCTATATAATAGCCCGTTTGACGGGCCTTACAGCCCCGTAGCGGGGTTTTGACCCTGTGGGTAGTAGTGGCGTATAGGCAGCGGGCCGCGCTAAATGTAGGAAGTTTTAGACGGTTTTGATTTAGGAGTTTATTGTGGCTTTAGTTACCAACATTACAAAGATTATTGACATTCCTGGAGAACCGGAAACGGCAGTTATTCGTAAATTGAGTCATACACAATTAAAAACAGCTTCTAAGGTGCGACAGAGTGAAGGTGTTGGTTTCATGCGTGAAATGGGAGGCGAACTTCTAAAAGCCTTGCGTGATGCTGATACAGAAAAGATTAAGAAAATTCAGGATGCACAAGAAGCTGATGTTACAAACTATGATCGTGATACCCTTCTTCGTTTTGGGATAATGTCATGGTCATATCCTGTTAAGCCTACTGTTGAAGTAGGTTTGAACGGGATTGATGAATTAGACGAACCTACGGCTAAATTTCTTGCTCAACAGATTTTTGAGTTTAGCCGCCCCGATACTAAGGCCGAATCAAAAAACGTCTAGAACGCTTTCATCAGTACCTAAATGGTAATGAGGAAGCGCCGGATGAGTGGATCGTTTCTAGAGTCTGTGAAGAATTTGGATGTCTTCCTGCTACAGCTCTAGAAGCTATAGATGAAGATGTTGGATCTCTTTTATTTAATATTATGGATCTTCGTTCTTATGCAAGAGCAAAGGAGACTTACGATTCTACTCCTCTAGAAAAACGCCCAAAAAATTATATGATAGATTTAGTAAGTGAAATTACAATGGGTTTGGCAAAGAAAGAAATTACACGCCGACTAGCTGCAATAGAAAATCATGATTAATATTGGAACTCTGTTAGCTGCTATAGAATTAACGGACCAAATGAGTCCGGTAGTTCAAAATTGCATCGCAGGACTCCAAAGATTCGATTCATCAACTGAGATGACATCAATTCAGGTTCGTACATTAGGTACAACTTTAGGTCTGACATCAGTTAAAATGGCCGAGATGGGTGTTTCATCTCGAATGACCGATGCCCAATTAAGACAATTAACTGATACGACGCGTATGACTTCGTATCAAATGACTTTATTAGGTCGTGGTTTAAGTGAAATTGGTGTTCTTGCAACAGGACTCACACTTGCTATCGGAACAGTACTAAATACAGTACTTGATGTTGGAGGTGAGTTTGAATCGCAAATGACAAAAGTAGTGACTCTAGCTGGAGCAACAAGAATACAAGTAGATGAAATGACCGGGTCAGTCTTAAAATTAGCAGAAGCTTCGGGAGTAGGTCCGTCTGAATTAGCTAAAGGTCTTTATGTTTTAATGTCAACTGGAATGGAAACCTCAGCCGCAATGGAGTCATTAAGAGTTGCATCTGAAATGACAGCATTGGGCATGGGTAATATGCATGATACAACTTTGGCTGTTACTGGAGCAGTGTTTGCATATCGAGAGCAGAATTTAACGGCTGCTGAAGCGGCAAATATATTGATTAAAGCTGTACAGTTAGGTAATATGGAAATTCAGGATTTAACGCCAGCTATTGCTCGTGTGAATCCTATCGCCGCTGCCCTTGGTGTTTCTTTCCAAGATGTTGCTGCTGGTATTGCCACATTTACTCATGCCGGTGTTGATTCTGCAGTAGCCGCTACTGGTATGCGTGCAATGTTAAATAATATTTTGACAGACAGTGTAAAGACTGAGAAAGGATTTACTGCGCTTTCACAAGCATTAAAAGATAATTCTATTTCGATGGTTAATTTTCGTAAAGATATGGATACAAAGGGTTTTACTACTGCTATGGTCGAGTTAGCAGAAAAAGTAACTAATGCAGGACAAGCTGGTGTAAAAGCTTTCGGATCTATTTTCCCCAATATTCGTGCTTTGACAGAAGCTCTTTTCGTATTTAAGAATAATGGTGGTATGGTTGTTGATATGTTAAAGGATATGAATAATGGAACTGATGAGTTAGCACTGGGAACTGCTGAACTTCATAAAACATGGAAATGGCAGTGGGATCAGATGAAGGTTTCGGTTGAAAAAGTATGGATTGAACTTTCTACTTCTCTTTTGCCAATTTTTAAGAATCTTTTATCAGTAGTTAGTGGAGGAATGATTATAATTAAGGGTTTTGTTGAAGTTTTTAATGCTTTTCATCCGATTATTCAATATACTATTCTAGGAATTGCAGGATTCATTGCAGTTTTAGGTCCTACAATATTGCTTGCAGGTCAGTTTATAATGGCAATAGGTAATATAAGACGTGCTTTTGAATCTTGGAATGCAATTGCTATTCTTGCTACTGGAACTACGCATACACTTGGATCTGCTATGTTGGCATTTTTATTAAATCCATGGACTCTTGCTATAGTAGGTATTTCTGCTCTTGTCGCAGCTCTTGTTTATTTCACACGAGACACTAAAATAAATACAGAGGCAGCGCATAATGCTATTGCTGCTCATAAAGAACATTTAGAATCTCTAAAAAAACTACAAGCAGAACTAGATCCCACAACGACTAAAACACGTAGTTTACATGATATTGCACAGTCTTTAGTAAAATTAGCTCCTGAATCTATTGGCGCTATTGGAGGACAGACTGTTGCATACAAGGATTTAACAGCCGCAATTGATCTAAAAAATCAATCAGAAATGTTTGGTTTAAAAATACAGTATGATGTAGTTGTGACAAAGATAGCTCAATTAGTGGCAGAACAAAAAAATGCGATAGCTGCACAAGAAGCCCTTCAACAAAGTATATCACGTGGACGTGGATATGGAGCACTTGATTTACCATTTAATCAATATACCATGGATAAAATGAAGGCAGAGCATGCTAATAAGGTTTTACTTGTCGGTAATGTTACTAAAGCTCTAGAAGCAGAGATAATCGTTGAGGAATCTTTACATAGGACTATAAGTAAAAGTTATGACGCACATAAAAAGAATAATGAGGCAATTGCAGCCGCAGCTCTAGAAGAAGAAAAGCGGACTAGAACAGTATTAAGCGGTGCATTAGCAGAACAATCCTTGCTTGAAAAGGTTGCTGCATTAGATTCTACGCAGCGTGCGGCAATAACTTCAGGTAAAGCACTTGGTTTAGCTCATAAAGATATTTTATCAGCAATGATTGAGGAAGGAATTGCCGGGGAAACTACCGTAAAGGTAATTGATACCTATGTTAGACAGATACATCTAGCTGCGTCTGCTACGAAAAATCTTGCAAAAGAACAAAAGACATTGACAGAGGCAGGAGATGCGTTAGATCGAATAAATGCTCAGTTAGTAGAACATGGAGTAGATTTAGAAAAAGTAGCAAGTTTATCAAATGAGGAATGGGCAAAATTAGCAATTTCATTTGGTATATCCATTACCGATATCGGAAAAGCCACTGGAATATCTGCTGGTAATTTACAGATGTGGCAAAAAGCGTTTAAGGAAGGGGCGACTGCAGAGGCCGATTTTATAAGAGATATGATTACGGCTCAAAATCAAATTGAAGCATTAACAGCTAGTACTGCTGCTTTACAAATTAAAGCTGATGGTGATTTATATGCTGCAAAAATAGCTTCTGTTGAAACTTGGCGAGTTAAAGTAACAAATGCCTTAGATAAACTAAATATTGATGATGAAAAAAGGGGAGAGGCAAGGGTTGCAATAGAAAAAGAAGTTCAAGCACGAATCGCTGTAATTTTAGCAAATAGAGCAGAAAAACAACGAGAGTTGAATGATTATCTAAAAGAACTAGATCTAAAATATATTGCAGAAACAGCAAAACTGTGGGAACAGTATGCTGCTATTGTTCTTAAAACAGAGTTAGATACAGGAACAGCTAAACTCCATGCAATACAGGCACAATTCACTAAAGAAGAATCTGTAATAAAAATACATGCTACGAGATCTGTTGAAATATTGACTCAAGCAGCTATAGACGGAGTAATGGCTTGGGAAGAGGCAGGAATCGCTATAGGCGTAATATTAGCGCGTACAGCGGCTCAGATAGCTGCTATGCTTGCAGTGAAAGAGGCACAAGAATTTGAAGCAAGACTTGATATAATTGTTAATGCTTTGGATAGGTTAGGTAGGAAATTTGGAGATATTGCACAAATTATTGGCGATGCTTGGAAAGTTATAGGTAATACTAAAAAGGATCCTGTAACTGGTGAAAATATTGTTTCTAATAGCGATAAATGGGTTATGGGTCTTAGTGCGGCATCAGCGGCAACTAATCTTTTCGTGACGGGAACGGACCGAGCATCATCTGCGACGCGTGGATTAATGGCAGGGATGGCGGCCGGTGCAGCAATCGGCTCGATGATTATGCCTGGCATTGGTATGGCCATCGGCGCAGTCGGCGGAGCCATAGCGGGCTTAGTGTCCGGCTGGAACTCGGCAGGCAAGGCTGCGCGGGAAGCCAATCGCGAAGCAGATAAGACTTTAGACGAGTTACGTGATAAATTACTTGTTACTTACGGAACTATGGAAAACTTGAGTATAATTGGTAGAAATTTAGGCGTAGATCTCGCAGGCGCGTGGGGCGATACGACGGTAGCCGGTTTAGAACACTTTGGCAAACTTGTGGATGAATTCGAAAAGAAACTAGCAGCTCTGCAATCTACACTTCAAAAATATGGAATGACTTGGATAGATTTAGGAGAGGATATAAGACAATTTTTTGGTGCTGATATGGGCGGTAATCTTGTGGAAGAATTTAATTCATTGGTTGGTTCTGGTGTTGCTGTTGAAAAAGTTCTTAAGGGAATGAGTGGAGCAATAAGTGAATATATTATTAAATCTATTCAGGCGGGCACCAAGATTCCGGCTGCAATGGAACCAATTATAAAAAAGATGATCGAACTTGGTTATCTTACACAGAATGCTGTTGAGGCAATGCTGGGTCTTGGAGCTCATTTAATGCCTTCTCTGGCTGATCTAAAAGCGGCTGCAGAACGTTACGGATTAACCCTCGATCAACTTGGGCCAAAGGTAAAACAATTATCATTTACAGAAGACGCAACACAAATTGTAAAAGATTTTGAATTATTTATAGCCGCTGGTGCGGATCTTAATGTAATTTTATCTGCTATTCCAGAAGCTGCACGAAAAGCTAATGATGAATTAGCAAGATTGAAGAAATTAGGATATGATACGGCTGCTGAAGGATCTTCTAACTGGAAAGAATATCAAGCAGCTTTAAAGGCTGTTGCAGATTCTACAAAAGGAATGGGTCAACGAGTACAGGAATTAGTTCTTCAGGCAATAAAATATGGATTAGAATTACCTGAATCTATGCGGCCTATTATTCAAGCCATGATTGATGCAGGTGCGTTAACGGATGAAAATGGAGATAAATTAAAAGATTTGTCTAAATTAACATTTGCTAAAGATTTATCAAAGATGTTTGATGAACTGATTAAAAAATTAGATGAATTAATAGTATCAATAAAAACAGGTGTTGTACCTGCTCTTACGGATATTGGAAATACAAAAATTCCATCAATTAAAATCCCTTATCATTACGGGGATGATGGTAGCAGCGGTAGCGGTGGTGGTCAGGGCGGTGGGAGTCCTCAGGCTTTAGGCGGTGATTATTGGGTTACAAAACCCACACTATTCCTCGCTGGTGAAGCGGGTCCTGAACAAGCCACCTTTACACCAGGGGGACGAAGACCTGGAAATGCAGGATCCAGTTCTGTATCAATTGTGGTACAAGCCTGGGACGGGGCTAGTGTAGATGCGTGGTTACGTCAAGGTGGGGCACGTAAAATAGCTGAATCTATCGTGCCGCGTATTCCGGCAGTAGTTCGTGGTTATGGTTTGACTTAATGGCTATTACTAATATTCTCACCATTACAGGAGTAACTAAGAATATACAGCCAGGATGGTCTCTTGAAGCGACTGCAAATGGAAGAAATACATTTAATTTTTCCATTATTTCTTTAGATGGAAGTTATCGTCCAGCCCTCGATGATGATGTAATTTTTTATGAATCTGTATCTATTGTTTCTTCATCTGTTGCTAGTCCTTCTGTTATTACAACACTTGAAGATCATGGTTTAGTAACAGGACAATCTGTAGAAATAGCAGGACATACAGGGAGTAGTCCATCTATTAACCGACTTCATACTATTACACGAACTGGTAATAAAACTTTCACTATCCCAGTCAATGTAACTGTGAGTGGAACAGGGGGAACAGCTACACGTCGTCTTTTTGGAGGGAATATTATTCTTCCATCTGAAGCTGGATTAGGGGGTTACGGGGTTGTACCGATTGTTATCAATATATCTGCTGCAGATTATAATATGATATCGGAACGTCGTTATATCAAGACTACAATTTTTTCTGGATTATCTCCTGCTATAGCGTCAAATGGTATGCTTGGAATTTCTTCAAATTTTCCTAATGATGCACAAATAGTTTTAGGAACTCAAACATATGTGATGAAAACTGTACTAACAAATGTTGCTGGATATGTACAGATAGATGCTGTTACTATGAATGGATCATTACAAAATCTAGCCGCTGCTATAAATCGTGATCCCAGTCAAGCTGGAACAGCTTACGCAGCCGCAACTGTTATCAATGAGTATGCTTCTGCATATGTTAGAGGCAATGCTTTATCTGCCATTGCACGAGTAGCTGGTGTAGCCGGTAATTCTATTCCTATTTCTTCTACACACGGTACATGTTATGGTCAGGGTGGTATTCCTCTTTCTTATCTTCAATCTGGTGCAGAATCTAGTGGAACAGCTAATAAATTGAAAGCTGTTCTTTCTGCTATAATTTCTTTATTAGATGGAGAAGGAATCATTCTTCATCCGGATCAAGTAGAAGGCCCAGATATTCCTTATTTGAATTTTGATTATCTATTATTACGAGAAGTTTTAGACCAATTGTCTGTTCTTAGTAATGGTTATATTTGGCATTTTGATGAATATTGTCGACTATCGATGATAAATCCATCTGGAAATTCTGCACCATTTAATATTACTTCAGGAGATGGACATGTTTTAGGAGATATTACTGTAGAACCCACAAGAACAGATTATGCTAATCGTGTAATTTTACGATTTAGTGATTTAGCAGTTGCGGCTTGGGGATATTTAGGTGTGACGGTTAATTTTCCTATTAATGCTACTGTAAAGATTGGTAGTACGACTTATACATTTGTTTCTCCATTGACTGATACAGCAGGTTTTGTCTTAATTGGTGGAAGTATAATAGATAGTTTGAATAATCTTGCTGCGGCTGTGACTTTAGGAAGCGGAAAAGGAACAGTTTATGCCGATAAAACTGTAATTAATGCGTCAGCATATTGTTATACACATGCGTATGGATATTTAGTTACTAAAGCAATAACTCCAGGAGCGGCTGGTAATTCTATTGAAGTAACAACTTCTTGGGGAGATTCGTTTTGGTATCACGAGGGTGGTGGCGGAATTTCAACTCTCGAGGGTGGAGCAGATTCTGCTTTACGAAATACTGTATATGCTGATGATATTCCTGAACAAACGGCGCATGGGGTATGGGAAATTATCATAGAAGCAAAAGATACGACGGATGCAGGAATTGCACAAACTACTGCTAATGCGTATTTAGCCGTGAAAAAACTTGTTCCACGTACTGTAAATTATGAAACACGTGATTTAGGACTAGTTCCTGGGCAAACACAGACTATTACTATTGCTGCCCGTGGATTGAACTCTACTTTTATGATAACAGATGTAAATACAAATCATGTAGTTGGAAATTTTATTACTCGTTCTGTGACTTTAATAGAAAATCTTATTTTACAGTCTACAGCACGCTGGCGTGATACTTATAAACAATGGTCAGGCGGTGGTGGTGGATCATCTGGAACGGCAGTTAGTGGGATTTCTCCTAGTAGTGTTATTATGGCAGGAATCTATGCTTTTGGCGGGTCTAATATAGAATGGGTTCAATCTTCTGGACCTACTTGGATACCTGCTAATTCAATTCAAATTCAAATTGATACTGCTATTCGTGGATCTGTAATTGGAACTTGTTTTGTAAGATTAAGATCAATATCTGGAAATGTTACTGCTAGATTAATAAATCTTACTGATAATTTAACTGTGGGGACTAGTTCAGTTGTAACAAGTACTAGTTTTCAGACAACTTCTTTTGGTGTTAATTTAACGTCTGGTTCAAAATTATATGAAATTCAACTTTTACCTTCTGTAGCAAATGTAGATGTTCAACTGGGTTCATCTTATTTGGAGTAGTTATGAAACAATTTTTTATAACTTGTTTTCTATTACTGAGTTTCATACAAACAATCTCTGCTCAAACTGTTTCAGGAGATCGATTTAGATTGAATACAGGACCGTGTACGCAATCCTCCGGGTCGGGCACACCCGAGGGCGCGGTCACGGGCAAGGTGTGCGACACCTACCTGCGGACGAACGGCACCAGCTTCGAGACGGTGTTGTATGTCAAGACCACGGCCTCTGGGAACACTGGATGGCAGGTCGCGGGCGGCGGGTGGACGCGCTCGGGTACGAATGTCATCCTCGCCAACATCGGCGACAGCGTCGGCGTCGGAACGGCGACGCCCGACTTCAAGCTCCAAGTCGACGGGACCGTCGCGCCGGAGACGAACTACACCTCGGACATCGGATCGTACCTGAAGAAGTGGCTCACCATTCACGCGGCGGAACTGCGCGTGGAGACGCTGGTGGCGGCGGACGTCATGGCGACTATTGGTGGCCGGATCAACGTGGCGCCGACGACGCAACTGACGTCGGACCTGGCGGCAGGCGCGACCACGATGTATGTCAAGCACAACAACCTGGCCCCGTACGATCGCGTCCGGATGGAAGCCAACGGGAACGTCGAGGGGCTGACCA
>Ga0315273_10002899_pt1 | contig 20492 bp, 25 predicted proteins | sample YL17G02_0_MG_FD_205753 | JGI IMG/M metagenome (GOLD analysis project Ga0315273, IMG submission 205753) | Sediment microbial communities from Yellowstone Lake, YNP, Wyoming, USA - YL17G02_0 | ecosystem: Environmental > Aquatic > Freshwater > Lake > Sediment | place: USA: Wyoming | collected... | reverse complement strand
CTGTGTACGATTTTGCTCATATTGGTAATTTTAGGGCTTATGTTTGTGCTGATGTCTTGAAGAGGTATCTGAGGTATTGTGGTTTCAAGGTCAAGCATGTGATGAACATTACTGATGTTGATGATAAGACTATTAAGAATTCTAAGTTGCAGAAGTTAAAGTTGAAGGATTACACTGATAAGTTCACTGATGCTTTTTTTGAGGATTTGGACAGGATGAATATTGTTCCTGCTGATGTTTTTCCTAGGGCTACTGAGACTATTCCTGAGATGGTTGAAATTATTAGTGTTTTGTTGGATAAGGGTTTTGCTTACAAGGGTGATGATGGTTCTATCTATTACAATGTCAGGAAGTTTGATGATTATGGCAAGCTTGCTCATATTAATGTTGATGAGTTGAAGGTTGGTGCTAGGGTTAAGCAGGATGAGTATGAGAAGGAGCAGGCTCAGGATTTTGCTTTGTGGAAGGCTTGGGATGAATCTGATGGTGATGTTTTTTGGGAGACTAAACTAGGTAAGGGTCGTCCTGGTTGGCATATTGAGTGTTCTGCTATGAGCATGAAGTTTTTGGCTGAGCAGATTGATATTCATACTGGCGGTATTGATCTTGTTTTTCCTCATCACCAGAATGAGATTGCTCAGTCTGAGGCTTTTTCTGGAAAAAGTCCTTTTGTTAGGTATTGGTTCCATAATGAGTATTTGCAGGTTGAGGGTAAGAAGATGAGTAAGTCTTTGGGTAACTTTTATACTTTGAGGGATTTGTTGAAGAAGGGTTATGATCCTAAAGCTATTCGTTATTTGTTGTTGAGCACCCATTATAGGACTCAGCTTAATTTTACTTTTGATAGTTTGGATGGTGCTGATTCTGCTGTGAGGAAGATTAATGATTTCATCATTTCTTTGAGGAACTTGGATAGTGATTGTGTTTTTAATGAGAGGATTCCTAAGTTATGTAATAAGGCTAAGAAGGAGTTTGAGAAGGGTTTGGATGATGATTTGAATATCACTGTTAGTTTGGCTGCTATTTTTGATTTTATGAGGGAGATTAATGTTTTAATTTCAGAGAACAAGGTCAGTGGTGATAATAGGGATGATGTTTTGAAGTTGATTGACATGTTTGATTCTGTTCTTGGCATTGTTGATAGGGATGTGCTTGTCTTGTCTGATGAGGTTAAGGCTCTTGTTGCTGATAGGGAGAAGGCTAGGGTTGGTAAGGATTGGAAAAATGCTGACTTGATTAGGGACAAGCTTTTGGTTTTGGGCATTGTTGTTGAGGATTCTCTTAGGGGACCTGTATGCAAGAAGAAGTAAAGTTTTTTATGATTACCATCTTGAAAGATGATGCTTTGTTTGCTAATGTCTACAATGATTATAATGAGTTCTTGAATGCTTTCAGGACTTTCAAAGATAAGTATCCTGTGAGGATTTGGGAGTTGAGGGATGCTTTTGGTGAGGATTTTGATTTGGTTATTGCTAAGAAAGATGCGCGTTGGGTTGCTTGTCTTAATCCTGTAGAGCCGATTGTGGATGGTGATCCAGATTTTGTCAAGTGTGTTAAGAAGGAGATAAAGATTACTAGTTGATGTTTTGTCTTGTCACAAATTTGTATCCTATAGTGTATGCTGGATCTATTATGACTATTCTTTCTTGTTTATCTTGTGCTGTCTTGCATATGGATTGCCATTTTTGCATGAATTCTTGTACGTGTGTTGCTGTTATGTGTGGTATTGATCTTCCTGATTCCATTTCTATGTGATCTCTGAATTCTTGGTTTAGGAAATATGTTTTGTGTCCGTTTGGGATTGCGTAGTAATGTTTTCCTAGTTCTGTTATTGTTCCTGTCTTGTGTCCTTCTCCGAATGCTTCTTGCATGCTTGATAGGTTTGTTATTGTTGTATCCATTGATTGTTCGTACATTGCTTTTGTCAGCAGATGTGCAAATCTGTAGCTCACGCTGTTTTTTTCTGCAAATTTTTCTATTTGTTGTTTTGCTTCATTTGTTGACAGCATACTTTCTAGTTCGAGAGTGCTGTCTCTTGTTTGGTTTGCTTGTTTCATTTTTTTCTTAAAAAATATTCAGAGAATATTTTATTTTGTTCTCATTTCTACCAAGCTTTCGAAGTGTGCTGCGTTGTAAGGGTCCATCCTGTATCCTTCTTGTAGTATGTTGTGTTCTTTTTCTTCATCTAGTCTTTGCAAGCCATATATTGCTAATGTGTCTTCTAAGTCATTCATATTATCTTGTGATACTGAGATTATTTTTCCGTTGACTTTTCTTATCTCGAATTTTCCTCTTGCTCTTCCTTTATTGTTTTGTGCTAGTGAGACAAATGTCATTCCGTCATCTGTTTCTACTGTTCCTCCAAGTCTTTCCATTGTCACTGTTACTGTTTGAGGTTCTGCGTTGTTTAGTTCAGATCTTAGTCCTTCTATGTTTTTGTATAATGATTTTAGTTTTCTTGATTGTAAGAAATCTTCTGATAGGTAGTAAGTGGTTGATGTTCCGTTGTTTCCTATTGTTATTGGTGTGTAATCCTTGATTTCTGACTCATTTCTTTCTTCGTTTTTTGTTCCGTTTGCTTTGTTTACTATGCAAAATCCGTTTACCATTCCGTTATAGTTTACTTTTGCTCCTGCTACTTTTTCTAGTATTAGGTTTATTGTCTCTTCATTCTTTGTTGCTTGCATTATTTCTTTCATGTGTTCTAGTGTTTTGTATGTTGCTCTGAATTTTCCTGATTCAAGGAATGATTTTGTTAGTAGATATGCTACGTTGTATGTTTCTCCGTCTTTTCTTAGGTTTGGCACTATTACTGGCACTACTTCTTTTTTGTCAACCAGTTGTTTGAATTCATGCAGATCTGTCATATGTTCCATTAGTGATATTGTTCTTTCGTATCCCACCACATCTACTAATTGTGTTGCTGTCTTGAAGTCTTCTGCGAAGTGATCTGTTTCTTGTGCTAGTGTTAGTGTTCTTTCTTGTCCGTTTCTTTGTAAGAAGGATAGTACGTCTTCAGGTTTTATGTTGAATTGTGTGCTTATGTTTGATGCATCTCTTGCTAGTTCTGTTGCTCTGTTTTTGCCTTCAGATGTTAATAGTGTTAGTGCGTCTTCGTATTTTATTTTGAAGTTTGTGCTTATTTCTAAAGCATCTATTGCGTGCTTTCCTAGTACTTCGTGTTCTGGTTCTACTCTTTCTTCTAGGTCTGCTGTTAAGATTGATCCATTTGAGTATCCTTCTTCTAATAATACTTGTCTTAGTGTTGGTATTGGTTTTCTTGGTGAATATATATTGCTCATCAAATCGCCCCCGCATTTATAAATTATATATTTTATATATTTGGGGGATTGGAGGGTGTTATTTAAGTATTTCGGTTTTTTGCTATGATTCTTAGAATTCTACCTTTATCTTTGCCTTGTCTGAGCATTCTATGTCTCCCTTGCCAAACTCTATTGTTAGTGCTCTTGTGGTTGCTTTTATGTCTTCTATTGCTTCTTTTAGGTCTTCTTCGCATTCTATTGTGAGCTTTTTTATCTCTTGTTTTAGTGACATCTTGTTTTCTGATTTTATCTTTCTTACTGCTGTTATCACTTCTATTATGCAGTCTCCTTTCTTTTCTGCTTGTTCATCTATCATTTCTTCGTTATATTCTGGCCATTTGGAGTTGTGTATTGATTTTATGCCTTCTTTTTCTGCAAAATATATTTGGTATGTTGCTTCTGTTATGTGTGGCATTATTGGTGCCATGAGTTTTAGTATTGCAAGGTTTGTTGTGTACAGTCCGTACTGTGCTGCTTTTTTTGCTTCTTCTCCTCTTGTCTGCGGGTTGTATATCCTATCTTTTATTATTTCCATGTAGTTGTCGCAGAATTGTTGGTAAAAAAATGTTTCTACCATCTGTTTTGTTTTTGAGTATTCGTACTTGTCAAATGCTTCTGTGCTTTCTTTTATGATCTTGTTTAGTTTTGTCAGTATCCACTTGTCCATGAGTTCTAGCTGTTTTGGTTTTTTGTTGTCATATCCTTCTAGGTTCATTATTGCGAATTTTGTTGCGTTCCATAATTTTGTTATTGTTTTCATTCCTGTCATTACATCTTTTTCTTGGTATGGTAAGTCTTCCCCCAATTTTGATCCTGCTGCCATGAATCTTAGCGCATCAGCACAATGTTTTTTTATGACTTCTTGTGGTTCTATCACGTTTCCTTTTGATTTTGACATTTTCTTGCCGTGCGGGTCTAGTAGCCATCCTGATATCATCACATCATTCCATGGTTTTGAATCATAGTGCATGTGTGATTTTACTACTGTGTTGAATAGCCAGAATGTGATTATGTCATGTGCTTGTGGTCTTAGGCTCATTGGGTAAAGTTTTTTCTGCAGTTTTTCTGGCATTAGCTCTATTGATAGTCTTGGTGTCAGTGATGATGTTGCCCACGTATCTAATACATCTTTTTCTGGTATGAATTTGTTGTGTCCGCATTTTGGGCACTTGTTTGTTGATGGTTTATCTTTTAATGGGTCTACTGGTAATTGTTTTTCTTCTGCTAGTATTACTTCGTCGCATTTCTCGCAATACCATACTGGGAATGGTACTCCAAAATATCTTTGTCTGGATATGAGCCAATCCCATTGTAGTCCTTTTACCCAGTTTGTGTATCTGTTGATCATGTGTTTTGGGTGCCAGTTTAGTTCTTCTCCCCATTTTAGCATGTCTTCTCTTAGGTCTAAATATTTGATGAACCATTGTTTTGATTTGATGAACTCGATTGGTGTTCCGCATCTTTCGTGTACGTTTACTGCATGAGTTATTGGTGTTTGTGTCAATAGTAATCTTTGGTCTTTCATGTCTTCTATCATCATCTTTCTTGCTGTTGCTATATCTAGTCCTGCATATTTTCCTGCTATATCTGTCATCTTTCCATCTTTTGTTATTGCTTCTTTTATTGGTAGATTATGTGCTTTCTGCCATTCCATGTCTGTCTGGTCTCCGAATGTGCAGCACATGACTATTCCTGTTCCTTTTTCTGGGTCTGCTCTTTCATCTTCAAGGATTGGTACTTCGAAATCAAACAATGGTACTTTTGCTTTTTTTCCTTTCAGGTGTTGGTATCTTTTGTCTGTTGGGTGGTAGAACACTGCCACACATGCTGGCAATAGTTCTGGTCTTGTTGTTGCTATCACTAATTCTTCTCCATCTACTTTGAATACTATGTCATTAAAGAATGAGGATATGTTTTTGTCTTCGCACTCTACTTGGCTTATTCCTGTTTCGCATTCTGGGCACCACATTGATGGTGCGTCTTTTCTGTATTCTCTTCCTAAATTGTATAATTCTATGAATGATCTTTGTGATATCTTTTGTGAATTCTTGTCTATTGTATCATAAAGTATTGAGTAATCACAGCTTATTGCTAGTCTTTTCATGTCTCCTATATATTCAGGTATGAGTGTGCTTTGCAGTTCTTCCATGCATATTTTTTGGAATTCATCTCTTGACATGTTTCGTGCTTTTATCTTTCTTCTTTTTTCTATTAATCTTTCTGTTGCAACGCCATTATTGTCTGTTCCGAAAGGGTAAAAGACGTTTTTGCCTTTCATTCTTTGATATCTTACTACAAAGTCTTGTTGTGAGTATGAGAATGCGTGGCCTATGTGTACTTTTCCTGATACTGTTGGTGGTGGCGTATCTACAGAAAAGATTTCTTTATTGCTTTCTTTGTCAAACTTGTATACTTGTTCTTTTTCCCAGAACTCTTGAAGCTTCTGTTCTTCTAGTTTTGGGTCATAGTTCTTTGCGAGTTCCATGCTAGAACAGAAAAGTGTTTTGTTTATATAATTTATGGTGTAGGAATAGAAATGTTATTATAGTTGTATTATTTTAGTTTTGTTTATGTTTGGTCTGTTTAGGAAAAAGATTAGGTATGTTATCTTGCTTGGTATCTTGGCTTCTTTTGCTAAGGTTGCTAAGGCTCAGGATCTTGGTTCTTTTCATTCTATTTCTAAGGCTAAGAGTAATGTTGAGGCTTCTGTGAAAAAGGGTAATCCTGTTATTGTGATGCAGGAGTTGACTATTGTGCCTAATGATGTTCTTGATAGTTTGAAAAAGGCTGGTATCAGAGAGGCTAATAATAAGGATTATGGCAAGGCTGTTGTTGAGGTTAAGTTGATGAGGGAGTATTGTGAGAAGACCGGTCTTGGCAAGAATGTTCTTGGTAACTATGCTCGTAAGGTTATTATGGAGATTGTTTTTGATGCTAATGATTTTAGGCGTAAGGGTGATCTTAAGTCTGCTTCTACTGTTTTAGGTTTTGCTTTGGATGCTGCTACTATTGGTGAGCCTCGTTGGGTGAACAGGATTTCTGGTTTTATGAATACTTCTGGTTCTGACGCGCTTGCTTTGAATAAATAGAAACTTTTATAAATTGTGTTGTGTATTATTTATTTTGGTGATAGGTTTTGGCTGTTGAAACTAATTTGGTTGTTGAGATGGTTCATAGGATTGATCATCTTATTGCTGTTCTTGAACCCGCTAAGCGTGTTGATGATAACATTGTCAGGCTTAATTCTGTTCTAGGTGTTAGGTTCAGGCATTATATCAAGTACATGACTTACACTAATGATATTCTTAGGGAGATTAACAAATTAGCTAACTTGGGTCGTAAGAAGTTTGACAAGTCTAAAAAGTTTCCTTTGACTCCTAATCATTATATCAACGCTTTAGAGTATATCAAGGAGTCTAGGAGTTTGCTTGGTGAGATATTGGATATTGTCAAGCAGATTTATGGTAGTGAGAGTAAGGCTTACAATGTTGAGGCTATCTTGAACAAGCACTTGGTTGAGATAAAGAATAATGTTGGTGATTGGGGAAGTACTACTCATCCTCTTGTTAGTGATTTGGAGACTATTGATAAGGAGATTGTTGCATGTAGGGATGACATCAATACTATCTCTGTTGAGATCAAGAAGGTTTATGATTCTATCAGGGTCATGTATGATGTTTTGAGAAAAGAGGAGGGGTTGATGGATTCGTTCTATTCAAAGCTTCAGTCTAGGCTTGAGCATTTCAAGAGATACTATGATCACATGCCTGCTGGTGGATTTAGTGGTTTTGAGTGGCAGGAAAAGGGGGGTTTGTTAAAGGATTTTGAAGCTTTGGAGAAGGATTCTAAGGAGCGTTTTGGTAATCTGGATAGGATTAGGTCTGATAACTTGTTTGTTATTAACTCAATAAAGAGAGAGGTTGTTAGTAGTTATCGTGTTCATGATGATATAAGAAGTAAGTTGGGTAGTATTAAGTCTTTGTTAAGGGCCCATTATGCTGCTAAGCAGCTTGTTTTCTGATGTAGTCTGTTATTTTTTGTTTTAGTTGTTCTGGTTTGTATTCTACAGTTTTTTCTTGTATTCCTGGAATTGTTATTGTGATTTGTCTTAACTGTTTTATTCTTTTTGTTAGTTCATAGATTATGTAGTTTACTTCGTTCTGGTTTAGTGAGTTTGTGAACTCGTCTTTTCCTAAATATCTTAGTTGTTCTTGATGTTCTTGTTTTCTCCAGAATGGTTTTGTTGTTGTGTATTTTACGTGTACTTTTGTTGGTTGTTCTAATGGTGTTTTTTTGTGTCTGTAGATTGGGCTTCCTTGGTTTGTGTTTTTCTGGTCTTTTGTTTCTACAAATGTGTAATCTGCTAGTTGGTATAGGTCTGCTACTTCTTCTGGTCTTATTCCTAGCTCTTCTGCTATCTGTCTTGAGTATGTGTCTGCGATTAGCTCTTCTTCTGCTGTGATTGCTTGGTGGATTGTTGTTTTTCTTAGAAGTGCATTTTCTACTTCTTTTGGTATCTTATCAACTATCTGGCTTATGTTTGGCCATTTGTTTCCCATTATAGAATTGTATTTTTCTGCTTTTTCTCTTGTGATCTGGTGTGTTTCTAGATATTTTTTTATCATGCTTTCTGTTAGTGGTCCTGTTAGTCCTACTACTTCTTCTGGCAACTCTATTACTGGTATGATTATGTTTAGCTCTATATCTACTTGTTTTGCTTTCTCTAGTGTTTGCCTGAAATCTTCAAAGCTAGACTGTACTGTCTGCTCTAGCCAGCCCATCTTATTCCCCCGTTATCCTCTAGCTCTCAGGTATTTGAAGTATATAAACCTTTCGCTTTTTAACTACTGTGTAGTAAGTAATATTTCGTTGTTAATTCAGTAACCTTAATAAACCTTTATTTCTTCGTTTTATCCATGATTCCTTGGACTAAGAAGTATCAACCTGAACGGATTTCTGATGTTGAAGACCAGAGTTCTGCTTTAGATGTTATGAAAGGTTTTGTTGAGAATTATAAGAAGCAGAAGAAGAAGGCTTTGATTATTTATGGTCCTTCTGGTAATGGCAAAACTTCCTCAGTTCATGCTTTGGCTAAAGAACTTAATCTTGAGATTATTGAGGTTAATGCTTCTGATTTCAGGAATGAGTCTGGTGTTAACTCTACTGTTGGCCAGGCTTCTTTGCAGATGAGTTTGTTTTCTAAGAGTAAGATTATTCTTTTTGATGAGATTGATGGTCTTTCTGGTAAAGAGGATCGTGGTGGTGTTAGTGCTATTGTTGATGTTATTTCTAAGAGTGCTTTTCCTATTATCTTAACTTCTAATAATCCTTATGATAACAAGTTTTCTTCTTTAAGGAATAAATGTGAATTAGTTGAGTTCAAGACTTTGCCTTACACTTCTGTGTTGAAAGTTTTGGAAAAGATTTGCAAGAAGGAAAGTATCAAGTTTGATGAGTCTGCTTTGAAATCTATTGCTCGTCGTAGTGGTGGTGATCTTCGTGGTGCTATAACTGATTTACAGACTCTTGTTCATTTTTCTAAAGATCTTTCTATGGAGTCTTTGGATGATTTGGGTGATAGGGAGCGTACTAATTCTATGTTTGATGCTTTGTCTAGGGTTTTCAAGACTACTGATGTTAAGGTTGCTTTGCCTGCTTTTGATAGTGTTGATGAGGATATTGATAAGATTTTTTTGTGGATTGATGAGAATCTTCCTTTGGAGTACAAGAAGCCTGCTGATTTAGTTCGTGCTTATGATGCTTTGTCTAAGGCTGATGTTTTCAAGGGTAGGATTCGTCGTTGGCAGCACTGGCGTTTTCTTGTGTACTCTAATGATTTGTTGACTGCTGGTATTGCTTGTGCTAAGGATGAGAAGTATAAGGAGTTTGTTACTTACAAACCTACTGGTAGGATTTTGAAGCTTTGGTGGGCTAAGCAGAAAAATATGAAGAAGAAGTCTATCTGCAAAAAGATTGGTGAAGCAACACACACATCACCAAAGAGAGCTATGCAGGACATCTTTCCTTATGTCAGGCATATCTTCAAGCATGATTCTGTTAATGCTAACATTTTGGCTGAGCATTTGGATCTTGATGCTGAAGAAGTTGCTTGGCTTAAAAAATAGTAAACCATTTAAATAGTGAGTTCTAACATTTAGTTATGGCTTTGTCTATTGAGGAGATGGCTTTGTTTTGTAAGAGGAAGGGTTTGATTTTTCCTAATTCTGAGATTTATAATGGTATGAGTGGTTTTTATGATTATGGTCCTTTGGGTGTTGAGATCAAGAATTCTATCAAGCAGAGTTGGTGGAAGAGTTTTGTTCAGCAGAGGGATGATGTTGTTGGTATTGATGGTACTATTATTTCTAGTCCTCAGGTTTGGGTTGCTTCTGGTCATGTTGGTTGTTTTGCTGATGTGATGGTTGAGTGTACTAAGTGTAAAGCTAGAGTCAGGGGTGATCATCTTATTGAGGAATCTTTGAAAATTAAAGGTGAGGGTTTGAAGGCTGAGGATATTGATAAGTTGGTTTCTGAGAATAATATTAAGTGTCCTTCTTGTAAGGGTGATTTTGGTAAGGCTGATAGTTTTAATTTGATGTTTCAGACTTTTGTTGGTCCTAATCAGAATAAGGAGAGCATTGCTTATCTTCGTCCTGAGACTGCTCAGTTGATTTTTGCTGATTTCAAGTCTGTTTGTGATACTTGCAGGGTTAAGCTTCCTTTTGGTATTGCTCAGGTTGGTAAGGCTTTTAGGAATGAAATATCTCCTAGAGATTTCTTGTTCAGGACTCGTGAGTTTGAGCAGATGGAGATAGAGTTTTTCATCCATCCTAATGATAAGAGTTGTAGGTTGTTGGATAAGAAAGCTTTGAGGTTCAAGTTTAATGTCTTGACTTCTAAAGATCAGTCTAAGAATAATTCTCATTCTGTCATGTCTGTTAAGAATATGCTTGCTAAGAAGTTGTTTTCTGAATGGCATGCTTACTGGCTTGTGCAGTTGTATTCTTGGTTTATTGGTTTGGGTGTTAAGCCTGAGAATTTACGGTTGAGAGAGCATTTGAAGGATGAGCTTGCTCATTATTCTAGTGCTTGTTTTGATATTGAGTACAATTTTCCTTTTGGTTGGAAGGAGATCCATGGTTGTGCTGATAGGGGTAATTTTGATTTGACTCAGCACAAGAAGTGTTCTGGTAGGAATTTGGAGATCTTTGATGAAGCTACTAAGAGTAAGGTTTTGCCTTGCGTGATTGAGCCTTCTCAGGGTGTTGATAGGGCTTTTCTTGCTTTCTTGTTTGATGCTTATGTTGATGATAAGGAGAGAGGTAATGTTTTGCTGAAATTGCATCCTTTGCTTGCTCCTGTTAAGGTTGCGGTTTTTCCTCTTGTTAATAAGGAGGGTTTGCCTGAGTTGTCTAAGAAGGTTGTTGATGGTTTGAGGAAGGATTTTGTTGTTGCTTATGACCAGTCTGGTAGTGTTGGTCGCAGGTATGCTAGGAATGATGAGATTGGTACTCCTTATTGTGTTACTGTTGATTTTGATTCTTTGAAGGATTCTTCTGTGACTGTTAGGGATAGGGATACTACTAAGCAGGTCAGGGTTAAGATTAAGAGTTTGTCTAAGATTATTGGTAAGTTGCTTTCTGGTAAGGGTAAGTTTGAAAAATGTGGTAAAGTTGTTGAGAAGGTTGTTTCTGAAGCTCCTAGCGAGGATGTTAAGGAGCAGCAATAGTTTTATATAGTTAAACCGCTTTCTGAATATAAGAAATTTGGTATTTTAGGAAATAACTAAATTTCTGATTGTAAGAATTACTGAGAATCAGAAAAATGAATCCGAAGATTGTTCAGTGTGATAAGAGGGGCCAAGTTGTTATTCCTAAGAATGTTAGGGATATCTTGAAGCTTGGTGAGAATTCTGCTTTCTGGATTATTGTTAAGAATGGCGAGATTGTTTTGAAGCCTATTGAGGAGCCTAAATTAAAATGAGCTTTTTGTCTAGGAATTGGTTGTTGGTCTTTGTTTTGCTTATTTTGGCTCCTGTTTTGTTTTTCTCTTTTGCTAAAACTTTTGGTTCTGTTACTGGTGCTGTTGTTTATGCTGAGGATGTTAAGCCTGAAGTTGAGCAGTTGGTTATGGGTCATCCTTTGACTCGTCTTGCTGCTGCTGGTTCTAAGGTTTGTATATTGATTGATGAAGGTTCTGATTCTTTGTCTTTTGCTGTTAGGAAGAATGCTAAGGATGACTTTAATGTTTCTGAGTCTTTGGATAAGTTTTGTGATGGTTATCTGAATGAGGATTTTATTTTGGAGTATGTTAGCTATTCTGCTTTTAAGAAGGAAGTTAAGGATAATTCTTGTGATTCTTTCAAGGCTGGTTGGAAGGGTGATAGTTATTATTTCTTGATCTCTAAACAGGTCAAGAAGGGTGGGGATATTGTTTGTGATGATTATTTTAGCAATACTTATTGTGGTGCTATAAATTTTTGTTATACTCCTGATGAGATTAGTTCTTACAAGCTTGATTGTTGTGCTGATTATTCTCCTTCTGATGAGGAGGCTGCTGTTTTTGAGGAGCTTGCTGTTGAGGGTATTTCTAAAGGTTCTACTGTTGATATGAGGGATAAGAAGGTTGATACGCCTTCTGTTTCTGAGAGTCCTGCTGAGAGTTCTCTTCTTGATTTTGATCTTCTTACTTGGGTTCTTTTACCTATTGTTATTGTTGTTTTGGTGATTTTTGTTGTTTTGTTAAAGGGTGGTGTTCTTGTTAAGAAGCCTGTTGTTAATCCTCAGATTGTTCAGTTGCAGGGTTATGTTGTTAATACTGTCAGGATGGGTTATAATCCTAACCAGGTTTATTCTCATCTTTTGCAGCAGGGTTGGCCTAAGGATATTGTGGACCACGTCTTCCAAAACATTTATAAATTAAAGTAAGTTTTTCGGTTTTTATGAATATTAAGGAGTTAACTGCTAGGATGGGTAAGGTTGAGCTAGTTGCTACTGTGATTGATAAGGGTGAGGCTAGGGAGTTTAGCAAGTTTGGCAAGTCTGGTAAGGTCTGTAATGCTAAGGTCAAGGATGATTCTGGTAGTGTTACTCTTTCTTTGTGGAATGAGCAGGTTGATTTAGTTCATGTTGGTGATACAATTAAGATCTCGAATGGTTATGTTGGCGAGTGGCAGGGCGAACTTCAGTTAAGCACTGGTAAGTTTGGTACTTTGGAAGTTGTTTCCAGTAAAGGTGTGACTTCTGATGAGGAGACTGAAGCTGATCTTTTGAAGGGTAAGACTAGTGATGAGGGTGAGAAGGTCTTGACTGAGGATGAGGCTGAAGAGGAAGAATTGTCTGAATTGCCTATTGATGATGAAGAGAGTGTTGAGTAAATAGTTTTTGAGTGTTGGGGATGTAGCTCAGACTGGGAGAGCACACGGCTGAAGTGTTTTTTAAAAACGTTGAAACCGTGGGGTCGTGGGTTCAAATCCCGCCATCCCCACTCATGATTTCTTAAGGATTGTTTCTTTGTAGTTAAAATACCAAAACATTTATATACTATAACGAGTTATATAGTTACTATGGCAACAACAATTCAGGTTAGTGGACAATTGCTTGAGACATTAAAGAAGAAAAAGCAGTATGATAGAGAGAGTTATGAAGAAGTGATTTGGAATTTGGTAGAAGATACTATGGAACTGAATGAAGAGACAAAAAAAGATATTGAACAGGCTAGAGCAGATATCAAAGCTGGAAAATTTTATACTCATGAACAGGTTAGAAAGAAATTGGGGTTGTAGATGTACGAGTTAATCTATTCTCCTTCTGCATTAAAACAACTAGAGAAACTTAATAAAGAGATTAAAGAGAGAGTTATAGCTGCTTTAGAACGATTGAGGATCAGACCTGAATCTTGTGATATTAAGAAGCTTGTTGGGATAAGTGGGTACAGGTTCAGGGTTGGGGATTACAGGGTTATTTTTGATATGGAAAAGGATAAGTTGATTATTCTTGTTCTTCAGATTGGTCATAGGAAGAATATTTATAAGATTGTTTAATATGGATGAGGTGTTAAAATGGGTATTTTAAATTGGGCGAATTCTAGGATTAAGAAGTTGAACTGGTTGGATCTGGGTTGTATAAAGCTTGCTTGTATTGTTATTGGTGTTTTGCTTGCTGTGTTGATTCCTTCTCTTGTTAAGGTCAATGTTTGGTTACTTGTTGCGGTTGCTGTGATATTGGCAATTAAGCCTGCGGTTAAGGTTTTTAGGAAATAAGCAAGCTTCGAAGAGATTAGGATTGACTCATTTTTCGTATTCTGTTGGTGACGTCATTTTTTGGGTTAGTTTTATTAATTGGTTTTGTTTTACACCTTTTATGGTTGTTAAGTTTGGTGAGGAAGTTATTGGTAAGTATCATGTTTTGAGTTTGTATGGTGACATGCTTGGTAGTGTTAGTAATAGTTCTACTATTAACAGTTCTGTTTCTGAGTTGATTCGTAAGGGTGGTAAGGATATTGTTTTTGACGTTTCTAGGCTTTCTAGTCCTTCGTCTGATCTTGTGGGTATAATTGCTAGCACTTACAAGAGGGTTGTTAAGGATGGTGGTAGTGTTGGTGTGGTTTATCATGCTCCTTGTAGTACTGATATCTTTAATGTGTGTGGCGTGTACGAGTTTGCTAAGCATTATGCTAGTTTAGAGGTTCTTAGGAATGAGGCTCGTAGAAGACGATAAAAGATAATGGTTCAAGTCATAGCATACTCGCTTATGATTTCTTGAAAAAAATTTATAAACTTGCTATTGTTAACTATGTAAAAAAGAGTTCTGATAGGTTATTTTTTGAGGGGGTTGAGTTTTACGAGAGATGTACTTTTTGGTGATGATGGTAGAAAAGTATTTGCTTGCGAAAAGTGTCTTAATATTCATGCTGAGGACTCGGATAGTTATGATGAGACTAAACATTATGAGACTTTGGGGTCTTTGGCTGAGGAATTTTTTAGGATATTTTGCCGTCAGAACGATATCGCTTATGCTAGTACTAAAAGTATTGATGAGTGTTTTAATAAGGTTAGTTATGGTTCTGTTATTTTTGATTATGGTCTGAGTCATAATATTATTAAACTTCCAGGTGAGATTGCTGAAGAGGTCAGAAGATTTTCCAGACCTTCCTTTGTTGATCCTTATAATAATTCTTACACTATTGATTACTTGACTCTTCAGTTAAAGGGTGCTAAGAGGAAAGCTTGGGAGTTTGATAATAAGGTTGATAATTATACTTGGGTTGAGGTTAAGTCTAGGACTCAGAAGCTTTCTAAGAATCAGGAAGCTTTTTTTGGGACTAAGACATTGATTGATAAGGTCGTGTTTAGGGCTGCTTATGTTAGTGTTGGGAGTTCATCTTGGATTATGAATCCTGACCTTAAAAGTGAGGAGTATCGAGAGCATCTTAAGGATGTGATAGAATTACAGCGTGAGATGGACAGGACCACTCCTAGACGGCTTCGGAAAGAATGGGGTTGAAGTCATTGATGTTTCATTCTTTCGTGTAGTTTTTCTAGCAGTTCTTGTACTACTTCTGTTAGGACGAATTGTCCTTCTTTTTTGTGTTGTTTCCATCCTTTGTCTAGTGCTTGGTCGAATCCTGTTATTTTTGTTATTCCTTTTTTTCTTGCTTCTTGTAAGATTAGTTGTTTGTTTGTTTCGAATTGGTATAGGTCTATTGCTTCTATTCCTAGTTTTTCGTTTATTGCTTTTACGTCTTCTTTTCCTTTTACTGTCGCGAATGCTATGTCTTTTATTATTAGTTTTTCTGTTAGTATTCTCCATTCTTGTTCCCATGTGTAGTCGTATCTTGAGTATTCGTAGTATGTTCCGTCTATTCCTTCGTGTGGTAGTCTTTGTGTTCTTTTTAGGTCTATGAATGGTTTTTGTTCTTCTGTGAATGTTGTTCTTTGTATTTCTTGTTTTGTCAGGTATAATACTGGTCTTGCTTGTTCTTGTGATGTTCTTAATAGTGCTATTCCGTAGTGTGATCTGTGTTGTATGAACTGTTCTAGCTCTCCCAGGTCTGCTATTGATAACGAGACTGATTTTGGGAGTTGGTGTGTTGTGTGAAAGTATCCTTTGCCGTTATTACCTTGTATCTCTCTAGCTTTTAGTATTGAACAGAATCTTTGCACTGCATTCATGCTTGCATACCTATCTTCACTACTTAAAGCTCTGTCTCTTGGAAAATGATAAAAGTATTGTTCCCCCATACAAGAAAGGTGGTAAGACAAACAGGTTTTTATAGGTTTAGGAAGAATCTTTTGTGATTATCTGTTTTTGTATAGTATGTATAGGCCGTATATTAGTGCTGCGATTGATGCTAGTATTAGTGTGATGTTTACTAGGTTTACCCAATCGCAATAGTTTGCGAACGTGCCTAGGAAGGAATTGCAGATGGTTGTCATGCCATCTATGCTTTTGTATTGTCCTGTCCAGACTTTGTTGAATGGAATATATCTTAGCACGAATGCTATTATTGCCAGGATTATGAACAGGATTGCTTTCTCATTCTGTTTCTTATGTTTTGACATAATCATGGAATAACATCCTGAGATATTTAAAGGTTGTGACAGATTCAGACAAAACCTTTTTCATAATTAGGTTTTTGGTTAGGCAAGGTTTTTTATACACTGATTCTTTTATTGTTTTTTTATGAGGGTTGATAATTGTCCTAAGAAGTTATTCATTTGTAGTCAGCAGTGTCCGTTATATCCTTGTTGGGCTTTTGAGGAGCAGACTGAAAAGGCTAGTAAGAAGTCTTTTGATGGTTGGGAATAATAGTTTTATACTTTCCATGAACCGCTTTCTTTGTCTCTTGAGAGTATGTTGCATTCAATTTTTTGTTTGACTAGTGTTTCAAATGTTTGTTTGGCTATTTGTGGGGTGTTGTTGTTGCCTGATAAGTGTCCTAATAAGGCTGTGTTGAGTGTTTTTCCAAAGTTGTTGATGAACGTACTTGCTTGTGTATTGCTTAAGTGTCCGTTGTCTGATATTATTCTTTTTTTTAGAAATGCTGGGTATGATCCGTTCATGAGCATGTCTATGTCGTGATTGGATTCTATAACTGCTGCTTTTAATCTTTTCATGGCTGTTTCCATTTCTTTGGTTGCTATGCCTGTGTCTGTAAATATGCCGAACTTTCCTATCCTGAACCCGCATGATGGTATATCGTGGGATGTTGTTACTGGTTCAATTTTTAGATTGCCTATTTTGAAGGGTGTGTTATTGAAGTATTTTATTTGTATCTTGCCTAAGTTCGTGTTTTGGTGCACTATTTTGGTCATGTATGCTGGTATATTGTATTTTCTTGATAGTATTCCAACTCCTCTGTAATGGTCTGAGTGAGCATGTGTTAGTACTATGCCGTTTATGTTTTCTAAGCTTTTGCCTAGCTTGTTCATTCTGTGCTCTATTTCTTTGCCTGACAATCCTGCATCTATGAGTACTGATGTGTTCTTGTTTTCTACAAGACAACAGTTTCCATTACTCCCAGACGCTATCACGCACACTTCCATAAAACACAAAACAGAGCACAAAACCAGTATAAAAAAGTATTGGAAACGAATCTGGTGAAGTGATTAAAATATTATTTATTGAATACTTAAGAATTTCTGAAAAACTAAACATTGCCAAAAGTTATGATCATTCAGTGATCGCAAAGATCTAAATACTATGATCTGTCACATAGTGATATGGATCATGAAACGTACCAGTTTAGAAATTCTGATGTAATATTAGATAGTAAAAAGGATATTAAAAAAGAGATATTTGAGATTATAAACAAAATTAAAATTCCAGGAAAAGGTACGGGTATGCGAGATAAATTAAACAAAGCATTCAAAGAAGAATTTAGAAAGCGAGGTTGGGCTCCTAAAAGAATAAAAATAAATGTTAAAGGTAAAGAAGAGAGTTTTGGGGAAGTTGATTTTTTCAAAGATAGAGTTGCTATTGAAGTATCCTTTACGCACAGAAGTTTTATCGGAGTTGATTTGTTAAAAATGGAAACATTATCATTTTCAATAAAAGATGAAATAGATTTAGGAATAATGATTGTAGTAACAGACGAATTCCAGAAAAAACACTTCCCAACAACAGCAGGAAGCATGACACTCAAACAGATAACAAGATATTTAGAAGGACCATACAAATCAGCAATTGATGTTCCTATCTTAGTTATTGGTTTGAAAGATTAAAAAAAATAAAAATAATTATTTCTGATTAATATGCACTATCTTTGCTGGCGGAAACCCGTTAAAGTATGTTGATGACGCATGACTGTATGCTCCTATATTCTCTGCATACACTAAATCATGTATTTCCAACTCTGGTAACTCAGTAGCTAGTGATATCGTATCAAATGCATCGCATGTTGGTCCGAATACTGCGCACAATTGTGTTTCTCCGTCTTTGAATGCTTTTACTGGGTAGTTGCAGTGGTCAAAGACTTGTCCTGAGAATGTGTGATACACTCCATCATTGATGTAGTAGCATGTCTTTCCATCACGTACTGCTTTTCCAACAACTTTTGCAACTAAAGTGCATGCTGTTGCTACCATAAACCTTCCAGGTTCTGCAAGTATTTCCATATCAGGTGGAAACAATCGTTTGAATTCAGAATTTAGTTTCTTTGCCAGTATCTTGAATGACTTAACTTTATTGTCGTACTTTACTGGAAAGCCTCCACCAATATCAAGAATCTTAATCCTTCTTCCAGTTCTTTCTTCTGCTTCTTTTATAATATTAGCAGATAATTGTAAAGCCTGAATGTAATTCTCAAAGTTTGTGCATTGGCTTCCTACGTGAAAGCTTAGTCCTTCAACTACAAGTCCAGCATTGAATGCTTCAATTATCAAGTCAACAGCTTCTCCAGGGTGTGCTCCGAATTTAGATGATAGTTCAACCATTGAGCCAGTGTTAGGAACACGAATACGTAAGCAAAGTCCTGCGTGTGGTGCGTGTTTCTTTATTTTATGTATCTCCGCAATGTTATCATAAGTAACGAGTGGCTTGTACTTGTCCAGTGCTTCTAGTGTCTCTACTGGTTTTATTGTGTTTGCGTAAATGATTTTGTCCCAGATATAGTCTTGTCTTTCTTTGTCTGGCATGTCTTTGATGTTCTCATGCACTAGCATAAATTCAGGAAAGGACGCAACGTCAAAGCTTGATCCTATTTTGTACATTGTTTTTATTATTTCAGGATTAGAGTTTGCTTTTACTGCAAAGTATGCTTGTACTGTAGGCAAATTCTCTTTGAATTCCTTATAATTCTGTCTTAGTTTTTCGTGGTCTATGATAAATATTGGTGTTCCGTTTTCTTTTGCTAGTTTCAGCAATAATTCTTTATTTACTCCATTCTCTTCCATTTTAGCTATTCACCTTCTTGTTCATTTTTTTATAGAATTCAGTCTATGAATTGGAAATTCTTGAACTGCCATGGGTCTGTGTTGTCAGCTTTCGAGTCTAGGTTTTCTAGGAAGTATACTGTTCTATTCTTCAAAGGCGTCCAGTCATATGCTTCTGATACAAACTTACCTAAATATGGTTTTGCTATCTTCAGTACATATTCGTGCGGTAGATCATCTGGTAAGCATACACCTTTGTGAGGATTTTCTATCATCCACATAACAGCAGAGGTAACACCTAGTGCGACTTGTATTGTTGTTGCGTTTTGTCCTGGTAATAGTTTTCTTGCTTCTTCTATTCCTAGTATGCTTCCTGTCCACCATGATTTGAATGCGTGTCCCATCAGTAATGCTCCTAATATATCTTCTCCTTTAGTTATTTCGTTGCTCATTATTCTTAGTTTTGGTTGCATTTTGTAATTTCTGGACCGCAATTCATGTAATGAGGATATTGTTTCGTGGCATGGTTTATATGCATAATGGACAGTTGGGCGATAAACTGGTTTTCCGTCTTTCCAGACTGTTAGCTTGTCTGAGATTCCAAAAGCCTCGCCATGGCGAATGATCATTCCGACTATTTCCTCATTTGGTATCCATGATCTTACCCATGTGTTCATTCCCATTTGTGCTAGAAATATCTGGTTTTTTGGGCCAATTGGAGGTATGTAAGCTAATTTTGGCAGTTCTTTTTCGTGTGTTCCCCATCCCATTTCAGCAGGAGCAGTTCCTTCTTCTCTAAGTCCTTCTATGCTCCATGTGCCTACAAATTCGTCTACTTGTTTTGGTTTATTGGTTATTTGTGTGTCTCTTTCGCTGCAGTGTATGACTTTAACTCCTAAAGTCATTGCTAGTTCAGAAAAGTTTGATGTTTTTACTAATTTGTTTATCTTTTTTGCTTCTTCTGCACCAACTTTTTTCTCTTTTACAACTTTCTTGGCTATATCTACTAGTGCTTGTTTTGTGAAGTGTGATATTAGTCCTGGATTTGCTCCGTGGTCAACTACTGCTGTTGTTGAGTTTTTCCAGTCTTTTATCATTTCTCTTAGTTTCATATGTCTATAATATAGTGATTTCTCGTACGGGCTTTGTGTTTCCATATCTAATTCTGGATCCCATTTTTCTACAGAAGTGTTCACATACAGTACTTCATTGTCATGGCACCATTGTAATAGGTCGTTGCATCCTATGTTCCATGCTAGATCAATAAGTAGTCCGCCTTTTTCTAGGCTCAGGGATAGTGTTGAAGCTAGATTTTCTTTTGTTATCTTGTGTTGGACAAACTTGACTCCTTTGCTTGTCAATTCTTTCAAAGCATGTTTTTTGTCTTCAAGATCTATTATAGTTATGTTTTGCATGGGTATTTTTATGTGTTTCAAAAGTATTGGTAGTGTGCATTTTGCTACAGATCCGTATCCCAGTATCAAAACTTTTTTCTTAAACTTCATTAATATAGCACCTCGATAGGTTATTTTTTCTATAATATTTCTTTTATATAAATAAGTTTTGATTTTTTTATCTAAATCTTATTATATCACCGCTTATTTCTTGCTGTTATGAAAAATATTTTGCTTGTTTATTCACCATTTTGCAGTCCTGCTTCACCCCCTTATTCTTTGACTAATATTCATGCTTTTCTGAAGAACAACTTGAAGATTGGTTTTACTTTAAACGTTCTCGACTTGAACTTGTCTTTTCACAAAAAGAAATTTAGTGGTTTTCAGAAGTATTTCAAGACT
>Ga0315273_10002898_pt1 | contig 20494 bp, 11 predicted proteins | sample YL17G02_0_MG_FD_205753 | JGI IMG/M metagenome (GOLD analysis project Ga0315273, IMG submission 205753) | Sediment microbial communities from Yellowstone Lake, YNP, Wyoming, USA - YL17G02_0 | ecosystem: Environmental > Aquatic > Freshwater > Lake > Sediment | place: USA: Wyoming | collected... | reverse complement strand
TTCATCGATGTGTCGATCGCTTCCGGGGTCAGGAACACCTCCGCAGCTTTTCCTGCTGGGACCAATTCCTGTGCATGGCTTTCGGCCAACTGACCTTTCGCGACAGCCTGCGCGACACGGTCGATTGGTTGTGCGCCTGCAGCGACCGTCTTTATCAGATGGGCTTTCGCGGCCCGATTCGACGCAGCACCCTGGCCGACGCCGACGAACAGCGGGATTGGCGCATCTACGCACAACTGGCGCAGACATTGATCCGCAGAGCTCGCCGCTTGTACGCCAACGAACCCTTGGCCATGGATCTGGTTGCCACGGCCTACGCGCTCGACTCCACGACCATCGACCTGTGCCTCAATCTGTTTCGTTGGGCCAAGTTCCGACGGACCAAGGGGGCCATCAAGCTGCACGCGCTGCTGGATCTGCGTGGGCCGATTCCCAGCTTCATCCATATCAGCGACGGCAAGTTGCACGACGTCAATGCTTTCACATTCCAGAAACAGAAAACTGTAACCAATTGAACCTATTCGATTTCTAACCGGACAGTCATGACAATTTATACAGAGCGTCAAAAATAATGGCGCCGGCTACAAAATCTTTTCCCGGCAGGACGATCTCGTTGCGCACTTCTACGCATCCATTCTCCAAAAAGACTGATATCATAGCTCCCAGAGTATATGAGGATTTACTGCCGGAGGCGAGATCCGCTATTCGTTGGATTGTTGCAGGCCAGCCGCGGATGTCGCAGGGAACCGGAGAACCCCGGAGTCATTCAACCATACCAACGGAAAAACAAAGCCTATGAGCAAAGACGAAATAAAAACCGAAAAAACCTCCGGCGGCATTCCACGCCGCCGATTCATGAAGGATTCCGCGCTGGCTGTCGCAGGCACCGCGGCCGTCACCGGTTTCCCCTATGTCGTTACCGGCCGTGCGGCGCCCGATGACCCCATCCGCGTTGGAATCATTGGGTGCGGAGGGCGCGGCACCGGCGCCGCCCTCAACATCCTCCAGACCAACACCAAGGTGGTCTATCCCAAGGTCATGTATCACACCGAAGACGCCGCCGAAGATGCCACGATCAAGGCGAAAAATGTGAAGGTTATCGCCCTGGCGGACGTCTTTAAGGACCGGCTTGAATCCTGCAGGACGCAACTCAAGAAGGTTGGGAACGACGTCGCCGATGACCATTGCTTTACGGGTTTTGATGCTTACAGAAAGCTGCTGGCTATACCCGAGGTCAATTATGTGATCAGCGCCACGCCGCCTGCCTTCCGGCCCATGCACCTGCGTGCTTCGGTCGAAGCCGGCAAACACACCTTCATCGAGAAGCCTCTGGCCGTGGATGGCCCCGGAATACGTTCCATCATCGAGTCCGCCGAGCTGGCAAAAAAGAAAAACCTCGGGATCGTCTGCGGGGCGCAGAGGCGCCACCAGTTGAGCTATGTGGAAACCATCAGGAGGATCCACGACGGCGCCATCGGCGACCTGGTCGAGTGCCGGGCTTATTGGAACGGCAGCGAGTTGTGGTATGTCCCGCGTCAGCCGGGCTGGAGCGAGATGGAGTACCAGCTGCGCAATTGGAACTATTTCACCTGGCTGTCAGGCGACCACATCGTGGAGCAGCACCTCCACAATCTGGATGTCATGAGATGGGTTATCCGGGATCATCCGGTCAAGGCTTCGGCCATGGGCGGACGGCAGGCGCGCACCGGGCCTGAATTCGGCAACGTCTACGATCACTTCGCCGTCGAGTTCGAATACGCCAACGGGATGCGCATGTTCAGCCAGTGTCGCCAGATCAACGGTTGCACGGGAAATGTGGGCGAGGCGGTCGTGGGCACCAGGGGGACGAGCAACTGTGCGGGTTACCTCAAGGCGGCCCAGGAGTGGAAGTACAGCGGCCCCACGCCGAACCCGTACGAGCAGGAGCACATCGACCTGATCGCCAGCATCCGCGCCGGGAAGCCGCTGAACGAGGCGCGGGACGTGGCGGAAAGCACCCTCACGGGGATCATGGGGCGCGTCTCGGCTTACACCGGAAGAAGCGTCACCTGGGATCAGGTTCTGAACTCGAAGCAGAACCTTTCTCCCGCCAGGTGGGAGTTCGGTCCAATCCCGGTTCCGGAAGTCGCCATCCCAGGAAAATACCAGTTCGAATAGGGAGCGCCAACAAGAAACCGCAGATGCACGAAGATAAACGCGGATCTTGATCTGTACTACTCACCACCCTCGCCGGGAAGGGGAGGGGTTTGTGCCTTGTCCCGCTGCGCGGGACTGAATGGCCGCCCACCTCAATCTCTCGTAGGGGCGACCGTCAGGTCGCCCGTACCATCTGACGACAGCGGACCAGCCGGGCGACCTGACGGTCGCCCTTACATTTTCGCGCCAGGTTCGAGGCGATTGAAGTCGCTATTCATCTGCGGTCAAAGTTCCGCTCAGGACTTTTTTGCAACGGTGGCTCTGGCGGCGCCGGTGGAGATGCCTCCGTCGACAAGCAGAGTCTGACCGGTGACGTACTCGCTCGCATCCGAAGCCAGAAATACCACCGCCCCGTCTAGGTCGTTGGGCTTTCCCGGGCGCTTCAAGGGAATGCGGTCGCAGATGTAATCGACCCACTCCTGGTTCTCGTACAGAACAGCGTTCTGGGCGGTTTTGAACCAGCCCGGGGCCAGGCAATTGACCGTGATGCCGTGAAGACCCCAATCGTCGGCCAGACTCATGGTCAGCTGCTTGACGCCGCCGCGGCTTGCGCAGTAGGGTCCCAATCCGGCGTAGCCGGCGACGCAGGTTACCGACCCGATGTTGATGATTCTGCCGTAACGCCGCGGGATCATTTTTTTCGCGACCGCCTGAGCGACGAAAAACGTTCCCCGCAGGTTGGTGTCGACCACCAATCCCCAATCCTCCCAGGTGACCTCAACCGCCGGTTTGCGCACGTTGCAGCCTGCGTTGTTGATCAGGATATCGATCTTCCCGTAATGGGCGTGAGCTGCTTCGACCATCTTTTGGATGCTCTCGTGGTCGCGCACGTCCAGTTCCAGCGGGAACGCCTTCCGCCCCAGAGCTTCAATCTCGGCCTTGAAATCCTTCAGGCTTTCCGCCTTCCGGCTGGTGATGACCAGGTCTGCGCCCGCTTTTGCCAGCGCCCGGCCCAGATATTGCCCAAGCCCCCGGCTTGTTCCGGTGACGATCGCCACTTTGCCGGTCAGATCAAAAATGTTTGAGTCCATGTCGGTCACTCCATTGGACAATGCCTTATCACAAAGTCTTTATATTTCAAACCGCTAAGACCTTCTGGGCGCCGGCCACGGCAAAGTCGTGAACCGGCGATGAAATCCATCGCTCAGTGCCTGTGCTGCCTGACAGAGCCGCGACCGCGAGGGAGTGGCGCTCCAATGCAGCTTCATTGTGTGCTTTTCTGCGGCCATGCTGAAGAGGGATCTGATCTTATCGCTCCCTGACGGTCGCGGCTCCGTGGTTTGCGGTCAGGGCACAGGCCCTGATCCCATGAACTTTGAGCCATAATCCTTGATTCTGTCACCCCTTCGCGGCATGAATCTCGCCGTCTTCTCCACGACTTTGCCATGGCCGTGCCTCGTGGGTGCCGGCGAGTTTGGTATAGTCTTTTTGTGGATTCCCTCTTTCATCCCGTTGTCCTGGAATGGTTCCGGAGCAGATTCGAGGCTCCTACCGAAGCCCAGGCCGAAGGCTGGCCAGCAATCGCGAGCGGCCGCCACACTCTGATATCGGCCCCGACCGGCTCCGGAAAAACGCTTGCGGCCTTCCTGATCTGCATCGACCGCCTGCTCCAGGCAGGAATTCGCGAGGGACTCCCCGATCGAGCACAGGTCGTCTATGTCTCCCCGCTCAAGGCGCTTTCCAACGACGTTCACAAGAATCTCTCCGTTCCCTTGCGTGAGATCACCGAGCTGGCGAGGCAGCGGGGAATTTCCGCGCCTGAGATCCGCATTGCGGTGCGCACGGGCGACACGCCGGCATACGAACGCCAGCGCACGGCGCGGAGGCCGCCCCACATCTGGATCACGACGCCGGAATCGCTCTACATCCTGCTGACTTCGCAGAGCGGGCGGAAGGGATTGGCCGGAGTCCACACGCTCATCGTGGACGAAATCCACGCCCTAGTCGACGACAAGCGCGGATCGCACCTGGCCCTGTCCATGGAGCGGCTGTGCGCGCTGGCAGGAAGGCCCGTGACGCGCATCGGCCTCAGCGCCACCCAGCGCCCTATCGAAGAGGTCGCCCGCTACCTCGTCGGCGCCTCGAACATCGCGCCTGGCGGAGCGCCCCGCTGCACGATCATAGACACGGGCCATCGCCGCCGCATGGATCTCCGGATAGAAATGCCGGAGCAGGAGCTTGCTTCCATCGCCACCAATGCACTCTGGGACGAGACGGTGGCCAGGGTCGCGGCTCTGGCTGAATCCCATCGGACTACGCTGGTGTTCGTCAACACGAGGCGGCTCGTGGAAAGAGTGGCTCACCTCCTCTCTACCAGGATTGGCGAAGAAAAAGTGGCGGCGCATCATGGCAGTCTTTCCCGAAAAACCCGTCTGAGCGCGGAAGAAAGACTCAAAAAGGGCGAGGTCCGGGTCTGTGTGGCGACCTCCTCGCTCGAACTGGGGATTGACATCGGCGCGGTCGAGCTGGTGTGCCAGATCGGGTCGCCACGCTCGATCAGCATCCTCCTGCAGCGTGTCGGGCGCTCGGGACACTGGGTCGGGGGAGTTTCGAAAGGCCGTCTCTTCCCGCTGACGCGCGACGAACTGCTCGAGTGTGCGGCCCTGCTGCTGGCGATCCGGCGCGGGGACCTCGAGCACTTGAGCATCCCCGGCTGGCCGCTCGATGTTCTATCCCAACAGGTGGTCGCCATGTGCGCCGCGGAAGAATGGAAGAAGGAGGATCTTTTCAGGCTGATTACGAATGCCTATCCCTATCGCGATCTTGTGCGCGAGTCGTTCGACGGAATTGTTGAAATCCTGTCCCAGGGAGTCGCGACGCGGCTGGGCCGGCGCTCCGCATTCCTGCATTACGACCGCGCCCACGGCATCCTGCGCGGAAGGCGCGGCGCCCGGCTGGCTGCTCTGACCAGCGGCGGGGCAATTCCGGACAATGCCGACTACGACGTGATCGCCGATCCGGAAGGAACCTTCGTCGGCCGGGTGAACGAGGATTTCGTGGTGGAGAGCGCCGCCGGGGACGTGTTCCTGCTGGGAAACACCGCATGGCGCATCCGCAAGGTGGAAAAGGGAAAACTGCGGGTGGAAGATGCTCACGGACAGGCGCCGCTGATACCGTTCTGGCTGGGAGAAGCCCCGTCGCGCAGCGCGGAACTGTCCCAGGCGCTTTCGGAATTGCGCGAGGCGATTCTTGATCGCCTGGAAGACCGCGACACCTGTCTGCGCTGGCTGATGGAAAACGCGTCTCTCCCCGCGGCCGGGGCCGAACAGGCGTGGTCCTATCTGGTCGAAGGAAAACGAATCCTCGGCTCGGTCCCCACGCAATGTCGCATCATCGCGGAACGTTTCTTCGACGAGAGCGGCGGCATGCAGCTGGTGCTGCATGCTCCCTTCGGCGCGCGGGTCAATCGGGCCTGGGGCCTGGCCCTGCGCAAGCGTTTCTGCCGCACCTTTGATTTCGAACTCCAGGCATCGGCAACCGATGACGGCATCAATCTGTCTCTCGGACCGCAGCACAGTTTTCCGCTGGAAGATATTTTCCGGTTTCTCAAATCCGGGGGAGTGAAGGACGTCCTGATCCAGGCGGTGCTGGCGTCTCCGATCTTCACCACGCGCTGGCGCTGGACGCTGACCCGCGCCCTGGCGCTTCTGCGTTTCTCAGGCGGGCGGCGCGTGGCGCCGCAGATCCAGCGCATGCGCTCCGACGATTTGCTGGCTGCGATCTTTCCTGCACAGGCAGGATGCCAGGATAATCGCGACGGCCCGGATGTCCAGGTTCCGGAACATCCGCTTGTTTTCGAAACCCTGCGCGACTGCCTGAGTGAAGCGCTGGACGTCGAAGGCTTAGAGCGGGTGCTCCGTGCGCTCGAAGAAGGCCGGATCGAACTCCTCGCTCGGGACACCCCGATCCCCTCGGTTTTCTCTCACCAGATTCTGAATGCCATGCCCTACGCATTTCTCGATGATGCTCCGCTCGAGGAACGGCGCGCCCGCGCCGTCCTTCTACGCCGGGCGCTTCCCGAACAGTCGGGCGAACTGGGGAGACTGGACCCGGAGGCGATTCGGGCTGCGGCCGAGGATGCGTGGCCCGGTGTCCGGGACAGGGAGGAACTGCATGACCTCCTGCTCGGATTGATCCTGCTGCCGGAAACGGAGGCAGGACGACTGCCCGCCGGGGCCGCGAATTGGTTTGAATCGCTGGCGCAGGATGGCCGGGTATGGCGGGTGCAGTTGCGGGATCGTTCCTATTGGGCAGCAGAAGAAAGTCGGACATTGGTTGCCGGCCTGCAATCTATACAGGAGCAGTCCCGGCAGCCGGAGTTGACCATGGGAGTGCCGCCATCGCGGCGCCCATCGGCGACCGGCGCTGATCTGGGTGAGGATCTCATTGTTGCCGTCGTTCGAGGATGGGTCGAGGTCAGCGGGCCGCTGACAGCGGAAGGTCTGGCATCGATGCTGGGATTTGACGCGGCTGATGTGGGTGCTGCGCTGATTCGCCTCGAGAGCGAAGGAATGGTATTGCGGGGGTCGTTTGCCGATGCCGATGCCGAGGAGTTTTGCGATCGCAGGATCCTGGCACGGATTCACCGCGCCACGCTGGCGCGTCTGCGCAGGGAGATCGAACCCGTCCCCGCGGCAGTCTTCCTGAAGTTCCTGCTTTCCTGGCAGCACGCCTTCCCGGATTGCCGCCTGGAAGGGGCCGCCGGCGTATTGGAGGTGATCGGGCAGTTGCAGGGGTACGAGGCCGCGGCCGGCGCCTGGGAAGCCGAATTGCTGCCTGCGCGCGTGAAGGATTATGAGCCGTCTCTTCTGGACGGCCTCTGCCTCGGCGGCGAAGCGGTCTGGGGAAGGTGGACCCGGCGCGCCACCACGACGGAAGCGCCGGCGCGCAGGCCGGGGATGATGCGGACAGCGGCAGTAGGGCTGGGGACGCGCGGGGATCTGCCCTGGCTGCTGGATCCCGCTGCAGCCGACGAGACCCGGCTTTCGCTTCCTGCGCGTAACGTGCTCGGATTCCTGCGCGAGCGCGGCGCCTCGTTTTTCCCGGAGATCCTCGCGGCGACGCGTCACCTGCCCTATGAGGTCGAGGAGGCGCTGTGGCAACTCGTCTCAGCCGGGCTGGTTACGGCTGACGCCTTTGCGGCTCTTCGCTCGCTGGTGCGGGGCGATGCCAGGCGTACCGACCATCCCGTGCGCCGCAGGCGCCAGCCCAGACTGGTAAGGGAAGGGCGCTGGTCGCTGCTGGAAGCGGCGGGAGCGCCGCCCCGGAATGCGACGGAGCTGCGCGCGCGCCAATTCCTGGCACGGTATGGCGTCCTGTGCCGCGAACTCCTGGCGCGCGAGCCCTCCGCTCCTCCGTGGCGCGACCTGCTCTCCATCCTGCGCCGAATGGAGGCGCGAGGCGAAATCCGCGGCGGGCGATTCATCGCCGGGCTGTCGGGAGAGCAGTTCGCCCTGCCCGAGGCGGTGGATGCCCTGCGCGCAGCGAGACGGGACCCGCCGCAGGGGCGCTTCGTGAGGATCTCCGCATGCGATCCGCTCAACCTTGCCGGAATCCTTACCCCCGGCACGCGCGTGCCGGCCATCCTGGGGAACCGGCTCGTCCTGCGGAACGGTGTGCCCGTGGCGGCGGTAGAAGGCGGCGAATTCCGAATTTTCATGCCTGTCGAAGCCGGAGAGCGCAGGGTGCTGGAACAATTTCTCGATGCGCGGCCGCTTTCCACCGTCGGTGTTGAGTATTGAAAATCCGATTTTTCTGGTATTTTTCTCCGGTCCCACCGGATGCACCTAAGAAGGGACTGCGGTCGTCTGCCAGGGCCGCAGCATGCTCAGGCGGCAGCGAGTAACGGCCCGTCGCAGGGTTGAACTCGATATATCCACTTGCCGCCTGATTGACCAGCCACTCTCTCACATATCGCTCGAAGGTTCCGGTGCGCTCCGCCAGTTCAGCGGAATTCATGGGCGGAGATCCCGCCATGGCTTTGTAAAGCCCCAGCTTGTCTCCGATGACCACCAGCGTTGCACTGATGGCTGCACCGAAAGAAAAGCCTGCGCCTGTTCATTCAGGGCAGTCAAGACCCAAAGGAACAACCCCCACCGGTAACCTGTGTCGCCACCTGGATTCTCATTGTTTTGGAACTTACGGATCCGGTCTTGCAAATAACAGCAAATAAACGTTTAATTATCGGCAGCGACTCGGGGGATTTCCAGTATAGCGCTTGCTGTGGAGTCGGATGGCAATGTTTATGGATCGCGGCGGCGTCATGCCGCTTTCAATTGTGGAATGCGGAATGCGGATTGAAATCTTCCGCTGACTTTGGGTGCTCTTCCCGGCGCAATTGCTGGTCAGGCCCCGGTTCATACCAGTTCCTTATTCCAATTCCGCAATCCGCATTCATAAAGAGGGGGGCGGTCACTGTGAGTCAGCGATGCCGATTCGTATTGGCCATTTTTCTTTTGTTTACTCTGAGCAGCGTCTCGGCGGCGGATCGATTCAAGCCCTTCACGCTCAAGACCGTCGAGGGGAGCGCCCGGTCGCTGAAGGATTATTTGAACCGGGCTACTCTGATTACCTTCTTTTTCCCGACCTGCGGCTACTGCAACGCCGAGATGCCCCACCTCCAGAAGTTCTACAACCAATACAAGGATCAGGGCTTTTCCATGGTGGCAATCAACATCGTCCCCGATCAGGATTCGATGATCGCGGACTGGCTGTCGCAACATCAGTACACGTTTCCTGTTCTGACAGGTGCGACCATCGATTCCGTGCAGAAGGACTATGGCTTGAGGATGACGCCATCGCTCTATTTGCTCGACTCCCAGGGCAAAGTGATCTTCAAGCAGAGCGGCTACAAAGCGGGCGACGAAAAAAACCTCGAGGACCAGATCCGGAAAGTTTTGAGCCCGGCGTCCTGAGCCGGATCTCCGGCGCCCCATCCCGGTTTCCTCGCTCTCCCGAATCCGTCCGGCCCAGGGAATTGTTGAGCAGCTATCCCCGCATCAGCGCTGCATAAGCCGGAATAATCTTCAGGACGCGGCCCGGTCTTAGCCTGGACAAATTGGTTGGAATCCAGGCTTGAGGAGTGCTAGCCTCAATCCCGCGATATTACTATTAATTAAAGGAGGATAAGCACTTATGAGAAACCTTTCATGTCGCACACGATTGTATTCCGATCGCATCTACGCGCTCGGGACGGAGAATGCGTTCAAAGTAGGGCCGCACATCGCGCGGCTTGAAAACGAAGGACATAAGGTAATTCGTCTGAATCTGGGCGAGCCTGATTTCGACATCCCGCCATTTGTCCGGGACGAAGTCAAGCGGCAGCTGGATGCGGGTAATACGCACTATTGCGACCCGAAGGGAATTCTCCCTCTGCGCAAAGCCATCGCAAATCGAATGAGAAAAGCGCGCGGACTGGATTTTTCACCGGAACAGGTGGTCGTGTTTCCAGGCGGCAAGCCATCCATCGGTTTCTGCCAGGAGGCTTACTGCAATCCGGGGGACGAGGTCATTTATCCCAGCCCGGGTTTTCCCATTTACGAATCATTCCCGGCCTATCTGGGAGCGGTGCCGGTGCCGCTGCATCTGGGCGAGGAATCCAACTTCACTTTTACCGCGGAACAGCTCGAGCGGCTGATCACCGATCGGACGCGGGTCATCATCATCAACTTTCCCTCCAACCCGACCGGGGGTGTAGCCAGCCTGAAACAGCTCGCCGGCATCGCCGAAATCATCAAGAAGATGTGCCGGCCGGAAGTCCGGGTCTATTCGGACGAAATCTACGAAAACATTGTTTTTGACGGGCTGGAACACATCTCGATCGCGACGATCCCCGGAATGAAGGAGCGGACGATTATCAGCAGCGGGTTCTCCAAGACCTTCGCCTGGACCGGCGGCCGGATCGGGTACGCCATCTTCCCGACCGAGGATGAAGCGAATACATTCAAGAATCTTAACATCAATTATTTCTCGTGCGTGCCTCCCTTCATCCAGGAGGGGGCGCGAGTCGCCCTCGAGCACCCGGAAAGCAAGGCGGCGGTTGCGCACATGGTCGGCACGTTCCAGCACCGGCGCGACATCATCGTTGCCATGCTCAACGCCATCGACGGGATTCGCTGTCAGACCCCGGGCGGGGCATTTTATCTGTTTCCCAACATTGCGGAGGTGTGCGAGGCGGTCGGTGCCATCCAGGCGTACGACGCGCTGCCGGCGGAGACGAAGCAGCGGACCTCACCGTCCGCGCTGTTCCAGATGTTCCTCCTGTACGTCCACCATGTCGCAACCCTGGATCGGAATTCGTTCGGCAAGATCGGTGCCGAGGGAAAGCACTACCTGAGGCTCTCCATCGCATCGGAGCTGGGGGTGCTGGAGGAAGGAGTCCGGCGGCTGGAACTGGCTTCGAAGGACAGTGCAGGATTCCAGAAATTCATGCAAACAATCGCGAGTCAGGTGATCTAAAAATTTGGTCATAAAAATCGTCGTCAGTCGCTGCCCGCACAAGTCGAAATAGTGCTCTCCGTGCTCGGAATATCCGCGGGCGTGATAGAAACTTGCAGCTGACAAAGCCGCGTAGACAAACACTTCCTTGAAGAGGGCGGGCGGGACCATGGCTTCCAGATGTGCCAGCATCGCTTTCCCGATGCCCCGGCCTTGGTATGCGGGCGAGACGAAGAGCATGCGGATTTCGTTCAGGTCGAGCCCGCCCAGCCCCGCTGCAGTTTCCTCGGATTCGCATACTCCGAGGTAAAAGAGGTTGCCTCGCTCCCGCATGCTTTGCGGCGACTCCGCCTGCAGGAGCGCCAGCCGCTGCGCCTGTGGTAATTCCAGATCGTACCGGACGCAGGCGCGGACCAGTTCGCAGCAGGCCTCCGCGTCCTCCAACCGAAACTGGCGTATCATGGTGTCCTCGCGCTGCTGCGAGATCTGCGGCCTGCTCCCTTATGGGATGTAGGCGACCGCGTCGATTTCGACCTTGAGGCCCGGTCTTGGAAGCGCTGGAACCTGGACCGTCGTACGCGCCGGCCGGTTGTCGCCGAACATCTTTGCGTAGACGGCGTTCATCCGGGTGAACTCGGCGATGTCGGTCAGAAAGACCCCGCAGCGCAGAACATGGTTCAGGCTGGAGCCGGCCGCCTCCAGAATCGAGGCGATGTTCTTGAGCACCTGCTCGGTCTGGGTCTCGATGTCCGGGCCGGCAAGTTCGCCGGTCGCGGGATCGACGGCTCCCTGCCCGGAAACGAAGACCAGATTTTCGTAGAGGACCCCGGGCGAATAGGGTCCTGCTGGTTTCGGGAGTTTGCCGGACTGCACCGGTTTGTGCCTTGTCGTTTCAGTCATCGATATTAATCCTTTAATGGGTGCGCGGCTCCCGCCTTTGCCGGCCGGGCGAGGGCAGAGCAGTCCCGGCGTGAGGTTGCGCCGGCCTGGTGTGATGCGGCGCCAATCTTGGCGCATTTTCCGCCGCTTGCTTACGCGCGCGGCTCTGTTTAATCCATGGGTTACAGAGCCGCGACCGTGAGGGAGCGGTTAAGGATTTGAGATACCCCGCACCAGATGATGCCGGCCCGCAGGTTTGCACCGCAAATTGTCGCACAAGTCTACCCCAATGGGCTGGTATACTGAACAGGCCATTACTGGCAATGCCGGGTGAGAATCCGGCATCGGGTTTCTTCCCCAGGACCAAGAGAGGAAGACGATTGCATGAAGAAGAGTTGGCCCTTATCGGCGTTTCTCGTCATATCCTTTTTCACCCTCGTCAGCTGTGGTCAGCGGGCCGCGCAGGAGGGCGAACTTCAGATCGGCGCCAGCGCGCCTTCTTTCGAACTGGCGGACCTGCAGGGGAAGTCGGTTTCGCTCTCCCAGTTCAGGGGCAAGGTCGTGATTCTCGATTTCTGGGCTACTTGGTGCGGACCATGCAGGATGAGCATGCCTGTGCTCGAGAAGCTCCAATCGGAAAATCCCAACGATCTCAAGCTGCTGGCCATCAACCTGGGGGAAAGCCGGGAGGAGGTCCGCGACTTTGTCGGGAGACGGAACATCCGGACGACGGTGTTGCTCGATTCCGAGAGCCGGATCGGTGACATCTATGGCGCCGGGAGTATCCCGATGCAGGTGGTGATCGACAAAAAGGGGATCGTCCGGGAAATCAAAGTCGGCTTCAGCGCGAGCATGGGAGAGCAGCTCAAAAAGCAGTTGGACCAACTGCGCGCCGACTAACACCGCCCGCAGCCAAACGAAAAACAAAAACTTTGCCACGAATTACACGGATTACACAAAATTCGCTTCGCAGCCAGAAGGCAACCTTGGGAACAAGAGTTATTTCGTGCAATCCGTGTAATCTGTGGCGGGTTTTTGGATCTCCGGCATGGCACTAAATGTGCGGAGGGAGATTTCGGCGAGGGCTTCGATGAACTTGGGGTAGAGGTTCAGGGATGCCGAGCGCTGAAACTCCCGGATACCCGAATCGAAAGCGAGCTGCCGGTATAAAATGTCGATCTCCTGAAGCGTCTCGATGTGATCGGAGACGAAGCTGATCGGTATGGCGAGCACCCGGTCGACGCCGCGCCGGCCAAAGTCCACCAGCACGTCGTTGGTGGGCGGCCCCAGCCACTTCACCGGTCCCACCTTGCTTTGGAAAGCCAGTGCCGAAGGGCATAGCCCGCCCAGCCGCGCGTTGATAAGTTCCACCGTCTTCTTTGTCTGCTCGAGATAGGGGTCCCCTTCGTCGACATATCTTACCGGTATCGAGTGGGCGCTGTAGAGCAGGGTTGGCTTCCCCGCAGCGGCATCTGAAAACCGGCCCAGCGCCTCGCGAATCAGGTCCGCCATGGATTCCAGGTAAAGCGGTTCGTTATACCAGGCGTCGACGTACGAGATATCCAGCGTATCCCGAAGGCCCGCCCTGTCGACGAGCTTCCTCAAATAGTTGAAGCACGAACCGGTGGTCGTCACCGAAAACTGCGGAAAGAGCGGCAATGCGATGAGGTGTCGAATCCCATCGCGGCGGATTTGCTCGATAGCCTCGTCGATAGTCGGTTTCCAGCAGCGCATCCCCACGTAGACGCGGGCAGGACAGCCTCGTTGTTCAAGGCGGGTCTGGAGCGCGGACGCCTGACCGTCGGTGATCTTGCGCAGCGGGGAACCGCCGCCGATCTGTCGGTAGAGCCCTTTGGATTTGCTTTGCCGGGTGGTGGCGATGAACCACGCGAGCGATTTGCGCAGCAGGTCGTTTTTGATCCGGATGATGTCGGGATCGGAGAAGAGATTGAACAGGAAGGGCCGAACGTCGTCGAGCGTTTCGGGCCCGCCCAGATTGAACAAAATGACACCGCGGCGATCCCGGCTATCTCCGCAATTATTGGTCATAGTGTTTCAAAGCTTGCCACGAATTACCCGAATTCCACAAAAAATTCGTGTAATTCGTGGCTGCTTTTTGTTCGCGCCATGCCCGCATTTCAGAGGGTCTTTGAGAAGACCGGTTTGTCCTTCGGTTTCTGCAGGTATTTGTCGAACACCATGCCCACATTGCGAATGAAGATGCGCCCCAGCGACGTGACGGTGATGGTTCCGGGCGAGAGGGTCACGAGCCCGTCGTCTGCCAACGCCTTCAAACGGGGAAGTTCTTCGGCGAAATAGTCGTCGAAAGTCAGGTTAAACTCCGCCTCGATCTCCTTCTTGTGGAGCACGCAATGACAGAGCAGCCGGCTGATGACCGCCCGGCGCAAGAGGTCGTCGGCATTCAGGATCATGCCGCGCATGATGGGAATCCTGCCCTCGTCGATGGCCGCGTAATAAGTCCTGGTGTCGCGCCAGTTCTGCGCGTAAAAGCGGTTGAACCCGCTGATCGAGCTTACGCCCATGCCGAAGAGATCCGCTCCCGCCTTTGTGGTATAGCCCTGGAAATTCCGGTGCAGCGTGCGGTTCCGCTGAGCGACGCACAGTTCGTCGCCCGGCCGTGCGAAGTGGTCCATTCCGACATAGACATACCCGGCCCGGGTAAACCGCTCGATACCCGCCCGGAAAATCCGGTACTTCTCCATCCCCTGGGGAATATGCCTGGCGAAGGAGCCTTGCTGCTTTTTCAGCCATGGCACATGAGCGTAGCTGAACATCGCCACGCGGTCCGGATTCATGGAGATTACCTTTTCCACGGAGTCGACGAAACTATCCGGCGTCTGGTGCGGCAGCCCGTAAATCAAATCGATGTTGATGGACTCGTAACCGAGGGCGCGGCAAAGGTCGAAGAGTTCCCGGGTTGCTTCGTAAGGCTGGACGCGATGAATGGTCTTTTGCACGACCGGGTTGAAATCCTGGATTCCCATGGAAATGCGGTTGAATCCAAGCCGCCGGAGAGTGCGCACCTGTTCTTCGTTGGTCACGCGCGGATCCACCTCGATCCCGATCTCTGCGTCAGGCGCGATCGAAAACCGTTCTGCGGCGTAGAGGAACAGGTCTTCGAGCTGGGCGGCGCTCTGGTAAGTCGGCGTGCCGCCGCCCCAGTGAAACTGGACCGCGGGGCGTGAGCGATCGAGGCGCCGAGAAACCTGATCGATCTCCCACTTTAATTTCTCCAGGTAGGGAATCGAAACCTCGTGGTTTTTGTTGATGACCACGTTGCAGCCGCAAAAGAGGCACAGGCTCCGGCAGAAGGGGAGATGCATGTAGAGAGACAGCGCCTGGCCGTTCTCGTTGGACTTTTCCAGAGATTTCTCGAAATCGGCGGGTCCGAAAGAGTCCGCCCACTCCGGCGCGGTCGGATAGCTGGTGTAGCGCGGGCCCGGAACGTTGTAGCGGTTGAGAATCTCCGGGGTTACATTCAGAGTCTCGCTCTGGATGTTGATGTTCAGCGATTCATGTTGTGGCATAACCAAAAACGTTACCACGAACCCCACCCGCCACCAAGCCAGGCAGGCCATGGATTAGGTCAAACCAAAAAAGCAGCCACAGATTACACGGATTACACTAAATAATCTTGGCAGATCAAGGCCAGCCTCAAGGTGCAACGCGAAATTTGTATAATCTGTGTAATCCGTGGCTGCTTTTCATTTGGCTGCGGAGCGGCCGTTGAGGTCGCGGATCTCCACGGGGCCGAAGCCGAGCTTGCGCAGTCCCGGCTCGATTTTGCCTCGATCTCCCACCGCGACGATGACAAGGTCGGCCGGCTTCAGGTATTTTTCGGCGACGCGCCGCATGTCGGCGGCAGTCACCGCATCGATCTGGCCCGGCAGCGCGCGGAACTGATCCGGCGGAAGGTCATACACGTAGATCGAACCGATACTCGACGCCGTCTGCGCCGTGGTCTCGAATAGACTCGGCAGCGAGCGCGCGATCGAATCCTTCGCCATCGAAACCTCGGCCGGTTCCGGATCCGTCGTTCGCATCCGGTCGAGTTCGCGCAGGATCTCGGTCACCGCTTCAGCCGTGATATCGGTGCGGACTCCGGTTCCGACGAGAAACGGCCCCGGACCGCGCCGGTAGGCGAACACGGAAGAAGCCCCGTAGGTGTAGCCGTGCGTCTCGCGCAAGTTGAGGTTAATCCTACTCGAGAACAGCCCCCCGAGCGCGGCGTTCATCACCTCGAGCGGCGCATAGTCCAGGTTGGCCCGTGATACGCCGACGTGACCCACACGCAGGACGGTCTGCGGCGAGCTGGGCTTGTCAACGATGACGATGCGGCGCGCGGCGGATGCGGTTGCAGGCTGGGGCGCCGCCGGGGCGCCATTCCCCGTCCACGAGCCAAAATATTTCTCGGCCAGCGCGCGGAGCTCTGCCTCGCTGAGATCTCCTGCGACCACCAGCGCGGCATTCCCGGGGATGTAGCCGGCCTGCCAGAAGCTGACCAGTTCCTCGCGCGTCATGGTCTTGTTGGATTCCTCCGTGCCCACTTCGGTGTAGCCATAGGGATGGTTGGGGCCGTAGATGACGCTGGAGAAGGTCTTGGCTGCGAGCACGTTGGGCTCATCCTTCTGCTGAAGGATCTGGGTCAGCCGGTCGTTGCGCAGGCGGTCCATCTCATCGTTCGAGAACTGGGGATTCAAAAGAACGTCGGCGGCAAGTTCAAACGCGCCGTCCACGGTCTTCTTGAGCGTGCGCAGCGCCACGAAGCTCATGTCCATCGAGGATCCGGTCATTACCGTGGCGCCCAGTTGCTCGGCAGCGCGCGCGATTTGGAGCGCGGATCGCTTCTTCGTGCCCTCGTCCATCATCGCAGCCGTGAATGAAGCGAGACCCGGCCGATGCACCGGATTCCGTTCGCTGCCCGAGAGAACGATCATGTTTGCCGAGACGATCGGCAGGTTGTGCTGTTCAATGAAGTATACGGTCAAGCCGTTGGCCAGCTTGAAGGTCACCGGAACAGGGAGCTTGAGGGCTGCGGCGGGGCCGGCCGCCGGCGGCTGCTTTCTCCATTCCTGATCGGCTGCAGCGATGGAGACAGGCTCCGCCGCCGGGGTGCGGGTCGATTTCGGGACATCCTGGACAACCTTTTCGCCCGGCACCCCATAAACGACGATGCGGGATTGCCGTCCCAGGCGGGTCTGCGCCACCGTCTGCAGGGCCCCTGGCGTCGTCCTGCGGTAACGATCCAGATCCTGGGCGAGATAACCCGGATCGCCCAGGAAATGGTTGTACTGATTCAGGCGATCGGCCACGCCGCCGAAGCCGCCCAGTGTTTCGAGGCCGCGGATGATGGCGGCTTCGATTGTGTTGCGCGCACCCTCCAGTTCCGCCGGCGTGGGGCCGGTTTTCTGAAAGGCCTCGATTTCCTCGTCGATGTTTTTCTCGATCTCTTCCGGTTTGATTCCCGGTTTTGCCGTGGCCTCGATGGTGAAAAGAGATCCCAGTGCGAGAGAGTACTGCGATGCCTGCACGTCCTGGGCGATTCGCTTCTCATAGACCAGCCGCTTGTAGAGGCGGCTCGATTTCCCTCCGCCCAGGATGCGGGCGGTAAGGTCGCATTCCGCATCGCCGGGTTTGAATATCGGGTCGGTGATCCAGGCCATATAAACCTTCGGAAGCTCGACCTGGTCGGTGACCACTGCGCGCCTCTCGGCCGTGATCGGCGGAGTCTTGACGTCGATTTCCGGCGCCGATTTGCTGGCAGGGATCGGGCCGAAGTATTTCTCGATCAGGGCCTTGGTCCTCGCTTTGTCGATGTCCCCGACGATCGCCAGGCTGGCGTTGTTGGGTGCGTAATAAAGCTGGAAGAACTCGCGCACGTCCGCCAGGCGGGCTGCCTCGATGTCGGCGTGGGAGCCGATGACGGAGGCATGGTAAGGATGTTCCTTCGGGTAGAGCTGGTGGAAAAGCTCCTCCTGAATCAGGCCGTAGGGAGCCCCCTCGACGCTCTGGCGCCTCTCGTTGCGCACGACGTCGCGCTGGTTTTCCAGGTTGTGATCGTCGATCTTTTCAAGGAGGAATCCCATCCGGTCGCTTTCCAGCCAGAGAGCCAGCTCGAGCTGATTGGAGGGCAGCGTCTCGAAGTAGTTGGTGCGGTCGAAATCCGTTGTCCCGTTGATTTCGCTGGCGCCCGCGGCCTCGAGATAGCGGAAGTGGGCCTTTTCGCCTACGTGCCGGGAGCCTTCGAACATCATGTGTTCGAACAAATGAGCGAATCCTGTCAGGCCGGGGCGTTCGTTGGCCGGCCCGACGTGATACCAGATATTTACCGCTACCAGGGGCAGGCGGCGATCCTCGAGCAGGATCACGTCGAGCCCGTTTTTGAGTCGATATTTCTCGTAGTTCAAATTCACGGCGTCCGAAGTCGTCGCCACGCGTCCTCCCGATTTCTTGCAGCCCGTTATGAAGGGTGCGGTTAAGATCACGCAAGTGATAAGGGTACCCAACAGTCCACGCCAGCCTGACCGAGTGATTGTAGGCATGTTGATTGCTCTCCCGAATGTGTATAACCGACAAAGCCTACCACAAACAGACGGTCAGGCTAAGTCCGCCCCTTAGTGTCCCGATTGGGGATGGTGGAAACAACTCACCTTCAGGCGAAGGATAGGGCGGTGCAGTCGATGCGATGGACGAGCCAGAGTGATTAATGAGGGACCCCTCCCACCGCTCCCTTACGGTCGCGGCTCTGTGGAGCGTGCCAAAACGGAGCCGCGCGCGTCAGCAAGCGGCGGGAAACGATGCTACTTTGACCCTTTCCTCACTTCAATGTGCTGCCGTTGACCTGGCATTTGGGGTTGCATCGTGGGTGTCCAAAGTGAATCCCTGGAGATCCGTGTGCTATGGTGAGTCCCCTTCAGGGGACAGCGCACGGACGCCTCGCCTTCCAGGCGAGGGTGGTTCAGTGCTAAACTGAGGCCGACCCAAATCTTCTGAGGAGTTGCCATGCGAGCGTGTTATCTTCCCGCGGCGATTATTCTTTTTCCTCTTTGCACTCTGGCCGGGCGGGGCGATACGCCGCCGCCCATGCCTGCTCAGCGCCTGGATCCCGCCATCCAGAAAGTGATCTCCGAAATTTCGGAGGAAAACATCACCGCAATACTGAAGAAGCTCGAAAACTTCGAGACCCGCAACACGCTCTCGGAGGCCGGCAGCCCCACGCGCGGCATCGGCGCTGCCCGCCAGTGGATTTTCGATCAGCTCAAAAGTTATAGCCCTCGCCTCGAGGTGAGCTTCGACCCTCATGTCATTCCCAGGGGGGGGCGCATCTGGAAGGAAGTCGAACTGCGCAACGTGATGGCGGTGCTGCCGGGCCAGCAGGATCCGGAACGATGGATTCTCGTCACCGGCCACTACGATTCGCTGAATCTGCGAGTCCCGGCGGAGATGCGCGGCGATCAGGAAAAGACGGCCAACATCGCGGCGCCGGGTGTCACGGATAACGGCAGCGGCACCGCCTGCGTCATGGAGTGTGCGCGGGTGATGAGCCGCTACGAATTCAATGCCAGCCTGGTGTTCGTCGCCCTTGCGGGAGAAGAACAGGGATTGATCGGCGCCCGGGAGCTGGCCAAAGCGCTGCGCGCGAAGAACCAGGTGGTCGAAGCGGTCCTGAACGTGGACACGATCGGCAGCGATGTCGGCGGCAACGGCATCGGTGAAAACCACCGGATCCTCCTGTTTTCCGAGGATCCCAACGACTCACCCTCGCGGCAGGTGGCGCGCTTCGTCCGATCGGTGGGCGGGCGCTACTATCCCGAGATGCTGGTCGATCTCGTCTTCCGGCACGATCGCTTTGGCCGTGGCGGCGACCACACGGCCTTCAACCAGGAAGGATACGCGGGGGTGCGCTTTACGACGCCCAACGAGAATTTTGAAAACCAGCACACGCCCGCGGACACCTTTGCCAACACCTCCCCATCCTACACCGCGAGAGGGGTGCGTTTGATCGCGGCCGCAGCCGCGGCCATGGCGTTCGCTCCGCGTCCTCCGGCAACGATGCCGCTTCCCGGCGCGGCGCGGCCGGCCGGCGGGGGCGCCGCACAACCGGCTGCGGGGGGCGAGGCGGCCTCAGGACGCGCGCCCGGGCTGTCCCGCGGCGCCGGGTACGACGCCATTCTGCGCTGGGATTATTCCGGCCCGTCAAACGAACTGGCAGGCTTTATCGTGGTGATCCGCTCGACCACCTCGCCGGACTGGGAGCGGGAAGTCTGGGCCGGAAACGTCCGTGAGTTTTCAATCAAGAACCTGCCCATTGATCAGGTCGTTTTGGGAGTGAAGTCTGTCGACGCGGCCGGCCACGAAAGTCCCGTTTCAGCCTATTGGACTCAGCCGCGACGCATAGAGTGAGACAGCACCTATTGGCAAATTCGATTTTCGGAGTGCGGCGGCATGCCCTGCTCCTTACACGCATCTCGTTGAACCTGGCCATAGCAAGCGATCTGTGTCGCCCCTACAGGGCTTCTATATTAACTGCACTCAATCCCAGGGCTCACGCCCACATCCTTATACACAAGTGGCGAACCGACCGGTCACGTGCCGTGGGGCGCAGGATTGATTCCGTTAGTAGCTTTCCGATTTCGCCGCACAAAGCATAGCTAGTGCCTTAATACATTCTTGGGAAAGGAGCTTCCCCATGAATGAACCTCAGAATCTAATCACGCACGACCCCAGCGACTGGGTGGTAGAGGAAATGAGCACAGTCCAATTGGGAGACAAGCGACTTCACAAACGGCTGCTTGTGATTCTACAACGCATGTTTAACTCGCCGGTTGCGAGTTTGAAAGCGGCCTGCAGGGGATGGGCCGAAACCATAGCGACGTATCGTTTTTTCGACAACGAACGAATCACCGAAGCGGCGCTTCTGGAACCACACCAGAAGGCCACGTTACAGAGCGTGCGGGCACAG
>Ga0315273_10002897_pt1 | contig 20498 bp, 17 predicted proteins | sample YL17G02_0_MG_FD_205753 | JGI IMG/M metagenome (GOLD analysis project Ga0315273, IMG submission 205753) | Sediment microbial communities from Yellowstone Lake, YNP, Wyoming, USA - YL17G02_0 | ecosystem: Environmental > Aquatic > Freshwater > Lake > Sediment | place: USA: Wyoming | collected... | reverse complement strand
GGCCTGCACGGCGTTGCTCGGAAGGCCGGAATTCGAGATGCGGTAATGGGTCCAGGTGTTGCCATCCCATAGGCTCAATCCGCCGCCCAGGGTCGCCACCCACAACCGGCCAGATGAGTCGATCAGCAAGTCTGGAATACCACCTACCCCCAGACCGGTTTCTTTCGGCTTGAAAAACGCCCATTCTCCCGTAGCTTCATCCAGCCGGTTCAAGCCCAGGTCGGTACCGAGCCAGACCCGGTCGCCGCCTGGTTGCGGATCAAACGCCAGCGAAAGCACCAGCCTTCCGGTCAAGCCGGAGTTCTCGGTAGAGTAAGATGTCCAGCTTTGACCGTCAAAGACGGCTGCGCCAGCGTTCGTGCCAATCCACAACCGGCCTGCCCCGTCTGTCTTAATGGCATGCACCTCCTCCCCTGGCAATCCGAAATCCTGGGCATGACAGACCTGCCAGGTCTGGCCGTCATAACGCGCCAGTCCAGCGCGTGTGCCAAACCAAAGGTAGCCCTGCTGATCAAATGCAACACTTAAGACTTCATCATCCGGTAAGCCAGAATTCTGGCGGTTCAAGATAGTCCAATTGTCCTGCATTTCATCCCCGGTCGCCGGCGACCAGATGACCGCGCCTTTCGCCGTACCCAGCGCCATCTTCCCATCCTGATTGGGAGAGATCGCATAAACCAGATTACTGGGCAGCGGGGTCAACTCGGCCAGTAAATGCGACCAACCACTGCGGTCCTGAGCAATGTTGATGGCATTGACACCAAAGAAAACTAATACCAGAATCAGAGTTCCTACTAAACCGACCCAGAACACCCGGGGCGGGCGAGGGATCACGGCGGTAAACCAGCCCCAATAGTCTTCCTGCTCTCTCATCCAACCGGCGATCACCAGCAGGGCAGAGCTCGCTGAAAGACACAAAGCCGGGATGACCACCAGGGTGTATTGAGGCCATTTGGTAGGCCATAGCAGCAAAAACAGCACCCCACTCAAAATCCAGGCCAGGTTCCAGCGACGGTTACGCCACTCGGGGTACAGGCCAGCCAAAGCCAGTAAGAAAATGATCCCATCGAAACTGAAGAAGAAGAAGATTCGGGGATGCCAGATATTGGGCCAGGAGTGCGAAATCCAGTTCAAGGGCTGGTACCAGGGATAACCCACCTCTTTTACGTGGGCCCCTTGGGAATATTGGGTATGGAAGAAAATTGAGTCTGCCAGGCGGCTAAATGGATCACGCCATAAAGCCGGGTCCAGGGCCAGGAAAGCGACCGCCGCGACCCCCAGGTAGAACAGGAGATCACGCCACGGGTATTTCTTTTCTACCACAAACAGGTAAAAGATCACTACCAGGATAGGGAAGTAACTGTACTTCCCGGCCGCGGTCAGGCCCAAGGCCACCGCGGATAGCCAAAACAACCGGTCACGTGCGGCTTTTGAAAAGTATAATGCCACCACCGCTGCCAGCGAAGCGAACAGCGGCACGGCTTCCAGGTAAGCTTCGCTGGTATATTTCACCAGCATGGTTTGAACCGCCATCAAGCCGCCCGCCAGTGGGTTGATCAACGCAATCAGCCAGACCCCCAGCGTGCCAAAGACGACCGAGATCATACGGCTAAGCAGCAGCGCATCCGACCAGCCCGCACGCCGGCTTAAAGGCAGAACGGTCAAGCTGTATAGCAGCTTTCCGAGCGGCGGATGCTCGAGGTTTTCCGGATAATCGATGACCGCTTTCCAATCTCCCACCTTGATGAACTGAGCGTAGTCGAAAGCTGCTTTCATGTAGACCGGCTCGTCCGCATCGACCGGTAACTGGAAGGCCGCATACGCCCGCAAGAAAAAGCCGATCAAGACGACCAGCAGGATCAAGCCGCGGCGTGTCCGAAAAAACCGTTTCATAGGCCAAACAGGTGCTCTACACCTCGCCAGACATCATCCCGCCAAGCGGAATAATTATGCCCGGCAGGATACTCGTTATAGGTCACATCATAACCCCGAGAAGCCAGCGCCGCATGCATACGCTGGTTGTCCTCACATAGGCTTTCATATAGTCCGGCATCCATCCAGATTTTGACCGGTTTCACTTCACAAGATTGCACCAGGTCATTGACGATCGATTCCGGAAAGAACGCACCCGATTGGCTGAGCACCTTCCCAAAGATGTGCGGAAGCCGCAGTCCGGCATACAGGGCCATCAGCCCTCCCAAGGAGGCTCCCATTATGCCATATGCGCCGGGACTTTTTTGAATGTCGACCAGCTGCAGCTCTGCCTGCGCCAGTGGCAGGATAACCTTCACCAGGAAAGCGAGGGTGGCGTCATTACACAAATATTCCACGCTACGCGCCTGCCCGCCATTGGCAACCATCGCCAGCGCCACCGGTTGTATGCGTCCCAGGGCGATCAAGTTATCAAAAATGACGGTCAGCCTCCCCCGCAGGTAATCCGGGCCATCCAACACCACCACCAATGGATATGGTCCAGGCGCGGGAGGTTGGTAAAGATATACTCTACGCTTTTTCCCTACACATAAGTCCATACAATCCACTACATGGCACGTCACCACTCCCTGCGGGTTGCCACGTCCGCGCCGGGCCAGCGGGGTGGGCGCGCCTGGAGGTATATAGAAGTATTGGTTGGTTGCATTGATCCCATTAGAGATAGTACGCGGGTTATTCGGGTCAGGCACTCGCTCGCCATTCAGGATAAACGCGTATTCAATATAGCTACCGGGTGCAACCTCTAAAGTGAGTGACCACAGATCCCGCTTTACTTTTAGCAGTTTTAGAGCTTGCTGCTCTTCCCAATCATTAAAATCACCGATCAGGAAAGGAGCGCTTGAACCATGCCAGATAAAAGTGGCCTGGTTCCCGTTAACATAAGGGGTTTGTTCCATAGATGCTTTAGTTGATCTCATGTTGTTCAGATTCTAACCCGAATACTGCCGCGCGTCTATTGAACTAGGTCATGCCCTACGAGTCAAGGACACACACAACCTCCCGCCGGTTGTCCGTTCACATAGCTCCCCTGCTATGCAACCTGCGGGGTGTCTTAATTTATAGGTTGCAATTGGAGAATCAGGCGCGTATTGGCAGGCAGAGTGGGCACCGGCTGGTAAGAGTCAAAGCCGCCGCTGGCATTGGCTTCCAGATTTGGAAAATCACCCTCGCCCAGGACTGGCAGCAGGCGATAGGCGCCCTTTAGTGGTCCCGAATCGAGCGATAATGTGACGTTATCCTGAGGCTGACTTGCCAGATTGACGATGATGAGCATCTGCTCCTCTTTGCTGGCTCGCAGGATGGCATACACCACGTTCTGGCTGCTGGTGACCTTGAAAGTTTCGCCCACGCGCAGCGCTACGTGCTGGTTGCGCAATTGCACCAGGTTTTGATAGAATGCCAACAACGATTCGGGACGGGTGCTCTCAACTGCCACGTTGGTCTGAGTATAGAATGGATAAACCGGCGCCCATGGCGTACCGGTCGTGAAACCAGCGTTGTTATCCGCCGACCACTGCATCGGTAGCCGCCGGCTGATATCGCTGTTTTCACTGCCCCGTTTGCCTGACATCCCAATCTCTTCACCGTAGTAAATAACCGGCGCGCCTAGCGCTGTCATCAGCATAGCCGCCGCGTTTTTAGCTTTTTCCTCATCCCCACCTAACTGCGAGATGACGCGATCCATATCATGGTTGGTCAGGAAAGGCGCAGATCGCCCATTTGGAATGGTTTTCAAAGAAAAAGTCAGCTGGTTATTGACTTTCTCCGCATTGCCTGCGTTAGCGCTGTTCATCATCGCGTTAGCCAGGTCAAAGTCAAAAGCCAAGTCCAGCTCATCGCCCTTCACATAAGTAGAAACTGCGAAATCGCTGGTCCAGACTTCTCCTAACAGCAGCGCCTCGGGAGAAAGGCTCTTTACATAGGTATGCAACTGTTTGAACCATTCGTGGTTGGAAGGCGAATCAGCCATCACTTTGCCTTCTTCGACGATATAGCGGGCCCCGTCGAGGCGGAAGCCATCCACTCCGGCATCTAACCAGAATTTCACGACCTTATTGATCTCATCCACCACTTTGGGATTGCGGTAGTTGAGGTCTGGCATGGTATCCACGAACACGCCGTAATAATAGCCCTTGCCATCCGGGCTGGGATGCCAGACCTGCTCCCCCCACGGTCCCAGGTATCCTGGGTCAGTATCCGACCAGATAAACCAATCCCGGTAGGGTGAGTTGGAGTCTTGAGCTTGCTTGAACCAGGGGTTTTCCGACGAGGTATGGTTCAAAGGCATGTCCAGGGTCACACGTATGCCGCGCTTGTTGGCTTCCTCTAGCAATTTTTTGAAGTCGTCCAGGGTTCCGAAGTCAGGGTTTACATTGTAATAATCCGTCACATCGTACCCGTGATAAGAAGGAGAAGGAAAGATCGGCGTCAGCCACAGGCAGGTGACGCCCAGGTCAGTGTTGGTAGTGGGATCGCCATCATTCAGGTAATCCAGCTTCTGGAGGATGCCATTGAAATCGCCAATCCCATCCCCGTTGCTATCGTAAAATGAGCGTACGAAAATCTCGTAAAAGACACAATCATCCCACCAGGGAAAGCCCTCACTGCCCTTCGGCATGCCCGTGATCGCCCCCACCGGCACCGGCCCGGCAGGCGTGGGTATAAGTGTCGGTGGGATTTCAGTGGGCGGTAAGGTCGGGGACGAAGTAGGTGTAGTTAGCTGAACAGTGGGGGTGACTTTCGTGCCAGTGCAGGCAGTCACCAACAACGGCAGGATTAAAAGCAGGTTTAGCGCTTTCCAGGAGTGACGTTTCATGATTGACTCCGCTTTATTTCAGAACTAGGCCTGCCAGCGGCGGCAAATCCAGGCGCACCTTGCCGGGCTCGACATGCAGCTCACAGCCAGGCTCAGTGGCAAAGACGACTGACTTCCAGCCACCATCCAGAGCAACGGTATTTGGCCCAGTTGAAAGGTTGATTACGGTTAAAATCTCAGCTCCCTGTTGATCTTTGACATAAGCCAGGCAGTCTACCCCGGCGTATAGACTTCGGCGACGACCATGCTGCAAAGCTGGCTCCTGGCGGCGCAAGCGGATCAGGTCGCGATAGAAAGCCAGCAAACCCGCCTCCTGGTCATCCCCCCAGGACATCGGCAGCCGGGATTCTTCCGGGAGCCCAAGCTCAGCCTGGCGCACGTCCCGCCGCTGCGACAACCCGACCTCCGTGCCATAATAAATTACTGGTGGGCCAGCCAGGGTAAATTGGCACAGGGCGGCGATTTTCAGCCGTCTCTCATCGCCCTGCGCCACCCACAGGTAGCGGTTCATATCGTGGTTATCCAGGAACGAAGGACGAGAGAAATCCTCAGGGAAGTAAGCCTCGTGCCGGTCCAGGAAGGAGACGAACCGGGCAGCGTTCCAGCGGCCAAAAGCAAACGTCTGGCGGATGGCTTCCAGGAGCATGAAATCCAGGCAGCCGTCCAGCAAGCCGTGGAAGGCTAGCTGCGAGTCAGACGGCTCTACCACTTCCCCGAACGTCCAGCAATCCGGGCGAGCCGCGCGAGTGGCGCGGCGGAAATCCGCCCAGAAATCGGGCGTTGGGCCGATAGCATAATCCAGCCGGAAGCCGTCCACTCCAAACTCCAGCCAGTAAGTCGCCGCATCTAACAGGTGCTGGCGGGCAGCTGGATGGCGCAGGTTGAGCTGGGGTAAGTCCGGCACCCCGAAGAAAGTCTCATAGGTATCCGGCCAGTGCGAAAAATTGAACCAGCCAGCGTAGGGGCTGTGTGGATCGGCCAGAGCCTGCTGGAAGGTCATATGCCGGCTGGAGCAATGATTGGGGACGAAATCCAGTAACACACGCAAACCGCGCTGGTGAGCAGCCGCCAACAAGGCGTGCAAATCTCGTTTTGTGCCCAGGCGCGGCTCGATTTCAAAATAATCGCTGGCGTCATAACCATGATGGGATGGGCTGGGGAAGATGGGAGTCAGCCACAAGACGTCCACGCCCAGGTTTGCCAGGTAGTCCATCTTTTCGGTTACACCGCGCAGCGTGCCGCCGTAAAAACCGGCCGGGGTTTCCGGGTTCAGCCAGGCTTTCCCCTCACCAGGGTAAAAGCGATCTACGAAGATTTCATAAACGACTGCCTGGCGCGTCCATTCCGGCCAGGGGTCATCTGCCACATAGAATGCGTAGAAAGCCCCCTGGTCGGCGAGTGTCTCTTCTCCATGGGGCCCGCCGGCCGCCAGCCGGTAGCGCACCACCGTGCCCGCAGGCTGGCCGGGCAGAGTCGCCCTGAACCGGCGCACATATCCCCATTCCAGCGCATCCCATTCCACACCCACCGGATCCATAGGAGTGGCCCAACCGCGGCGAGCCACACCCCGCGCGCCTTCCGGATCCTGCCCATCGGTGGACCAGTAGGCCCAGGCCCGGTCGAATGCCTGGGTCGGGCCGAGGGTCAGCTCAAGCTGGATAGGCTGTCCCGGAAGAGGGTCACGCGGGGAACGCCCCGCACGATGGGTGACGCCGCCCCGCATGGCACGCACGTGCGCCAAGCGCAGCGCTTCGGTTGCTAGAGTGCCGAAGATAAAATCGTCCAATTATCCTTTGACGCCGCCCAGGGTCAGACCGGACTCCAGGAAGCGTTGCAGGTACAGGAACAGGATAATGGTCGGAATCACCACAATACAGAACCCGGCTGCAAACTGGCCCCACGGTACGCCAAGGTTAGAAGACAGGCCGTACAAGGCCGGGACAGCCAGCTTCATCGAATCGGGCGCCGGCACCAGCGAGCTGGCAAAGACGAAATCGCTCCAACCGGCCAGGAAACCCAGCAAAGCTGTGATGGCCAGGGCTGGACGGGCCAGCGGCAAGGCAATCAGTAAGAAGGACTGGACCGGCCCGCAGCCGTCGATCATTCCGGCCTCTTCCAGGTCAATTGGGATGGTGTCGAAGTAGCCTTTCAGGTTCCAGGTCGAGAAGACCAGCGTGCCAGTAGTGTAAGCCAGGATCAGACCCCAGTGTGAGCCATACAGGCCGAAGGCGGTCAGGATCATGGTGATGGCAGACAGCGAGAGCAGGCCCGGATACGCCTGCAATCCCAACATCAAGACCAGCCCAAAACTGCGCCCCCGGAACGAGAACCTGGAAAAAGCAAAGGCTGCCGAAGTGACCACCACGATCGATAACACGGTTGTCGCGCTGGCGACCACCAGGCTGTTCTTCACCCACACCGGGAACGGGGTCTCCAAGAGCATTACCCTGAAATTATCCCACGTCCAGGTGGTAGGGAAGAACATACCCCTCAGGTTAAAGGTATACAGGCTTTGCCCGGGACGGCCAGAGGCCAGGATAGTGAAGTAGATCGGGTATAGGGCGACGATGCCCATTAGCACCAGGATCACCATTTGCACAATACGCATAAGTCGGCCAGGTGGGCTGATCATGCTGTAGCTCCTTTCGTCATTTGGGTCATGCGCAGGCTATACAACGTGGCTGAGAACAGGAATATGAAGATAATGGTGGCGAAGGCCGTGGCAGTGCCGTAGTTATTGAGCTGGAAGATCTGTTTATAAGCATAGACCATCACAAACTCGGTGGAGCCCGGCACACCGGCCCCCTTGGTTGGCCCACCTTGAGTGATCGCCCAAACCGTGCCGAACATCTGGAAGGCCGTGATCGAAGTCAGCACGATAGCCGGCAAAAGCGCCGGGCGGATCAGGGGCAGGGTGATGTTCCTCAGCTCCTGCATGTAGGTCGCCCCATCTATCTCAGCCGCCTCATACACATCGTTCGAGATAGACGATATCGCCCCCAGGATGGCGATCATGAAGAACGGATAGGAGTACCACACATCCACCAGGATAATGATCCCGAAAGCGTACAACGGATCGGCTAGCCAAACCGGCCCTTTGATGTTGAAGATGCTCAGCAGCTGGTTGATGGTGCCATTTTCGCGGAAGAAGAATTGCCACACCAGCGAGGTCAGGATCGCCACCGAAGAAGCCGCCCAGGGGATGAACAGCACCACCCGCCAGAAAGTCTTCCCGGGCAGGCCGGGGCTGCTCACGATCAGCGCCATCACCAGCCCGATCACAAAGGTGATCGGCACCCGCAGGACGACAAATAAGATCGTCTTTGCCACCACTGCCATGAAATCCCCGGTGTCGATCATTTTATTCCAGGCGGTTGCGCCGAACAGCCAGAGCAAAAGCAATGAAACGATGATCCCTGCCAGCCAGACCAGGCTGGAAGGGAGGCTGCGTTCCAGTCCCCGCTCGAAGCGCCGGTCAACCTGGTAGGCGATTAATATCGGAAGAAGACAGCCGATGAGCGTCAGGATCGACAGCACCCCGGGCGCCGTGAACAGCCCCCCCAGGATGGTTTGGTAATTTTTGAAGAGGGGCTCGACGATTGTGAACGGTATGCCCAATCCTTTTGGGGCATTGGTGAAAAAGGACCAGCAATAGGGCTCGATGATGTTGTTCAGCCCGGCAGAGCAGTCTGGGTAGGGATGGAATTTATTATTGTTGGTAAAAGAAGTGTAAGTGTTCAGGAGCAGGGGATAGACGTTGAAGATCACCAACCCGATGATGGTGGGAAAGGTAAACGCCAGTATCGTCAACGCTTTACGACGACCAGACCAGCCGACCATGGTTTTTCACTCCTCTCTTTTGATCCGACGGAGTCCGAAGTCTCCTGACTTCGGCCGACAACAGGAGTTGTCGGACTCCATTTGCGTGGCCCACGAAGTGCGAATGGCTTATTTATCAAAGCACCCTGAGCCTGTCGAAGGGTCCGAGGCGCATCGGGTGCTAAAGAACAACGCTCAGGCTCAGCACACCTGATTATTTTGCGGCCTCCACTACTGTGGAGCCTACACTACTGTGGAGCCTACACTACTGTGGAGCATCCACTACTGTGGAGCCTACACTATCGTGGAGCACCAGCTAAATGCAAGTTACTTATTCCGCTAACAAATTCTAAACAGATAAGAAAAGTGGAGGGAGCATTTTGCTCCCTCCACATGGTTCGATCGAGTTTATTTCATTCCCGCAATGGCTTTCTCAATGGCTGCCTGGGCCGCGTCGAGAGCCGGTTTGGGTTCCAGCTTGCCCTGCCAGATCGCCAGAGTCGCATCGCCTACCGGCGCCCACTGCGCTGAAGCGTAGGGAGTGTTAGCCATCGGGACGCCCAGGTTGAGAGCCTTGCCGAAGGCCGCTATCACCGGATCGGCCGCCACGGCCGGGTCCTTCAAGGCTGCAGTCTGGGCCGGGATAGTTTTGTTGATCTGCGACAGCTTGGCCTGGACACCGGCGCTGGTGAAGTACTCCATGATGTTCAGGGCGATGTCCTGGGTGCCGCGGTCGACGGCGTTCTTGCTCATCATCAAGGTCTTGATGCCCACGAAAGGCTTGCCCATCGGCAGGATGCCGAAGTTGATCTTGGCGTCGCTGATGCCCTTGATCGCCCACGGGCCAGTCCAGCGCATGCCCGCTTTCTTATCAAGGAAAGCAGCCGTGCAGATCTGGTCGGAGGTCTCCTTAAGGGAAACCCCAGCGAACTTCTTGAGCCAATCGCCAGCCGCGTAGGCTTCGGGGGTGTTCAGGTAAGCCTTACCCTGGTCGTCCACATAGGCGGGCACGCCAAAGCCAAAGTATACCGGCGCGGCGTGGTAGGCATCAGACCCGCCCAATCCCTGGTTGCAGATCAAGGGCATGCCCTTGTCCTTCTGGAACGCGGCGGCCTTATCGTACAGGGCCGTGAAGTCCATGGGATCGGTAGGCAGGTACTTGTCTTCCACCAGGTCCTTGTTATAGACCAGTGCGATACCTTCCTGGGTTTCAGGGAATGCCCAGACCTTGTCTGTCCAGACCACGCCGTTGACAGCCGCTGGCTCGTACGTGCTCTTCAGGAAGTCCTGGGTCACGCCATACGGATCCAGGGGGACGATGAGGCCCAACAGGCCCGCGTCGCCGATGGCGTCGTTGGCCCAACCAATAATATCCGGACCTTGACCAGCCGGGATGGCGGTCTTTAACGCGTTTTTCACATCATCGGGTTTGGACAGGTCGATTGTGACGCAGGGGAACATCGCCATATAATCTTTGAAAGCCTGCGTAATGGGGGTCAGGTAATCCCCACTCCACTGGTGCCACATCGTTATCTTGTAGGTCTTGCCCGCCGAGCAATCGGGGTTTTTGGAGACGACGGGAGTAAAGGCCGCAGCCGCGGGTACGGTGGCCTCTGGGGCTTTGGTCGGCGCTGGAGCCGTCGTCGGCGCAGCGGCTGTCGTCGGCTTAGGGGCCTCAGTCGGTTTCGGGGCCTCAGTCGGCTTGGGGGCCGTCGTAGGCGCCGGCGCCGTGGTCGGGGCAGGTGTAGCTGCGGGGGCGCAGGCTGCCAGGATCATGGCGGCGATCAGCAAAACACTGGTCAAAAGCCAAATCTTTTTATTCATTTTTCTCCTCCAAGAGATACTGGTATTCGATTATTGACTGCCTTTCAGGAAATATACCTGAGAAGCAGGCCTGGATTGCCAATTCGTCAATTGTTGCTTAAAGTTCTTCTTCTATTACCTGAACTTATTTTTTCACCACCTCCTCCCAAATCGAGCAAAAAGACCAGACTTTCAATGTCTAATTCGAAAATCGATTGAATGATGCACAATTCAGTTTACAACGTTCACAGTAAAGATGCGCGAACCTTTTTCATACCTGGGATTTGTATGGGATCAGGGGAATGATGCAACACCAATGTCGCTGCCTGGACAATAGCCCCAATACCAGAGGAACGCCGGCCTAAAACTCCGGAGGTAATCCGCACCGCCTGCGAGGCCTCCTTCATACTGCGCTCACGGACTGCTTGACGGATAGGCTCGAGAAGCAGATCGCCCGTTTGGGCTACCCCTCCACCTATCACAACTATACCAGGATTGAGCAGGTTTATCAAGCAGCAATGGCGTTCGATCATTTCTTTTTATTTTGTAAAGTTAATGAACAAACTCCAACGGTTTTGCATTTCCCACCCGCAGTCAACAGGACGGCTAAATCCAGTATAATCAGCATCACTATGCCTCAAACCACCCACGAAACCCAGCGGATCAAGTTCCTGCTCACCAGCCTGGTAATCATCTTTGTTTTTATATTGACCCTGCTGTTGCTGGCGGGCGCTTACCCGCTGTTGCTGGCGCCGCCCCTCACCCAGACGCCGACCATTACCCAAACTCCCACTCCCTCAGCCACGTTCACGATAACGCCAGCCATAACCTTAACCCCGAGCATTACGCCTACTCCCTGGCCCACTTCGACGCCAACTCCCAGCCCCACCCCTACCGAGACCAGCACACCGACAGTGACGCCCACCCCAACAGGCCCCCCCATGCCTACCCAGGCCCGGCCTATCCCTGGCTATCAGGGCTATCGACTGAACCAGTGGTCTCCGGAACAGGCTCAACGTCTGATCGATATACTCGAGTATTACCCCAATACTTTGCCCAAGAAAGCACGCGGCGAGGACAACGCCGGTTACTACGCTGCGTTTGCTTACGCCGCTCTGGCGGAACAGGAAGCCTTGTTGCGCTTCCCGGATGCCTCGCAAGCCAAAGGGTGGCGCTGGACCCTGGCATACAATTCTGCCCGCACAGGGCTTCCCCAGGCTGCAGAACAATACGCCGAACTGATCGTAGGGGCTCTCAACCAGGGCGAGATCACCGTCCCTGGGTTAAGTGATTGGTTCCATGCCCAGGAAGCTCGTCTGTCCCTATCTGTGATCCAGCTCGAGCCGCCCTCCGGTTATACCGGCAGCTATTTGATCGAAATCCGTGGGCAGGGCAGCGCCTTTATCTGGCTCTTGGAAAACCAGGGCCAATATTCGGCCTCGGTCCTGGCAAACAATTTTGACTTCATCCATGGGACGCAATCCACCTCACTGATCAGCGATTTGACCGGCGATGGCATCGAAGAGGTTGTCATCTACTCAGCCAACCAGCCGGGAGATTTTCAGCTCAACCCACCGCAGGTCTTCGGCCTGGCTCAGGCGCCTGCCAAAATGCTCGCCTTCCGCCCCAGCCAGGCGACTGCCGGTATCGGGATGGATTTTCGCAATCACTGGGTGGTCGTCCAAAACCCCTCCGGCCAATCCGGCTTGCAGTTCAAGACCGACGTCTTCCCACCTTGCCCGGTAACAATCGAGCGCACTTACCAGTGGAATGGCAATTTCTTCGAGCTCAGCCAGCAGCGGTACTCCGTCAAACCCGGCTCTGACAGCCTTAGCCTGTGCCATCTCGTCGTTGACCAGGCCGCTAACGCCTGGGGGCCTCAGGCAGCTATCCAGATCATGGAGACGCTATTACCCGATTGGCCTCCCGCCCAAGACGAGCAGGGCAATCCATACCCGCCGGATGCCCGCGACGAATGGCGCTATCGCCTGGGTATCTACCAGGCACTGACTGGGAGCATGCAAGCTGCGGCACGCTATATGACTGACGTCGTTACCAACCCGGCTACTCCAGAAAGCCGCTGGATCGCGCCAGCTAAAGCATTTCTATCGGTCTATCACCAACCCGCAGACCTCTACCGGGCGTGCGCCCAGGCTGTTTCTTGCAATCCGGCTGACGCCCTGCAATTCCTCATCAAACACCTCCCCGCCGAGGCGTCTCAAGACGTCCTGGGTTTCCTGGTACAGAATGGGATGAGCCTGCGCGCCACCGGGACTTTCGATTTTAACGCCGATGGTCAGTCCGAGCGCTGGTTCACCGTCCGGCACCGTCCAGATGAGAAGCTCGAATTCTGGATCCTGGCGCAGGACCAGAACGGCGTTCAGGCCATTCGGGTGGATACGATAGAATCCAACCTGCCATCGCTAACTTACGATAATCAGAAGCAAAGCCCACCCATCGTCTGGTTGGATCACACTACTGCCTTTACCTTCCAACGCGATCCGGACACCGGTGAGGCGTATATCACCCGTATCATTCCCCAAACCACGTATCCAGATCATTTTAAGGAGGGGGTGGAGAAAGCTCGCCTGGCGCTGTTTGATGGGAAAAGACCTGGGGCTGTGAAAGCTGACCTGCAAGCGCTGCAGGTGTACCCCGGCCTGCTGTGTAAAGCCACCTTTTCCTGCGATCTATATTATTACTTGCTCGGATTATCCAGCGAGCTCGCCGGAGATGAACGCGGTGCTGTAGACTCTTACCTGCGCCTGTGGTCAGATTACTCAAAAAGCCCATACGCCCTGATGGCCCGCCTGAAGCTCAAAGGTCCCGCCGTGCGACTTTCCCCGACGCCGACCTCCAGACCAGGAACACGGACTACCACACCTGTACCGGGCATCACAACTACACCTACACCAAATATTACTGTTACAAAAACACCGACGCCTACCACAGGACCTTATCCATGATGATGGTAGATTTTCCTGTTGTGCCGGACCCCCAAGAACCTGGCACCCACCGGTGTTCTTTACCGGCCCCCATACCCTATACAAAAACCACCTGGCGATTGATCTGGTCTTCTTCCGGGCGCGGAGCCTGGAACATGGCGGTTGATGAGGCTATTCTGGAGGCTTGCAGCAGACGCGAATCACTGCCAACTCTGCGCCTCTACTCATGGGAGCCGGCTTGCCTATCTCTCGGATACGCCCAGCCCGCTAAGGATGTCGATCTCAACGCCCTGCATCAACATGGTTGGGATCTGGTCCGCCGTCCCACCGGCGGGCGCGCCATCCTGCACACCGACGAGCTAACCTACGCCGTGATCGGTCCCCAGCAAGAGTCGCGCCTGGCAGGCGGAGTGTTGGAAAGCTACCAGGTCTTATCCAAAGCGTTACTGGAAGCCCTGCACCGTTTGAGCATCCCAGCCCAGGCCCAGGAAAAGCCCGTTTCTGCCACAGGTGCAGACCCTAAAGGGCCGGTATGCTTTGAGGCGCCTTCTAATTATGAGATCACCGTCAACAGTAAGAAACTGATCGGCAGCGCCCAGGCCCGCCGCAAGGGCGCAGTGCTGCAGCACGGTTCTTTCCCCCTCTTTGGCGACCTGGCGCGGATCATCGATGTGCTATCCTTTCCCGACCAGGTCAGTGCCAACCAGGCTGCCGCGCGCCTGCATGGGCGGGCTACTACGGCAGAAGAGATCCTTGGGCAACCACTCGACTGGGGGACCGCCGCGCAGGCTTTCACCGAGGCTTTTAAAGCGGCGCTCAACCTGGATTTGCAGCTCGTCGCTCTCTCGGCAGACGAGCAAGCCCGCGCTGAAGAGCTCGTGGAAAAGAAATACGCTCATCCAGAATGGACGAACCGGGCCTGAAACGGATGTCGGCAGGTTTGCTCACCTTGTACCTTCATCTACCGGGCTGCACTTCCCTGAAAGAGAAGCGCAGCCGGTTAAAGCCTTTTATGGCGCGCCTGCACCGGGAGTTCAACATCTCGGTCGCTGAGATTGACCGGCAGGACGCCTGGCATGAGACAGTGGTTGCCTGCGCACTGGTCAGCAACGATACCGGCCACACGCAGCGCTCCCTGCAACAAATTGTGCATTGGGTCGAAGACTCCTGGCCCGATTTAGATCTGGTTGATGATCACATTGAAATCATCTGAAATAGAGGAATGAATTATTGAAAACAGTCGTCATCGCTTCCAAAAACCCGGTCAAAATTCAGGCTGCGTTGCATGGCTTCCAGCGCATGTTCCAGGGAGAAACCTTCCGCATCCAAACCACCTCGGTCCCATCTGGCGTCAGTGACCAGCCTCGATCTAACCCTGAAGCGCTGCGTGGCGCCCTAAACAGGGCGGTTGGCGCGGCTGGATTGGTCCAGGAAGCCGATTATTGGGTGGGCATCGAGGGAGGGGTGGAGGAAATAAACGGGGAGCTGGCTGCTTTCGCCTGGATTGTAGTTAAAAACGTCAACCTCCTGGGAAAGAGCCGTACAGGCACTTTCTTTCTCCCGCCACGAGTGGCTCAACTGGTCAGAAAAGGCAAAGAGCTGGGGGAGGCAGATGATATCGTTTTCAGCCGCTCTAACTCAAAGCAGGAAAACGGCGCAATCGGCATCCTGACCGGCAACGTCGTAGACCGGAAAGAGCTTTACGAACAAGCTGTTATTCTAGCCCTCGTCCCGTTTAAGAACGAAACCCTTTATTCTACATTGGAGTATTGATCAACTGTGCACCCCCAAGATATCGAAAATCGCCGGGATAACTTCACCATCCCACCCACCGCCACGGACTTGCTCGACATTAAGGTCATCCAGGAATTTCTGGCCAAAGAATCCTATTGGGCGCAAGGCATCCCCCGTTCCATCGTCGAGGAATGCATTGAGAATTCACTGTGTTTCGGGGTTTATGACCAGGATGGTAAACAGGTTGGATTTGCCAGAGTCGTTTCCGATTACGCCATGGTTGCCTACATTGCCAATGGTTTCATCCTGGAGGCCCAAACCGCGGCACAGGGAGTGTCCAAATGGCTGATGGAATGCGTCCTGGCCCATCCTGGCTTGCAGGGGCTACTCCGCTGGAACCTGGCGACCCGCGAAGCACACGGCCTGTACGCCCGCTGTAGATTTACTCCCCTGCACTTCCCCCAACGCTGGATGGAAATCCTTAATCCAGATGTCTATTTTGGCAGGTGAAATGTTAACCGAAGATTACCTGATCCGTATGATCAACCTGGCGCTGGCTGCCTTAGCCAGTATAGTTGGACTCAAGACTGCCAGCAAATACTATGAGGCTTTTATAGAGATCGACCAGACCCTGGAGCAGTTGCTTGGCTTGCGCTCAGACCTGGTCAGGAGATTGGATGACAACAGCATCCTGGCCGCCCTGACCATCCATGGCTCTTTGGATGTAGACCGGCTGTGGATCGTCGCAGAACTATACAAGGAAGAAGGAGATATCAACACTGCCCAGAATAACCCGGCGCAAGGTTACTGGAGCTACCTGCGATCTTTAAATTTCAACCTGTACGGTGTGCTGGAAGGCGGTGGAAAGCACCTGCCAGAGCCGGTCGAGAAAATCCAGGCACTCATAAAAACCCTGCAAGGCTATGACCTCCCGCCAGAGACTCTGTTCTCTTTGTTTTATTTTTACGAACAGATGGGAGAATATATAAAAGCCGAAGTCACCCTTGAAAGACTGATGACCGTGCCTGGAGCACAGGAGGATATCCGGGCCGAAATGATTGACTTCTACCAGCGCTTATTGGAGAAAAGCGAAGCCGACCTGGTAAAAGCAGGCTTGACCCGCGCTCAGGTGGAAGATAGGCTGGCGAAACTTAAACCAGGCTTGAACCAAATATAATTTATTGCAAGCGCAGCAAGACTTTGCCTCGCCCCCACAACTCTTCCAGGCGGTAGTAATCCCGTCGTTCGGGTGAGAACAGGTGCAAGACTACATCAATGTAATCGACCAGCACCCAGCCGTCCTGCGGAGAGCCTTCTATCCGCCCCCGGATATTGTACTGCTTGCGCACCTGCTCCAGAACCCCGTCAGCCAGGCCCTGCAGCATGCGGTCGCTTGTTCCGGAACAGATCACGAAGTAATCCGCAAAATCTGAAATTTCATGGATATCCAGCAAAAGGATATCTTCTCCTTTCTTATCCTCCAAAGAAGTTACAATCGTCCGAGCCATTTCTAACGTATCCAGATGTCACCTCACTGAAATAATAAGATTACCCGTCAACTTTTGAGCGGGGCTTCCAACAACCCGGTATAGACACCGCCGCTGGGTTGTAAGTCGCTTTTAATTAAATGCACGGCCTTGACGTGCATTGCCCCCAGAAAACCGACTTTAGTTACATTTAGGGCAGCTTCAATACGCGTGAAGTCTTGCGTGTCCGCATTGCGCGATACCCGTCCCAGGGTAAGGTGCGGTGAAAACGGCCGATCCTCAGCTTTATAGCCCAGGCGCGCCATTTCCCCTTCGATGCCCTGCTGTAGGGTGTTCAATTCCGCAGGCGCCTGGACCCCCAGCCAGATCACATGCGCCCGGTGCGCCGATGGGAAGGCGCCTAATTCACCCACGCTGATCTCGAAGGGTTGGCGCTGGCGTGCTTCAGCCTGCAGGATTTTTGCCAGCGTTTCCAGGTTGGCCGTTGAAACATCACCCAGGAACTTGAGTGTCAAATGGATGTTATCGACTGGCGCCCAGCGGATAAGCGCGCCCGGCAGGCGCTGTTTCAGCAACACGTTTACATCTTTCAAGCGCTGGTGGATCTCAGGCGATAACTTGATGGCAATAAAAGCGCGGATTACAGACGCCAACCTTCACTCCATGTTAAAAACCACCTCACCTTTCTGACCTCCGGATCGCATTCTCGACCGCCATTTTCAGGTCTTTAAAAGCAACCGGCTTGGTCAAATAGGTGACTGCGCCGGCGTCCAGACCAGTCTTGATATCGGATGGGAGGCTCTTCGCGGACACGATGATTACAGGGATCTTATCCAGGCTTGGATCACGGCGAATGAAACCCATTACTTCCAGGCCGGAGATATCCGGCATCATCAAGTCCAGCACAATCGCGTCTGGCATGGTCTGGGTAATCAGGGCAATAGCCGGCCGGCCGCTGTAAGACTTGATCACCTGAAACCCGCTGAGGCGCATCATTTCAGCGAACATTTCGGCGGTGTCGGGTTCATCCTCGACGATAATGATGGTCTTTTGTTCTTGTGCCATTGGATGAGCTCTCCTTTGGACAAGAGGCTGTTAAAACAGCACACCAGCCCGAGGATCGGCGTTGCGTTTGATACGATTTATACATGTCTATTATAACCGCTACACCGGTAATCTTCAGGGGTATCCAGGTCCTGTAAGATAGATGGTGTATCCACTTGTAGGTAGTTAATTTGTTCGGCCTGGGCATTCAAAACATCCCTGAGGGTCCGGCCAGACGGCAGAATCTGCACTTCCGGCCATAGGGAACGAACAATCAGCCAGGGATGGCCGCGGCGCATCTTATAGCTGGGCACTATCAATGCTGCCTTGCTCTGCTGATATGCAGCCATTATGGCCTGCACAACTGTGCATTCAATCTGAGGCTGGTCTCCCAGAGCGACCAGAGTCGCCTCCACCTCCTCCGATAAGGCCAACAATCCGGCCTGTAATGAATACGCCATCTCATCCTCTGGGTAACGCGGGTTAAAAACCAGCTTCACCGGTAACCCCTCCAGGGCTGCCTCCACTTGCTCATGCGCCCCCCCAGTGACGACCACCATCTCATTTATTCCAGCCTGGGCCAGCACATCTACCACCTGCCCGATAACAGTTGTATTCTTCCATGGCAAGACCATCTTGGGAACTCCCATGCGCCGGGATAGTCCAGCAGCCAAAACAATCGCTGCGATCATAGCGCCTTCATAATGTATCTTAATCCCATAACTGGCGGCGCAGACCAGGATCGGTTAGTATCGCTTCCAACGCGCCACCGCCGACAGCCAGGGCTTTATCCGAAACCAGAGTACAGTAGCGCAGGTCGTCGCGCGGATCCAGGTCACCGACTTTAGCATTACGCTCAACTGCAATCCCTGAATGCAGCAAGCCACGCAACACACCCGCGAACGGGGCGATGACAACCTGTCCGGCAACCTCCCCGGTCACCTGGCCTGGATCAAGGTGGTCGCCTATCACGGCGAGGGTATGGAAAACCCCGTCGGCAGGCGCGCGCAAGACGCGTTCGACGGTACGCTCCGCCACACTCTCGGGAATGCCGCTATCCGCCTGTGCCGGCCCCCGCCAAATTGCCCGACCCAGGTAGTGACCGCGTTTCGTCTCGATCACAGCATGGCAGTTCTCTCCCGCCACGAAGCCCGGCCCAAGGCCAATAACCAGTGGGGCAACTTCCAGGCTGTATTCTGGAGAGCGCTTTGTCATGCGACCGTCGATAAGGATATGGAGGCTGAAATGTGGAGCGGCAAACGATGAATTTAGCCCAAGGAGAATGTCCTGCCAGGCTATCGTCAGGACAGGGATCTGACCTAGTTCCAGGATGGAGAATGCCTGAGTGAGGTTTTCAACATGCCGGGCAGTTACCCCTTCGATAGTGATCTGCCCGGCGTATACCGCCTCGGCGAAAGACACCAACCGACGCACAGCCTGCGGTTGAGGCAGCTCGGCAATCATCAGCCGCAGACCGGCGCGATTTAAGCGTAACGCCACCCCGCTGCCCAAATCGCCGCCCCCTAGAAGTAAAACCAAATTTGCCATGTTTTCGAGCCTTAACCTGTGTTTCGTAAACCTGAAGCGATCCCGTTGATGGTCAGTACAATCAATTCTCGTAGCGCCTCGGCTTCGTCGCCCTCGGGGTCACGCAAGGCGCGCAAGCGGCGTAACATTTCAACCTGGATGTAATTGAGCGGGTCAACATAGGGGTTGCGCAGTTGGATTGAACGCTGGATGACTGGCTCGCCGTCCATCAGATGCGCGTGCCCGGAAATTGAAAGCACCACCGCGCTCGTGCTTTCATATTCTTCCCGGATGGTTGAAAATATCCGGCTAGCAGAGACCTGGTCCTGCGCAAGCCCGGAGTACAGGGCAGCAATATCCATATCCGCCTTGAGCAAAGACATTTCTGCATTATCAAGCAAGGCGCGAAAGAAAGGCCAGGCCGAGTACATCTCTTGCATCAGCGCTAATGAACGCGCCGCACTTAGACCCGCTCCCAGGCCGTACCAGCCAGGCAGGTTGAACCGGCTTTGCATCCAGGAAAACACCCAGGGGATAGCACGAATCTTCTCAACAGCTTCGCCCCCTGAACGGCGCGCCGCGGGGCGCGAGCCAATCGAGAGGCGTTTTATCTCGTCGAGAGGCGTCGCAGATTGCCAGTATTCCAAAAAACCGGGGGTTTCATAGACCAATCGGCGGTAGGCAAGGTGAGCTGCAACCGAAATCACCTTCATCTCAGATCCCCACATGGGTGACAGCTTATCTCCTGCATCCATTGGGCGGGGCGCAGAAGCAAGCAGGACGGCGTGCACGATCTGTTCCAGGTGACGATGCGCCAGCGGCGGGCTGGCGTAACGCGAGGCGATAATTTCGCCCTGCTCGGTCAGGCGGAATCGGCCGTTGATGGTGCCAGGCGGCTGAGCGCGGATGGCGCGGTTAGCCGGGCCGCCGCCGCGCGCGACTGTGCCGCCCCGTCCGTGAAAGAGGGTCAGATCAATGCCATATTCCCGGCAGGTTTGGGTGATGTTTTCCTGGGCCTGGTAGAGAGACCAATTGGCAGTCAGGTAACCGCCATCTTTGTTGCTATCTGAATATCCGATCATCACAATCTGCTGGTTGGCGCAGGTCGCCAGGTGCGCGCGATAGGCTTCCAGCGAAAACAGGTTACTGAGGATACGCGGGGCTTCTTCAAGGTCAGCCACTGTTTCGAAGAGTGGGGCAATTTGGAAGCCATCTGCGCAGCCCGTCCAGCGCGCCAACAGTAGCACGGCCAGTATGTCCGCCGCGCCGCGCGTCATCGAGACGATAAACGGCCCCAGCAGCTCTCCGCCATAGACTTCACGCGCTCTGGCA
>Ga0315273_10002895_pt1 | contig 20514 bp, 20 predicted proteins | sample YL17G02_0_MG_FD_205753 | JGI IMG/M metagenome (GOLD analysis project Ga0315273, IMG submission 205753) | Sediment microbial communities from Yellowstone Lake, YNP, Wyoming, USA - YL17G02_0 | ecosystem: Environmental > Aquatic > Freshwater > Lake > Sediment | place: USA: Wyoming | collected... | reverse complement strand
AGATCATTCCCGTGTAAACGGGAATCCAGGAAAACTGGATTCCCACTTTCGTGGGAATGACGTGTGATAACCCTGTAGCAAGCTACAGGGAATTATCAAGTTAATAGCAGCTATGGTTGGCTTTCTCAGGTGTTCCACCGTCCATAAAGCTTCATGGAGTTTTTTCATATAGCTTATGGACTGGATCAGATCCATTTCTAGATAAGGCTTTATGTCCGCTCCAGCAGAAAATGCTTTCTCTCCGGCCCCGGTGATAATAGCAGCCTTTATTTCGTCTCTTTTTTCTACCTCTTTACAAGCCTCCTCAATCTCGACCTCGACATTTATATCGATGGGGTTAAGCTTTCCTGGGTTATTCAGCGTTATAATCGCTATTCCCTCTTTCACCTCGAATAAAATCGTTTTAAATTCCATATTACTATTTTACCTCCTTGAGGCCTAAAAAGTCACCCCATCAACCAATTAGCCCTGCAGGCATTCTAAGTGTATCTGACAAAATTGCGAAATAAGCTTATCCCTTTCCCTGGAGCAATCTTGGCGTTTTCAAAAACCTCTCATCATGAAGCCAAAAATATCCACGGCTATTGGGAAGGAAAGCCAAAATGTCCGGAGAGAAAACTGGTCATTTCCCAAAGACATATCTAACTTAATCTATCAATCTCTTTAGGCCCAGGCTTTCCATGAAAGCATCAATACGAGCAAATGTCCTCCCCTCGTCAAATTCCCTCGGGTCAGCCACATTTCCCTCATACGTGAGAACCGGAAACCCCGCTTCTATAAGCGCTCTCCTCACTTCTAACTGTCCCACTGCCCATCCCTCGCAACCACGGTTAAGATGCATCATCGCCCCATTACAATTCCAGTCTCTCGCGATGGCAACATCAATGTTGCGTCTTTCAATCATGGGAAAACGGAAACTCCTTATCTGTAAGCCATAGTCAAGAAGCCAAGCGGATAAGGCTCTCAATGCACCATCTCTGGTTTTAATCTTCTCCTTGAGGTCGGGAGCTGGTTGCCCTGCCCTGATCCGAGGAACGTCATTCTCGTCATAATAATAATCCCAACCTCCGGAAAGCATAAAATCATATTGACTTCCCACGCACACTACTCCAAACTTTTCTAAATATCGAAAAATATGGAGTGCATACCACGCTGGCTGACTGTTATGAACCATTCTGAACCTTTCGTACGCTGATCCGGCAATACCTTTGGCTACTCGGTCTTTTAGTTCATCATAGAGGATATTGAAGAAATCCATTGCTTCTTTGGTATGTCTTCGTAATACATGAATGATGTAAAAGGCATACATTGATTTCTCATCCATGGGAGCAGGAATGTTCTTGTTAACCTCACAGCATTGCGCCCATTTAGCGGTCGACATTATCTCGTAGTAAACTGCGTCAGCTAACTTTTCGTCGTCGTATTTTCTTCCCGTAACCTTCTCCATCCATTCAATTCCGTCATGCATCTGAGTAACCAAGTAGTCAAACTTATTGTTCTTTCTTTTCTCGCTCTCGTTCCACTTTGGCCAGCGATACGAGGCGCCAATGTCAATGACGAAGTACGGCTTTTTCGTATAATTAGCAGCAGGGATATACCACTTCGCGTGAGTATCACAAAAGTGGAGCTGGAAATAAAAATCCGGGTGAGGATACTGACCTCCGAAAGAGAATTTGTCGCCAAATAAAGAGCCGAGGTAGTTACGGCAGTAACCACAAAGGTCTCTCGCATATCCCTTAGACTCACAATGGGCCATCATCTCCTCAGACCTTCCAAGAGCACCTGTGGCGGCACCATAAGGTTCCCCACCAAAGGGGACATAATCGTCACCCAGCCCGGCTGGAAGGCCAATCAACCCCTCAGTTCCCCCACTCGCCACAAGCCAGTTCTTCTTTCCGGATGCCTTCTCGGCAAGTTTCCGATAAATGTCCTCTCTCAGTTCCTTGGCCATCCCCCAGCAATCAAAAGCTTTAGTGGGATACTTTTTTATTTCAGTCATCTTATTCCTCCTTAATTTCTATCTATACGATGTCGGTCATCAGTGATTCTATAAAGGCCTCAACCCTCGTGGAAAACTGTCCTAACGGAACGGTAACATCAAGTTCGAGGAAATACGTTGGGAATCCATTTTCTTCGAAATAATTTTTTAGAGCTGGTATATCAAGTTCGTGGGGGTCACAGAACTTCTGCTGGATCAAGAGGACTCCTTCCACGCGCCAATCTTTTGCCAGCTTCAAGATATTCGTAAAACGGCGGTACTCGGGAAAGTCTTTAGCCGGGCATGGCGTTCGGGCTATATACCTGGTTGCGATGGCCTGTAAGCGGTCATTCTCTGGAATGACTTCTTGCCAGAAATAGCGGGAGCCAGTACAATGGTCATCCATCACTACGGTAGCCGGGAGCACCATCTTCTGCTCTATCATACTTATAAATTCTACATCGTCGTTTTCACTCCCCACGGTCATCAACCGTGTCCCCACCTCTCGATCAAGTTTACGGTCTTTGAGCTCTGCCAGTGCCTCCTCAAGAACTTTATTATGATCGGCTTTATCCATAAATTGGCTGGAAGCGACCATATACATACACTCTAGCCCAGTGATGGGTGGATTATCTGCTTTTCTTAGCTCATAGATCCGCTTCATCAGGCGACGGCTTTCATTATACACCTCTATGGCATGATCCAGACCATCGTCGTTTATCTTCTTACCGGTCCATTCCTCGATGTCTTCCTTAAAACAATCCAGTTCCTCTCGCATAAATTTTCTCGCATGTCGATTTTGTGTCGAGCAGGGAGTGTCAATGCGAAGAACTGCCGGCTTCGGCTTGACATTAAGCCCCCACGCTTCAAAGGTCTGCAGTAAGTGCATGCAGCAATTGCCATCAGCAATACCTTCAAGGTAATCATACCTTCCTTTGAGTCCTTGAGCTAAGACATCACGGCAAAAGGGACAGAACATACCGAAAAGAAACGGTGCAGATTCATCTTCTATTTCATGGCTCCCTAAAATCCTCACCGGCAGGGCCCCAGCGGCATATGCAATCTCTTCTGGCACATAGGTACAAAAAGTTCCCAAAACCTTACTCCCGGGATGCCGTGCCTTCCACTCCTTAGCATAGTCATGCCTATTCTCATAGACCTCTTGAAATTTCTCTATTGCTCCCATCTTTACTCTCACTCCTTTCTTTCACTTTCTTTCACCTTAGCTGAGTTTAATAAAGGTCATCATCTAATGCAGCGTTTCCCTGAGGTAATTTCCCATGCTGCTGCATATATTGCTGGAGTAGTTCGCTTTCTCTCTTAGTGTACATGGGGTCCTCTTCCCAGATAAAATATCTGGCTTCTTGAGAACTGGTGAGTTGTTCTCTTAGTTCCTCGCGTACATTCATTGCGCCTTTGATGTAAATCATGTTCTTTTCAGTATCGAATAACTGAAATACCCCTTCAATTTCAGGCACAACTTCAACGTTCCTCTCACTAAACTCAAGCCATTTCTCCGGCGGCAGAAGAATAGCGGAGATTTGGAATCTCAAATCACATTGTAAGCATCTTCTGGCTTCCTTTATCGCCTCTGCTGCTTGATAACCCAGGGAGACTTCATTAAATCCCTTACATCTTTGGTCAAGTCCCAGAGAAGGAGTCATTTCTCGAGGCCAATGAGCAAATCCTTCATCTCTTCCTAAGCGTGGGCTTGGTTGCTCCCTTCGGAAAAGGACTTCATCAATCTCACCGGTGCCTCCCAATGCCTTGTCAATCGAAGCAGCAGCCTTACGTCCAGCGGCAATGGCATGGATGATTGCGCCCGGTATTTTTACCGCATCACCACCTGCATAAACTCCCCTCATACCGGTTTCGAGGCTATCCTGATCAACAACGATCAACCCTTTAGTTGCAGCAATGAGGCTCCTCTCGCCGATAAAAGATAGATCAGAAGACTGACCTATAGCCATGATCACCTGATCTCCATGTATGATCTCTCTACTGTTATAATCAAAGGTGGGAGAAAAATTTCCTTCCTTATCAAAAACAGAGGTGCATCGGACCAGCTCTACCCCACGCACCATTCTATCCTCACTCAAAACCCTATGGGGACCCCAGGATGGCATCAATTGGACTCCTTCTTCCAGAGCCCCTTCGATCTCCCACTCATGAGCGGGCATCTCTTCTCTCCGCTCCAGACAGGCCATGAGCACTTTTTTTGCCCCACACCGGAGCGTACTGAGAGCCACATCAATTGCCACATTCCCGCCACCTATTACAATAACGGTATCGTTCAATTTGATATCTTCTCCCTCAGCGATCCTTCCTAAAAAATCAACGCCCCAGAGAACCTCCTCTAAATCTGATCCTTCAATATCGAGACGGCGGCTCAGCTGAGCGCCTAAGCCGAGAAAGATGGCATCAAAACCATCGCTTTTTAAACTCTCCAGGACAAAATCCTTTCCGAGAGTCTGGTTTGGCATGAATTCAATTCCCAGTTCAAGTACCTCTCCTATCTCCTTATCTAAGATGCTCTCAGGCAACCGGTAGGAGGGGATACCGTACCGCATCATTCCTCCTGGTTTACTCCTGGATTCAAACAGGGTCACCGCGTGGCCTTGTTTTCGGAGGTAGAAACCAGCAGTGAGGCCTGCTGGACCAGCACCAATAACAGCTATCTTTTTCCCTGAATCACCTTTTACGAGGGAAGATGTTTTCCACAAACCCTGTTCGTGGTCAGAGGCATACCTTTTCAGAGCACAAATGGCTATCGGCTCATTGACTTCTCCTCTCCGACAGACCTCTTCACAGGGACGGATACACACCCTCCCCAGAACTCCCGGTAGAGGTACTTTTTCCCTAATCACACCGTTCGCTTCGTCTGCTTTTCCTTCGGTGATTAATCTTAAGTAACCGGGAACATCTATGTTCACTGGACAGGCATTCCTGCACGGGACGATATCCTCCTCCTTTTTTCCCGGACGTACTGCCTTATCCATCAGGGCTCCCGTGGGGCACACCTCAACACAGGCAGTGCAAAATTTACAGCCGGCATCTTTCAGTGTGGCCGCTGATACTCCAACACTTATCCCCCCATTGACTGACGTAAAGCTGAGAGCACCAATTTCGCGCACCGCATTGCAAACCCGAACACAGCGTGTACAACTGACACACAGGTTATAGTCACGTTTAAACAAGGGGTCATCTTCAACCACAGGTAAGCCCCGAGGCACATAACGGGGAATATCAATTCTCAACCCCACGTACTCAGATACTTTCCTAAGCTCACAGGTAGTAAATTTTAAGCAACAGCGTTCGTTTTGCGGTACGTTGCTTGAGCACTGCTTTAAATCACACCCTTCCCGCTGAGGACAGGCCAAACACGTGTGAGGATGATCCGACAGGATCCTGCTTAGATTTTCTTGCCGGAGCTCTTCGATCTCAGGGGTATTAGTATGAACAACTATCCCATCTCTTATCAAAGTGTTGCAGGAAGTCTTGATACCCTCTCGTTCAACGTCAACCAGGCAAATCTGGCATCCCTGGTTAAGGTGGGGTAACCCCCCAATTCGAACCGAACCTTGGTAAACTTCGTCCGAAGGAGATATTCTGTCAAACGGCGGCAAGTCAGGGTGGGAACAGAGAGCAGGAATATAAATTCCTGCTCTCTGAGCCGTTTCCAGAATAGTTAAGCCTTCCTCACTCTCTACATCCAATTCATCGATGGTCAATCTCACTTGCTTCATCTCACCCTTACCACGAATGAGTAATCGCTCCCCTCTCACATGCTGCCACACAGGGCAAGTTCTTCAGCTCTTTAGCCAAAAGCTCAGCAGGAGTTCTACTGGCAGCGCTCCCCCCCTCTGCAGTTAAATATTTTTTACAGGGAGAACAGGCAAACCTTAACTTCCTTCGCTGCTCATCAACCACAAAAGCTACCGGTTCCTCACGAAGTGGGTCAGCAGGATCCTCCCCTACCTCAAAAACCCTTTGAGGGCACGCCTCTATACATTCTCGGCAACCGTTACACTTATCAGTATCTATGGTAATAAAATAGACACCTGAACCATCTTGATATCCCCAATTTGCCAACATAATTCTAAGCCTTTCCTTTCTCTGCCAATGCTTTTGCAAAAAGGGCGCCACCAATAGCACCAGCGATCTGGGTATCAAAAGGATAATTACGTTTGATATAATCAGGGTTATGCCACTTCTTTTCTTGGAACTTCATTCCAATTTCCTTCTCCAGTCTCTCTACCACACCTCTGTTCTTGGCAATACCACCGGTAATAGAAAGTTCTGGTTCTATACCAACACGCACCATCAACTCCCATACCCGGTGTGCCATTGCTGAACAATAAGCGGCCAAAACCTTACTTACCTGCCAGCCCTCTTTTAAGAGACCCGCAGCCTCTGACTTGGCAAAAATAACACAGGTGCTGGAGACTGGCTTAGGTTCTTCATCAATTTCAAAGGATTTGTCACCAACATCATTTATGGAAACACCAACAAAATCAGCGAAGACTTCCATGCCACGGCCAGCACCAGCCGCGCATTTGTCATTCATAGCAAAGTTGGTTACCTTGCCTTTCTCATCAACGCGAATAACCTTACAGTCCTGCCCCCCCATATCCAGTATTGTTTTTACTTGAGGGCCATACATCCAGTTTGCCCCCCGACCATGGCAAGCAATTTCGGTTATTGCCCTTTTGGACATGGGTACATTTACTCTTCCATAGCCGGTACCAACACAGTAATGCCAGTCATCCACCGTCATTCCCGTGCCTTCTAAGGCCCGATTTGACCCCCTCCAGGCGCTATCCACACTACCAGACCCACTGCGCAGGCTACTATAACAATAGAGATCTCCATCAACCATGACCACACACTGGGTGCTCACTGAGCCAACATCTATCCCTGCAGAAACAATCTTTCCTTGTTTCCAATCTATATCAGGATTTGTCCACCGTGCTTCGAGCCACCTCCAAAGTTCTTTTTTTTCAGTATTCTCGGCCATCTTTCCCCCCTTTTTAGTTTTCTCTTGCTGCTATAGCAGCTCCTAAAGCTCCTATGAATTCAGGGTGCTCTGGAACTATTACATCCATCTTGAAACCCCGCTTTAACCCATCAAGGTATCCAACGTTTTTTGCCATGCCTCCAATGACAACCACATCCTTTTCAACCCCGATCCTTTTCACCATAGCAACCACTCTCTCCGCCAAGGCATCATTTACTGCTCTCGCAATATCTTCCTTAGCTGTCTTGGAATTTATGAGTGAAACCACTTCAGATTCGGCGAAAACGGCGCACTGCGCGTTTATGGGCACCGTCTTTTTGGATTGTAATGAAATCTCCCCAAATTCCTCAAGCCTTATCTCAAGAGCCCTCGCCATCGATTCAGTGAATGCACCGGCACCAGCAGCACATTTATCATTAGTAGTAAAGTCCTTTGCTACTCCCTTTTCATCGCATTTTATTGCTCTCGAATCCTCTGCACCAGAGTCAATCACTGTCCTCGCCGAGGGGTAAAGTAACGCAGCACCTTTTGCTGCTGCGCCTATTTCAGTAATTTCTGCTTCATGTGGTGGCGCATACTTCTTCCCACTTCCGGTAACCCCTGTACTTGCAATATCTTTCTTTGATATACCTGCGCTTTTTATCGCTCTTTCCAAGAGCTCCTCAGTTACCTGACCTTGTTCAAAACCACCCATTGCCTTTTCCCTGGCAATAACCTCGCCATCTTTCAATAATACTACTTTCACTTCCTTACCACCGATATCTATTCCTGCATTTATCATTGTTTTACCTCCTCTCTGGCTTTGGCATTCACTTTTCAGCAAACTCCTCCTCGGGTATGACGTAACTAAGTTGACGACAACAGGTCAAAAAATCAACTTCGCTCTTTCCGGTCAACTTTTCGGTATTGAAGGCGTTCATACGAAAGGTACATTCTCCGATTGTGCGAAAACCGAGACCATAAAATCTTTGTATCATTTTTTCCCTATCTTCGAACAATCTTCTTAATTGATTTTAAATAACCCCTCCACAATACGCTTGTCTGCAACAGGATTTAATGCCTCTAAGTCACCTCCTTCAACATTAGCTTTAATTTCGTAATCGACCATAGTGAACCGTTATGGGACATTCTAAAATGAATGAATATTCATTCATGTCAACGAATACCACTCCCATTTCTGCCTGTCAAGTTTTTTTTTATTTTTTTTTGTCACCTATTAAATCTTCTTTAGTAAAAGGAAATTTCTAATCTCTTAATGTCGAAAAGTAGGCCTTCACCTTGTGGAAAGGCGTTAAGTGAGCGTATCTTAATGTCAATTGTGAAAATCGCGACCTCGGTTAACAACCTATGATATCATAGGAACTTATTTTATAGGAGGTCGTGTTATGACAAACGCCCAAAGGGATATTTCAAGAAAGATCCGGGTTCTTCAGTATGGGCAAGCAATTAAGAACATTTCCAAGACCTGCCCTTATTTTGGAATATCCAGGCAATGTTTCTATGATTGGAAAAAGGCTTATCGGCAACACGGGGAAAAGGGACTTATAAACGGCAACCCCTGTCCTGAAAACCCTACTCTGCGGGTCCCTCCGGACATCGAAGAAAAAATCCTTTATCTAAGAAAGACCTATCATTTTGGTCAATTGCGTATCTCCTGGTTTTTAGAGCGGTACCATAATATAAAAGTCTCAGCCGGAGGTGTCCATGGGGTACTGAAACGAAATGGCCTTAACCGTTTGCCCCGCAATACAAAAACACGTACTATTCAAACCCATCGCTATCAAAAGCAGGTCCCGGGCCCATCATGTCCAGATAGATGTGAAGTTCCTGACCCCTCTATCCTTTCAAGGAAAGAGGATCAGACGGTTTCAATATACTGCCCTCGATGACGCTACCCGGATCAGGGCCTTAAAAATTTACCCCAGGCATACCCCAGCAAAATGCCATCGATTTCGTTGATTATGTTCTCTCAAAGTTTCCCTTCCGTATTCAAACCATACGAACCGATAATGGCCATGAATTTCAAGCCAAATTGCACTGGCATGTGGAAGACCGGGGGATCCGACACGTTTATATCAAATCTCGCACCCCCCGGTTGAATGGGAAAGTTGAACGATCTCATGGCACGGATGATAGAGAATTTTATCAGCTCTTAACCTATACCGATGACGTGGATCTCAATGAAAAGTTGACCGAATGGGAAAATTATTATAATTTTAATCGACCCCATGGGGCATTTTCTGGAAAAATCCCTTACAAGGCCTTACATGCTTGGCTCAAAAACTCCAACAATTTGTCTTCCGAGGTCTAATTTATCACATGTAAGGGAAGACAGTCAAAAGGAGTAAAGCTGTGGAACAAGTTAAGATCTTTATTGAACGCTTTGATCCAGATAACGATCTCTCGCCATACCTCCAAGAATTTATTGTCCCCAAAGAAGATAGGGGCACGGTCCTTGAAGCTTTACTTTTTGTATATGAGCAGATCGATTCCACGCTAGGCTTTCAATTCGGGTGTAGGTTCAAAAACTGTGGTTTGTGTGCAATAGAAATCAACGGCATACCTCAATTGGCCTGCACTACAAGGCTTAAAGCTAGTATGTACCTCAGACCATTACGCCATCTGCCTCGAATCCGTGATCTCATTATTGATAGGGAGCCGATCGACTCCTATCTTTCTCAATTTACTCCTTATTTAGGTCGACAACGACCCCCCAATGGCGAGCCGGAGACATTTATTCAACCTCAAATCGCAAAAATCCTGGAAACATGTCGGGAGTGTTTGTGCTGTTTATCTGCCTGTCCTCATTACGACTACCGAAAACTGGAGTTTGGAGGACCGTATGCGTTTGTGAAGTTAGCGCGATTTCATTATGACCCTCGAGATTCAATTGACCGAAAGGCACAAATCAGCTCTTTGGGTGTGAAACAGTGCCGGGAGTGTCAGAAGTGTCGCTGTGTTGTGGCAATACCTATCTATCAGTTAGCAATTTCTCCGTTCATAGGATAATCATAATTCGTAATCATACTTAAACAAAAAGGTGAGATATGGGAGAACACTTTGAATGCGATGTGCTCGTGATAGGTGGTGGAGGGGCAGGGATAGCTGCAGCGCTCGCCGCATCTGCGGAAGGGGCCCGGGCTTTCCTTGTCACCAAAGAGCCTGCTGGATACGGTAATACTCGCCTTTCTGCTGGATTGCTTGCCTATCCAGGCCTGTTGGCTGAAGATGATCCCGAAAAATTCTTTCGGGATATAATTGTAGGGGGCGAATTTTTAAGTAATCAAGAATTGGCATATACCCTAGCCCAAGAAGCTTCCCAAGCCTCTTTTTTTTTGGAGCAGGAAGGGTTAGCTCTGGAAAGAGACGATAGCGGGAGGCTATCCTCTCAGGTTGCTATAAAATTGGGGGGACATAGCATTTCCCGAACCCTGATGAACTTTTCTGGCGGAATCGGTTTCGGTCAGGTTATTAAAGGAGCACTGATTAAATCGGGGAGTCGCTTTCTTTCCCAGGCTCTGGTGACGAAGCTTTTAGTTACCAATGATCGGGTGGTAGGAGCTATTGGGTTAAAGATTTCTACTGGTGAGATTTTTACTGTGGCGGCTAGCCAGACTATCCTTGCAACCGGAGGGGGAGGTTGGCTCTACTATCCTCATACTGACGTTAACCGAACAACCACCGGTGATGGCTATATCTTAGCTTACGAGGCCGGGGCCGACCTCATCGATATGGAACAGGTTCAGTTCATCCCTTTTGCCCTCACTCACCCAAAAAGCATGGTAGGAATCGTTTGCGGAGAGCCCTTTACGGTTGGGCCCAGAGGAAAGATTTTAAACGATGACGGGCAAGAATTTATTATCGGGGCAAGCGTAAAGACGAGGGCTCAGGTTTCGAAAGCCATCATTTTGGAAGTAGAACGGGGGAGGGGAACAAAATACGGAGGAGTAAAATTGGATTTGCGAGAAAACAAGCAAGACCCAGATGGACAGCGCATAAAAAAGACTTACGAGACTACTTTGAAAGCTCTTAGCGATTCTGTCCGGTTCGCCTATGGACATAGAGCCGAAGACTGGGAAGAGCCTTGGGATGTTTATCCTACCGCTCACTATTTTATGGGAGGGGTACGGATAGATGTCAATGGGAGATGCTCCCACCCAAAAAATCTCTATGCAGTGGGCGAAGTTTCCGGTGGACTTCATGGCGGTAACCGATTAGGTTCAGTTTCATTGGCTGAGATTTTTGTTTTTGGCCTGAGGGCGGGAAGATATGCCGGTCGTACCCAAGAAGGTGAGGCAATTCCTCCACTTCCCCAAAAGCAGGTAGCTACTGAAATAGAGAGAATCAGTAGCCTTCGGGGAATCAGGGGGCATTATCGACCCGTTAATCTGATCCGTCGGCTCCAGAAGACCATGTGGGATTGTGCGGGACCGGTGCGAGAAGAAGCGCGACTGAGAAAAGGAGAACAAATCCTGCAAGCAATAGAAGCCCAGATGAAGGAAATGAAGATTTCTTCCCTGAAGAGGTGGAATGGAGAATGGGTAGATGCCTTGGAGTTATCTCTTATGCTTCCTCTCGCGCGAATGATTATCCGAAGCAGCCAGGTACGGACCGAATCTCGGGGTGCTCATATTAGACTGGATTTCCCGCAAAAAGATGATGACCAGAACCTGAGAAACACTATAATCCGAAAGTCCTCTCAAGAAATGGCAATCTTGACTGAGCGGGTATCTTTTTCCCGTCTTCATCCTCAGGAATTGTGATCCTGAAGCTCTCTATCAATGAAATAATGGAGGATAAAAAGAGAGGCTGGGTTTTAAACTGGCGGGCCCTGCCACCTTTTGAACAACTGATTATCAAGGCCAAATTGGTCAAGGACTTTTCCTATTGTTTGGTCAATAATATCTTGGATTGTTTTCGGATGATGATAAAAGGCAGGTACTGGCGGCAGAATCATGGCCCCTATTTCCGATACTTGGGCCAAAAGACGGAGATGCCCGAGATGGAGAGGGGTTTCACGGAAAACAATTATAAGCTTTCTTTTTTCCTTTAAAACCACGTCCCCGGCCCGAATTAACAGGTTGGTGTTGAAAGAATTAGCCACGCCGGACAGAGTTTTGACACTACAAGGTACTATAACCATCCCCTCGGTGCGAAATGAACCGCTCGAAATGGAAGCTTCAAGATTATTGTTGCTGTAGACAAAATCTGCCAGGGCTTCGACTTGCTCAACCGTCCAATCACTTTCCAATAGGATATTTTTTTTTGCTCCCTCACTTATGACCAAATGGGTTTCGATATTTTCGAATTTCTTCAGAACTTCCAAGAGCCTAATCCCGTATTGCGGGCCACTGGCCCCCGACATTCCTATGATGATTCTCATTTTTTTGTTAGAATCTGGTTTCATCCTTTTTTGTCACTGATAGGGGCCAACATTCAAAAATCAGTAATTATCACTCTTGTTTTATAGCAAGCAAGTATTTTTTAATGTTAAAATACTTTTTAATTGTTTATCTGTCAACTTTTTTATTCGTTACCGAATTGCCTCAAATAAAATGTTACCCATGGAGTGATTAAAAAGGGATCGTTAACTCATAAATAGATGTTACCGAACATCGACTTCCAAAAGGAGGGATACTTATGAGTCCATGGTCCAAACGAGAGTATCGGGAGGCAGTTCATTTACGGTATAAAAATGCCCCTCGTCGTGAAAAAACCGCCATCCTGGATGAATTCTGCGCTACCTATGGATGTCACCGTAAACACGCTATCAGAGTCCTCAAAAGGTTCAAACGTTTTACCAAACCAAAGGCAAAAAGAAGGGGAAAATCAATCAGTTATCAGAATGAGGCTATCGGTAAACCCCTCAAAGAAATCTGGCTTGCCGCAAATCTGCCCTGCTCAAAACGCCTCAAGGTCATCCTGCCGCTGTGGCTTCCCGGATATGTTCAACTCTTAACTCCCTGCGGATGTTGCCAATGCCTTGCTGAGAATCTCTCCGCCAACCATAGACAGGCTTCTTAAGCCTATCAGAATCCATTATACAAAACGGGTCCGCTCTACCACAAAGCCAGGAACTCTTCTACGAAAACAAATAGGAGGGGAAAAATCCTGATCAATATGATATCAACATAAAAAATAATCGAAAGAATAAGATCTAAAATCATATCTGAATGCTCCTTTATTTTGATTAAATTTTGCGAGAAATACGTAATTTGAAAACGCATTTTTTGTTCCAACGGTTTACTCATTATATCATATTGTTTTTATTTGTTATTTTGATAAGTTTTTAATCGTAGATGATCGGTTAAATTTTTTTATGTTTTTATATTGCAACACTTTTAACTAAAGGATAGTAAACAAAATTTTATGTATTAGAAATGCAACAAAGTTGCGAAACTAATCCTTACTTTTTTTTGCGAATCCCTTTACAGCCAGCGCTGCCTATCCGAAAAAAATACTATTCCCTCTCATCCTCCCTCTTAAAAAATTGTAGACTTAAACATTATATCCATGATAAAATTACTTACTTATTGGAATTTTTTTTGCCATTTCTTCACCCGCGATTTTGGGGAAAGAGGTAATTTTTTACCAGACGATTTATAATCCCAGGAGAAAGAAGGTGAGAGAGATTCTGGCAATTCAGGGACGACTCATTTCCGGGGTGAAACAGGCTGCTTTTTTCACCCAGCTTGAATGGGTGAAGGAACAGTGTCTGGAAAAATTGGGTTTTATTCCTTATCCAGGAACTGTCAATTTAGAAGTATTGGAAATTGATCTACCTAAATTAAGGCTGATTCAAAAAGAAGAAGGCATAAGGTTGATTCCTCCTGACCCCAAGTTTTGTGAAGGACGGACTTTGAGAGCTTCCATTGAGAGTATAAGGGGTTGTCTCTTCATACCTCCTCAAGAGGCCAACGTCCACCAGCCGAACATTATTGAATTTATGGCTCCGGTGCTGGTAAAGTCAATTTTAGGGGTTGAAGAAGGGGATATTTTAACGATAGAAGTGGAGAGAGGATAATCATGTACTTTCGGAAGCAGGTTAAGATAACAGAGTAGATAGTTTGGGGGTTAGAGTAAAGTTTATAACATTAATAATCGGAGGGGAAGCTTTTATGGAGAAAAGCCTAAGGGCTTTTATAGCCCAGTTAGAAAAAAAACGGGAACTTATTCGAATCACCGAGGAAATAGATCCAAAATATGAAATCTCAGGAGTGCTGAAAATTCTGGATAAAGAGGAGGGGCCAGCAGTTATTTTTGAAAAGCCAAAAGGTTATACCATTCCGGTTGTAGGCAACCTGATGAGTACAAGAAAGCGGCTGGCGATGGCTCTGGGGGTTGATGAGAAAGACCTCATCGAGGAGTATCTCCGGAGAAAAGAAAATCTTATTCCCCCAAAGGTGGTTTTGGAAGGACCGGTAAAGGAAGTCGTTATCAAAGAGAAGATTGATATTCCGGGCTTTTTTCCAGTGGTCACCTATAGTGAGAAAGACTCTAATCCCTACATAACCACGGGAGTTGTTATTGTGCGGGACCCCAATTCAGGCCAGCAAACCATGGGACTCCACCGCCTGCAAGTCTTAGGTAAGAACCGCCTCACCATCCTTCTTCTCAGTCCCCCGATCCCGCAATATTACCAACAAATGGAGGCACAGAACCAGTATCTGGAGGTCGCTATTGCCATAGGAGTAGACCCGGTATTTATGTTTTCTACTGTGGCTTGGATGCCGGTGGGGTCTAAATTTGATTTGGTGGGAAGCTTATATGGAGAGCCAGTTGAGATGGTTAAATGTGAGACTGTGGACCTTGAAGTGCCGGCCCAGGCAGAAATTGTTTTAGAAGGGAAGATCCTTCCCCACCTTCGAGAAAAGGACGGGCCCTTTGGGGAGACCAGTGGATATTATGTACCGTATGAAAGTCCGGTTATAGAAATAGAGGTTATCACCCATCGCCGAGAGCCTTTTTTTCAGGCTCTCCACCCGTGGAGCAATGAGGCCTTCTTACTTTTAGTTTCGTGGGAGGCCGAAACCTTGAAAAACCTTCGGAAGAGATTTACTGGGGTGAAACAACTAAACCTTATGCCTGATACGGTTGGGGCACACGCGATCATATCCATTAATAATCGCGATAAAGGAGAAACTCGCCAGATGATGCTCTCGACCCTTATTGATAATGTTTACATCAAGCGGGTAATTGTGGTAGATGAAGACATAGATGTCTATAATGCTCGGGAAGTAGAGTGGGCCGTGGCCACTCGGTTTCAGGCGGATACCGACCTTGTTATTATTCCCGACTTAGGGGGGACTCCTTTGGACCCGTCTACCAAACCTGGGTATTTGACTGCCAAAATGGGTTTGGATGCCACTAAGCCGCTAGGGCAAAAGGAAAAATTTGAAAAGATTGATGTTCCCCAAGGCGTGAAGGAGAAGATAAGCCATCTCCTGGAGGGATATTTAAAATAGGGTCTCGTGTCGTGTCTTATAAATAACTTGAATAAATAAATTGACTGTGGTATCATGGGCCATTTTTTGAGAAAGGAGAAAGCCCATGAGAACAGGCCGTCCGAAAGTACCAATCACACTCTCCAAAGAGGAAAATGAACAATTGAAATCCATCGCCACTTCTCGGTCTCTTCCCTATAGGTTAGTGAAGCGAGCTCGCCTCATTCTGATGGCGGCTGAAGGGACTCCCAACCTTGCCATTGCTCAAAAAAATCGAGCTCAGTTCCCAAATGGTTTGCAAATGGCGCCAGCGTTATGTTCAGCAAGGACTATCGGGCCTCCATGATGAATTACGTCATGGGCGGCCCCGATCAATTTCAGATGAAAAGGTTGCCGTGCTTATTCGTAAAACCCTTCAAACCAAACCTCAAGATGGAACCCATTGGACAATTCGGTCCGTAGCCAAGGAGACCAAATTATCTCGACCCACCGTGCATCGGATTTGGCAAGCCTTCGGGCTTCAACCCCATCGACAACGCCATTTTAAACTGGCGGGTATATACCATTAACTATGGTTACCCCAAATAAGTTGGGTGATCTTTATAGAAGGAGGGGGCTATGAAACGATGGTTAGAGGGAACAATTGGTATTATGGGGATCCTGTTTGTACACTTGAATTTTGCTCAAGCTGCCTGGGTTCAAACTGGGCCTATTGGATGGGGCTCACCTGCGGTTGGCAGGGGAGGGGCAGAAGTCGCAGTAGCCGACACCTGTGCCGTATTAACGGTAAATCCAGCGGGAATGACTCAAATTGAAGGGGAACGCCTCGATATGGGAGGCGCGATCCTTATCCCCCGGATGCGCTTTAGCAATCTTTACACTAATTCAACTCACGAAGTCCATTACTATCCCTTCCCGGAAGTCGGATATGTGTATAAGCTTAAAGACAGTCCTTGGGCATTCGGGGTGGGTTTGTATGCCAACTCTGGAGGAGGATGGGATTACCACCTCCGGAACCAGTTTTTCCCAGTAAGCCGCCAGAGTACCGCGCTCCTATTAGTGGCCAAAGCCATCGGTGCCGCTGCTTACCAGGTAAATGAGAAACTTTCGGTAGGCTTTGCCGTGGATGGTTATCGAGTGACCCTTAAAATAAAATCTCCCCTCGGACCTGGGGCTTATCTTGACACTGAGGAACCAGCAGAAAACCTTGGATGCGGTTTTGCGATTGGCCTCTTGTACAAGCTTCATTCGAAACTGACCCTCGGGTTAAACTATACTTCCCAATCGTGGATTGGTGACCTGAGAACCCACGACACTAAGGTGAGATTTTCACCCCTCTCTCCCTGGGGGAGCAAGTTTTCTGACAAATACCATTTTAAATTGAGAGACTATGCAGAGCCTCAAAAAATATCCATTGGCTTTGCCTATCGGCCCACAGAAAGAATTCTCTTTGCCCTGGATGTCAATTGGTTGAATTTCTCCAACCAATGGAAAAAATGGGGGGTTAGCCTGACTAACGACACACCAGTCGTTAAGGCGATATACCCTTTTGATTATCGTGATGATTATGATATCCAAGTTGGGGTTGACTATACCCTTAAATGCGGGTTAACACTACGGGCTGGGTATTCCTGGAGCACGGATATTCTCAAAGATCAAGCACTGTTTTGGGTTCCCATCATCCACGATGTCCACAATATCGGTGTTGGAATGGGGTATCGATGGAAACAGCTGGAAATCAATTGGGCCTGGAATAAGGCCCTCACCATGAAAGAAAATTGCGAGCAGACTGCCTTGCCCCAACCTGACTTCAATAAATCTCATCTTTCATACGGCGACCAGTACTTCTCATTTATGCTTACCTGGCACTTCCGCTAAGCTTCATTAGCATTTTATATGATTTATTAATTTCTTCGAAGCAGGAGAAACTTATGGCTGATCTCAGAACTACCCTTGGGGAATTGGAGCTTTCGAATCCGATTATCATCTCACCCGGACATGTCACTCGGAGAGGTGAGGATATAAAGAGGGCCGATGGGTATGGAGCCGGGGCCATCACTATTAAGACCGGATTGTTGGAGAAAGAATACGAGCAGGTTGTTAAACCATATCAACCGGGAAAATTTCCTGATGCTCGGGCCCAATTTGCTCCGGGGGGAGATGGAATCCTAAATATCGTAGGTCTCTCACCCGAGCCTATCGAGGTCTGGGCAAAATGGATCCAAGAGAATAAAAAGGATCTCCAAACACCTCTCATTGCCAGCGAGATGGCTACCACAATAGAGGGATACGTGAAGGCGGCTAAGATGTTTCAGGAGTCAGGAGCGGATGCCTTGGAAATATTACTCGCCTGTCCTCTCCCCTATCTCCATCCTTTTCAATATGTGGGTGGCGCGTCTTTTGATCCTAAGATAGTACAGGAGGTGTGTTCTGCAGTTCGGGATGCTGTAGAATTACCCCTGGGAGTTAAGCTCATGTTCAACCCTCTTAATATGGAACCACTCCGGATTCCTCAAAAAATAGGGCTTGACTTCTTCACCCTTTGTCTGGCTCTCCTGGCAGCACCGGGAATAGATCTGGAAAGGGTAAAGCCTGTGATTCCTTGTTCAGTGTTTATGTCAGGGTCACATGGGGCCAAACATATAAATTTCTTCGCCCTCCTGCAGCAGGCTGACCAGATAGACAAAATTGATATTTCCGCTACTGGTGGGGTTCAGGGTTGGGAAGATGTCGTTGAATATATCTTGTACGGAGCTTCATCCGTTCAGATTCAGACCCTTTTCATGGTAAAAGGTTTGGGGATAATCGAAGTGATGAAACGAAAAATCTCCACCTGGATGGATGCGAAGGGATTTTCCTCAATAAAGGAAATGAGAGGGGCTATCTTGCCTAAGCTTTTGACCTTTGATCACTGTATTGCAGCCTACAGTTCTACAAAAGGTAAAGTGTTAGCAGTGGTGGATAAAGATAAGTGTAACGGCTGCGGCATTTGTCTAAGAGTCTGTATTTATAATGCTCTCGAGATGGTTAGAGACTCGGTGAATATAGTCTCTGGAAATTGCGAAGGCTGCCGCCTCTGCGTCTGCGCCTGCCCAGAAGGGGCTCTTTTTCTGACCGGTGAAGAAGCTATTTATCTCACTGGCCCGGTTCAAGCATGACAGAGATAGAATGATTCCCGTTCTACTTTACGTGATAAAATCTTTTTCTGAAGAATCCGGTGGGAAATGGTGGGATAGGTGTACGGAGAATCAAAGGTCCTCTTATGAGCAATCAGCGCTAAGCTAAGAGATGCCAAGCCCCTATACAGGGAAGATATTTACTGTGCCTCCCCCCGGTTGAGGCCAGTGACTTGTTATCCAGAATTTGGGCGGGAAGGCAGGCACCGTTCTTTGGCAGAAGTTCTCCGGGAATGACGTAATAGATAAATTCTTTTCCGTGATGACATACGCAGACAAAGAAATCATAGAGTATTTTTTTCCCAGCGCACCGGTAGTATTCAACATCGGAATCACTTTTCAATTTAACCTTCCTTGCTGCCACGCGGGGGCCAATAGTTCTTCCGTTTATTATTAATTCAAATGGGTAATCTTTCGGATGGTAACTGGCACGAAGTCCATGTCGTTTAGCCTCCATTAGTATGAGGTGCTTATAAAGAAAACGACGCGAATGAGAAAGCCGTTTCGATGAGAGCGATTCTCTGACTTTCTTCTGAAACCCCATTTTCTTAGCATAGAGCAGTGAATAAGGAAAACCATATAGTTTTTTAAAAATAAGGCGGGTACTTTCTCTGGTAAAACCAAAAAAACCTCCCACGTCTTGAAGGGTAACGAAAGGATATTCAATCAACCATTGGTAAACTCTGATCGCGTCCATGCCATATTTTTTCTCTAATTTTCGAAGCGTTTTCGGGGAAGAAGAAATAATCTTCTGCCCCCAAAGGCTGCTATTATTCCAATCCGACTTTCTCATAAGTTCTATCAAGACCATCGGGTTTATTCCCTTGCTTTCGACTTTTTGGTGAATGAAGTCAAATACACTTTTCGTCGAGGGTTCAACCAAGGGCTTAATTTTATTCTTATTCACCTTCTTTTTTAGTTGTAAGGGTTCAATATAAGAAGAAATGTGGGCATTAAAATGTTTTCCGGTCATGCGTTCCCTTTTCATTTCATTGTTCCATTTTTAAGTTTAGATGATTTATACATCATTAATAATACTAGTGTAGTGTCTTATAAATAACTTGAATAATAAATGCAACGACTTTTCCTTTGCTGGAGGAAGGAGGAATAAAGAGTGTTTGTCTCGCAATATTTTCCAACCCTATGGTGCGATCCAACTTTATTAATACTTCCTCCAATTTTCTCTCAAGATCTTTACCCGAAAGGGCAAAATTTATAAACACAAATTTAAATAACTTAAGATCAAAACTTTTTTCAATATACAACTCGATATCCTGAGAATCCTTTCGGCCCTACACCTCTACTTTTGCCTGTTTAGTGTATAATTTTACACTTGGAGCAGAGCCCAAGGTTTAGTAGTAAAGGAGAAAGGTGACCCGCCTCCCCCTACCTGGCTTAATAAAACAGAATCCTTTTTATCCTCTCTAAAACCTTTTCTAGATTTTCAGTATGTTTGATGGGGGTTGTTTGTTTCCATTCTTTCCAATCCCCTAGAATTTCTTCGTAAAGAACCGCACAGGCCCGGGAAATAAAAATTTTTGCTTCTGGGTTTACCTGAGGAGCACATATTTTTATATTTTCATAAATTTTGTCTCTCTCTTGTTTGTTTTCGGCATGAAATACTACTACTCTGGTGTCGCTTTTCGGCCTTCCGCTTCCCAATTTTCCGTAGATATGGCCTTGAAGAAATTCCCTCTCGAAGCGCTGAAGAAACTGAAGACATTCATCAATGCTCTTAAGCACCACCACAATTTTCCAGCAACTAAGAGCTGTGGTAAGGGTGATTTCAGATCTTCTTTTCTGAAGCTGATAATAAAGGTTCTGGATGCAGGGCAGGCACTTATGATAAATAGCTTTTTTAGTCTTGGTGAGTCGAGGATCATTTTCAAAGTTTATCCA
>Ga0315273_10002894_pt1 | contig 20516 bp, 29 predicted proteins | sample YL17G02_0_MG_FD_205753 | JGI IMG/M metagenome (GOLD analysis project Ga0315273, IMG submission 205753) | Sediment microbial communities from Yellowstone Lake, YNP, Wyoming, USA - YL17G02_0 | ecosystem: Environmental > Aquatic > Freshwater > Lake > Sediment | place: USA: Wyoming | collected... | reverse complement strand
TTGAAAATCCTAAATGGCATTGTTTATTTACCAAAGAGGAACTGTTAATTGCTGAAAAAAGGCTTATAGATTTGGGTTACAAACAAAAAAAATAAAAAACTATTTGTAACTTTTACTTATCATATTTTATCAATTTTTGATAGAATAATCTTGAAATGAAAACAGACGAAGAAATACAGAGATTTTTTCTAAAGCATCGTATTATAGACAAAATTTGGCTGGGTTCATTACCAAAACATCTCCAGGAACTTCAACATAGAGTCATACAGGCGCACGCAGAGTTAGATGTTGATATGTTAGTCCGCATTCTGTCTCAAATCCGCTATGAAGCGGGAGGTGTGCTATCAAATGAGGCTTGGGAGGTAATAAACCCAGTAATACAACAATCATTAGAAGCAATTCCTTATATGTCAAAACTTTCAATCATTAAATCATATGGTGATGTTTCTGAAGAGCTAGATAGAGCGTTAGTAAAAGTGAATAGTTATAGAATTGAGTTTGCTCATCCAAGAACAGATTTTCTTTTAAGGAAATACAACATTAAAACTAGCACGGGTAAAATAGGGCTGAGAGATTTAGCTAGGGCGATAGAAAGGGCAGAGGGTTTATTTTTGGAGCACACACAAAATTCTGAGGCTTGCAGGTTTTATGTTAATAAGCAAATAGAGATAATGGAGGATCGTAAAAAGAAAGCAAAAGTTACAAAGAATTAAATATGTCAAGAAAAATGAGTTATGGTATAAAAGTTTCTCACAGAGGTTTTGATGTAATTGACCTAAATAAAAAGCGATCACAAAAACCCCCATCAAACAAAGCGCTTCCTAATTTATTATCGAGTCTGGCTCTCCCTTATCTTCTTGGAGCAAAGACACAAGTAGAGAGATATCAGAAAGCTGCATCATTGCTTCAATTACGACCAACAGTAAGCACTATGGAGTGTCTGCATGAAGCATCTACTCTGTTTGAAGACTTAAATACAGTGGTCGTCTACATGAGGAAATGTGGCAAAGATCATAAAAATCATCAGTTATGGGTTGACATTCGAAATCACATCAGGCATGCAATTCGAGAAGATTTTGATAAGGAGAGTGACTCAGTTAAGAATGAGAGAGCACAACGATTAGGGCTTGATCCTAAATTACAAATAAGTATCGGTTTTGATAAAGATGCCATAAAAATCGGAGAAACTGTAGTCGAAATCGATGAAATTAAAGCCTATTTAGCATGGACGGAAGATATTATTGCTAAGATTTTAAGCAAGGCAAAGAAGGATGGTTTTTTTAAGAAAAAATAAAGACTTGGTGTGAGGAACAAAAATAGGGAAAACTGATTAGCCTTTAATTGACAATCTGTCCTAATTGCAAGTGCTGAGGAATCGATTCACTTCCTTATTCGTAAACTCTGGATATTCCAGGCAATTAACCCAGTCAGTTGTCCGAAACTGTGACTATTTCTCGAGCATTTTCTACGGATTTCTTCGATATTCTTTGTATTTTCCAACCTCTGATATACTTTACATATGAAAGCCTCTGATGTTATTGAGCTTTATGACAAACTAACTCAAAATAGTATTGATGTATGGATAGATGGTGGGTGGGCTGTTGATGCACTACTCGGTGAACAAACACGACCACACGAAGATGTGGATATAGTTATTCAGCAAAAAGACGTACCCAAATTACGTGAATTAATGGAATCACAAGGATATAGAGATGTGGAACGCGATGATACGAGTGCATGGAATTTTGTCTTGGGTGATAATAAGGATCATTTAGTAGATGTCCATGCTATTGTTTTTGATGCTAAAGGTAATGGTTTGTATGGCCCACTTAAAAAAGGTGTTATGTATCCTGCTGACTCACTTACTGGAAACGGCATAATTAATGGACAAAAAGTAAGATGCGTTTCAGCAGAACATTTGGTTGCATTTCATACGGGTTATGAGCTTGGTGAAAATGATTTAAAGGATGTATCAGCTTTGTGTGAGCGATTTGGTATAGAATATCCAAAAGAATATACTCCTCTCAAAAAATCAAGTTAAAACAAGTATGGGCACATGTTGTAATTTCTTTATTTCCTCCCACCTTACTCCATCACACTCATCTATCCGGTAAACCCCATGTATGCAAGATATACGCCGATCAAAAATACAAAAAATAAAAGCGGTGCAACAACTGATCGCATTTTTTTAAATTTCTCCAACATACCGGTAACTCGGGAAGGAAAAAGTACTCTCCCTACTCCCCGCACCAAAAGAATCCACCCAATCACCGTAATAATGATTCGGAAATCGAGTGTCCACACATTATGACTTAGGATAAACACAATTCCTAAAACCGTTTCTAAAAAACCTGTTAAGAATACTGCTTCAGGATGTCTATATATTCCAAAAAGTAAATCAACATTTTTTCTGTTGATAAGAAGCGCGACCGCCACCAGCATAAGGATAAGACCAATGACTTTTGCCAATAAAAGAGACAGTTCCATATCATCACCTCCTTCGTATACGCTTTTTCAGCGTACCGCTATTTTTTGGAATTTGCAAATAAGTCATCTTGTCAAGCGTAGGCGGAAAGACTATACTCATAGTATCCATGAGTAAAAATCCAATTATCAACGGAGTCACTGCTTTAGCGTATATTGTCTTGATCGCGTCCGTGATGAATTGGGGAACACAACTCGTACATAAGCCCAATACGTTCATTGCTCCGGTTGCGGTTATATCTCTTTTTACGCTCTCTGCTGCCGTCATGGGCTACCTCTTTTGTTATCAGCCGGCCCAGCTCTACTTTGACGAAAAGAAAAAGCAAGCAGTTGCCTTATTTCTCCAAACAGTGGCTGTCTTTGCCTGTATCACTGCCCTTGTCCTCGTGTTGCTGTTTACCGGTGTTTTTTCATAATCGGTAAGAACGGAACATCCGGAGGATAAAATTATGATGACAATTCTCCTGTAAGTACTTCTTTGAGGTGTGTTATCGTTTCCGGTTTATATATTGACCCTCTCAATACTTTTTTCTTCAATGTGCTAAATAGTGATGCAATATCCTTTTCTTTTTTTCCATCAATCAGATCCGTTTTATTCAAAAAAATTATTTCCGGTTTACTCAGAAGCATTGCATTAAAATGTTCAAATTCTTTCCGTACTGTGGTGTATGCCTTCATAGGATCTACAACAGTACTGTCAATACAGTGAACCAGGATTTTTGTTTTTTCGATGTGTTTGAGAAACTTGATCCCCAATCCTTTACCGGTTGATGCTCCTTCAATAAGACCCGGAATATCAGCAATCGGAAATTTTCCGAACATACCGATATTAGGTTCTAAGGTTGTAAAAGGGTACGCCCCGATAGTTGGAGTGGCATTGGTGAGCATCCTCAAAAGACTGCTTTTTCCGGCATTTGGAAGTCCTATGAGCCCGATGTCTGCAATAAACCTTAGTTCTAAATGAATAATTCGTTCTTCACCATACGTCCCTTTCTCAGCAAATCGTGGAGTCCTATTGGTTGGAGATTTAAAAGCTACATTACCCCTTCCGCCGGTACCTCCTTTGGCCAGAAGTATCGGAGTTTTTGTATTTCCGATCTCAATAGACTCACCGGTTTCTACATCCGTAATTTCCGTACCTAGCGGCATAAGAATTGTTTTATGCAAAGCGTTTTTTCCAAATCCATTGTGGCGGGATCCGTCTATCCCATTTTCTGCTTTTACTTTCTTTTTATATCGAAATTCCCGAAGATCATTGATGTTTGTGGATCCAATGACGTAGATATTCCCGCCATTGCCTCCGTCCCCTCCATCCGGCCCGCCATGAGCAGTCATGGCATCCCGTCGAAACGTTGCGGCTCCATTCCCGCCGTTTCCGGCTTTCACAGTGAGATTGATATCATCTACTAACATGACCGTATTGTATACCCATCTTACTCCGGTTTATACTTCGACAAGCTCAGTATCCTGAGTGTAATCGAAGGACAGCTCATAAGAGCGAAAAAGCGGATTAGATGGGTATATACTGAGTAACTCAGCTGCAAACTTGAGTTATCGAAGCATATCATTCTCTCTTCTTTTCTTTATGATACTGATCATCCCTCTAAATTTTTTTGATGGTGATCTGCAAAAAAAATCTCTACAGGATTGCGGCCTTCTTTTATGGATGGAACAGAGATTATTTTTAAGATAGATACAACCCCCGTCCTTTTTTTGACGCAATATGTTTCCACCGTACCTTTGTACAGCATTAAAATCATCATCTAAATCAAATTCTTTCAACTCTGTTTTATACACGCCGGACATCCACTCTTCATAAGTCAAATTGATCAAAAACAATCTGCAGCATATTCCGCATTGAGAACATGATCGGATTAATATCTCCTTCATATTTTTTTGTATGTTTTCATAACCATTTTTACTGCTAAATATAACCGTACTATAACACCAATGCTGCATGCGATAAAAAACAGGATATGTATATGTGATATTTGTCGTGGGATTATTTATAGCGAGCACTTGTTGTAATTAGAAAGTGTTGCGCGTATCATATATGAATATGAGTTCATATAGTTGTTGTTCAGCTTCTTCAAAAGAATCAAAGCGCGTTACAGAACTGTCTTCGTTGTTACAGCTTGTTTCTGAAGAAAGCAGACTGAAAGTATTGTGTATCCTTAGACAAGGTGAGCATTGTGTTTGTCAGATCATGAAACATGTGGATTTTTCCCAAAGTCTCATTTCTCATCATCTCAAAGATTTGAAAGATGCCGGAATCGTCAGTGATGAAAAAAGAGGACTGTATGTCTATTATTCGTTAACTGAACAAGGAAAACATATTACAAATGTATTGTTTACTTTATAAAGAGGAGGGTGGTATATGAAAATTCAAGTCTTAGGTTCAGGTTGTCCAACATGCAAAAAACTCTACGAGCTGACCCAGAAGGCGGTTAATGATTTGGGGTTAGAAGAGAATGTGGAGTATGTCACTGGTGCGGAAGGCATGCAGGGAATCATCCAGATGGGAGTCATCTCGAGCCCGGTACTTGCAGTAAATGATAAGCCAGTCATGGTTGGGTTTCTCCCTGATATTGAAAAAATTAAGAAAGCTATTACGTCAGGAGTTGTAACAGAATCAAGGGTAAGTAACTGTAGCTGCGGAGGTAAGTGTTAACCTATGGATATATTTAGACCGATTCAATTATTTGCTGATATTGCTACCTATCAGTGGTTTCGTATACTGCCTCATTCGTATTGGGGAGATACTATTAATTTTTTTATTTATGACACAATCAAGATCGGACTATTATTAGTCGTCATTAACTATGTGATGGCAATTACCCGTTACTACTTCCCAATGGAGAAAGTGCGGGACATGCTTACAAAGCGTCGTTGGTTTGGCTTGGACTATTTGTTTGCGGCTGCTTTGGGAGTAATCACTCCTTTCTGTTCGTGTTCTTCTATTCCATTGTTCATTGGTTTTGTGGGCGCTGGAATCCCTTTGGGGGTTACATTTGCCTTTCTCATCAGTTCACCCCTTGTTAATGAGTCGTCCTTATATTTATTTCCTGCCATGTTTGGGATGAAAGTGACGGTTCTTTATAATTTGGTTGGCATCATAGTGGCTGTCTTGGGGGGAATGCTGATTCAAAGACTGCATGTTGAAAAATATGTCAAGCCAGAGCTTTTGAAATTCAAGTCCCGTCATCAGGTTGAAGCGGAACACGGAGGTTCTTCATTGCCTTTTGGCAAGCTCATTGCTTATTTTTGGCAAGATGGGATGAACATTACTAAACAAGTTTTTCCATATGTTGTTTTAGGAGTGAGTATTGGCGCTCTCATCCATGGTTTTGTGCCAGCCAGTCTTGTGGAGAGATATTTGTCAATTAAAGAGTGGTGGACTGTCCCGCTTGCTACTTTACTGGGAGCGCCACTCTACGCCAACTCAGTCAGTGTCATTCCTGTTATGGAAGCATTGGTCGGCAAAGGAGTGCCTCTAGGAACTGCATTATCTTTTATGACAGCCATTGTAACTATCTCTATTCCTGAGGGTTTGATTCTCAAAAAAGTCATGGGTTGGCAGCTTTTGGGATTGTTTTTTGGCATCACTATCGTTGGCATTATGATCATGGGGTATATATTTAATGCGATTTTATAAAGAAAGACAAAACTATGGAAAACAAAATATTTATACGTTAGGTTAATTACATCGTTCGATTTTCCCGTTTGAGCGTACAAGGTTGAATTGTTTGGAATAACATTTATACTATCCTCATGCAAAAGCTTCTCTACATGCTTCCACGTATTCTTTCAATACTATTCCTTCTTTTTCTCACACTTTTTTCTCTGGATGTGTTTGGGATGGAGGGGACACTCTTGGAAAAAATCGGAGGGTTTTTTATACACAACATCCCGACCCTTATTCTTCTTGTCATTCTTCTCATCTCCTGGAAACATGAATTAGTCGGCGGGGTAGTGTTTCTTTTGGCAGGAATTTTTTACATTGGTATGACCATACGGAATGCACCTAATATTTTTATGGCTTTCTCATGGAGTACCGTCATTGCCGGTCCGGCAATCCTTATCAGCATCCTCTTTTTTCTCAATTGGATGAAAAAGAAAAAAAGAAAATGAGCGGTATTGCGGAGGATAATAATGAACATTAAACACATTAAGCAAAAACTTTTTTTCGTTAGCGCTATTGGCGTGAGTATTTCCCTTTTGTTCTTTGTCGTTACCTGTTTTTGGATCGGGTATGAAGTGAAAACCCAGTGCCAGGATGCAAAGAGAGAGTACCCCACTTCGCCTACGGCTTCGAGAGGGCAAGCGGATTGCGTTGAGGCGTTACTGATGCTTCTGAACGATGAAAATATAAGTTTCAGGGCTAGAAACTCTGCTATTTGGGCTTTGGGTCAACTCGGCGACCGCCGGGCTTTGCCGATTTTACAAGGATACTACACAGGTATTATTCAAAACAAAGAATCATTTGATAAAACGATCAGTCAGTACGAGCTAAAAAAAGCGATCAACCTTACCAGCGGAGGATTGAACATCACTGCCTTTTTTTGGAAAAATATTTTTTGAATCGTATGACGTCATTTCGGCGGACACATAAAAACATCACCCCTTTTTCAGATAACCGTTACCACATTCCACCAATTACTGATCATTTATCTATCAATTCTTTCGCGACATCCGTTTTTCTCGGCCTGGGATCAAGTTCCAGTTCAACAATTGTACCGGGTGCACTAGTATAATCCCCGATTTTTCCCAGAGCGATTATGATAAACGGTTCAAGATTTTTTTCCAGTTTAAATATTCTTTTTACTTTTTCTTTATCAAATAATCCCATCTGTCTTGCAAAATACCCTAATGATTGTGCCTGAAGAATCAAAGAGATAACTGACGCACCCAGGTCATACAAAGCAAAAGGATTTTCTCCTTTTTCATTGGTTATAATTGCACATGCAAGAATTAAAAGCGGAGCAGTGTGAGCCCAGGATTGATTATAGGTATTGAGCGTTGAAAAAAGATTCGTATATGAGTTCGTCCCTTTTTTCGTGTAGTAAAAATACCACGGTTGGTGATTGTGAGCCGAAGGCGCCCACTGCGCTGCTTCAAATATAGAATTCAGATCCATTTCAGAAACCATTTCATCTGAGAAGAATCTCGGGCTGAACCGTTTTTCAATTTCTTTCAAAACCGGATAGCGGGGAGTTGGTTTTCGTATTTTCAGTATCGTTTCATTCGTTATTTTTTGCATAATCCCATTGGCCACATTCAAATTCGCTTTTATTCTCCGGCTTTGAGCCACTGGACGTATGTGCAGCCGGTGGGCATTTTTTTCTCGCGGTCCCAGCCGGATGTAGAGCATTTTTTCATTTTTTTACCGGATGCGGTCGTGTAAAGAACGAGGTTTGATCCGCATTCCGGACATTCTTCTTCCAAAGGTTCAGACGTCCCATTGATCCACTCGATATAATCACAGCCAGTGGCTTTTTTTGTCGTTTTATCCCATCCGCCCATCGAGCATTTTTTCATTTTTTTGCCAAACCGCGTCATAGAAAGCTGGAGAGGAGATCCGCATTTCGGACATTTCTCATCCAGCGTTTGCGCTTCGAAGGGGAGCCACAGAACATAATCACAGCCTTCCTGTTTTTTAGTGTCAGGATTCCATGATCCACCGCTACAGTGTCTGAGTTTTCGGCCGGAAGGCGTAACGGAAATTTCTCCCAACGCCTTTCCGCATTTGGGGCAGACGTCAGTATTGGTTGGTTGGTCGCTCACAGGTTGGTTTGTCATATATCACATACTATACCATTGTTTATTCGTGTTGGCTACACAAGAAATGGTAATTATTCAGCATTCTATGGATACATGATAAAAAAGCTAAGCTTTGGTGCAAAAGCTTAGCTTTAGACGCGGTATGTATCGGAAAACGGTGAATTACTATAATTTAATAGTTATTAATTATTAAACTATTGACAATTATTACATATCGAGTTATTTTTAATATTATGGACGGCGATGTAAAACTAAAAAACTTTTTGGAAATTCCATATGACGAGTTGGAAGAACGGAATACGGAAGCAAAAGAGAAACGATTGACTGAAGACCCAGAAAAACTTGAAGCAGAATACCGAGGGTATTTAAGAAAGGAAAAACGGATTAAAGCCGTGACATTGTGCTTTACGGATATAGAAGGGCGTTTCCATATGCTTGATTATGATAAGAAATTTCTTCTGAATTCGTCGGATATTCTTACATTTGACGGATCTTCCATTCGGGGTTTTTCGGTGCAAAGTGAATCAGATCTTCGTCTTGAAGTAGATTGGAGCAGCTTCACGTGGCTCCCTTCGGATCTTTTTGGACCGGGGAAGGTTATTATATTTACAAATATATTGGCGCGGGATAAAACGCAGTACATGTCGGATTTTCGAGGGTTATTACAACATTTGGAAAAAGAAATTTTGGGTAAGGAAGGATTGTCCGCATATGTTTCCGCTGAGATTGAAGGGTTTTTGGTAGATGGTGTGAACGCCGAACAGAAGTTTGATGAAAAAAACAGATTTACGCTTATTTCTACCGGCGGATATTATCATTCATTGCCAATGGATGCGTTACGGCAATTCATTGACTCATGTGCAGAGGCGCAACGTGCAATGGGATTCAAAAACGAGAAGGACCATCCGGAAGTCGCCCCGTCACAATTTGAGATGAATTATGCCTGTACGGATGCCGTGAAAGCATGTGATCAAATACAGTTATATAAACTAATTTGCCGGCAGGTTGCAAATAAAATGGGTATGACTGCGACATTTCTTCCAAAACCAATGATGGGAATAAACGGAAGCGGTATGCATACCAATTTTTCTTTGTTTAAACACGGAAAAAATATTTTTTACGATAAACACGGAAAGGAGGGATTATCACCGGTTGCATGGGATTATATTTCGAAACTTCTGAATCATGCTCCTGAAATTTGTTTGATTATGAATTCGAGCGTCAATGCATATCGCAGGCTTGATCCGCATTTTGAAGCACCAAATCAAATAAAAGTTTCTCCTGTTGATCGGGGAGCGATGATCAGAATACCCATCAGTAATGAGAAGTTGGCAAGAATTGAAATTCGGTCCGTTGCTCCTGACACGAATCCTTATTTATGGCTTTACACGCTTATACAAACGGGTATGCGGGGAGATCCGTTGAAAAAAGATAAAACCAAACGGGAAAGGTTGCGATTTTTACCGTCAACCATCAGTGATGCCATAAAGTTATTCAAAGCAAGTGAGTTTATAGGAAAAATTCTTAGCAGAGAAAACAAAGAAAAATTTTTTTACTTCAAGCAAATGGTTGCTGACAGAAGTCCCAAAGAACTTGGAACCCAGGTAAAGAATTCGGAGGTTATTTACCATCACGAGGTAACCAATCAAGCTTTGTGGAATACGTTCTAACAACATTTCTTCCTCATGATTCATTTCCGCTTAATATCCAATCCGAAGTAATGTTTCATATTGGGAGATCCTGTTCTGCCATACTATTATTTTTTTATTATTGATTGTATTGTCGTGATGTCACGAGCTATCTGAGCGGTTAATTCGTCAATTGATGAGAACTGTTTTACTGCGCGGATTTTTTTGACAATGTCGATTGTAATCGTATGGGTACACGATTCGGGAAATTGCATACTTTTCCCATCAATGACAAATACTTCCAGACTTTTTTCTTTTTCATGGAACGTCGGTATGGGCCCCCAGTGCAATGCGCCGGGAAATTTTTTGTTATTGATCGTCACCCAAACCGCATAGATGCCTTCGGGAAGGCTGAAGCCATAGGGAATTGCCAGATTCATAGTCGGATATCCGATGGTTTTTCCTCTTCCTTTTCCTTTGATGTGGCTTGTGGTAAACGTTATTTTCATTCTTTGTATCCGCGCGAGAGGATGGTATATGAAATTGTTTCTGACCGCACGAACATCCTTTCAAGAAGCGGAACCATAAACGCAAACGGTGCATATATTTTTGACCTCAGGGTGTTTCCTAATCCCCGTGATTGTTGAACCAGTTGTATCGTGTTTAGTTCTTTCACCAAAAGCGGAATAAAATAAAACGTCATCGAAAGCAACAACCGGAGAGTTTGAGGCAGAAATCCAAACGCTGAGATGATTTCAGATGGCGAAATGCATTTCATCAAAACAAAAACAACCTGACTTATTGAAGCAAGTTGTAAGAAAGTCCGGACACTAATAAGGACGCGTTGTTCCAAAGGAATGCCTGTATTACCTACCATCTGAAAGAGCATAATGGACAAACCGATGAGACAAAAGAAACGGATTCTTTGTACTGTCCCCTTTGTTGAGTCAATAGAAAATCCTATACCATAGAGGATGAAGGTCAGAACAACCAAAGGAATAATGTTGGTGGTACGGATGATACCAATATTTACAACTATGAGAAGGACAATTCCGAGAAAAACTTTCATAGAATTTATAGAATAATTTTTTTTGGAATTTTAATACCCATCTGTCTCAATTTTTGTCTTTGAGAAAATACTTTTTCCGGTTTGCCCTCTATTACCAAAGCGCCTTTGTCCAACAAGAGAATATGGCTTGCGTAGGTGAAAAGAAAGTCTGTGTCATGTTCAACAATAATAATAGTTTTCCCTTTCCGATGAAGAGACGTTAATAATTGGTAGAGATGGAGCGTATTTTTATAATCAAGCATCGCGGTCGGTTCATCAAGGACAATGTACGGTGTTTCCATGGCAAGAACTGAAGCGATACAAAGTTTTTGTTTTTGCCCCATAGATAACGTGTGCGGATCGCGCCTTTCATATCCCATAAGCCCGACATCTGCCAAGGCAGAGGCAATCCGTTCATCAATATGGTCAAATCCAAGGTTCGAAAGACCAAAGGCAATTTCTTCCCTGAGAGTCAGGTTAAAGATCATAAAATCAGGGTTTTGAAATACCAAGCCAACTTTTCGGGAAAAATAGGAGACGGATTTATCTTTGGTATTCACCCCATCAATCAGTACGTTTCCGGATAATTTCCCGTCAATTTGATGAGGAATAAGACCATTGAGAAGATAAGTCAACGTTGTTTTTCCGGAGCCATTCGTCCCTGTAATTGCGCAAAAAGAACCGGCAGCTACGAAAGCGGTTATGTCATTGAGCTCTTTGGGGGCAGCACCATATTGGAAAGACACGTGATTGAGGAAAATTCCCTTGTCCTTCATGAGTTTTCATGCTTTATTCCTGAGAATCGATTGAGTTTAAAAACAAAAACTAAAATCCAGGAGGCGGCGACGTCAATAATTCCTTGAACACCGTTAAACAGTGCAATGACATACCACGGTATCACTGCCATTGCTTTAGCTGTACTCATCCCTGTCCAGATGGGGATGGCGACATAATAATTAAGAGGAATGACGATTAAAAAGCGAATAAAAAGGGCAATGATCAAAGGAAGTAATACGAAACGGAATGAATGATACGAAGAGAGAGGTTTTTTCGTTAGCTTGAGAAAGAGGAAAGGAACCATCCACATCGGAAACGTCGCAATCCATTTCATTCCGGCTCCCAGCCACGTTTCCGGAGCAAAAAGCGTGATCATCAAAGCGCCGATTGTGGAAACCAGAAATGCCATGCGCATTCCAAACAGAAAAAAGGCTATAAGCCAGCTGACCGCGACAACATCAATCCACATGCCGAACTGCGGAGACTGATAGCCGATATGGACAAGTTGGGTTATTGCTGAAACTGCGGAAAGCCCTGCTGCTATGGTGATTTGTCTGACCGTGAGTTTCATACGTTGTTCTTAAGTATATCATTTTGTCAAAAATGCGCCTGACAGAAAATAGGAACGTTATGAATATTGCAGGAAAAATTTTTTAGAAGGGAGATAGTGGGTGTTCACAAGGGACGTAATTGAAGCGCGTTTGGAAAGCTTGACGAGATAATAAAGACTCAGGTTAAACAGAAAATAACTTGCATAGATACCAAGAGCAAAACTGATTCTTTCGATAAAAACAATTGGAATTAGCCCTAACCAGACAGCAGGAGTCAGTTGAAACGTATAAAGAAAAATGACGGAACCAACCGCATGAGCGGTAAACGTGCTGCCTAATGATTTGAGAAAGAGCCTCTTCGGAAAAAAAGCGGCAATGATAGGAATGACGAAGTAGAGGGAGTACACCCACGCTTGTTTTCCAACAGGGTGAAGGATGAAAAGAACAATACAAAAAAAAGCGATGAGACTTTTATATTTTGATTGAGAACCAAAATAATACGCGGCCAGAGGAAGCGGTAAGAGTCGTACGACGCTGACGATATCAACGGTTTTTTTCACAAAAATCATATCAAAAAATTTAACAAAAAATACAGAGATCGCCCCGGGGATACTGTTGAGGAATAATCCTGTTGTCGGAGCAAAAAAGTCAAAGACGCTAAACGCTTGGCTGGACCCAACGATATGAGAAACCGGAATATGGAGCGTTATAAGTCCTAAGAAAGAAAATAGAGCAACAAAAATCAGTGTTCTTCGTTTCGTATTTTTCATACTGTTCATATATACCAGATTTGCATTACGCAATCAATAATCTGTTTTCCTTTCCTTTACCCCAGCACCAGTCCGGCTTTGCCGGACGGTGCGGGGTTTCGCCTTGAAAGTTAAAGAGAAGCCATGGGCTTTAACCCGTAAAGGCTCATTTTCCGCAGTTCGGCCAGGAGGAAAGGCCGACAGTTGACATTTTAAATGCCGCAGTCCGGATTGCTTCTTCAGGATTGAAGCGCAACTCCGGATTCGGATCCATATTCATGGCTCTTCGTGTTGTATTCCATGTGTATGTTGAAAACTGGAAGAGCCCTCCGTAATCACCGTTTCTGGCATTGGATCTTAAGTTTGACTCACATACGGCAACCTTCCACAATTTTTGCCGGTCAATGCTGTAGTGGTTGCTGTATGTGGTAAACCATTCATCGAGTTGTTGAGATGTGAGCGGGGGAGGGATCGGTGTTGGGGAATTGGTCGGCGTCGGCGAAAGTGTCGGTGAGGGGGTATTGGTAGGAGGAGGAATTGGGGTTACTGTTGGAGTCTCTGTCGGAGTTTGTGTTACTGTCGGCGTGACGGTTGGAGTGGGCGTTGGAGGTACAGACTTGGAAAACGTAAGAAACAAAGCAACGGGAAACACCGTCCGGCCAATGTGGGTAAGAAGCTGACGGAAAAAATCATCCATACAGAGGCGTTTATTATTTCACGTCTTCGAGGTAATAGCCAGTGCCGACGACCCATCCAAAAGGTTCGAATAGGAGACTATAGCCGCGTTTAGGCAGGAGAATTGACTCGTCTTTTTTAGGAAAATAATAATCCGTGTAGCCGCCGCCTTCCTTCATGCCGTTTTTGATAGTCTCCCGTACATGGTACACACCGCCTACGTATGAATTCCAGCGGTTTATCCCCTCCACGTCTGGTTTTCCATAGAGAACGACATTGATGCCGTCTGTCGTATCAGCCCAAAAGTACCCGTCCTCATTCCCACCATAGCGAAGTTCCCGTAAAAGATCAGCGCCTTTCTGTTTAGCTTCATCAATCGAAAACTCTCCTTTTTGAGATTTTTGGTAGAGCGCATCCAGCATAGAGACCGCAGTTTCGACTTGGGTTTTTATTACCACATCATATTTTTCTTTTTGTGTTGCTACAGATTGAGAGTTTGTTGATCTGCCGAAAAGATATGCGCCAAACACCACAGTAATGATAAACAAAAATCCAATGACGATTGACAGAAAGCGATGAGAATAGCCCCTTCTTTTCCTTTTCATAGTGTTTAGTAAACCACAAAGAGGTATTTTATCACAAGAGGGAAATTGGGATTTTTTCTTTAGGAGTTATTTGTGATACGCTTAAATTATTATATGATCAGGAAAGTCAAAGCAGGATACCGTGTGGTTGCCGAAAGCGGCCGGCATATGGGGACGTATAAAACACTCAAAGAAGCGAAAAAGCGTCTCCAGCAGATAGAATTTTTTAAACACCTGAAGAGAATTAATTAAGGAGCATGATTCCTGCGTTGAGATATGTGGCAAAGGATACCCACAAAAGATACGGAATAAGAAGGAATCCTGCTTTTTTGTTTACCTTCATAAATAATTGAATAGTGCAGATTATTAATACCCAGAGTATACCGATGCATACAAGTCCGGCAATTGGGGATTGTGCCTTGAAAAAGAGAAATGACCAGAGTACATTAAATACAAATTGAATGCCAAACCACGTTAGTGCATTTTTAACGGATTTTTTTGTGAGACTCTCCTGCCACACGAGATAAGCGCTGATCCCCATACAAGCAAACAAGAGTGTCCACACCGGGCCGAATATCCAATTTGGCGGATTAAAAGGAGGTTTTGTTAAGAATTGATACCATGTTGGGATAGCGGGTATGGTTGCAAACGAGCCGATTGACCCTATAGCTTCGGAGGCAACAATGAAGAGAAGGAGCATCCAGATATTTTTCTTTTTCATAATACTTTCATTGTGAGGGATTTGAATATTGGATGCAATACGTGATGGATAATATGGTATGATAAAAAAAAGAATAAGAGATAAGGATTAACCCTCCTTAACTTACTTCTCGCCTTACCTACTATTCGTAGCGCGGCTCGAAGTGCGTAATAGGAGGGTTCAAGAGACTCTAATCCAATCTATGAAGATTGGAAAGAGTTTCTAGAAGGAGGTTCATATGATTGGATACGTTGGTCCTATTGAACAGTTGACGGAACAAAATACGTATTTCCGGCAGGTTATTTTTACCGGGAAATATACTCAACTCGTCGTTATGTCGCTTCTTCCTTCTGAAGAAATCGGACTGGAAACACACGCAACAGTTGATCAATTCTTCCGGATTGAAGAGGGTGAAGGGAAAGTGATCATGAACGGGGAAGAGCAGACGTTCAAAGCAGGAGATGCTCTCATCATTCCAGCCGGAACTGCGCACAATGTTATCAATACATCAACGGTGAAACCATTAAAACTCTATACACTGTACTCACCACCAAATCATCCGGATGGGAAAATCCATAAAACCAAAGCAGAAGCGATGGCAGACGAGGAAGATCACGTATAATTCAGCTTCACAAGGCCTGTCCTTGCGAAGCTAGTTTTTTCCCTCATGAGGAGATGATATATATGGCACAAAACGGAACACCAGACGAAGAAAAAATAAAAACAAACGGTAAACCTCCGGAAAAAGAGGAAAAGAAAGAGGAGAAAAAAGAGCAGCTGCCGCAAAAGATAGAACTTCAGATGGATCGGGAGGCTTTAAAAAAACTGAAGCTTGTTGTTGTTGCGTATTCTCATGTTGAACGGGAATGGTTTGCGACGAAAGAAGCGTATGAGGCGGAAGTGGAAGTAGAGGCGCGCGCAGGGGAAGTCGTTGAGGCGATAAAAAAATTGGGAATTGAAGCTAAAAGTCAGCCGGGCAATCAGTATTTTTTAACAAATCTTCTTGTGGATCAACCGTCACTCGTTGTTAATCTCGTTGACACCCTGAAAGGAAAGGACAGGTTACAAACGTCCGTGCCGGCTGCCCTTGAGCTTTCCAATTTTATGTATACCGGCGCGGGTATGGAGGGGATGGTTATTGGTAACGACAGAAATCTCACAAAACGACTGCTCGTTGCCTATGATATCCCGACCCCGACATTTCAATATATCCGACGATCAGGAACAGCGGTTATGGAAGAATTGGGTTTGCCTCTCATCGTAAAACTCAACGAAAGCGGCGGGAGTGTCGGGATTGACAGCAAGGCCGTTAAAGAAACTGTGAAAGATGCCCAAAAACAGGTCGATGATCTCATATCTACCTATAAGATGCCGGTTATCGTTGAACGATTCATTGACGGAACAGAAGTCACGGTCGTGGTTTTTGACGACGGGCAGAAGTGCCACGTCCTCATGGGAGAAAAAATTTTCAGAATTAAGCCGGACGGCAGACATTATTTTACCAGCATTGAATCCTACGATGATGCAAAGGCATATAAATTCAAAAAACTGGAAGACGAAACACTTCGGACAAAAATAGAAAAACTTGCAGTACGGGCATTTAATGGATTAGAGCACGTGGACTATGCAAAATTTGACGTGCGGGTGGACGACAGCATAAATACCCCGTATTTTACCGACAGCAATCCCAATACTGCATTCGGGCCTGATCCGGGATTGCCGTTTACAGAGGTATGCAAACTCCATGGGATAACATTTGAAGATATCCTCGTTTCCCTTCTTTCCAAATATGCAAAAGGGATGAAGTAGTTCTCTATCCGCAACAACCACCGCCGCCACAGCATCCACCGCCGTCTCGATTTCTTAAATCATTAACATATCTGTCAAAGTTAACATTTTTCTTCGACGAGGAGCTTTTTTGATTATGTTCATTACACTCCTTATTACAGGCAGTACAGTTAGCAACCCGTTTCCAGCAATGTCCGTATATTGGGTCTTGGTATTCAATCTTTCTTCCTTCGGTTTCAAAGAAAGATTTGCAGTTTTGGCAATAAAATTTGTTTTTCATAGTTTACCCGCAGCATCCACCGCCGGTTTGTTGGGGCGCAAAAGGAAAGTTTATTTTTTGGCTAATTTCATTGACAATATCTGATACAAAGATTTGGAACTCTTGTTGACTTGTAATAAGGTTATTAATTTTTTGATTCTGTTGCAGTCTGTGTTGTAATTCTCTTAACTTTTTTTCTTGATCAGCTGCGCCAGAAAAACCCCCTTGACGAAAGACCGCATAAGTTTGTTGGGTCTCCTGAAAGTCAGACAACAGTTTTTTAGCGTCTTTGTCGCTTTCAAATTCTTCACGGGCTTTTTTGAGAGACAGATATTCTGGACTGTCAGTCAGTGCCTGAATAAAATCTTTTGTTTTTTCTTCTAAGATGTGATTGTGTTTTGCGAATATCATATTTATTTACACTCCTTTCTAGGACTAAAATTGACACCAATTTCAGTTTCAAGTTGGTTGCCAATCGACCCTGATATTTTTTTGGCAGAGTTTATTGCTCGCAAATATCTCATGGTAATTGGATTTTCTCTCATCTTTTTTAATTTCTGGGATAATTCTTCTTCCTGGCTAGGTTTTACAGGCAAGCCCTTGGCTTTAAGTAGCTCAATGGTTTGTATTCTCTCCTCTTTGTCTGCCCAAATCCTTTTTGAAATTAGATCGCCATCTAAAGCTCTTTGTGCCTCCCAAAGTTCCCAAAACTCAGGGATATACTCCCGCAGATGACTGCAAAACTCTTTAATTAAACCGTCAATTCTATTATTTTCCATAAAGTAAATATCCAGCTTCTTCTAATTTATCTTTGCCGATCAGATCATCGGGAAGGAGTGACAATTTCACGATAGGAGCAGTAAAGCGTGTATCCATTTCCTTAAGGTATTTATCCTGCATCGCCTTACGCTTTTTAAGATAATCATTAGTGACAATCAAATCAGGTAGGATAAAGTTGGCGACCACCAAGCTGGTAGGAACACCGATAGTTAACAGTTCCTCCATTGCCCGACTGGCTTCTTCAATAGGAGTTGATTCAGGATACATGACAAAACTAAAGGTTGTTTGGTTGATATCTTGCATCATGTCGATCACTTCCTTAAATCGGGATTTAGTGATTTTGTCAACTTCCGTTTCTCCTGTTGATGTAAATGTTTTAATCTCTAGCTGTTTATTCCAGTCAACGGGAAGCTCTAATAGCCGTAGGGTATGACCTGTAGGAGCAGTATCAAAGACAATCACTTCAAAGTCGCGAAGTGTGGCAAATTGAATAAACTTCTCAAAAGTTGCCATCTCTTCAGTACAAGGCGAGTTTAATTCCTCCTCAATTGCCAAGACCCGTTCTTTGTCATATTTTTGGCGAGCTTCGGTAAGGATTTTTTCTTTATAATCCTGGGTTGCTTTTTGGGCATCAATGTGGGCAATCCAAAGATTTTTAGTTTCTTGCGCCGTCGGTTTATCGGTTATTTTGGTTTCAAAAATCTGTCCAAGATGGGAAGCAGGGTCGGTGGTCAAAAGAAGAGTCTTATATTTTTGGTTAGCAATCCACAGGGCTGTAGCTCCCGCGACTGAAGTTTTACCAACACCACCCTTACCAGCAAAGAAGATTGTTCTTTTGCAGCCATTTTTAGGAGTCAGAAGTTCAACAATCTTTGTGTCGATCTTTGGAAAGATGTTAACAACCCTATTTTTTTGAATGGCTAACCTTTCTGGTTCATAATCGGCAAGTTTAATTGGTTCTTTATAGAGCTTTTTACCAATAGTTAAAAGGGCCTCGATACCCTTAATTTCTCCTGGCTCGAGTTCTATAAGAGTAATAGGAATAGGGAATGACTCTTTTATCTGGAGTAAAAACTCTTGCTGTTTAGCAAAGCGTCGAAGCATAAAGGGGTTATCACAAGCACTTTTGGGATAAATGCCATTAACAATGAGTTCTTGAGAAGTAATTTTGAGTTTTAGAAGTTCTGCAATCGATCGTTTAGCTTCATACAAAGGAGTAACTTCGGGGCGTAAGACAAAAACAAAGGTTGTCTGTTTGGGATCACGCATAGCAGTTATGGCTCTGTCAAATTTGGCTTTTGACTCGGCAAGAGCCGCAGCGGGACCAATACAGGTTTGACCGCCACTGCCGCCATTGGCTGCTTTTTCAATCACGCCACTCCATTCAACAGGTAGTTCTAACAGGCGAAGGGTATGACCTGTAGGAGCAGTATCAAAAATGACAACCTCAAACTCGGATTCTCCCAAAAAGTCAGTAAAGCGGTCAAAAGAAGCCATCTCTGCAGTGCAAGGAGAGTTAAGCTGCTCTTCCAAAACCTTAAAACTTTCAACGGGGATCAATCCTCGGAGAGGAGTGAGGGTTTTTTCTTTGTATTCGGCTGTTGCTATATCTGGGTCAAGTTCCATAGCAGATAAGTTTTTTATTCCTTTAATCGGGGTAATTTTGTGTCCAATAGGTTGCTCAAAAACATCAGCCAGGTTGGAAGCGGAGTCGGTGGTGATAATAAGCGTTTTTTTGCCTTGCTTGGCAAAGTAGATAGCGCTGGCAGCAGACATGGTGGTTTTACCCACACCGCCTTTGCCTGAGAAAAAATAGAATTTTGTTTGCATGTTATTTTCCGTTAATAAACCTATTAAATTCTTCCAAGGTTGGATAACTGCCTGTTTTAACAATTGCTCCGTTGAGGATAGTAATAGGTAAAACTTTCAGTTGTTGCTCTTGGATGAGCTTAATCACTTGCGGATTTTCTTTGAATTTTTCAGGTGATTGGGTAATAAGGTAGCGTTCCACCTCAACACCCATCTGCCTCAACTTTACCAATGTGTCTTGAAGTTGTATAAGGGTTTGATCCGGATTTGGTCCGCACACTCCTGTCGAGCAGCACATGGGAGGATCATAAATGATGAATTTATTGCTCATTGAGCGATCCTTTCGTAAAAATTTGTCAAGCATTTGCACTTTTCGTGAAGAGAACACATCTTGTCTGATATATTCTCTGGACTTAGATATCTGTAAAATAGTTCAAAAAGTTTAGCAAATTCATTTTTATTGAGAGAGCAGTGAACCCAGGTTCCGAGTTTACGGTCATTAATAAGCCCAGCTCTCCTTAGAGATTTTAGGTGGTGTGAAACAAGAGATTGTTCGATGTCCAGTTTTTCCCCCATGTCACAGACACATTCTTCGCCTTGGACTAAATGAAGAATAATCTTAAACTTATTCTCATTAGCAATAAGTTTTAAAAGTTTTTGGAGTCTTTTGGTTTCTGTTGTTGACATAGTAAATATGAAACTATATTCATATTCTATGAGAGTCTAAAGGCATTGTCAAGGGGTTTGTTTAATTTTCAATTCATTTCAAATAAGCTATTGCTTTTTAGAAATCATTGTTTATATAATATGAACATGGGTTCATACAGTTGTTGTTCACAGTCAAGTAGAGAATCAAAAGAAGTTGCTTCGCTATCTTCCCTCTTAAAGCTGGTTTCTGAGGAG
>Ga0315273_10002892_pt1 | contig 20522 bp, 15 predicted proteins | sample YL17G02_0_MG_FD_205753 | JGI IMG/M metagenome (GOLD analysis project Ga0315273, IMG submission 205753) | Sediment microbial communities from Yellowstone Lake, YNP, Wyoming, USA - YL17G02_0 | ecosystem: Environmental > Aquatic > Freshwater > Lake > Sediment | place: USA: Wyoming | collected... | reverse complement strand
GACACGGCGGCTCATATACTTCATGGCCCGATCTGACGACCAGGATCGCGCAAGTGGACGGTCCCGGATTCATTCCTGGAAACATGTCCTGAGGAACTTGAACTTCATTTTAATCTGGACGTCCATAAAACCTATGCTACTATTCAGCGCACGGGTATGAATAATCCACAATCCAAAAAGGCAAAGCAGGAAATCGGCGGTATTGTATCGGAATTCGAACTGCCGATGATCACAGGCGAAGTTCGGACCCTGAGTTCATTCCTCGAGGGGAAAAAAGGGTCTGTGGTCGTCTTCTGGTCCGAGACTTGTTCTCACTGCGTCCATTACGACGACTATCTCAATGCTTTCGCAGAGAAATATCCTGAAATCGGGCTGGTGGCTGTGGCTTCGAGGACGGGGGAGAGTTTCGAGCAGATCCGTGCGACGGCGGCGGAACGCAAGCTCACGTTTCCGATCCTGCACGATAACGGCGGCAAGGTTGCCCGGCAGTGGTTTACGCAGCAGACGCCGCGCGTCTTTCTGCTGGATCCTGCGCAGCGCCTCCTCTATAGAGGGGCGATCGACAATTTCAAGTATCCTCAGGACCCTGAATATCAGGGATACCTGGGCCCTGCGGTCGAAGCCTTCCTTGCGGGACGGCCGATCGTACGCACAGAAACGGCGAGCTTCGGGTGCGCCGTGGAATCAGTCTACTACATCCTCCCCAAGCCTTTGGCCTGATCAGCGGCTCGAGGCACAAGCTTAAGTACTTGGTCTCACAAATACGACAGCGTATTCGTGAGTGCGGCGATGTGTCGCCGCTTGGGAACTGAATCGCCGATTTCCAGGGTCGGCATTGCAGCGCCGGGCCGCGGTCCGGCGCCCGCCCCGCGCTGCGCGCACGATTACGATGCGCTCACGCCGAGGGGTCCGCAGGAGTTTCGCCGATGTCCAATCTATTCGATTCACTATTCAGACTCTCCGCCGGCGTAGTGGAGAATGGCCTCCTGCTGATGGATTCCACGCTTCGGACCATGCAGTCTGCGGTCATACGCATCTCGGGGCAGGAACCGCCGCCGCTTTCCGTCAATCCGCCGTTGAACGGACCTCCGACATTGGACGACGCGACGTCGGAGTTGACGAACCGCATGGCCCGGATCGCCACGACGACTCCTCTGAAGGCGGGTGCGCTCATGGGCGCGTGGCGCGACATTGTTGATTCCGCAGTGAAAAGCTTCGGCGGGCTGGATTTTTCCGATCCGCGCGTCCTGATGGCTCTCCCGCTGCAACTGCCGCTGTCTTTCGGTTCTCTGATGACCCAGCAAAGCCTGCGGGGTTTCTACACCTCCTATGTCGTTGGACCGAGCAAATTCATGAAGTTTGCCGGTTATATGGCGAATTCGTTCACCGACATTCATGTGTTCGTCAGCCTCCAGTATAAGGAGCTGGTGGAAAGATACCGCGCATTCCTCGACGAGAATCCCGACGACTCCCGGATCCGGTTCAAGCTGGGAATGACTTACATCAAGATGGGCCTGTATTCCAAAGCGGTTGAGGAACTGGCCGTCGCGGCCGGGGACACCGAGCTGCGGGGCGCCGCGCTGCACGAAAGCACCGTGGCCAACTATCGGGGCGGCAACCTTGCGCAGGCGGTAAAGGATGGTGTGGCCGCGCTCGAAACGGATCCGTCCGACGCGAGTTCGCGCTGGTGGCTCTACCTCGCCGCCCAGAAGCTGGGCGGCTACCCCGCGGAGGTCCCTGAAGAATGCCGCATGGAAATCAAGGCCGGGCGCCATCGGCCGAAGGTTGAATTCGAGGACGTCGCCCACAAGATCGGCCTGGATAAAACTTCGGCCGGAAGAGGCACCGCCATATTCGACATGAACGGCGACGGCTACCTGGACATGGTGATTTCGTCGGGACACGGGGGATGTTCGGTATACAGGAACAACGGCGACGGCACGTTCCAGGATGTGACCGTCGGTTCCGGTCTCGACAATGCGGTCAACACCTTCGCTATTGCAGTCGGAGATTATAACAACGACGGCCTGGACGACCTGTACATCACGCGGCTCGGTTTTTACGAGGGCGAGTCCGTTCTCTTCCGCAACAACGGCGACGGCACCTTTACCGACGTCACGAAGGAAGCCGGGGTCGGCTGTTGGGGCCCCAGTTTCACCGCGCAATGGGTCGATTATGATTGCGACGGAAACCTCGACCTGTTCGTCGCGAACAACCTGAGCGGCCTGTTCGACCGCAAGACCCCCAACCGGCTGTTCCACAACAATGGCGACGGCACCTTCACGGAAGTATCGGAACAAGCCGGATTGCGCACCATATTCCCGACCATCGGCTGCACGTGGGGCGATTACAACAACGACGGATATCCCGACCTTTTCCTGAGCTGCGGAATCGGGCGCGCCCAGCTGTACCGCAACAACGGCGACGGCACCTTCACCGATGTCAGCCGCGAGGCCGGGATCGACGAGATCCGCTTCGGCTCGGTCGCCTATTGGTGCGATTACGACGACGACGGCTGGCTGGATCTCGTTCACTATGTCTGGTCGCCCGAAGCGGACGTGCTTCACACACTCATGAACGGCGAAGGCCCTGCCGACGGACGCCCGATGCGGATCTATCACAACAATCGCGACGGCACGTTCACGGTGAAAAACCGCGAACTCGGGATCAACGGATGTTTCGGCAGCATGAGCGGCAACGCCGGGGATTTCAACAATGACGGCCACATCGATTTCCTGTTGGGCAACGGCGATCCGCACATGGACCGCACCGAGCCGCCGATCATTCTCGAGAACGACGGCAACGGCAATTACAACAATGTAACTTTCGCCGCCGGCCTGCCTCTCACGGGCAAAGGTCACGGCTCCAACCTGGCAGACCTGGCCGGAGACGGCAGGCTCTGCCTGATCGTCGCCTCCGGCGGCGCCTACCCGGCCGACCTGCTCACCACCTCAGTCTTCCGGCCGACGACGCTGCCGGGGAACTACCTGAATGTGCGGCTGGTTGGCACCAGGAGCAATAAAAATGCAGTCGGCGCGCGTCTGAAACTGGATGCCGGCGGGCGCAGCCAACACAGGCTGGTCAGCGGAGGAAGCGGGTTCGGCTACCTCCCTTATGAGCAGCACTTCGGCCTGGGAAACCTGCAGCAGGTGAATACCCTGGAAATTGTGTGGCCCAGCGGCCTGAAGCAGCGCCTGGAGAATCTTCCCCACAACAACACCATCCGCATTATCGAGGGCAAAGAGGGTTGGGAAGAGGTTTATGCAAAAAAGTCCGAATCCGTCGAGGCGGAATCTCCGGCCGCGGTCGGGGCCTGATCGACTCCGCCATTGCCGCAGGGATGCGAACACGCGCCTCCAAAAATGCCATCAACGAGGCGCGGCGGCGCCGGGCCGGGCTCACGTGAGGCAATCCGGACAGCTGAATTCAAGGATCTCAATCGATGACTAAAATTTTCGACTCTCTCTTGAAGATCTCGACCCGCGTCGCCGAAAACGGCATTCTGATGATGGATTCGACCCTGCGGGCCATGCAGTCCGCCGTCGAACAGCTGTCGAACCGAGACAAGTCGTCCGTCGGCCTGCACCCGCCCTTCAACGGCCCCGAAACCATGGACGACGCCGTTTCGGATCTGGCCAACCGTCTCGCGCGCATCGCCTGGATGACCGGAATGCACCCGTCAGCTTTAACCGGGGCGTGGCGCGGAGTGGTGGACTCGGCGCGCATGAGCTTCCAGGCCATGGACCTGAAGGACACCCGCCGACTGCTGGCGTTTCCTCTCGAACTGCCGCTATCGATCGGAACGCTTCTTACCCAGCAGGGTCTGCGGGGCCTTTACACCAACTATGTCGTGGGTCCGCGGCATATGATCGATTTTTCGACCTACATGGTGGATGCGTTCACGGAAATCGAAGTAATCGTCAGCCTGCAATACCAGGAGCAATTGAAGCGCTACAAGAAACGGCTGCAGGAGTATCCCGAGGAGGCCGGCACCTGGCTGCGCCTGGGCCGGACCTATTCCAAGCTTGGCCTTTATAAGCAGGCGGTCGAGGCTCTGGCGTCTGCGGCAAAGGACTCCGCGACCCGGTTCGAGGCGCTGCGCGACAGCGCTGTCGCCAATTTCAGGGCGAGCAACTACTCCGATGCCGTGCGCGCTGGCGCGGCTGCGCTGGCGCTCAAACCGTCGGATGGCAGGGCGCGGTGGTGGCTGTGGCTGGCAGCGGAAAAACTGGGCGGCTACCCGCCCGAGGTGCCCGCAGAACTCCGTATGGAGGTCAAGGCCGGGCGCCATCAGCCCTCGGTCGAATTCGAGGACGTCGCGGCAAAGATCGGCCTCGACAAGACCAGCGCCGGACGCGGCACGGCGATCTTCGACATGGATGGTGACGGCTATCTCGACGTGGTGATCGCATCGGCGCACGGCGGCTGTTCCGTCTATCGCAACAACGGGGACGGCACTTTCAGCGACGTCACGGTCGGCTCGGGACTGGATGAGTGCGTCAACACCTTCGCGATTGCGGTGGGAGACTACAACAACGACGGGCTGGATGATCTTTTCATCACACGGCTTGGCTTTTTTAACGGCGAGTCGGTGCTCTACCGGAACAATGGCGACGGCACCTTCACCAACGTGACGAAGGAAGCCGGCGTCGGCTGCTGGGCCCCGATCTTCACCGCGCAGTGGGTCGACTATGATTGCGACGGCAACCTGGATCTTTTTGTGGTGAGCAACCTGGGAGGGCTGTTCGACCGCAAGGCCCCCAACCGGCTTTTTCACAACAATGGCGACGGCAGCTTTACCGAGGTGACCGAGAAGGCAGGGTTGCACAGCATCACTCCCACCATCGGGAGCGCCTGGGGAGATTACAACAACGACGGATACCCGGACCTGTTTATCAGCAGCGGGCTGGGCCGTTCACAGCTCTATCGCAACAACGGCGACGGCACCTTCACCGAAGTCAGCAGCGAGGCCGGTGTCGATGACATCTGCTTCGCCTCCGTGGCGTTCTGGTGCGATTACGACAACGACGGCTGGCTCGACCTGGTCCAGTATCTCTGGGCGCCCGAAGAACACATGCTCGAGACTCTCAGGAACGGCAAGGCACCCGAGGGCGCCAATCCCATGAGAATCTACCACAACAATCGCGACGGCAGCTTCACCAAGAAGGACCGCGAGCTTGGCCTGGACGGCTGTTGGGGGACGATGAGCGGAAATGCGGGTGACTTCAACAACGACGGGCACATCGATTTCCTGCTCGGCAACGGCGACCCCCACATGGATCGCACCGAGCCCGCCATCATCATCGAAAACGACGGCAACGGCAAATTCCGCAACGTCACCTTCGCGGCCGGGCTCCCGTACACCGGCAAAGGTCACGGCTCAAATATGGCGGATCTTGCCGGCGACGGCCGGCTCTGCCTGATGGTTTCATCCGGCGGCGCTTACCCCGGAGACTTGCTGACCACGAACGTGTTCCGACCGAAAAGCCTCCCCGGCAATTATCTGAACATCCGGTTCGTCGGCACGAAGAGCAACCGGAACGCAATCGGCGCGCGGGTCAGGCTCGACGCGGGCGGGCGGAGCCAGCACAAGCTCGTGAGCGGCGGCAGCGGATTCGGCTGCCTGCCCTATGAGCAGCATTTTGGCCTGGGGAAGGTGGACAAGGCGGACAGCCTGGAAGTGGTCTGGCCCAGCAGTAAGCGCCAGACGATGGCAAACCTCCCGGTAAACACCACCATCCGGATCACGGAAGGAAAGGACGGCTGGGAGGAGGTCTACCCGAAAAAGACCGTGGCGACACAAGCTCTTCCGGCATACGGTGAGTGCGCATCCGTGTGAATTCGTGTGAATCCGTGGTTTCAATTTTAGGAGGCCTGCGATTTTCAGGTTTGGACCGGCTCCTGAACCGGTTCTTCCTCTTCTCTTAAGCCGGATTGCTCCGCTGCCAGAGGCAGATCGAAAACCGATTTGTCGTGCAGTTTCCAGCTCACGAGGAAGGAGATGCCGCCCGCAATGATCCCCGGCAGCAGTAGGGTGTGGTAGCAGCCGCTCATATCTGCAACCAGCAGCAGGCCGCTCCAGTACCCCTTGATAATCGATCCGAACATAACCACCATGCCGAGCAGGACGAATATCTCCGGTTGTGGAACAGCCGATGGAAAGAGGGCATGGAAGCCGAACCCGAAAATGCCGCCGAACATCGCTCCCATGAAAAAAGTGGGAGCGAACATGCCGCCGACTGCCCCGGAACCGAAGGTAATGCAGGTCGCGAGGATTTTCAGGAGAAGGAGGATGACGAGCAGCTTCAGGCTGAGACGCCCGTGCAGCGCATTTTCGACCACCGCATAACCGGCCGACATCACCTGAGGGTAAAAGATGCCGATTCCCCCGACAAGGAAACCGCCCAGACATACGCGCAGGGAGAGAGGCCAGCGCTGCGGAAAGCAGGTCTTGAGCAAAGCCAGCAGGCGGATGAAAAGGTGCCCGGTCGGGGCGGCCACCAATCCCATCAAGGGGGCGATCAAAATCAGCGCAATCAGCGGGATCTGATCGGGCTGATAGGATAGGGCGAAGGGATATTCTCTTCCCAGGATTGCCGTGCGCGTCAGATAGCCGGTGACCGCGGCGATACCGATCGCCGGCAGTTCCGTATCGAGGCGGGCGCCGAACACCTCCAGGGCGAGAAGCGTCCCGCCCGCGGGCGAACGAAAAGCCGCGGCGATGCCGGCCGCCGCGCCGGCGCGAACCATGCGCCTCAGCGATTCCGGTCTGGGAATCAGGCGTTGCCCCACCTGGCTGCCGATCAGGGCCCCCATCTGCACCATGGGTCCCTCAGGTCCCACCGAGCCGCCGAAGGCGAGCACCAGTCCGCTGAGCAGGACATTCACGATTCTGTCGATGGGGATGATTCCACCCTGGCGCTCGATCGATTCCGACACCTCGCGCACGCCGCCCAGGCGTGAGGGCGGATAGTACTGAAGCGCCAGCCCGACGAGAAACAAACCCACAGTCGGCACCACCAGCACGAGGGGAAGCCTCATCGGCGCCGAATTGGACTCCGCCCAGGCGAAGAGAAGATCGCCGAAGATGTGGGAAAGATAGTGAAATCCGGTCGCTGCGAGACCCGACAGCGCCCCGATGACAACGGCTTCGAACAGCAGATGCCTGGACAGAGTGAGTGGCTTCATGCAATGCCACAATTGTATCGGACTTCGCGTTTCCTACAAGGGCAACGGTAACTTTCCATGACGGACAGACACCAGAAATAGAGAGAGGTCCCACCCGCAAATCGGCCTCATGCATGCACCCATGAAGGCATGGCATTCGGGGTTCCGTCACGCTATTATTAATCGGTTAACCGACAAATTTTCCGGAAAAAACAGGAGAGTGCCAATGCCTTACGAAGCCAAAGACTACTCGATTTTGCTGGGAACGGCCGGATTCAGCGATCAGCTTCTGAACAACCATTTCACGCTTTACAAGGGTTATGTCACGAACACCAATACCCTGACGGACAAGCTGGCCGGTCTGGCAAAAGAGGGGAAGAACAAGACGCCGGAATTCGCTGAACTGAAGCGGCGCTTCGGTTGGGAATTCAACGGAATGAGGCTCCACGAGTACTACTTCGGCAATATGATCAAGGGCGGCTCCAACCAGGACGCCGGGGCCCGCCTGATGAAGAAGATCATCGAAGACTTCGGATCCTACAAGGATTGGGAGGACGACTTCAAAGCGACTGGCACGATGCGGGGCATCGGCTGGACCACGCTTTACTACGATCTGCAGGGCGGACGTCTTTTCAATACCTGGATCGATGAACATGCCGTGGGCCACCTCTCGGGCGCCAGCCCGCTGCTGATTATGGATGTCTTCGAACATGCCTTCATCACCGACTACGGACTGAAGCGCGCGGATTACATCGAGGCTTTCTTCAAGGCTATCGACTGGAAAACAGCAACTGGCAGGTTTGAGACGGCTTTGAGCTCCAAGGCTTGACCGGGTTGAGCAGGACCAGAAGTACCGCAAGACAGACACTGCCGGCGACCGCTCGTGCGGAGAGCCGCGAGCATCCGTCCGCGGCCCCGGCATGTCTGTCTCTGCGACATCTCCTACATCGAACAGAGGAAAGCGCAAATCCATGACCGGGATCGGCATCAAGACCAAGACAGCACCCGCGCGCCCAGTCGGCGTGCTGAGCGGGCCGCTCATGAAATACTGGTTTGCCTACATCGGTATTTTCTACCTGGTCTATCTCGTACTGATCTTCGGCCAGTCCTACTGGCGCGCGGCACTCGATCACTGGCCGATCGCCATTGCGATGTCGCTCGGGTCGGTGGTGGCGGGTTCGACCCCGATGGGAGGAGGCACCATCGGCTTTCCCGTCCTGGTGCTGCTCCTGGGCCAGTCATCGAGTATCGGGCGCAATTTCGGCATGGCCGCGCAGGCGCTTGGAATGACCTCGGCGATGATCTTCATCCTGTGCCGGCGCACCGCGATCCAGAAGCTCACTCTGATCTGCGGAATCGTCGGGGCGGCTGCCGGCCTTCTGATCGGCACGTTTCTGATTTCCCCCTACCTGCCCGGCAGCGTGGTGAAGCTGCTTTTTTCAAGCGTATGGATGAGCTTCGGCATTCTCACGCTTGCCCGAAATCGCGAGTTTTGTTCTCTGAACCAGATTCCCAAAATGGGAGGAAAAGCAGATGTGGTCATCGGACTCGGCGTGGGCCTGCTGGGCGGGATGATCACTTCGATCATCGGAGTCGGAATCGAAATGGTGGCCTACACCGTTCTCGTCCTGCGCTATCGATGCGATCTGAAAGCGGCCGTGCCGACAGCCGTCTCGATCGGCGCCATGACCTCCGTGATGGGGATCGGCCTGCACGCCCTTTTTGGAGACATTGGCAAGGAGACCTTTTATAACTGGCTCGCCGCTGCGCCCATCATCGTTCTTGGCGCACCCTTCGGAGCTTACCTGGTCAGCATCATTCCCCGCATACGTACCCTGTATTTCGTTTCCATCCTCTGCCTCGTGCAATTCATATGGACCCTCTATCAGGTCTCGCCCTCGGCAGGCGAATGGCTTTTCGTCATTGGCAGCCTGACATGTGCAGGAGTTTGCTTTTATTCCCTCTACAGGCGGGGCCTGGTCGAACAGAGCCGGACTCCGGTTTTATCGGAATAACATTAGCTTAATACGCCCAATCAAAAACTGCGGGTTCCTGGCACCTGTTTCCGCCAGGAACCGGGCTATTGCGCAAGCCTGCGTAGAATAGAAAACTGAATTTCGTGAGGAGGCAAAAATTACGTTGGCACGAGGATATTCGAAGGCGCGTTTCGTCATCTTTATAAACTATTGACGCGCATCATTATTATGCGCTACATTAATAGGCAATTCTCGGGTAGCTCAAGACATTTTATGGTTAGTGGACGAGGCCGGGCGTGCAAGGTTCGCAACCCGTCACATAAATGCTATGATAATGTCTCCCCGGCGATCATAAATGTCGGGGAATAGGTGCCGGTTCAACTGCGACAACATTTGTCAGTGTGGATATGAGACAAAGCCTAGAAAGACAGACGAAGTATCGGGCAAGAATACTCTGCGTCGATCCTGAGCCTCGGGTTCCCGAGTGGTTTCCGGCCGCTCTGCGGCAGGCGGGCTACCTGGTTCAAACGATGGAGAGTCCACAATTATTGCAGGATCCGGCTCAACTCCGGGATTTCGACGTGATCATCATCGATCTGTCGCTGCCGGATCAGGCGGGGCTGAAGATCCTTATGGAGCTCGCGGGGCAGAAATCGGGTTTGCCCGTTATCGTCCTGACGGACCGGGAAACGATCCTGCGTGAAGAGGAATTGATAAAGGCAGGTGCCTGCGACTGCATGATGAAGCCGGTCTCCCCGGTGGTGCTCGAGCATGTTCTGGAGAGAACGCTGAGCCAGGGCATCCTGCGCCGGGAACTCGAGTATTTGCGCTCCCAATGGTCACGGCCCCTGTTGGGCAAATCCATCGGCATCAGCCCGGTTTGGAGCGAAGTGCTGGCGACCATCGAGAGGGCAGCATCTTCAGACGCTCCCGTGCTTTTTGTGGGAGAATCAGGGGTGGGGAAGGGTGATGCCGCTCGGCTGCTCCATTCCCTTGGCCATCGTGCCAAGGGGCCCTTTGTCCGCGTCAATAGTGTGCGTCTGGCAAGGAATGTGTCCGTGGGTGGAGATTTTGCACGCCGCGGCATCGCGAATCACGGTTTGGAATCCGATCAAGACCGTTTCTTCCCGATCGCACACGGCGGCACCCTCTTTTTGGAGGAGATTGGATTTCTCCCGGAAGTCTCCCAGGCGCAGGTGATGCATTTCCTGCAGGGCGGCTCGATGGAGATCTCGGGAGACAGCCTCTCGAATGGTCCGGATGTGCGCCTTGTAGCCTCTGCCACCATCGATCTCGATGCGGAGGCTGATTCCGGCCGTTTCCGGCGGGATCTCCTGGACCTCATCCGGGGGATCACTATCCGCATACCGCCCTTGCGCGAGCGGGTCGAGGATATTCCGCTTCTGGCCTCGGCCTTTCTGGAGAAGTGCGCAGTAAGACTCCGTAAGAATGTAAGCTCTCTTCATCCTGAGGCGATGGCTCTGCTCGGAGCTTACCAGTGGCCGGGAAACATTCGCGAATTGCGCAACGTCATCGACCGCGCTGTCCTCCTTGCGGAGTCCGCGGAAATTACCACATCCTGTCTGCCCTTGCGCTCTCACGAAGGATCAGACTTCGAGCCGGCACGCCCCCTCAACCTTCGTGGCGCGCTGGCGGCCGAGGAAAAACGCACGCTCAGCGAGGCGCTCAGGCGCGCCCGGGGTGTCCGCCGCGAGGCTGCGCGCCTGCTGGGGATTGACCCGCGCAACCTGGTTTATTTTCTGAGGAAATACGGGCTCGACAAGAGGGAAGGGCGGGAATAGACCTCCCGCGGCGCTGTTGTTGTCGAAGCAGGACCGCGGTTGTCGCCTTGATCCTTCACTCCTGATCACTCCATCTGCTCAAGCTGTCCCATCTCTCTGCGATCTTTTAGCTCAGCCCGCAAAACGCCTGTACTCCGGATCGAATAGGGTGAACTGAACTTTGTATATGAATGCGTGGTCTAATACGAAAGAGAAGGTTGACGAAGTCGGGCGGGCATGAGACTGCCCGGCAGCAGGCCACCGAAGGCAAAGGAAAAGGCGGCATCATGGCTTCGTACGCACTTGCCGGTTTGATGAACGATAAGGATCTGGTTCAGCGTTGGCGCAGGGGGGAGGAGGAGGCGGCGTTCTCACAGCTCTACTCCCGCTACCGGAAGCGGGTTTTTTCCACGGCCTACCGTATCATGCGCGATCCGGAGGACGCCAGGGATGCCACTCAGGAGATCTTCCTCAAGGTTCATCGCTCTCTCTCCTGCTGGGATCCCGATAAATCCAGCCTTTCAACCTGGCTGTTCCGTCTGGCCGCCAATCATTCCATCGACTGCTGGCGCAGCAGAAGGCGCCGGCTCAGCACAGAAACCGCAGGCGAGCCTGCCGATGCGGCGATTCATGGGCGGCGGGGCGCCTGCAGCAACATGCGCAACCCACTCGGGCTGCTGGAGGCGAAAGAGGCTGCGGGCATGGTCGAGCAGTGTGTCGACGGGCTTCCTGAACTCCAGAGAAGATTCATCATCCTGCGCTACTTTCGCGAGTTGAGCCTCGAAGAGATCGCTGCGCTCGAAGGCCGGAGCATCGGAACCGTCAAGGGACTCCTCCACCGCGCCACCCGCTCCGTTCGCCGCCGCCTGCAGAATCACCGGCCTTCTTAGCGGCGCCGTGCCATCCTCAATAAACAAACCACGGATAGACACGGTTGAATACGGATGGGAAGAGCTTGTGTCGCCACCGAAGGGACCAGCGCGCAGCGCTGGCCCATGCGGTTGGAGCAAAACCAGGTTTGATCCGCATGAATCCGCGTCCCAATGTTCTTCCGCGTTCCTTTGCGTCTCTGCGGTGAGCTCTTATTTTTGGTTGCGGCTATGCCGCCCCAGGTGAATCCGTGGTTGAATCTTTTTTTAGAAGCGCAACAAGCACAGGCAGCCTTACCGTGGCGGGGGGGGGAATGGGCTTGACATGCCCGGCAGGGGATTAAATAATGTAAGCGAACGCTTACCTAATACTTATGGGGAGACTGCTTGCCTCGACCCAATCAAAGTGAAGCCCGCCGGAGAAGACTGATATCCGAGATCGCCCGCGCCTTCGCGGAGCTGGGCTACCGGCGGACGACGACGGCGGAGCTGGCGAAGCGTTGCGGGGTTCAGGAGAACATCCTGTACCGCCTCTGGCCGGACAAGAAGGCCATGTTCATCGCGGCGATCGAGTATGTGTTCGAGCTTTCCAGCGCGATCTGGGAAGATATCGTGGGAGGGCAGGGTGCGACCGCGACTTCGGCGGAGCGTCTCCTGGATTATGAATCGCGGCATCACGGCGAGTTTGGACTCTACCGGATTATATTCGCCGGGTTGAGTGAGACGGACGATCGCGAGATTTCCGACGCACTCCGTCGCCTCTATCGGCGCTTCCTTGCATTCATCGCGCGCCAGGTCACGGCGCACGCAAAAGCGGGATCGCGCGGCGGCAGGCTCGATCCGGATTTTGCCGCCTGGGCTTTCATCGGCCTGGGAACGGTGGCGAACATCGGCCGCGAGCTGAACCTTCTGAACGGCGACGCGCAGGTCAATCTCTTTCGTGAGGTCGGGATGCGTCTGCTGACGGCTGCCCGCTGAAGCGCTCGTCCGGTGCGTCTCCCGTCCTTAGCCGTTCCCTTACGATCGCGGATCAGTGGACCGTGCCCATACCGAGCCGCGCGCGTAAGCAAGCGGCGGAAGATGCGCCGAGAATTGCGTTGCACCGCACAAGGGAGCGCTGCGGATCATCTCCCGTCCCCTGAGAGACTGAATTTGGCGAGCAGTTGCTGCTCGGCCTCCGCCATCCTGGTAAGAGAGTCGGCCAGCTTGGCGACCTCCTTCAACTGGGAGGTCATCTCGCGAGTCGACGCGCTGACTTCCTCGATGGCTGCGGCATTTTCCTCACTGACTGTCGCCACGCTTTCCATGACCGACCCGACCTGGTGGGAAAATGTCTGCATTTCGGCCATCGCCAGGGCGATTTTGCGCAACCTGGACTGGTTGCCCTCGACGGTTTGCCGAATCTCTCCCAGCACATTTCCTGCCTGTTCCGCCAGAGTGGCTCCCCTGGCGACCCGCTCGATGCCCCCGCCCATCACCTTCTTCACCTCTTCGATGCCGGATTTGACGCTGGCGACGAGATCGGTGATCTCGCGCGTGGCCTCCGCAGCCAGTATTTTCGCCTCAACCCGCCGATATCCTTAGAATGATTCGTGATAACTTCAGACTTCACTGAGTTTTTCGCCGCATTCCGACCCCATAACAGGCTCATTTCCCAACGGAATCTCCAGTGCAGATATGTGCGTTATTATTTCAGGTTTCTTAGCATTGCAGCCGCTGCATCGCCCCGGCGCTGAGGGAAAGCGCATCAAGCCCAGTCATACAACTGTTCATACCTGTCGATGCGTTTTCCCTCAGCATCCGGGCAAGGGCGCTGGCCAAGGGCCGTCCATTGGTAGAGCGCAGGAGCGTATTCCGCCGGAATCGATCTTTCTTCTTCGTGGTCTTCGTGGTTTCAGTTTCGGGACGGGCTGCAGGGCGGGGCCTCCTGCCGGGGTGAATTTTATTCGCGCTTCAGCGCCTCTGCCGTGACGGAATTCTCTCCCCGAGGGAAAGGATTTTTACATTAGGTAATGCGGATATGCCATCGAACAGGGATGATCCCGACCTTACACGGATCATCAACTTCCTGCAGATCGGCCAGGCTCGAGTATTTTTCTGCGTGTATTTGCGTTTATCTGCAGTTCGATCAGGGAGCAGATCTCTTCGACACGGTTCTGCCAGTCGTACTGTGCGGCGACTTCACGGCGCCGCGCGGCAAGAACGGCATCATGCGCGGAGTCCAGCGCCTTTTCAATAGCCCGAAGGAATGAACCCGGATCGTTGTCCGACGTAATCAGCACGCCGTGCTCCCGGTTAAAGTCCTGTACTGTCACCAGGTCGGTGGAGACCGCCGGCTTGCCGGCTGCCAGGTAATGGAGGATTTTTACCGGTACAACAGTTCGAGTTTGGGGACATTTCAGGTAGGGAACGATCCCGACATCGAATAATCGAAGGTAATGAACCATTGCGTCGTGCGGCTGCTGACCGAGCAGGTAAACGTTCGGCAGCCCCTCGATTCCGGCCGCGGGCCCCTGGCGCGGGCCCACAAAGACCCAGGACCAATCCGGCCGGGCAGGCGCGATCGCGGCCAGCAGAGGGAAATCCACCAGGCGGTGCAGACCGCCCACATAGCCGACAATCGGTCTGGGAAGGGAATTGATCTGAGCGAGACTTTGACCAAGGGCTGACGAAACATCGATCAGGCCGGGGCTGCCCTCTTGCTGCGGGAAAGCGGAAAGATCCACCCCGTTGGGGCAAGCGTGCACATTCGAATTCCATGTCCCGCAGTGCCGGATCAATTCGCTGCAAGTAGCGAGAACCAGGTTGGACTCTGCAAGAATCCATCGCTCGCTGATTTCCAGGTCGGCGGCGCAGGACGCCAGCTCCTTAAAATCAGCGCCGCAATAGTAGACAACCACGCTGCGGCTGGTGCGCAGTGTCCTGATCATTTCCTGAGCGCTGTCGGTCGGTAGGAAGGTGACCAGGACCGGGTCCCGCATTCTCATGAGCGCGGCTGTATGTGCGATCCGAGGCAGAAGCAGGCGCCGGTTGATGAATCTCCTCCACGCCGGCCCGAATGGAGGCAGGACCAGAGGCGAACAAACGCGGAGGTTTTGTTCGACGGGGCGGGCGCCATCGCTGCGCCAGGATTTCATCCAGCGCAGCAGGCGGGATTTCATGCGCCCGAGATCGCGCAAAACGGGAGTGCGCACGCCGGTGTTCTCGACGAACAGGACGCGATTCCCGGCGCGACTCAGGCGCAGCGCGATTTCCTGTGGAGCCTGCCAGAGAAAGCTCCAGTCGATGCTCGAGATGATGACGACGTCTCTGCCTTTTAACATGAGTCTTCGCCGTGTCGTGCCGCCGCCCGGGCCATAGCTGGAGTCTCAACGGAGCATGGCAGCCTGGACCCTCAAAACCATCAATCTTATCGGGCGCAGGAAAAAGTAGAGAAAGGAAAGGGAGGACGGCAAATGCACCCAGCCCAGGTCCTTGTAGGAGGGAAGCATGCTGCGCGAGAAGCAATATCGAATCCGGCCTCCCGGGCTTTTAATCAACCGGAACTGGAACCAGGTCAAACGCCGCAGCCCTTGTGCAGAACCGGCCCCCAGCCCTTTGCGGACCTCCTGCGCGAGTTCGGCGCTGATCCTCTCTCTGCCAATTTCCGCCAGCGCCTGCGGCGGAAGCTTGGCGTCCAGCATGTCCCTGGCCAACAGCAGCCCGAGGGCGAGCGCCCGCTGGCCGCCGCAGTCTTTCGCCCTTTGTGAGAGACGGTCCCAATCCAGGGTTTTCTCTCCATCCAGCAGGCCAGCAACTCCGCATATCCATTCCAGGTGATTCCACATGTGTTTCGATCCGTGGAGGCACATCAGGAGCAACTGGTCTTCCATCGGCAGGGCGGGAATACTCCTTCCGATCAGATCCAGGGATTCGAGCCGCCGCCACAGCGGTTCGGTTTCATAGGAAAAACCCAGATGGGGAGGAACAAAATTCCAATGCAGATCGATGCGCAGGCCCGAACTGCCATGCACAAAGGTCATATCGCACTCGAGGCGGGAATAGATCTTGAACTGGTCGCGCAGGATCGGGGGATGGCGCAGGAATCCCCGGCTCTCCAGCAATACCGATGCTTTCCAGAAATCCTGCTCGTGGATCAGAATGTCCAGATCGTCCGCCTGCCTCAGGGAAAAATCCCCGTAGATGAGGACCGCAAGCGCCGGCCCCTTGAACGGAATGGCCTGGATTCCATGCGCGTCGAAAAGATCGAGCAGCCGGATCAGTTCGCAAGCCATCAGGAACGTGCGCAGGGTATTTTCCTCGAATCGTTTTTGGAGAATTTCGCGGGCGGCAGGCGGAAGAAAGTCGGGGCAGTCCTGGTCAATTTGGCGCACCAGCAGCGGCAGAAGGCCGTGAGCGGTGGCCAGTTGGGATACATGATTCCAATCCTGCCGGCTGCCGACGGCCTCTAGCAACATTTCACGCGCTTCCGGCTGGAAGCGGGCACGCGCGGCGACGAGGAGAAGCTCGTATTCGGGGCACCCTGCCGCGCCATTGGTTGTTCCGGATTCGGTCACTGGCCACCCAGACCTATTGGCGGAAAACTCCGCCGGGTAAAGATTTTGAAACCGCTGCGTTCATCTGCGTGCATCTTTGGTTCCAAGTTTTGGTTGCGGCTATGCCGCTCCAAGCACATTATCAAAAATCGCGCCGGATGTATTCATTTTGGAAGCCGCCGGTGCGGGTGGCCCGATGAGGATAGATTCATTTATTTTCTAAATAATCCGGCTAAAGCGGGGTTTTGGAAGGGTCGATAGAGGTAACGGGTATTGACCGCGACGGAACTCAGCCCGAGTTCCTGTCGGCCGGCCTCAGGCGCTTTCACCGGCTGCCGACCGCCGGGAAAAATGCCCGCAACCATTTGCCCATGATCAAGGATCTGCAGGACATCAAAGCCAGGCTGGGCCTCGGCCTGGCACAGCTGCCTTACCTGCCACGAACGCTGGCACTGGTGTGGACTGCCTCGCGAGGCCTTACCGCAGCCAGGCTGGTTCTTCTTGTCGTGCAAGGTTTGCTTCCGGTGGCGACCGTCCATCTCATCCGGCAGCTCGTCAACGACCTGGTCGCGACCATGCGCGTCGGCAGAGCATGGCAGGACCTCCGCCCCGCCCTGTTCGTGGTTGCCCTGCTCGCCGGGATCATGCTTCTCACGGAACTCCTGCAGAACCTAAGCAAATGGGTATGCGCCGCCCAATCGGAACTGGTCAAGGATCACATCACCGGTCTGATCCACAGGAAGTCCGCCTCGATGGACCTTGCCTTCTACGAGACACCCGAGTTTTACGACCACCTCCACCGGGCCCGCGCCGATGCGGCTCATCGGCCCGTCACTCTCCTGGAGAATCTGGGAGGCCTGTTCCAGCATGGAGTGACACTCGCGGGGATGGCGGCAATCCTGATTCCCTATGGGGCCTGGCTCCCAGCAGCCCTGCTGGCAAGCACGCTGCCCGCCCTCGGCGCGGTCCTGCGCTCCACTGCAGCCCACCAGCTGTGGTATCGGGGCGCCACCGCCGCCGAGCGTAGAACCTGGTACTACGATTGGATGCTGACCACCGGTGAGACTGCCGCCGAACTGCGCCTCTTCGGAACCGGCAGGCATTTTCAATCCTCATACCAGCTGTTGCGCCGGCGATTGCGCGGCGAACTCCTCGACCTGAAACGAACCCAGATCCTTTACGAATTTGGGGCCGGCGCCATCGCACTTGCGATTACAGGCTGCGTCATGATCTGGATGGTGTGGCGTGCCCTGCAGGGGCTGGCGACCCTGGGTGATCTGGCGCTCTTCTACCAGGCCTTCAATCAAGGGCACATCCTCCTGCGCTCGCTGCTGCAGAATACCGGGCAAATCTACGCCAACATCCTGTTCCTCGGCGATCTGTACGAGTTTCTCGCGCTGCAGCCCGCCCTGGTCGATCCACCGTTCCCCTTGCCCGTTCCTTCAGGATTGAAGGACGGCATTCGCTTCGACCATGTGACTTTCCATTATCCCGGCAGCGAAAAGGCGGCCCTCCAGGATTTCAGCCTCGTCATCCCCGGCGGCCAGTTTGCCGCGATCGTGGGCGCCAACGGCGCCGGCAAGAGCACATTGATCAAGCTGCTCTGCCGCCTCTACGATCCGGATCAAGGCTGCCTGGAATTGGACTCGACGGATATCCGCAAATTCAACATCGGGGATCTGCGCGGTCGCATGAGTGTGCTGTTCCAGGTTCCGGTCCACTACAACGCAACGGTGCGCGAAAATATCATCCTCGGCGATCTGAAGGCTTTGCCGCGGGAGGGCGAAATCGAAGCCGCGGCGCAGGCTTCCGGAGCGGCGGAGCTTATTTCCCGGCTGCCGAAGGGATACGAGAACATGCTGGGCCGCTGGTTCGAAGGCGGCGCCGAATTGAGCGTGGGCGAGTGGCAGAAAATCGCCCTGGCTCGCGCCTTCCTGCGTCGCGCCCCCATACTTCTTCTGGACGAACCGACCAGCGCGATGGACCCCTGGGCGGAAGCGGACTGGCTGCAGCGCTTCCGGTGCTCCACGCGCGGCCAGACCTCCATCCTCATCACCCATCGCATGACGACCGCGATGTACGCCGATATCATCCACGTCATGGAAGACGGGCGGATCGTCGAATCCGGGACCCACAGCCAGCTCCTTGCCCAAGGCGACAGGTATGCCCTGTCCTGGGCAAAACAGATGGAATCGTGCGTCTGACCGATATATAAGTGTGAAAACACTCTGGAGCTCGCCGGCGTGATAGACAATCGGTCCGTGTACGACAGCGATCGGGTGGTGTCGGAGTACAGCAGGGAAGATCAGCTCACAAAACCCGAGTCCGCCATCCTCGAAATAATCCGCGCTCGGGCAACCAGGGAGAGGATGCTGGACATCGGCGTCGGCCCCGGCAGAACGACCCTGTTCTTTGCCCCGATTTTCAAGCTGAACCGGAGCAAAGAAGAACTGTTGCGATGCGATCACGCCGAGATCCATGACGATCATCCGGATTTCAGCGCCGTGCACGTCTACGGCAAGCCGGAATATCAGCTGGAGCAATTGAAGGCGTTCGATTTTTGCGCTGTCCGGGTGTTTGCATTGAAGGAGGGCGAGGATATTACGCAGACAGCCGACTGGAAGATGATTGAAGACCCGTGGCTGTATTATTACTGCGTCAACGATAAATCCCTTAGGTAATCCACCGCCTCTGGCGGTGCTTCGCTTGCCCGGGGCTCGTCGATTCCGACGCGCTGATCGATGACGGGAGTAAAAGCATGAAACAGACAAGACAATTAACGGGCATTATCGAGCGTGAAGGCGACGGTTACGTTGCCCTGTGCCCAGAATTGGACATTGCCAGCCAGGGCGACAGCATTAAGGAAGCCCGGAAAAACCTGCTTGAAGCCTTGGAATTGTTCTTTGAATTGGCAGACCCGAGCGAAATCAAAGCCAGAAAGCACAATGCACGAAGACTTTTCAGGCCGGCTATCCCGGTCTGGGCAGGTCCACATGGTTGCATTTGGCGAAGCAAGCTTCGCCAAAACAGCGAATGACCTCTAAGGATGGATTTTCTGCGGACCACAGCCGGCGCGCAGCGCTTTTTTGTTCAGCTTCCCCACGCTGGTATGCGGCAGCGACTCGGCGAAATGGATCTCGGTGAGAATTGCGCGCTTGTGGATCTGTCCGCTGTCGATGAAAGTGCGCAGGTGGGCAAAGAGATCCTTCATCGAGATTTTGTCTCGGAATTCATCCTTCAGCGCTATCACGGCGCGCGGTCTCTCTCCCCACTTTGCATCCGGCACGCCGATCACGGCGACCTCCTTCACCGCCGGATGTCGGCTGAGCGCATTCTCCAGCTCCAGCGAGGAGATCCACTCGCCGCCTATCTTGATGACGTCTTTCATGCGATCGGTGATGCGGATGTATCCATCGGCATCGATGTATGCCACATCGCCCGTGTGCAGCCAGCCGCCGCGCCAGAGTTCGCCGGAGCCGGCCTCATTTTTGAAATAGCCGGGCGTCAGCCAGGGCGCCTGCAGCACAAGCTCGCCCGCATGCTCCGCTCCGGGAGGCAGCGGACGCCCTTCGAAGTCCAAAGTGCGGGCCCTCACTAGAGCCAGCGGGAAGCCGGTGCGGGTGAGCACTCCCGCCTTTGTCTCAGGATCCAAATCCCCCATCTCCTGCTTGATCTGGGCCAGGGCGATCACCGGGCATGTCTCAGACATCCCGTATCCGGCCAGGATCCGGATGCCGCGCTCCAGCGCCTGCGTGAGCAAGGCCTGGGTCAGGGTTGCGCCCCCAATGACAATTTTCCAGCCGGTGAGGTCCAATCCGGCGAACGCGGGGTGCTGCAGAATCATCTGGAGGATTATGGGCACGCAGTGAGTGAACGAAGGCCGGTGCAGCGCCACCATCTTTGCCAGCATCCGCGGCTCGTAATGCCCGGGGTATACCTGTTTCATGCCAAGCAGTGTGGCTACGTATGGAATGCCCCACGCATGGACATGGAACATCGGCGTTAGCGGCATGTAGACGTCCCTGTCGTCGATGCCGAGCGGCTCGCGTGAAGCCGACAGGGTGAGGGCGGCCGCGAGCGTGTGCAGCACGATCTGGCGGTGGGAAAAATAGACCCCCTTGGGATCGCCCGTCGTCCCCGTCGTGTAAAAAAGCGTCGCGATGGTGTTTTCGTCGAAATCGGGGAAGTCGAACC
>Ga0315273_10002891_pt1 | contig 20522 bp, 17 predicted proteins | sample YL17G02_0_MG_FD_205753 | JGI IMG/M metagenome (GOLD analysis project Ga0315273, IMG submission 205753) | Sediment microbial communities from Yellowstone Lake, YNP, Wyoming, USA - YL17G02_0 | ecosystem: Environmental > Aquatic > Freshwater > Lake > Sediment | place: USA: Wyoming | collected... | reverse complement strand
GAATTGCCAGGGAATATATCATTTTGACTGCGGCTTTCACAATCAAAATGCAAGAAATCGCCGCTGGCATCGTTGTGAATGGATAGACTTGCGGTCCTGGTATCTTCGTGTCTTGATGGAAAAGCCTGTGGTCGTCACCACTGAAACACAGCGCAGCCTTTGGGCCGCAGCCAAAACAGCGGGCAAAGTTCACAGTTCGCAGTGTCCGTTCCCAGCCACTCGAATAAGCAGCCCGCTACTGCGAACTGACACTGCGAACTGCGAACTTCAAGCTTGCTCCGCCGATCTTACAGTTAAATAAATCGTGTCAATAAAGCACGAAATCACAACCTGGTCCTGCAGAGACGCCAGGTGCACCAAAGGCCGGATTATAATCTCCGTGCGGACGTGCAACCCGCACACGAAAGACTGTTCTCGCGCAAGGTTTGCCCATCAGCTGGCTTTTCGTGAGGCTGTTGCCCTGGGCCGTCGCTCGAGTTTGGCCCGAAGCAGTCCGTCAACCTGCGTCTGGAGCTCAAGGAAAAACTTTTTGCGTTCCTTGACGTTCCCCGGGACATAGGTATCCGGATTACTCTCGAGTTCACTAAACGCCTTTAATCTCTCTTCAGAGGTATTTCTGAGCTCCTGGAGGCTGGCAAGGTTGTTCTTGTGTTTCTCCACCAGTGCCTGAGCCTGGGCCTTGCCAAGTCCTGCGTCGGTCTCCAGCGTGGGATCTTTTGCCAGGCGATCACGCACACCCGCCCCATAAAGCCTGTACATCCGCAGGAGGGCTTTCTCCCGACCCAGGATTTTGGCCGAGTACCAGAAAGCCGTATCCTGTGCCAGATCGATAAGTTCCTGGGGAAACACCCCAACCGGCAGGTTCGGGTGGCTGAGAAGCCCGCGCGCAACCCCCTCAGGATCGGTCTTTGACTTGGCGTTACCGACATAAAACTCGAACTCCGTGCAGGTAAAAGGCCGCTTCTTCTCCAGCTCTTCCAGCTCCTGCACGGCTTTGTTCTTCTGCCGGGTCTCCGGGGAGAGTTCCATGAGCCTGGCCAGCGCCGCCTCGTCCTGCAGTTCCGGGCGCCTTTCGACGATTTGCTGTTCGGCTTTCACATAGGCTTCCACGCCATTGCAGTCGCGCAGTCCGATCGAGAGGAAACGGAAAATATTCCCGGCGACAAGAATGAGGCCGGCCGGGTACAGGGCACTAAACGCAAACACGTCCTCAACATCCTCCATGGTGGCGTTGATCACCGCCCAGAGATCCCCGGTCCTGAGGGCGCTGACGAAGGTCGCCGGCTGGTGATCCACGATCAATCCGGCGGTGTCGGAGAGCACTTCACCGATGGGAACCTTCGGGTAGAGCAACCCGTGGGTGCCGTACTGCAACCCGTAATTCATATTGATCACGCCCGTCTCCAGAGCCTCGCCCAGCGATTTGGTGTCGCCGAACGCCAGGCGAAATGCCCCCAGGTTCAGGTTTATCACATCGCCAAGGGCCGACTTGCCCGGACCGGTGGTCATCGCCATCCACGTCTCCCGAATCCGACTCGTGTCAAGATCGGTGCGCGTGCTGGAAACGGAAAGGGCATCAAGAAGGCCATTCAGGAGGCCCGCAAGCGACTTGCCTGTCACCTTGCCGACTCCGGTGTCTGCTAATTCATCCGCAACGTCGACTGCTACCGTGATTGGCCATGCCGCGACCCCTATTGCCGGCCCGAGGAGCGTATCCGCGGCCAGCTTGCCCGCGTTATCCGCCTCGGACGCACCCGAGGCCGCCTCAAGACTCTTTTTCGAGATGTCTCCTGCATCGCCGGCGGCCTTCGCCGCGCGAGCCTCGACCCGTCCGGAGATCCCTGCCATCAGCCTTGCCCCGATGACCCAGTCAGGCAGCGTTTTGGCCACGGAGCCGGCGGCTCCGGCGCCCAGCTTCACTCCCTCCTCCATCGTCTGAATCGATGCATTGAAGAGGGCAAGCGGGGGACCCAGAGTGACGTCAACCAGGCGGCGCGCGACCTGCATAACGCCGCTCTCCCCGGTTTTGCCGCTATCCTCGTAAACTGTTCGATACCACGGTGTGGGAACGTCCCGGGCCTCTTCGGACTCGGTCGTGGTTTGGCTTTGCTTGTCCATTGAACCTCCTCTGTGCGTGGATGCAATCCGCCGCTTGCGAGGGGATACACTCCGCCCTCCACGTGTGGTTGCACTGCACCCGATATGTGATGGAACTACACCCTAGTTGCTATAGATTCTAGCACACCGCGCCTCTCAAATCGAAAATCTCCCCGCGAGCGGCATGCTAGGAAAGCGCCAGGGCTACCGCGCCCATGACGCCGGCGTCGTAGCGCAGCTGTGCGGCATCGACATGCAGCTTTTTGGCCGCATCGATCAGGCAATACCTCGGAATGGCGATACGCAATGGTTCGAGGAAAAGGGACTGGGGCGCTTCCGAGAGACCTCCCCCGATGATGACAACCTCGGGATTCAACAGGGATACGGTGGTGCCTATCCCGTGGGCAAGGTCTTCGATCACATCCCGGAGAACCTGCATCGCCACCGCATCCCGACCGGCGGCAAGCGCAAAAACCTCTTTTCCGGTCACCGGTTTTCCCAAAGCCTCACGCCCGCGCCGCGCGATGGCTTCGCCGCTGGCGCAGGCCTCCAGGCATCCGCGCTTGCCGCAGGAACAGAGCGGCCCAGCGCGCACCACGATGATGTGGCCGATTTCACCGGCCAGGTTTTGTGCGCCTCGAACCAGACGGCCGCCGGCAATCACACCGCCGCCGATCCCCGTGCCGATGTTGACGTAGAGCAGGTTGTTAAATCCAAGCCCGGCGCCGAACCTCCATTCGCCGAGCGTGCCTGCGTTGGCGTCATTATCCACGACAACAGGAATCCGGAAACGGCTCTTCAGTTCGTCGCGCATGGGCATGCCCTCCCAGCCCGCAACGTGATGACTCAGCAGGATGGTACCCTCGGCGAAATCCACCGGGCCGCCGAAACCGACCCCGATGCGCCGCACCTTCGCCTGCTTGTGCGAGCCCTGGTCCATCAACTCCGTGATGATTTCACAGATGAGCTTGAGCCCGGCCGCTGCTCCTCCCGCACGATCCGTCGGGCGCCGGACTTTGACGACCAGCCTTCCTTCTTCGGTTGCCAACCCACCCGTGGTATTCGTCCCTCCCACATCAATCCCGATGACCATATTCCTCAAGCCTCATTCTTTGCTGCACCGTTTGCCACCAGACTCCCGTATGGGCGGCGGGCACCTGGAAACCGGAAAAACATGGCCGAAATTGAAGCGCAGCGCCATTGCGCCACGCTTCAGACTCTCATTCATACAGAGCGACATAAAATCTGCCGCATGCTGAGATGTCGCATGTTATCTGAGTTCCGTGATACACACATAAGAATATAGAGGCGGCCCATGGTGCCCGCCAATACGATTTTATTGTCTTTCAGGCCCGAAGGGCCGGCAGTTCGTAGGCCCGGCCGTAAGGCCGGGATAGGGATTGCAGAGAGATGGAGCGCTGAAGGCGCGGCACCAGAAATCTCAATAGTGCCGCGCCTTCAGCGCTCGATTTTTTCATCCGGAATCGAATCCCGGCTCATCAGCCGGCCACATCTTCCATAAAGGCGTATGCGATGATGTGGGTCATCAGGAAGAAGCAGTCTTCGAGCCGACCCATGTGGTTGTTCGGAACCTCCAGTGTCAGGTTCACCATGTCTTTGAGGGCTCCGCCATACGCGGTGGTAAGACCGATCGTGCGGCAGCCGATGCTGTTCGCGTATTCCACGGCTCTCAAGACATTCCTGCTGTTGCCGCTGCCGCTGATCGCAAAAAGAAGGTCGCCCTGTTGTGCAAAATTCCGCAACTGCTCGGCAAAAACGCAGTCGTAATTCACGTCGTTGGCGTATGCGGTGATGATTCCGATGCTGTCGGTCAGCCCGATCATCCGGATCCTTGCTTTGTGGCCATACGAGGCGCCCTTGACGATATCCGTAACCATCTGGGAAGCGATGGCGGCGCTGCCGCCGTTTCCGCAGGCGAACACCATACGGCCGTTGTCCCTGGCTTCCTTCATCCATGAAATCGCCTTGCCCAGCGCATCTGGATCCAGTCCGGAGATGGTTTTCTTCAGGTCTTCCAGATAATCGGCTGCAAATTGCATGTCTCGCTCCTTGTTTTACACCTGGGTGTGCCACAGCTCGAGTCTCGGACCCAGCTGGTCCGGGCTTGCAGTTCCGGTAGTTGCGAGCTGCTGAACCGTGATCGAAGCTACCAAATTGGCGAGCAGGGCCGCCTCGTGTATTGCCGCGCCGGCACAGAGCGAAAGAACCGCGCCGGCCGTCGCGCTGTCTCCTGCCCCGGTCGGATCCGTCGGCTCGGGAACGCTCAAACCGCGCACCAGCGTCGGTTGCGCATCGTCGATCCAGATCCCGCGCCGTCCGGCAGTTACAAAAACAGGTTTTCCCGTGCGCCGGCGCAGTTCGGCCATTGCCACTTTGACAGAATCGTCACCCAAAACGCCGTCACCGTCCGGCAGCCCGCCGGGAAAAGTCTCTTCCACCGCTTCGTGGCTGTTGACCTTGATGATAACGTTTCGAAAACTGCCGATCCGGCGCCGGCTGTCGGCCCAGAAAACCACCTTGGGATGACGCCCGGCAAAGGCCGCGAGGCCATCCCGCACCGTCCTGGTGACGACACCGCACTCGTCCTGCTCCACCTGGTCGACCACCACCACAGCATCGACCCGGTGCAGCAGGCGTTCGAGATGAGCAAGGATGCCAGCCTGCACCTCGTCGGAAGTTCTCATGCGGTTTTTGGTGTCGTAACGTTCGTGTTCACCCGAAAGATCGGCGGTGTCGCAGACGCGCGGCTTCAAATAGGTGGGCGTAAACCTGTCCGGGTGAATCAGCAGCCCTTCGATGTCGCAGCCGAGTTGCCGGAGGCTCCGCCTCAGCTCAAAACCCTCGCCATCGTCTCCCGTAAAGCCGAGCACATACAGTTTGCCCGCGCCCAGCGCGGCGAGGTTGTTGATGACGGTCCCTGCTGCGCCGGGGGCGCATCGGATCGAAACCACCTGGTGCGCGGTCTTCCCGGTCTCCATCGATATTTCGGCCAGAGCGGGATTCACGTCCAGGTATTTGTCCAGGAAGTAGTCGCCTAGGACGGCAATCCGGCAATCTGCGAACCTGCGGATGATTTCCTGCAATCGCTCTGCTTTCACGTTCCCTATCCCCCGACGATCAGGTGGTAAAGTGTTGGCACGGTGCTCCGGTGGTCCCCTTGAACATAGTAGCTCTCGCCGCCGTCGGCGACCGTGCGGACCAGGGTGGTCTTGTAGGGCCGGAAATAATACCTCGGATCAGTTTTGGGTGCCTCGTGACGCGTATCCGCCGGCGCGAGAGGGACCAGATCGAATACTGCCGTGGTGAAGCGGCTGATGCTGCGCTGCTCCTGAATGGCTACGTTGCGCGCCATGGTCAGCGCCTTGAGGTACACCTCGGGGCCCATGACTGCCGTGCCGATGTTGAGCATGACTCCGCCCTCGAGACCACAGATGCTCTGAGCGAGGACGAGGAAATCGGCATAGGAGGTCGCTCCCGTCGCAGCGCCATCGAAGTTGGGATGCTCGTGGATGATGTCCTGCCCGATGGCCACGTGCACGGTGACAGGCACCCCCAGGCGGTAGCCGGCCGCGAGCAGGCTGATTTCGCGATTGGGGAAGGCGCCTTCCTCGATGGCCCGGCCGATGGCTTCCCCCAGTCCGATCCTGTCGCGATGCCCTGCCGCCGCGACGGCGTTGATTCCGCCGGTTTCGTGCCACAGGCCGAATTCCCCAGACCGCACGTACCTTGCCACGCTTTCGCAAGTCTGCCCGATCAGGGCGAGTTCGTAGTCGTGGATTGCGCCGGCGCCGTTGAGCGCGATGTGGGTGATCAGCCCTTTGCGCATGAGGTCGATGAGCAACGGGCCTGCACCCTTGCGGATGACGTGGGCGCCGAGCATGAGTATGACCGAACTTCCACCTTCCCTCGCCCGGCGGATGCGGTCCGCCAGCACCGGAAGCGCCTCCTGCTCGCACCTCTCGTAGGGTGTCTGGGGAAAAACCGAACTGTCGAGATTGACATCATGCACTCGTTCGTTCAGCGGTCTGAGCTTGAGCCGGGAGCGGTCGAACTGGCGGAATGGCATTGTGGCATCTATCCTCGTTTAAACAAATACGCCAACAGGGCGTCCTTCTCACGGAAATCGGGGATGACCAGATCCGCGCCGACTCCGATCAACCGGTCGCGCTTCCACGCGTCAGGCTTGCCGCTGCGCGCCGCTTCGTCACTGGCGACGGCAATCGCCATGCCGCCCGACGATTTGATGTTCTCAATTTCGACATAGCCGTCACCGAAACCGAGCAGGACGGAGCCGTCCACGCGGTTTTCGCGAAGAATGCGCTCGATCACCATCTTCTTGGAGAAGCTCCTGTAATCATCGATGGCGCCGTAGACGTGACTGCCGAAATAGGGGGTCAGCCCGAGAAGGTCGGCCTCATGCTTCACATTGCGCTCGTCGGTTCCGCTGGCAAGGTAAAGAGCCAGCCCCCTTTCACGCAATGCCGAAAGCAGACCAAGTGCACCGGGGACAAGGTGGTCGCCCGGCCCGGCCCGGCCCGAAATCAGATCTTCGTGCCGGTGCCGGATCTTGTCCAGGAGCCGTTCGTGATATTTCTGTTTGTACCGGGCAGGCTCTTCCGGCTGACCGCCGCGCGCCCGCACCTCCTCGGCAAGCTGGATCATCTGGTAGATGGTCTGCTTCCCGTTGAGCTGCATGACGAAATCGTGGCAGTGGCGGTAGATCTCCTCAGGCGATTCTTTCGTCCCGGTGGCGGTTATTTCCTCCACCATCATCGGAACCATCACCTCGGGCCAGCCCTCACGGATCAGGCTCAATGTTCCGTCGAAGTCGAAGACCACGTGTTCGAACCGGATTCCGCGGCCGACCTCGCGGATAATTTCGATCTGGGTCCCCGGCAAAAAACGCGAGCGGATCTCCCCCGTCACGGCGCGGTGGTAGTCGTCCTCCAGGTAGGACGGGTTGCTGCCAATGATGCCGCCGTCATGAGTCATCGCACGATTCTAACATCATGCAGGCATGAACTCTAGGCACTGCTCGACCGCAAAAAGCTTCGCCACGGATTACACAGATTCCACGAAATATAATCAGTGAAATCTGTGTAATTCGTGGCTGATCCTGTCAACCTATGGGGATAGATATTTCTTGAAGAAGGCAAGGGTGCGGCTCCAGGCAAGGTCCGCGGCTTCCTTGTGGTAGCGCGCCGCGTTGGTGTTGTTATTGAAAGCGTGGTTCGCACCTTCGTACATGTGCTTCTCGTAGACTTTGTTGTTTGCCTTGAGCGCGGACTCATAGGCTTCGATGCCGGCATTGATGCGCTGGTCGAGCGATGCGTAATGCAGCAGCAGCGGCGCCGTGATTTTGGGCACATCGGCATCCGGGAGTTGCATTCCATAGTAAGAGACCCCGGCGTTGAGCGAGGTTCCGGCCGCAGCGAGGCGGTTGACCATGCCGCCTCCCCAGCAGAATCCGACCACGCCGACCTTGCCGTTCGATTCCGGGTGTTTGGCAAGAAATGGAACCGCTGCCGCCAGGTGCTCGACGGTTTCGCCGGCGTTCAGGCTGCCGATCATCTTGACCGCTTTGTCTTCTTCCGGGGGCGTGCCGCCCAGGGGAGACAATGCGTCGGGCGCAAGCGCCAGGAAACCTTCGGCGCCTAAACGCCTGGCGACATCCTGGATGTGCGGGTTCAGGCCGCGATTCTCGTGGATCACCATGACGGCGGGCCGCTTGGCCCCGCCCTTGAGCCTGGCCAGATAGCCGGACATCTTGCCGCCGGCCGCATCGTATTCCCCGCGCCCGACGGCCAGCCGGTCGTCGTTTTCGGCGATGATCTGCGCCAGCGCGTAGTTATTCTGAAGAGCGGGCAGAAGCGCCAGCGCCGCTGCCGAGCCCCCGGCCACTTGGGCCAGCCGGTCGAGGAAATTCCGGCGGCTGATGCCGCCATGGGTAAATTCGTCGTAAAGATCAATGATCTTCTGGTCCACTGGGATTCTCCCTTTTTGGAGTCTGTTTGGTGAAACTCAATCCTGCGCTATTATGGAAATATCTAACTCGTGCGCGGCGACGAAACAAGTAAAATCCGGGTATTGGGGTTAGAGCAATCCCGGCATCTCCCAGGAACCGCAGGTGGTTAAGGCTTCCCGTGACTTTCAGATATTTGTCAAGCCGGCCGGAGCAGTCTGCAACATGGACTGCAGTTATTGCTACTATCTGAAGAAGGATAGGCTCTATCCCGGCGCCGATTCCTTTCGCATGCCCGAGCCCCTGCTCGAGCAATACATCGTCCAGCACATCGCAGCGGCCCCCGGCGGTCTCATAACATTTTCCTGGCACGGGGGAGAACCGACCGTGCTTGGCCTGGATTATTTCCGCCGGATCGTCGCGCTGGAGCGCAAACATCAACCCGCGGGCAGCCGGATCATCAACGGCATCCAGACCAACGGGGTCCTGCTCGACGAAGAATGGTGCCGGTTCCTCTCGGCCGATGGATTCGGTGTGGGCCTGAGTCTGGACGGCCCCCGGGAGATGCATGACCGGTACCGTGTCGCCAAGGGCGGGCAGCCGACCCATGCAAAAACGATGCGCGCGTATGAACTGCTGAAACGGCACCGGGTCCCGTGCGATCTGCTTTGTGTGGTTCACGATCAGAGCGTCCGGCATCCGCTGGAGGTCTACCGGTTCTTCAAAGAGATCGGCGGCCGATATGTCGGATTTCTTCCGGTCGTCGAACCGAGGCCGGGAAGCGAGGGCGGAGTCAGCCCCCACAGCGTCCCGGCCGCAGCTTTCGGGGAGTTCCTCTGCGCCATCTTCGACGAGTGGATGCGCCGGGACGCCACGAGAATCATGGTGCAGATTTTCGATGAGGCATCCCGGCCGGCCCGACATCTGGAACACTCACTGTGCATTTTTCGCGAGACCTGCGGCGACATACCGGTGATCGAACATAACGGCGATTTCTTCTCCTGCGATCATTTCGTCGATCCGCAGCACTTCATCGGCAACATCGGTCGGACCCCGCTGGTGGAATTACTCGACAGCCCGGCGCAGACTTCCTTCGGGCAGGCCAAACGGGATGCACTGCCCCGTTATTGTCAGACATGCGATGTTCTGGATATGTGCAACGGCGGCTGCCCGAAGGATCGCTTCGTCCAGACACCGGACGGGGAGCTTGGGCTGAACTACCTTTGCGCCGGCTTCAAGCGCTTTTTCACTCACAGCCGGCCCTACCTGGAAAAACTCGCATCTCAGTGGAGAGCCCGCCAGCCACCGGAACCGGTGATACCCCGGGCCCAGACCGCAGGCGCGAAAGCCTATCCCGATGCGGGCCGCAACGATCCCTGCCCCTGTGGCAGCGGCCGCAAGTTTAAAAAATGCTGCCGGGGACAGTCACCATAACCTCCAAATTGCGGAGGCGCACATCCGGGATGGAACGAAATAATTTGAATTTCGGGGACAGTCACCATAACCTCCAAATTACGGAGGCGCGCGTCCGGGATGGCACGACATAATTTGGAGGTTATGGTGACTGTCCCCGAAATTTCACGGAAGGAGCATCCATGAAGAGAGTCGTCGCTCTGGCCATTTTCCTCGTCGTAGGCCTTTATGCCCAGGAACCGCCTCAGTCGCCGGAATCCGGAGGCAAGCCGCAGGACCCGCTCTCGTCCGGCACATTTGCCGGTTTCCGGCTGCGCTCGATCGGCCCTGCCCTCCTGTCGGGCCGCATCAGCTGCATCGCGATTCCTCCCGGAGACAGGCAGACCTGGTATATCGGCGTCGCATCGGGCGGGGTCTGGAAAACCACGAACGCCGGCACGACCTGGACACCGGTCTTCCAGAACGAAGGCTCCTATTCGATAGGCTCGCTGGTCATCGACCCGAAAAACGCCAATACGATCTGGGTAGGCACCGGCGAAGCCAACAATCAGCGCAGCGCGGGCTACGGCGACGGAATCTACCGGAGCGACGACGGCGGCAAGTCGTGGCGCAATCTCGGTCTCAAGGCCTCCGAACAGATCGGGCGGATCGCCATCGATCCGCGCGACTCGAACGTGGTTTACGCGGCTGCCTATGGACCGCTCTGGAGTTCCGGCGGGGATCGCGGTTTGTACAAGGCCGTCGACGGCGGCGCGAACTGGACCAAGATACTGAACATCAGCGAAAACACCGGCATCAGCGACGTGGCTATCGATCCGTCAAACCCGGACCTGGTGCTCGCCGTGGCGCATCAGCGGCGGCGTCATGTCTGGACAATGATTCATGGGGGCCCTGAAAGCGGTCTGCACAAATCGACCGATGCCGGAAAGACCTGGCGCAGGGTGCGGGGCATTGCGGCGGGCGGCGCGGCGGGCGGCGAACGCGGCGGCCCGCCTGGCGACCTGGGACGCATCGTTGTCGCGTTTTCGCCGGCCCAGAAAGGTCTGGTCTATGCCAAGGTGGAGTCGTCGGAAAATCCGGTGGCCATTTTCGCGTCCACCGATTCCGGCGAAAGCTGGGAACGTCGCGGCGAGGTGGACTCCCAGCCCATGTACTACAAGAACATCTACCCGGATCTCAAAAACCCGGATCGTCTCTATGTCATGAGCGTCCAGGCGCAGGTATCGGAGGACGGCGGGCGCACCTTCCGTGCCGTCGGCGAGCGATCCAAGCACGTCGACAATCATTGTCTCTGGATCGACCCGGCCGATACGGACCACCTGATCGAGGGCTGCGACGGCGGGCTATATGAAACATGGGACCGCGGGCGTATCTGGAAATTCTTCGCGAATCTGCCCGTTACGCAGTTCTACAACGTGGAAGTGGACAATGCGGCGCCGATTTACAACGTCTACGGCGGCACACAGGACAACAGCACGCAGGGAGGCCCGTCCCGCACGCGCGGTATCCAGGGGGCGACGAACCACGACTGGTTCATCGTGACGGGCGGCGACGGCTTCGTGGCGCGTATCGATCCGACCGATCCGAACATCGTCTACGGCGAATCTCAGTACGGCGGCATCGTGAGACTCGACCGCCGCACCGGCGAACGCGTTTCCATCCGGCCGGTCGAAGGCAAGGGCGAGCCGGCGCTGCGTTTCAACTGGGAATCGCCGTTCATCCTCAGCCCGCACAGTGCCACGCGGCTTTACTTCGGGGCCAACAAGCTCTTCCGCAGCGACAACCGGGGCAACTCCTGGCGCGTTGTGAGCCCGGATCTTACGCGCCAGATCGACCGGAATCTGCTGCCGGTAATGGGAAGGATCTGGCCTCCCGAGGCGGTGGCCAAGCATCAGTCGACCACGACCTACGGAACCATCACCGCCCTCAGCGAATCCCGCAAGAAAGACGGGTTGATCTATGCCGGCACCGACGACGGCAATCTCCAGGTAACCGAGGACGGCGGAAAGAACTGGCGCAGGGTAGAAAAAGTTCCGGGCCTGCCGGAGACAACCCCGTACGGGATTTATGTCCAGCGGCTTTACGCTTCGAAGCACGATGTGAACACCGTCTATGCGCTGTTCGACAACCACAAGCTGGGCGACTACAAGCCCTTTGTATTCAAAAGCACGGACAAGGGAGCGACGTGGACGTCGATCGCGGGAGATCTGCCTGCCAATGGCCCCGCGCTCTCCCTGGCTGAAGACCCCGTTAATTCCGACCTGCTGTTCTGCGGCACCGAGTTCGGGCTGTACTTCACCGCCGACGGCGGCAAGAAATGGATTCGATTGCGCGGCAACCTGCCCACCATCCCGGTGCGCGACCTTGCGATTCAGGAGCGGGAAGGGGACCTCGTGCTGGCAACATTCGGCCGGGGTTTCTACATCCTTGACGACTACTCGCCGCTGCGGCAGATCAAGGCGGACCTTTTCGCCAGGGAAGCGCACATTTTCCCCGTGAAGCAGTCGGTCATCCATGCCCTGGACACCGGTAAGAATCGGGGTTCGCAGGGCGAGCAGCTCTGGATGGCGGAAAATGCGCCGGCCGGTGCGGTAATCACATACTGGCTGAAGGAGGCTTTGAAGACCAGGAAACAGGAGCGGCAGGAGGCGGCCCGCGCCGCGGAGAGGAAGAAGGAGACACCAAAGTATCCCGCTCAGTCCGAGCTCACCGCCGAAGCGGATGAAGAGGCTCCACAGCTGATCCTCACCATCACGGATTCCGCAGGCAAGGTGGTGCGCCGGCTGGCGGTGCCCGGCACACGGGGCATCACGCGCTTCGCCTGGAACCTGCGCGGCATTCCGCCGACTGCGCCGACAGGGCCGGCCGGCGGCCCCGGCGGAGGCCGCGGCGGCGGGGCAGCCGTCGCCGTTCAGGTCGACGAGGAGGCTGCGGCATTCCGAGACATGATGAGCGGGGGCAGCTTCGTGCCCCCGGGTACCTACAAGGCCTCCCTCGCCAGGCGGGCCGGCGGCGTCATCACGCAACTGGGCGCCGAGCAATCGATTGTCGTGGAAGCTGAGCCCAATGCGGGAGCCAAACCCGAGGATCGCGCCGCTGCCATCGAGTACCAACAGAAGGTCACGAGGCTGCAGAAGGCGTTCAACGGGTCTCAGGAGCTGGCAAATAACTGCAAGACCCGGATCACCGCCATCCGCCGCGCGCTGGTTGACGCACCAACGGATCTCAAGTTGCTGGATGAGGCGGTGAAACTCGACAGGCGCATCACCGCAATTCAGCGAGCGCTGCGCGGAGACGAAACTCTGCGCGGGCTGGAATCCGGCGCTCCGTCGAGCATCTCCAGCAGGGTGAACTCTGCTGCGGCGGGCGTACGCGGCCTGACCGCGAACCCGACGGGAACACAGAGACTCAACTATCAAATCGCTTTTGATGAATTGTCCGAAGAGATGGCAAAACTGAAGGTGGTGGAAGCCGATCTGAAAAAATTCGAGCAGCAGCTGGACGCCGCCGGCGTGCCCTTCACGCCCGGCCGTCTGCCTGATATCAAATAACCCGTTATTACCGGAGGAGCATTATGAAACGACACTTAAGCTTTTTGTGGGCACTGTGCGCTGTCCTTCTGGCCGCAACGCTGGTGATGGCGCATCCTCACTTCAACAAAACCGTGATCGTCAAGCTGCCCGGCGGAACCGAGGCGACCATTACGTACAACACGACACCGGCCAACGAAGCCAATGCCGTCAAGGCGGCCGTGGGCACTTTCGTGACGCCGCGACAGCCCAGGTTGAAACTGTCGGCGGAAGTTAAAGCCGGGGCGGTCACTATTGCTGCCGGCGAGTACATCATCGGCGTCGTCAAGAATGCGGAGGATGACTGGACGCTGGCGCTTTACTCGGGCACGATCGCCCGCGGAACGCCGCCGGATATGGCTAAAGTGATCAAGCTCGAGTCCATGTTTGCGAAGGGCGCGGGCGTGGCGCCGCATATGCTGATCGACATTTCTCCGGGCGCCGGGAAGTTCGAGGGCAAGGCCGTATTGACCCTGCACTTCGGCACATTGTTCCTGGCTGGAGTCCTGTCCTGAGACAGATCTATTCGACGCAACTATAGAGGCACTGAGGGTTCGGGGAACTCTGTGTCTTTTATGAAGCTGTGAATAAATCGGCGGCCCCAACCACCCCCCGACGGTCGCGGCTCTGGCGGATAATCCTCCTCGCCCGTTTTATTCACAGCTTCTGTGCCTCCGTGGTTGCGCCGTTGATGCACCGAGTTCCACCACGGAGGTATTGGGTCATGGTCTGCCGCTTTCCTGTAATTCTGATCTTCATCGCATCCCTCGCGCTGGCCCAGAACGCTCCGCGCGCGCCCACCAGCGACGATCTGCTTACATTCAAGACCGCCGGCGGCACGGAGATCTCGCCGGATGGGCGATGGGTGGCCTACAGCGTTTCTGAAACCGACTTTGAAAAGGACGCCTTCGTCACCCAGGTCTGGCTTGCGGAACCATCGAGCGGCAGGAGCATGCGTTTGACACGCGGCGAAAAGGGCGCTGCCAACACTCAGTGGTCGCCGGACGGGTCCTGGCTCACCTTCACCAGCACAAGAGTCGGGGATAAGAACCAGATCTTTGCCTTGAGACCCGACGGCGGCGAGGCGATGCAGTGGACGAAGTCCGAAACCGGGGTGAATTCTTACGCCTGGTCGAAAGATGGGAAGACCATCGCTTTCACGACTACGGAGCCTGTTCCGCCGCAGGAAAAGGATCGCAAGGAGTATCTGGACGATTACAAGGTCGTGCGCCGCGAATACAGCCGCGCGCGGCGCGCTCATCCTGAAGGTCAACTACCGCGGGAGCGCAGGCTACGGCGAGAAATTCCGCACCCTTAATATGCGCAACCTGGGCGTCGGCGATGCATGGGACGTCCTCTCCGGCGTGGACTACCTCATCGCCAGGGGATGGGTGGATCCGAAGCGGGTCGGCTGCATGGGCTGGAGTCAGGGCGGCTACATCTCGGCGTTTCTGACCGCATCTTCGGATAAATTCGCGGCGATTTCTGTGGGGGCCGGGATCTCGAATTGGGCAACCTACTATTACAACACCGACATCAAGCCCTTCACGATCAATTACCTGGGTGACAATCCGGTCAGCGACCCGGAGGTCTACGCCAAGACCTCGCCCATGACTTACATCAAGCAGGCGAAGACTCCGACACTGATCCAGCACGGAGAGTTGGACCGCCGCGTCCCGATTGCTAATGCTTACGAGTTGCGGCAGGCCCTCGAGGATCGCGGGGTAAAGGTTGAGATGGTGGTGTACAGCGGATATGGTCACGGCATCACCAAGCCGAAGTCCCAGCGCGCCATAATGATGCACAACCTGTCCTGGTTCAATCACTACCTCTGGGGCGACCCGGCTCCCGACTTCGCCAAGCCCGACGTCCCCAAGAAGGCGCCCGATAAAGCCGAGAGCGATTCCACTACCCGGTGACTTCGCCGGGTTTGGGCGGAAGCTCCTCGCCTTCCGGCGGTTTCTCGCTGTCCGGGTCGGCGGCTGCTTTATGCAACCGCCGATGAATGTGGATTCACGCTGATTACCGAAGCGCGAGAGGGTTCGCGGAGCAAGCGTGGAAATCTCGCGCAAGGCTAGAGCTTGGTTTTGGCCTGCGCCGTTTCCACCACCAACTGATTGTTCAAGTCGAAGTAGGTTGCCGCGAAGCGCGCTGCGCGGAAGGCAGCTGCCTTCTCCACCGGGGAGTGCACGACGCCGGTCAGTGAGACATTGCCGTTCTTGACGATGATGTGAATCGGCGGAAGCGCCTGGATGGCATACCGGTACAACAGCGGATCGCGATAGATCGCCGCGGCGATCCGGTAACGAAGCTGGTTGTCGTAAGGTGACAGAGGCAGAACCTCCAGATTGTTCTCGAGGCTCTTGACTCCGGGGACCGCAGCCACGATGCGATCGAGGTCCGTCTTCCGCCAGGGCTCCATCACCTGACCCGTCAGCTTCACCTTTCCGCCCTCTGCCGATGCCTCGATGTTGTCGAAGATTGTGTACCATGGGTAGAGGCGTATTTCGTGGGCGATCCGGCTCAGGAGCTTGTCATCGCCGCCCGCGGCATCTGCAATTTGCAGGCTGTTTATCACCGTGACGATGCCCGGCACCTTGGAAATCTCCCGGGTCGCGCGCTCCTTCAGCCCGATGGAATCCACGGTACCCGACAGGGTGGCGGCTGCATTCTCCACTTTCAAGTTAACCTTGTCGCCGATCTTGGCATGAGAAAGCTTCTCCTGCCCGATAGCCAGCAACTGCGCGTCGCGCGATCCCGTGTCCGCGGATGCGCACACCATGCCCCAAACCTGAACCAGCAAAATGAGCACCACGCTCAATACCGCTTGTTTCGCTTTCATCTGGAATCTCCCTTCCTTTATCCCATTCCCATACTCGATCACACTCAGGCAGAATGCATATGGTGTGCCAATCCGGCGAACAAGCACAAAATTCATATAAACTATTGATTTAAATATGATTTGGATCTGATCGGCTTTCGGGGGGTGGTTGAGGGCGCGCTGTAATCAGGCGAGACAGGAATCGCGCTGGGACTTATCTAACCTCCTTCAATTGCAGGAAATACGCGCCTGTAAAAACTTCGGACACTATCCAAAAAACTTACGATTTCGGAGTCTGACCCTAAAAACTAAATTTTCAGGGTCAGACCCCGGCTTTTTATTTGTTGGCGATGGCCAGAAGCTCTACCTCAAAATCCAATGTGGCATTGGGCGGAATACCCGGGCGCCCGTCTTTGCCATATGCCAGCTTTGGCGGGATGATCAGCTCGCGTTTGCCGCCGACCTTCATGCCCTGGATACCCTCTCCCCAGCCCGGGATGACGCCTCCTCCTCCGAGATTATTGACGATAAACGGCTTGCCCCTATCCCATGAACTGTCAAACTTTATGCCGCGCTTGCCGTTCTCGTAGAGCCAGCCGGTATAATGGACCTGTATTTTTGAGCCCTTGACTGCCGTGGCTCCTGTACCGATTTTGAGGTCAATGTACTTCAATCCGGAAGGCTTCGTGATGACCTTAGGTTTCTGTGCAAACGCGGAAGCAATGAACAAGCCGGCAATTGCCGGCAACAAGATTTTTCGCAGCATATGGCTCATCTCCTTGCTCGGTTAAACCCTTCGCCCCGATGATACCAACCCCGGAAGTGGTTCATGGTATCACATGGATTCTTTTGATGGCCTTATAGGAGATCACAAAGGATTACTTGCCCTCAATCTCCCGGAATCGCTGGTACGCCTCATTCCAGGCCTTAGAGTCGACAGGTTCGTACCTCTCGGTCCCGAACGAGCGACGGATCAGCTCCCTACCTTCGTTCAGTGAGGCCAGATCACCGGTGCCTATCATCTGCATCAGGATGTTTCCCGCGGATGTCGCCTCGACGGGTCCCGCGATTACAGGCCGATTGAGGGCATTGGCGGCAAACTGATTGAGCAGCCTGTTTTTTGCGCCGCCGCCGACGATGTGAAGCGGCTCCAGGCGGCCTCCGACAAGCTCCTCCAGCCTGGTGAGCACCGACCGGTACCTGAAGGCGAGGCCTTCCAGGGCCGTTCGGACGACCGCTCCCTTGTCGGCCGGGGGTTTCTGTCCCGTGAGGCTGCAGAACTCCGCGATGCGGGCGGGCATATCGCCCGTTTTGGCGAAGGGCGCATGATCCGGATCGACCACTGCCGAGAACGGCGGCGCCTTTTCTGCCAGGCGCGTTAATTCGCCGTAATCCAGATCCTCGCCGCGCGCAGCCCAGGTCCGGCGGCATTCCTGAACGAGCCAGAGGCCGCTAATGTTCTTCAGCACCCGGACGGTGTCGCACACGCCGATTTCGTTCGTGAAACCGTATTCGAAGCTACGATCGGTGATGATCGGCTTTGGGCTCTCCGCTCCCATGAGCGACCATGTCCCGGAGCTGAGGTAGGCGCTGCGGCTGCCCTCGGTCGGAACCGCCGCCACTGCAGAAGCGGTATCATGGCAACCGGGCGCAACCACGGAAAGAGCACCCGCCCCCGTCTCCTCCGCCACTTCCGGGAGGAGCGAGCCCAGAACTGTTCCGGGCGGAACGATTTCTCCCAGGATGCAAGCGGGGATTCCCAACTGCTCGAGCATAGGCTGAGCCCAGGTGCGCAGGTTCGGATCGTACATCTGGCTGGTGCTGGCGATGGTGCGCTCATTCACCTTGCGCCCGGTCAGCCAGCAGTTGATCAGATCCGGCATGAATAGCAGTTGGTGCGACCCTGCCAGGGCCGGCGTCTGATGGACGACTTCCGACAGCACCTGGTAAATTGTGTTGAAGAACATGAATTGAATTCCGGTGTGCGCGTAGATCTCCTTCTTTGGCACTCTTCGGAATGCCTCGTCCATCATTCCATCGGTACGCTTATCGCGGTAGTGGCAGGGATTGCTCAGGAGCCGCCCCTGGACGTCCACCAAGCCGTAATCGACTCCCCAGGTATCGACCCCAAGGCTGGCGAGCGCGGTCCCTTCCTTCTTAGCCGCGATCGAGAGGCCGCGTTTGATCTCGGCGAACAGGCTCAACACATCCCAATATATGGTGCCCTGGACTTGAACCGGAGCGTTCGGGAAACGGTGGATTTCGTCCAGCACGAGTTTTCTTCCGTCAAAAGCACCGGCAACAACGCGGCCGCTCTCGGCTCCCAGATCCAGCGCCAAATACACTCTCCTTGAACTCATAATGCCCTCTCCTATTTAGAGTGCGTCTCAATTTCGGTGACAGGCGCCTCAACCTCGAAATTCAGCGCAAAAATATAAGGCTGTGGTGAATTTCGAGGTTGAGGCGCCTGTCACCGAAATTCCTTCGCGATCGCATATTTTCCCATTTCGCCGTAGTGGCTGCCGGACCCCATTCCCGCCTGCGCAGGAATCCTCTCCTGCAAAGACCGGTACCGATCGAGCATCCTGTACCCCTCTTCCGCCCGCCCCGTTTTCACGAGCAGGCTGCCGAGGCTGTAAATGGCGCCGATCTGGTTCGGATCCAGTTCCAATGCGCATTTCAAGGCGGCTTCCGCTTCCCCGGTCTTGCCCTGCCGGGCCAGAATCACACCCAGATTGTAATGGCTTGCGGAACATTTCGGATCGATTCTGACGACCTGCGCGAATAACTCAGCCGCCCTTGAGTTCTCTTCCTTTCTGCGGCAGACCAGACCAAGTGTGAAAAGGATATAGGGATTTTCCGGTTCCCCGGTCTCCGCTTCCGACAGCGCCCGGGACGCGCCCACCAGGTCCTGGTCGTAAAACAACGCAATGCCCAGGTTAATGCGCGCGAGATTGAAAGTCGGGTCCGTGCGCAGAGATCCCCTGAACGCCGCGGCAGCCTCCTTGAAAAGGCCTTCCTTCATGAATGCCACTCCCGCTCCGTTCGGCTCGATTGCCTCCCTGACCGGCGCCTGAGCGGAAGAGGGTTCTTGACCAGCGCCCAAAAAGCAGATGGCGCCGAGCGCAATTACCGGAAGGCAACGCTTGAGATTTCTACACATGAAGATTCCCGGAAAACCAGCGCGCAATGCCCGGCTACAATCGTTCGATCGCAAAGCCGCCATCGACCATGACCACCTGACCCGTGGAGTAGGGCAGGTCGCCGCGCGCGAGCATGGCCACCGCCCGGCCCACATCTTCGGGCATACCCCAGCGCGCCTGAAGCAGCAGCCCTTCGGCGATCAGTTTGTCGTACTTGGCCAGCACGCCCGCGGTCATATCGGTCCGGATGATGCCGGGGCGCACTTCGTACACCGGAATGCCGTGTTCGGCCAGGCGCACCGCCCAGAGCGAGGTCGCCATGGCCAGCCCCGCCTTGGAGATACAGTATTCGCCCCGGTTGACGGAGGCTGCCGTCGCGGATATCGACGTGATATTGACGATGCATCCGGCAAATTGAGGAGAGGCGCGCTTCTGTTCGATCATCCAATTCGCAACGGCCTGGGTGAGAAAGTATGGCCCCTGCAGGTTTACCCGCAGAACCCATTCAAAGCTCTCTTCAGAAGCCTCCAGGACGTCCTTCCGTTCCCTGGGGCCAACCCCGGCATTGTTCACGAGCAGGTGCATACATCCCATCTGTTCCCGGACCTGTTGCACCAGGCCGATCCGCGCCTCCCGTTCACCGATGTCGGCCTGAAAATAACGGACCATCGAACCAAGCCCGCGCAGTTCGGTCAGGGCCTCCGCCACAGCCGATTCCTCGCGCGTGCCGCACAAGGCGAGATCGAAATCCTCCCGGGCCAGGCAGCGTGCGATGCCAAATCCGATCCCTCTGCTTCCTCCCGTAACAAGCGCTGCTTTCTTCATAGTCCAGACTCTCTACCACTAAGACACAATGACACGAAAGAGTTATTTTTTTGTCTTTGTATGACAAGGCTGTAACTTCTTGTTTTTTTAGCACAATTTTTAAGCGGCAAATTCCAGGACATTTGTTTGTCGAAGCCTATTTGCCGCTGATATCACGGTGTTACCTTATTCCGGAAATCGCGAAGGAAGAACTCGCCGCGGCTGATCGCCTGAAAAACCTGCACATCCCTCGGATCAACGGGTCGCAATGGTCGATAGGAGCGGCCTTTGCGGATCACGCGCCGGCTCACGGGATCGAGAATCTTGTGGGCTGGTAATGTTTCACCCACCACGGAAAGCGCCTCAAGATAACGCTCATTGGCTGCACGAGAAACTTCCACGCGCCTGCGAACATCGGCAACAGCTTTACGCATGGGAACCCATGCCATAACACGCTTGCCTTTTCGGGTCGCTCGCCGCCAGGCCTTCCAGGGGCGAGGCTGATTTATTGTAGTCTCGATCCTCAATACGACGCCTTGCTTGTCGTACACTTTGATCGAGTTCTCGTCGATCCAGTGTTTGATCCGAGCACCTTCCACTCTATACTGCTAACAGTTAGATTCTTTTCGAATCAGGAAGAAATCTTCAAGCTGCCTTTTTCACGCAGCGCGGCAAGCCGCTTGGGTAAATCC
>Ga0315273_10002890_pt1 | contig 20523 bp, 31 predicted proteins | sample YL17G02_0_MG_FD_205753 | JGI IMG/M metagenome (GOLD analysis project Ga0315273, IMG submission 205753) | Sediment microbial communities from Yellowstone Lake, YNP, Wyoming, USA - YL17G02_0 | ecosystem: Environmental > Aquatic > Freshwater > Lake > Sediment | place: USA: Wyoming | collected... | reverse complement strand
CAATCAAGGTCCGGGCGAAGGTCGACAAGAACAAGGTCGGGCTGCCCTTCCGTGAAGCTGAGTTCGAGATCGGCTTCGGCTATGGGATCGACGACTACAAGGCTTGCCTGTCCTGGCTGGCCAGCGCCGGCGCCCTGGGCGGAACTGGGATCGCCAAGACTGACATCAATAAAGCTGCTCGGGCGATGATGAAGGCTCCGGGCAAAGAGTTCCGGCAACAGCTGGCGAAGGTCCAGTCCCTTGTGGAAAAGCGGTGGTTTGAAATTGAAACCTCGTTCATGCCAACTCGGAGGAAGTATGAGAAACCTACTACTTGAAATGCTAGTCCAGTACTGGCCCATGATCGACGCGCTCCATCACACCCTGCATCCACTCGTGGGAGGCTGCTAATGCCGGTCAGCAAACGTCGCAAGAAGAAGCGGTCGCCGCTCCTGAAGACCCCGCGTAAGTTCTACATTCGCCCGGTGGTCGTCGTGGATGATGAGGATCACTTTCCTGACAAGCGGCACGACCAATGGCTCCATGCCCACAGCCGGCGCCGGCGCCACGATCTTTGGCGAGCCCTTCGGGTGGATACTCCATACCCTTTCAACGAGCGGGGGTATTAGGTGAAGGCTGGCGGCGGGAAACAGAAGGGCAGTGAGTTCGAGAGGGTCATCTGTAAGGCCCTCTCTCTTTGGGTGTCCGAAGGGCAGAAGGAAGATTTGTTCTGGCGGTCGGCCATGTCCGGGGGCCGAGCCACGGTGGCCAATAAATCTGGATACATCCTGGGCAATCACGCGGGGGACATCAGCGCCACTTCGATCCAGGGAGCCGGGCTCACGGACCGCTACTACATCGAAGCCAAGTTCTACCGCAGCCTGCAATGGGATCGCTTCCTGCTCGCGGACACCGGGCTCGTGGCCGGCTTCTGGACTGAAGCTATCAAGAACGCCGCGGTCTACAAGCGCCAGCCAATCCTCATTGCCAAACAGAACCGCAGCGCGACTTTGATCATGATGATGCCCGACACCTTCGCCGGCCTGTCCTTCAAGCCGCCGATCTGCCTTCGAAAGATGAAGGGCAAGTTCAAGGTTGACCTTTGCTTGTTTGATGAGCTGCTCAAGACCACGTTCCGCGTCCATCCAGAAGCGCGGTTCACGAGTGAGCTGAAATGATCCTGGTCACTGCCGATCTGCATCTCAGCGACAATCCTCGGGACGCCTATCGCCACGAGTTCCAGAAGGAGCTGCGCCGGCTGGTCAAGCTGCACAAAGTGGAAGCCGTCCTGATCCTTGGCGATCTGACCGAAGAGAAGGACCGGCATGGAGCCTGGCTAGTGAACAAGGTCGTGGAGCACATGGCCAAGCTGGCTGCGCTCTGCCAGGTGATCATCATCCGGGGGAACCACGACTACGCCGATGCCTCGAACCCCTTCTACGCGTTTCTGAGCCGCATCGACAACATCACCTGGGTCAATCGTCTAACCGCGGGCGGCGGAGTTCTAACCGCCAGGCTCGGCAAGGTCCTGCTCCTTCCCCACTCCTCGAACTGGGAACAGCACTGGGAAGGGGAGCTGATCGACAAGTATGATTGGGTCTTCACGCATAACACATTCCAGGGATGCAACATCGGAAACGGAAGGAAGCTCTCCGGCATCCCGACCAATATCTTTGGTGAAGCCAAGGTGATCAGCGGGGACATCCACATCCCACAGAAGATGGGTCCGGGCTTCCACTATGTCGGCGCCCCGTATCTCGTGGACTTCGGGGACGATTACATCCCGCGCGTCCTTCTTATCTCGGACAAGGGCAAGCTGACTTCCCTCCCAGTATCAGGGGCGCAGAAGCGGCTAGTGGACATCACTTCGCTGAAGGACTTGGACAAGCAGCCGCAGCTCAACGCCGGCGACATCCTGAAGGTTCGGTTCACCATATCTGGTGAGTTGCGGTCGCGGTGGCAGGAGCTCCAGGGAAAGGTCCGTGAGTGGGGCGAGAAGAACGGCTTCCTGGTCTACATCGTCCAGCCGATCCTCCATGAAGAGCGAGCCAAGCCGGGGAAGAAGGCCAAGCTGACGACCAAGACTGATGAGCAGCTCCTGTTGACCTATGCCAAGCACCGGGGGATTGACGATCGAACCCTGAAAGCCGGGCTGCGACTGCTGCGGAGGATCTGAACCATGGTCTGTTATGTGCTCTACATATTCCTGGGCGGGCAATGTCCGCTCCAGGTTCATCAATGCTTCGACACCCTGGCGGCGTGCGAGACGGCCGGCCAAGATGAAGTCGCCAGGTGGCATCTCTCCCACCACTCGGCGGCTGGCTTCCCCTGGTGCATCAAGGAGGGCAAAGGGTGGTGAAGCTTTCCTTCGACGCAATCGAGATACGCAATTTTAAGTGCTTCGGGGCAGATGCGCAGGGGCTGACCCTAAGCGCCTTCGGGCCTGGCCTACACTTCCTGCGCGGGGTCAATCAAGTCGAGCCCCGGCTAGGTTCTAATGGATCGGGCAAATCCTCGCTCTGGGATGCCCTGACCTGGTGCCTGTATGGTAAGACCGTCAGCGGCCTCAGGAACCCGGATGTCCGGCCGCGGAGCGGAAAGGGTGCCACGATCGTCTTGGTCAAAGTCGACGTGGACGGCCACATCCACACGATCGACCGATCAGCGAACCCGAACCACCTACTACTTGATGGAGGGGAAGTCGGCCAGGAGCATATCGACCAGCTGCTCGGCATATCCTTCGGGGCATTTGCCCAGACGATCCTACTCGGCCAGGGCCAGCCGCTCTTCTTCGACCTGCCCCCGCGTGACAAGATGGGGCTCTTCTCCGAAGTGCTTGGGCTGGATCGCTGGGAGAGCCGGTCAGACGCGGCCAAGGTCAGGGTCAACGATCTCTACCGCAAACAGATGGAGCTGGAGGCAGAGCGGACCGCCTTCGAAGCTGCGCGCGAGCAGATCGAGCGCCAACTGAAGTCTGGAGCCGATGCGGCGGACAAGTGGGGGAGTGGGCAGCTGGCCAAGCTGGCGGCGGCTGGGAAGCAGCTGAAGGACGTGACCAAACAGCTAACAGAAGTTCTGGCTCGCCGGGATCAATTCGATGTGATGTACGACGGAGCAGAGCTCGAACTCCGTGATCTTGATCTGCAGGAGCAGAAGGGCGTCCTGGCGCAACTCAAGTATGAGTATCAAGAGCTGGGGGCCAAGCGGCTACTCGTGGTCAACAAATGCCCGACCTGCGGTCAGAAACTGAAGGACGTGCAGGCGCAGCTAGAGGCCCAAGTCCAGGTCGACCAGAAACTGGTCCGCCTGGCGGAGAAGATCGCATCGCAGGAGAAGAGGGTTACGGCCACGCTCGAAGCGTTCAATAAGTTCACACTCATCAGCCGGGAGGCGAAGGCCAACCTGGACATGCTGGTGAAGGAGACCGCCGACCTCGAGGCGCGACGCTCCATGCTGAAAACATTGGTGGCAGAGCGGGAAGAAGAACAGAACCCCTATCGCCAACAGATGATGGAAGCCCGCAAGCTGCTGGCAAAGACCAAGGCCGACACCAGGGAACTTTCCAAGGCCATCGCCGCGATCATTCGCAACGGCGAGCGGGCCTCGTTTTGGGTGAAGGGCTTCAAGGATGTCCGGCTCTATGTCGTGGAGGAAGTGCTTCAGGAGCTTGAGCTGACGACCAATGCCGTTCTGGAAGACATGGGCCTGGTGGGGTGGGAAGTGAAGTACGCCGCCGAGAAGGAAACCAAGTCCGGGACTGTACAGACCGGCCTGAACGTTTCCATCCTTTCGCCAGGGCTGAAGTCCCCCGTCAGGTGGGAGACTTGGTCAGGCGGCGAAGGCCAGCGCCTTCGAGTGGTCGGGGCCCTGGCTCTGTCCGAAGTCCTTCTGAACTACGCTGGGGTCCAGACCGATCTCATGATCCTGGATGAGCCGACCCGGCATCTGTCGCCGGAGGGGGTCCGTGACCTTTGCGATTTCCTGGCGGAGCGGGCGATCAATCTTGGACAACAGACCTGGCTGGTCGATCACATGGCAATTGAAAGCGCCAGCTTCGCATCCGTGACCACGATCGCCAAGGGCCCCAAGGGCTCCCAGATCGCCCCCTGATCCACCTCCCCGGCTACCCTCCCGATCTGGGGGTCAGGCCCCCAATCTGGAGCCCTGGGTCCCAATCTGGAGCTGGAGCTCCCGATCTGGGGCGCTAGGAGCCCCATAGAAGCCCCCTGGCCGGCCAGGATGGGGGAATGCCCCCGGAGCCTGGAAGGGGGTCCCAGGGCGCTCCCACGAGGCCAGGAAAGTCAGGAAAGTCAACCTCGTCGACCTCCCGGCGCGAAGGCAAAAAAAAGGCTCCAGGACCCCGAAGGGAACTGGAGCCAGTTTGAGGAGGAACGTCACCGGCCGAAGCCGGCTCCCTATAGGCACGAAACTCTCTTTCAGTACTTGTCCTCAGGATCACCCGAAAACATGCCGCCCACGACTTTCATCCAGGGCCAACCGCGATACCAATCGAAGGCGACCAGCAGCGCCACTACAACCAGAACAACTTCCATTTTGCTTTCTCCTTTCGAGAGATCACGTCCGACCGAAGGCCGTCTTGACGGTCGCATACCAGGCAAGAAGGTCCTTCCCGCATTGGCTCTTGGCCAGCTCTGAATGTCGTAGTTTAGCCACGAGCTGCACGACCTTATCCCGCGTCAGCGAGCCAACCGGGATGTCCGTCAGCTTTTTGAAGCAGGCGACATAGTGCGCCGGCGCGGCGGGAAGTCCCACCTTGGCGCTTGGAGTTTGGGGCTGACAGCCGGTCCCGGCTGCGAGCATGAAGAACAAACCAACGGCCAACAGGCCTTTGAACAACTTGATCATGGAGGATCCTCCTACTGAAGTTTGCGGATGGCGTCGAGCTCGTCGCCGAAGGCTCCGGTCGCACATGCATCCTTGTCTGCTTGATGCTTCTCAATCACGGCAGTGACCTGGTCGAGCGCGGCTTGCTGCTCATCCAATCTCACCTGCCACTCAGCGGCTCGGGCCTGCTCGAAAGTCCGAACTTCGTTCAAGGCTGCCAGATCGTGTTCGATCTTCGCCTTCTCCGCCTCGAGGCGGGCGACATCTGCGGCGGCGCTGGCACTGAGGTGGGCCCTGGTGTAGCCACCCTGGAAGGCCCCGACCATCACGACTGCCCCAAGGGCAGCGGCAACCAGGATGGTTGTGATACCGGGGAAGATGCGCCCGAGGAAGGCTGCACCACCACCGATGGCACCACCGACGGCGCCAGCGATGATCGTCGCCTTGATTGCGGCCCAAAGGCCAGTGAAGAAACCAACTAGTCCAAACAAACCGAACATAACGCTCCTCCTTCTACCACCACTTCCACCAATCGCTCGTGTCAATCAAATCCTCCTCGGCGGCCGGAGCAGGCGGTGGCGGTGGGGCGGCGGCTGGAGGTATGGGGGCCGGCGCGTCGACTGGCGTCGGCGTGGCTGGCGGTAAAGTGATTTGCTTGTCACGGAGGCCTTCAAGGCAGAGCCGCCGTTCCTGATTGCGACGGGTCACGAGCCCCTGGACTACTCTGCCCCCGGCTTTATTGAAGCGCAGAAGATCATCGCAGGCCTGGACCAATCGCCCGTTGTTCACATCGCGGGCAATGCTCGACTTGCAGAAGCCGGCGCCGCCGATGTTGTAGGTCAGCGAGAGGAAGGCAACATACGTTTTGTCGGGAAGGCTATCGGGGGAGTTCAGGCAGCTCCGCATGATCTTCTCGTGGCGCTCCAGGCCGCCGATGAACATGTAGTCGCATTGCTCCTTCGTGAACTTCATCCCTGGCTTGATGCCCTTGGTCTCACCGTAACAGGCCGTCCAGACCCCGATCACATCTTTGTAGGCTGCCAGGCGCAGCCCTTCGAAGCGACCAATCGTCAGGATCGCCAGGAGGCCGGCCACAGTGATCGTAACTGCGGCACCGGCTTTCCCGGCCGTACTCAATCTGGTTCCGCCACGGACATTAGGCATTAGCAACCATCCTCGCTCATCAAATTGACCTGCGCTATCAGCCGGGCCACCAGCGCGGATGCCACGAGGCCAAAGGTGAGTAGGGCTAGCCAAGTGTTTGAGATCGGCAGATACGGCCCAAGGGTGCCGACCACTGCTTCACTCCCAGACAATACCGCCGCAATAGCCAGGAGGCGGATCGACCAGGCACGGGTCACGATCGCCCACCAATCTCGCTTGAGATGGACGTGAAGAGCTTCTGGCCCGATCTTCGGGCCGAGCAGCTTCTTCTTGTGGCGCTTGGTCACTGTATCTGCCCCTGCGTGGCGTCACGATGTTTCTTTTGATCCGCGAGCCACTGCTTGATTGTGTCGTCTTCCCCTTCCTGTCTGCACAGGACGGAGCGGACGCTCCACTGAATACCTTCGTAGACAAACTGAACTCCGCGGGGACCATTCGGTGTCGGGGTCTCTGGGGTCTTCTGCGCAATCCGGGACTGAGCATCAAAGATTGCCCCACCCATCAAACACTCGATTTGTGATGTGATCTTGTGGCCGTCCTCGGGAACGATCTCCAGGGTTCGGCACATGGTCGGGTTCAAGACCATGCAGTACAAAACAAACGCGCGGATCATCCAGCTATCCTCCGTGTGGAAACGGGTCCCGGTCACCGGGGGCTTCTGTGGGCTCCTCTTGGGCTTGTTCACTCTGTAGCTTGGCGGCCGCCCAGGCCCGTAGGGCGGCTGCAATGATCAAGGCATCTTTAGTGGTGCCACAAACAGCGTGGGCTGTCCATGGTCCGGGAGAGCTGGAGCCGCCCCGTAGCACCGCGGTCTGCTTCTTCACATCCGCATCTAAGGCCAATGCGGCTTTGACGCACTCAGCGCGGGTCTTGAACGTCAGTGATTTGTCCGGGTGCGAGCCGACCAGGCCACACTCCCCAGAGACCAGGGAACAGAAGCCCATCAAAACTACAAAGCCAGCTTTCGCAGTGGTCGCCGCAGTCGTGATAAGCATTCCCCGTACTCCCCTTTCAACCTTCCTGACTTAAAGGTCGGAAAAGTCAACCTCCTGACCTCAGAAGTCTTCTACAGGAACTGGCGGACATTTGAACCCGTTGTTCAAATCCTCAATGGATGAGCACCATTTGCCCAGCTCGTCGTGGCTGAGGATCTTCGGCCCTTTCTGATCAGCAGCTGTGATGCCAAAGACAACCAGTGCCGAGATCAAGACGATGATGACCATGAGCACCAGATAGTCGAGCGGGCGACCGGGATGCATGGGGTGGGGTATCATTGATGCCTCCCAAACACTTGCGCAAGGAAGATCATCATTCCGGCACCCAGGCCGGAGACCGCGCCGTAGAAACTGGCCTTGACCTGCAAGCCGGAAACTTCCGCCTTGATGTGCGCCAGCTCCGTCAGGACATTCAGGTGGTCGATGTGGTTCTGCTTGTCCATGTTCTCGATGCGCTCGGACATCGAGGCCAGCTGCGTGACCACAAGGTGACGGTAGTCTTGCCAATCCTCGCCGGCCAGAGCTCGCGGCGGCGTCTCTGTGCTGTTGATGTCAATCATTTCCGTCTCCTGGTTTTGATCTGGGTCTGTTTATGTATCCACGCAGAACGCTTGCGAGCATGAAGCCCAAGATCCTCATCGCACGATCGTCCCGGTTACGGTATGCGGCGTCCCAGGCATCCACGAGCTGCTCCTGGCTCATGTGGATAGGCTCTGGCGTTTGCTCTTGTTCAGCTCCAGCACCCAGCCCGCTCGCCACATCGACTTCTGGTCGACCGTCAACTCGGGCGGGGGTTGGTTCGGCTGGCCGGCCACGAATGATGCTCGGCCCGCAGCCACGCACTCGGTGTAGGTCATCAATCTTCATCCCTTATACCGGCGATGCGCCGCTCATGTCGTACTCCCATGTCCTAGTCGGGCCGGTCCCTTCACTGAGGAACCGCGGTGGCAGCTGCTCGACCCAACCGTAGCTGGCGTCAACCAATACCCAGAAGTCATTGCGGACGTGAGAATCCTCCAGGAAGTCAAACAAGCTCCATTGGGAGATGTCCGTGACTTCGGGAAGGAAGTCCTGTTTGAAGTAGACCCGCCAGTGGATGATCTTCGGAATGATCTCGGTGACATTATTGCCCAGGCTCTTCGTCTCTTCGGAGTACTCGTCATGGAAGCCACAGTCAAAGTATTGCGTGAGCCAGAACGGCTTCTGCGGCGGGGCCTCTTGAACCGGCACCCCATGTCCGCGACGTATGATCCGCATGTCTCCCTTGTCCCGCACGAAGGCCTGCGGTGGCTCTTGCTGCTCGCCGTTTAGACCTTCGGGGAGTTGAAAGTCCAGCTGCGCAGGACGCCCCCATCGAGCGCCCACATCAGGATCGAGCAGAACTCGCGTCACATCGGTCGTCACCCGAGAGAACGAGTTCACCGGCACTAGCGCGCTGACAAATTGTCCGATTGATGTCATGGGACCTGCACCAGGGGCTGCATCGTTTGCTTGTCGTTATCCAGAGGATCACGCACCGGACCGGCTCGCCCTCCCGGCGTCTCGAACGGTAGGGTCTTCTCGGTATCGCTCTTTATAGAACTACCACCACCTGTGCCCTCGCCGCCTTCGGCGCCATCCGACGGTGACTTGTTGCTGTCTTGCGTGATGACGACCCTGCGGACGCCGAAGGTCACGCCGGCATCGAGTATCCGCGTCCTCCGCGGTGGGTTATCGTTATTCTCAATCAACTCGACCCACGGCTCTTTGAAACCGCCGTTCGCCATCATGCCGATTGCCGACCAGGAGTAGGCGGCAGGGCGCCCCCACCGACCACCAACATCAGGATCAGGTTCCTGTTTGGATTTGTCGGGCGGGACATTCGGCTTGGACGTAACCGGGATGAACCCAGAGAATGATCTACTGAAGAGCGTCGTCATGGCGGTGGGATGCCTCCCTCAATTCTGGAGCCACCAACCCTGTTCACGGCCGGGAAGGTCGAGCAATCAAGCCGCACATACCGGTCCCAGATAAAGTCCTTGTACCGCTCGACGACATGGCCATCAGCGTAGGCCGTGAACCCCGCGACTTCCTTCTGAGTTTCTTTGCCAAGGGAAAGCCAGACAACCGCTATGACTTCGTTGTCGCTGAAGCCGTCGCTGCATGTGACCTGGTCGCAACCGTGGAACGGGGTTTCGTAGCCGTCAAACTGTATCTTGACGGAGCTGTAGCTCTCGACCCTGATCTTGGTCTCTTCCTTGGGAGAGTCCTTGACATAACTAGGCGGCGGCGATGGGTCGCCATTTGCCGCGCTAGTTGGGTCGGTGTTCTGGCTCACCTGGAACTGCGATGTGGTCCCCCACCGAGAGCCGATGTCCGGCTCAGGTGGTGAAGCCTGCGGTTTCTCTATTGGAGTGTTCGCATGCATGATCACCGGAATGATGTTCTTATACGTCCCCATCCCAGCCCCGGCCGGGGCCTGCGGAAGGTTCGGCATCTCAGGGGCCGTGCTCGTCTTCTGCGGGCTGGTGCTCGGCAAGATTGATGGGATGGAGCTGTCGGCCATTTAGAGGTCAATCGTCTTTGGGATCATCAACTGGCTGACGACGATCGGGAAGTCAGTTTCGAAGGGACCACCCTTCAGGTTGACCAGGTCGATCTCACACTCGGTGAAGTCCGTGTTCAGAGCTTCGATTGCGGCCGGGATGTCCTGGTAGCGCACGCTCAAGAGCCCGGCTTGGTGGCTCTCCCCATTGTCAACGAAGAAGTCCAGGATCACATCCGCGGCCTTCAGGTTCAAGAAGTCGATCCCATCGTCGCCGATGGCGGTGCTGCTGTAGTCTTGGTAGGTCACTTCGGATGCGACCACTTCGTAGGTTTGGCCGATGTACTGCTGATAGCCGGCGTTGACATAGCCGTTTACGACATAGACCGGAGTGCCGCCGACCGCGGTGGCGGTATTGCCTTCCCCGATCGTGCAGCCAACCGTGACCCGGCATCGCTGAACTCCATTGCCGTCCGCCGCCAGGGTGTACTCGATGATCTTGCCAATTGCTTCGCCGCTTGGTATGCGCGGATCAATTATGTGGCAGCTCTTCCGACAAGACAGGTCCATGCCCAAAGCGAAGGTGGTTTCAAACGAAACATTTACGGCCCTGGCCCTGGCAAAGAGCCGGGCCCTGGCCAGGAGGATCAGATACTGCAGGGACTGCTGCCCACGATCTGTCATCATGTAAGATCGCCGGCGCACATCTTCGATTGGCGGCAGCGAGTAGGGGTCCAGCGGATCGACCTCACCAACTGCCTTGGATGAGAGCGTGAGCAGATCGACCTCATCCTCACCCGGATCAACAATCAGGGGCTGAACATCAGCCTCAAGAGTGAAGGTGACCTTCTCGATGCGCTTGCGCTTCGTATCGTAGGTCAGATTGAACTCGGGCTTGAACTCCCAGACGAAGAACTGAGCGAAGCCTGGCGTCTGCAGGACGGCGTTGGCCGTATCCCCAGGATCGGTCGTGGTGCCCGATATATTGTCGACCGACACCTTCTTAAAGCGCGCCGGCCGAGAGATGCCATCAAGCCGTCGAAGGACGATCTTGCCGGTCTCCCAGCCACCCTTGAAGCTCGCTCCTTTCTTCGGCCAGTCAGCCTCGAGGCCCTGGCCGGTGTAGGATGTGACAAGCCCCTTCGGGGAGCCGGCACTCTTGAAGACCCCCTTGAGTTGGTCAGTGATGTTCAGGCCGCCTTGAGCGATCTGATCCCACGATACTTCAGCAACGACGGACACCCGCCGTAGGGGAGCTGAACCGAAGCCAATGGCCAGGTTGTCGTAGAGATGATCCGCTTCATCAAAGGTCGCGGTCGCATCCTCCCCAAGAGTGATGTCCGAAGTGGTCAGGACGTGAGTGATACGGTCGACATGCCAAAGAACCGACCGGGCTTCCAGGACGACATCAGGATCGGTCAGGCGCTGCTCGTTCAGCCAGATCGGATCGAAGTACGGAAGCACCCGAAGGGTGTCGGCCAGGGTTTCCTTCTGGGCACTGTAATCGACCGGCCGCGCGATGAAGTTCAGCGTCACGATCTCGGCCGTGATGTTGTCCGGCATTGCGACCAGTCGACCGTAGAAGATTGCGACCCCGTCCTGGCTCAGCCAGGCCCACAGCTTGCGGCCTGGGTCGAGCAAATTGATCCGGGGGTTCCGAACATCGAGGCGGAGCTGCGGAAGATCACCTTCGGTATGGGTCATCTCAAACGCAAAGATGTCCTCATCCACAACCGAGTGGGTGCCCGCAGAGAAGGCGGTACTTGGGTTCACCCAGGCGAAGTAGAAGGTCATGACGTTCCCTGACTAAACAAAGATGTCGTAGCTCTCTTCCAGGTCCAGCTGCCATCCGTTCGCGGCATTCCAATCGTCCCTTGTGATCTGGAAGCTCACGACCCGCATGAGCATTTGTGGTCGGTAGAAAGTGTAGTCCCCATCCACGCGCGGGCTTCCGCCGACAGCGATCCTGAGTTGCGTCCCACCGCTGGTCTTATAGCCAAGCTCCGCGATGCAGCTCACCGTCACCTCAACCCCTGGCCAGGTGAACTCAGGCACCTGCATGTCCGTCCCGGTGATGGTGCTGGCGAACAAGCGGAAGAGCCCGTCGGGGTCCGAGATGTCCTTCAAACGCCCGTTCGCCGTTCTGGCGAGCTGGGTCGCCGCCGCGATTGGGGTAAGCGTCTGTAACGCCGTCCTGGTCGAATAGGGCGGAAAGTTCATGCTCGTGATGACGAGCTCATCCGTTGCGATAAGTGGCGGCATCTACTTATCCCGTCAGCTGGTTGAAGTGAAGGGTCGCGCTGAAGTCTGCCAGCGTCACATCCTGCGGGGTGGGTGCGTAAATCTCAAGGCCATCACCGATGTTGAACTCAGTCAAAAGCCCGGTGGTGACCACCATCGACCCATCCGTGAGAAACTCCAGCGCCCCAATGTTGCTGCCATACGACAGCTTCACGGAGAGGGGCCCCTCGTTCGCAAGATCATCGGCGGCGCTAAGGGTCAAGACCGTCGCGGTGAGGCTGTCGATCACGTAGGTCCCATCGTTGGACGCCGATCCGCGCACCCGAAGGCTCTGGCCGGCGCCGTATCCTTCCGTGATGAAGCTACCGCTCGCCCTGGTGATGGTATCGTTCGCTCCGGCTTCAGCGAAAGTCACAGACAAGTCGTTCGAGGTCCGCCAGAACCACATCTGGCAATCGGCGTTGGCGGTAGGAAGAGTGCGCACGTCCGAAGTTGTTCCAGTCCCGAAGGATGGGAGCTGCATCGCTGCATTGAAGGTGTGCTTGAAGATCAGGGCTCCATCAGCGGGCACGCCAAGAACGACGACCGGCAAGTCAAACGTGAAGGGCAACAGCCCCATGAGTTTGAAGTAAAGGGCATTGCTGTCGACATCGACCGCTCCGGCATCAAAGGCGTAAGGGTCCGAAGTGTGATCCCGCAGGACCATGTAGACACCATCGAACTCAACCCAGACCAAGTCCAGTTCGTTGTAGTCCTGATCGGTCACCCACTCTCCGCGCCAGTGGAGCATCGCCACGGGGACCGTGAACGGGCCGAAGGTCGATGCATCTTCCATAAAGATTGTCATCTGTGAACCGATGACCGTGATGCTCTCAATGTTGTTCGGCTGGATACCGCTAGTCTCCAGGGCGACCAGGCGGACGACTACTTCCCAGAAGTTATTGTCGACCTGCGCGGCCGACAGGTTCACGCCTAGGCCGGCGCCCCATGCTCCGGTTGTTCTGTAAACTATTGCCACGACTTCCTCCTAGCTACCCACGCTGACCGTAATACCAACTTGGTTTACGGCCGCCTGACTTGACTTGTTCATTGAGGGCGAACCTGACCAGCTTGTCGGCCACTTCCTTCGGAGCGATCATGCCGTCGAAGGATTGCCCACCGATGGACAGGTTGATTGTTTGCCTGGCCCCGTCGCTGACATTGCCCCCGGTAGCAAAACTTGGGAGGCTGCCACCGCGCAATGAACTGAACATGTGGGACAGGTCTACCGGACCACCCCCGGCAAAGCCACGAAGATCAGCCAGCATGCGGCCTACGGCGCTGGCGGGCATCCTCATGCTATTCAGCATTGCGAATAGCCCATGCCCGTACTTCTTGACCGCAGCGGCTTTGATGACCCACTCTCCATGAGAGAGCCAGGCCGGGATGCTATCTGAAGTCCCAGTCCCTGCTCCCCAAACGCTACCGCCCCGACTAAAGACGGCGCCGCCTCGGGCGCGCCCTGCAGCAGCAGCGGTCGCATCCCTGGCCGCGGAGGCCGCCGCCGCAGCGGCGCGGGCCATGTTCTCAAAGGCGGACGCGGCGGCATTGGCGGCGGATGCAACCCCATTGAGGAGCGTGACGATGCCGGACATTGAAGTCTTGATCGTATTGGCGGCGCTTGTGCCGGCAGAACCCAATTGCCCGAAGGCCTGGACACCCTGCGCGACAGGTCCGGTGAAGATGCCGCTGATCGCCGAAGCGACTTCGGTCATCGTTGAGATGATGGAGCTGGTCGCCGATTGAACGATGGATGGCAGCTGGCTGAAGGATGCATTGGCCGCATCCACCACCGTCTGAAATACGGTCGAGAAGTCGATGGCGGCAAAGGCGTCCTGTATGCCCTGCGCGGCGGTCTGCGCTGCGGTGCTAATGCCGGACAGATCAGCTTGCGCGAATTGTGTGTTGACTGCGGTGACCGCATCCGCCGCTTTAGCCTGGAGCGGGGTCACGAGGTCCACGCTGGACTGGATCGAAGCCGTGGCTGATGCGGCGACCGCTGGACCAATCTCAGCGCCCTTGGTCTTCGCCGATCCGACTACCTGATCAAAGGTGTCTTGCCAGACCGTGAAGAACGGCGTGAGATTGATGCCGGTGACCGAAGCGAAGGCGTCCGTGATCGCATTGGAAGTCGCCTTAGCAGCCTCGTCGATCTGACCAAAGGTGGACTTGGCCGTGGTGCCGAGAGCTTCGATAGGAGCTGCCGCCTTGCTGGCGTCGACCTTCTCCACGGCGCCGGCCAGGTTGTCCACCGCCGTCTTGGCGCTGTCGATCTCCTCCTTCGGCTTCTGGAAGTCGAGGACGCTGATGCTTTGCTTGCCGGTGGCCTCAAGGGTCTTAAAGGCATTGGCGACGTTCTGGAGTGCCGTGTCCGCGGCGGCGCCGAACTCAGTTATATTGCCGGACCCGACACCGATGCTGTCTAAGAACTGATTGAAGCTCCCTCCAGCCTCCGCCAGGCTGCCCAGGAGTGGGGTGAAGAGCCCCTGGAAGACCGCGGCCAGGCGGTTCTTAGTCCCTTCCCAGGCCGCCCCAGATCGCCCGGCTTGCGCCTGGAACGCGTCCGCGATCTTCACCTGCTCCTCGGTGACTTCGCCGCCCAGCCGCTTAAAGTCCGCAGCGAAGGCGTCCAGTCCTACAGTGCCGGCCTTTAGTCCCGAGACCAAATCCTTGCCGATGCGCGGGCCGAACTCGGCGATGACCTTGGAAGCCTGCTCAGCAGGGTTCTTGATCGTCGCAATCTTGGTGGCGAACTCCTTGAGGACAACACCGGCGTCCCTGGCGTTGCCGGAGGCGTCAACCAGGGCGATGCCGAATTGCTTGAACACTCCAATGCTAGTCTCACCGCTCGCCCTGGCCTGCTCGGTGGCCTGAGAGATGTGAGCCAGGGCTTGCGGCAGCGCATTGGCACTGGAGCCGGTCTGATCAAAGGCAAAGCGGAGCTCTTGGAACTTCGCAACCGTCGTTCCAGCGGCGTCCGCCTGGTGCTTCATAGCCACGACAACCGCGGCCTGGCTCTTGGCCAGGGCAAACCCGGCCGCGCCAACCGCAGCGAATACGACAAGAACACTAGCCAGGGCTGCACCGGCCGCGGCGGCTACAGGCCCCAGAGCGGAAATGGCTTCACCAAGGGCCACAGTTCCGGCAACACCACCTTCAGCTCCGGCTCCAGCCGCAACAAACCGCTCGGCGATGCCCGCAAAATTGCCCTTAAAGGTGCTGACTGCCGAAGCCAAGTTGGTGAAGTTGCCGGTCAGGCCTTTGATGCTCTCCCCGACCTTCGTGAAGCCACCACGGGTCAGCCCATCTAGGGACTGCTGCAAGGGACGGAAGATGTCGGTTGCACCTTTGCCCAGGCCGTCCTTGAAGGCCGTGGCCATCTTGCCGACATTGGCAACAACCTGATCTGTGGCGGCGTCGAGCTTCTTCTGGCCTTCGGCAATGTCGTCGAATGACTTGACGCCGGCAGCGCCAACTTCTTCGAACGCCTTGACGACAGTGTCCTGGCCTTCGGTCTCGAACTTAGTAACAACTGTTTCGTCAGCCATCTAGGTTTAGTCCTTGAGATGGGAATTGAAAACAGAACGGAAGTTTGCCCACACACCGCGCATGATCTGACGGAGATGGAACTTCTTCGGGATCGTAACGCTCTCCTTCCCGAAGTACTTCGGCTTCTTGTCCTGGATGGATAGGAGCAACGGGGCGCCACCAGACTTCCGGTCGACCCGGAATAGGCCGCCAGCATAATCGCGCGCCATGATCCCAACCGCGTCGGAGAAACTCAGCGGTATCCAGAGGAGCGGGTTGCCTTTGATCACGGCCCCGAACTCGAACACCCGCCAGTATGGAACCAGGTGGGAGATCGTTAGTGTCGACCGATCCGGTCCAACATCTTCGGCGGCCACTAGGCCAGACTGCCATCGGTCAGACGAGAAATTGCCGGCGCCGGCCATGTCGGCTCGGCCCTGGGCTAGCATCTCCTGCCCGAGCTCATGGATCGTGTCCGCAGTTGCCTTGAGAAAGCCGGAGCGGCGACCAAGCATCGCGCGCTCGTACTTCCGGCCCACATTGAGATCGCCGATCTTCAGTCGGAAGCTTGGCATACTACCGCTCCCCGGTGCCAAGGCACGAGGGTTCAGCCGTCGAGTACGGATGAGAAGTGGGGTGCTGGGTGTTACTGGCTTTCATCGGACAACTTCTTGATGCTTGACCTAAGCTGTTTGCCATCGGCGTGCGCGGCCAACGACATCGTGACCAGAAGTTCTGCCAGCTCTCCCTGCCTGCGTCGGTTCGCCAGCTCCAGCCATGCTGAAAGCCGCCTTGGTGTATAGGACCAGGCGGCATCCGGGGGATGGCCTAGTGCGATCAGTCTTTCGACTGCTCGGGCGATTTCATAGCCGGACCCTTGGTGCGCCCGCCGACCGCGACGGGGGACTGTGTCAGACTGACGCTGTTGGCCAGGCGGGTGAGCTGTTCCACGAAAGGGCCGAGGCCTGCGGGGAAGGTTAGCCGGATGATCGCATCCAGCAAGTTGACCTGATCCCCTAGTGAAAGCCCGGCCGCCTTCGCTTCGGCGGCTTTATCACCCGGTGCTCCAGTGCCGGCCGCGATAGCAGCAGCGACGGCCTCAGGGGCCGCCTCCATCAGCTTCTCGGCGGTCATATCATCGGAGCGACCTGAAATTACTTTCCGAAGCTCTGGAAACTGGGACAGCAACTGCGCGATCCCATTGGCGGTGATCCCGGTGACGGACACCAGGCTCCCACGAACTTCGATCTCTTCGCTGACATCAGCGATGTCAATGAGGCTAACCATGCAAGCTCCTCCTTACGTCTTTTTGAAATAACCCCACCGGGGCCCGAGGATAAACTCGGGCTAGACCGGTGGGGAGCACATCGTCCTTAGGTCGTCACATCCACGCTATCAGGCTCGCTGGTAGCAATAGCTGATCCGACCGTATTGGTGGCCGTGACTTCGATCGTGAGGAAGGTGCCAACGTCGCCGGCCGCAACCACGTGGGTCACTGCCGTCTGGCCACCGATGAACACGCCATCCCGCATCCAGCGGTAGGTATAGGACAGGGCGCCAGTTGCGAAGTTGAGCCATGTGCCGTTGTCGGCCGTGAGGGTATCGCCCTCGGAGACCAGGCCGGCAGTCGGGCTCGTGTCCGCATCGTTATTGGTGTAGAACGGCAGAGCCACATTGATCGGCAAGCCGTCGTCGTTCAGATTGGTCATGGTGGCTTGACCGAAGGTTCCATCGGCCTCAGCCAGCTGCCCGGTCACTTCCAAGTTGCCCCACTCATCGCTGATCGGGTTGAACTTGCCGGACGGAACGAAGTCCACCTTGGCGAACTCGTAATCCCACCTGGGACCGATTTCATTGGTGCCGATAAACTTCACGGCGCCGGACAGGAGGTTCGACCCGAAGATTTCCATGGTCGGGAAGTCGGGGTCGGTCAAGTCCACATCACTGAGGAGGAACATGGCCAAGTTCCGAGCCGTCAGCTCTTCCATGACCATGCGGAGTTCACCACCCTTCGTCAGAACCACCGTCTTGTCCTTAGACTTGACGCCGGCCATCGAGGAGAAGTGATCGAGGGTGTCCAGGGTCGGGGAGAACTCAAACTCGGTCACGTTCCCGAGGAAATGGTAAATGGTTTCCCCTTCGGGCTTGAATAGGATCACCCCTTTGCCAACGAAGTAGTTGGAAGTATTGGGAGCGAATAGAGAGGGCATTGCAGGTCTCCTTCTTTCGGATTAGGTGGTCACGCCGTTGTCTGGGAGTGAGTAGGGGTCAAGGACGTACTTGAAAGCGAAGTCCATGCGGAGCTGGCCCTGGAGCGTGCTGCCTGTCTGCATGTCAGTCTCGACCCTTCTCAGGCTCACTCCCCCGTTTGGGCCGCACAACATTGCTAGTTGCTGGTCGTTCGCAATGGCCCGAATGATTGCGACACGAAAGGTATTGAGTTCATCTCCAACGCCCGTATTGTCCGGCAACTTGCGCGGGACCAGCAGGACGAAGATTTGCGGCATCATCGTCACGATGTTCGGTGACATGAACTGCCGGCCGCGGCCTTCGACCCTAAGGTCGTGGGTTTCGGTGCCGTCCAGCAAGGCGATGGCCGGCCGCTTGTCGTCCTTCAACTCACCGCGATTGCGAAAGGTGCTATGCGAGGAGTAGCCTAGCTGGTCCGGGATGGTCCCAATGATCACAAAGAGCCGAGCCAGGATTTCAGCGCGCCGATCAACGACCATCATTTGCGCACCGCCAGGTCCCAGTAAAGGACTGTTTCCCCATCCGGCGCGAGTGGGGTCGCCGGCTGGATGATTGAGTACTCCACCCCGTTATGGACTAGAGTGTCGAGCTCGTTGTCCGGTGGCGTGTCAAGACCGACGGTAGAGAGAAGGACGCGCTGATCAGTGAACTGGATCAGGCTCCCTTGCCTCTCCGCATTCGTGAACTGCAGGATCACCCCAGTGCAGGGGCGGTCGGCCGCTCCACGGCGCAGGGACATCTTCTGCGATCCACCACCAAACCGCTGGATTTGCCGGTCGACAATCTTTTGGGCGCGCAGATAGTTGAAGCCGGCCATCTACACCACCAATGGACCGCGGACATTGCGGTTACGAAGAGCGATGAACTGTTGACCGTAGCTGGTCGTGTTGAGCTCGGCGATGCTGCTCCCATCCGCGTAAGTCACGGAGATCGGGCCAAGTGAGAAGGCCTTCAGCCCGCCGCTGTCATATGCCCCGCCGACGACCTGGGTCAGATGCCCCGCCGCCAGGAGGATGCCAGTCTTGTAGTCTGCCTCGATCCAATTGGTGCCGACCATACGAGTAGCGTCGTCAAGGGCGAACTGAACCAGCTCGTCATCGACATCCTCGAACTCGGGGAACCGGGACTGGAACTCAGAAACGGTAGGAGCCGTGTAAGCCATCGCTCACTCCTTGGCCAGCGCGGCGGTGATTGCCTTCTTAGCGTCCTCCATCGTCTTGATCTTCTCCGGGGAAACCCGGGAAGCAAGACCCCGGAGCTTGGGCCAGGGCAGGGATTGCCAATCAGCGGGGATTGAGACCCCGTGAGGGCCCTGCCCATTGGGGGAAGCCGCCTTGGGGGTATCTTCCTGCGCCGGCTCGGGAACGGGGTCCAGGACCTCCACCACGAGGTCCCCATCGTGGGACCGCATGAACTTGACCATGGTTTCGGTCAGGGTCGTGAGCGCCTCTTGGCCAGGATCGACCACCACAGCTCTTCCATTGGAATTGTACAGGCCACGGGGGCCTTTGCCGAAGTTCTTTAAGCGAACATTGACGGCTGGCATTGCTGTTCCTTCCTCTGTTTTTTGGAGTGACAGGGCCAGGCTTCCGCCTGGCCCCGCTACTCTTCTATGCCTGCTCAGTTAGGGGATCAACCCTACGAGTACAGGTTCACTGCCGAGATGCCGTCGACATAGCGGACAGCGCCTGGACGACGGACTTCAAGCCCGCCGAACCGGAAGATGCCGGGAACGTCGAAGGTGATCGGGCCTGTCTGCCACACCGGGAGGAAGCGGTGGGGCATCGGGACGTGCGCCTTGAGCACCTGGGGATCACGACGATACACGACCATGCGGCCGGAGCTCGAAGTGCCCGCAGTCTCAAGACCACGAACAGCCCGGACCGTAAGCGGCTGGCCGGTCTGCATCGTGTAAACATTGTACTTCATGACCCAGTCGAGAACCGACATGTCAGAAGCACCAGCGGCCGCACGAGCCATCGTGGCGATGCGGGCAAACTCTGCCGGGGGAAGAAGAACAGTGTCCCCGAGCTCGATCTGCTTGCTGTTGGTCCAGATGCCAGTGATGGCATCATTTATGTCCGCGATGATGTTGTCGCCAGGCTTGCCAGACCACAGGGTCGTGGTTCCGGTCACATACTCAGCCGCCGTGACCGTGGTCGCGCCGGCGTCGTTGATGAGGCCAGTCCAGTTCACCGTGCTGTCGCCCCTGAGCAACTTGTCATCCAGGAACTCTTCGTAAGCGCGCCTGGCAGCCTCGGCGCGATCTGCGCTGAGGTTTGTACCGGTCATCATCGCTTGCCCCAGCTCTTCCAGGGTATAGCGATAACCGATGCCGGCCATCTTGATGCCCCGCTCGAACTTCTCGCGGGAGACATCGGCCAGTGGTAGGTCTTTGGCGTTGTGGGCAAACCACTCCGCCTGGCCGGCCATGTCCATGCTGAAGTAAGTCACGGACTTTGCCCACTCCGGGGCCGAAGTGTCGACCGGAATGAGGCTGGGATACTGGATGTCAGGGTAAAGCACCTTGACAACCTGAGCCTCGACATACGAGGCCTGCTCGGTCAGGAAGCCCAACGCAGCTTGCTGGGCATCCGCCATATTCATGCGCGGCATGGTATTCTCCTTTCGCGCTGGGCTCGACCGAAGGAGTTCGGACGGGCCTGGGCTAAAGCTACAGGGTCGTGGAGAAGCGACCGATGCCGATTGCACCGGATGCAGTCGTCTTCTGCCAGTAGGCGCCGACAACGGCAGTCTTGCCGCCACCGGTTACTCCGAAAGCGCCAGTCGTGGTGTTGAAGTAGATTTGCGCACCATCGGTGACATTCTCGGACGCCGTCAGGAAGATGTCGCCCTGCCGCATCACTGTGGCATGGCTGTACCGCGGGATCAGGTCAGCGTTGACGTTCAGGTTGGTTTGATCCCTGACCGTGACCCCGAGGAAGGCTGCTCCGCCGA
>Ga0315273_10002889_pt1 | contig 20528 bp, 30 predicted proteins | sample YL17G02_0_MG_FD_205753 | JGI IMG/M metagenome (GOLD analysis project Ga0315273, IMG submission 205753) | Sediment microbial communities from Yellowstone Lake, YNP, Wyoming, USA - YL17G02_0 | ecosystem: Environmental > Aquatic > Freshwater > Lake > Sediment | place: USA: Wyoming | collected... | reverse complement strand
CCATCACAAGACGCGAAAGACGCTGCGCGGTATCGGGACGATCTTATCTCTTGCCGCGGCATGGTAAAGACCGAACTCAATCACTACGAACGACTGGCGTTAGTGCATGGGAAAACCGCCGTGGCCGAAAACTACGAAAAAGAGGCGCAGCGGTTAAGTGATTTGCTCGACAGAATCGACGCAGCCATGAAGGAAACACCATGACCAACCCTACCGGCCTGACCGAGCGCCAGCAGCAGGTCGCCGTTTTCGCGTCTAAGGGGTACATCAAGGCCCAGATTGCGGTCGCGCTCGGGATCAGCACGCACACTGTTGACGATCACTTGAAAGCAATTCATCGGCGGCTCGGCGTCAATAACCGCGCCGAGCTTGTACTCGAAACGATACGTCTCGGCATCTTGAAGCCGCCGAGATAGCTGCCGATGGAATTTTTCGCAAACTTAGGGAAAACACCTACAAAAAAGGCTTGCGCTGCGCTACCGTTTAGGTATTATCTCTACACCTAAACGAGACACAGAAAGCAGACCATGACTAAGACCAACAAGCCGGTGATCGACGTAGACGCCAATGATTTCATCAGGTCTCACGGCGTCCCCCCGAGAGGTTGGGGCACCTGGGCTTTTGACGTGAAGGGCTCGACCCTCGGCCTGTTGTGGACCCCGGCCATGACGTACAGCGACGCCAAGGTCTGGATCAAGGCGAAGGTCAGGGCGCTCATCGCCGACGGCATCCTCCCCGCGCATGTCACGTATTTCGACGTTTCGGCTCAACCCTGATCGGAGCAAAAAACCATGAACCACCTACAAACGCAACTCGAATTAGTCACCCAGGCCGCAAGCGCACTGGGGTATCGCGGCGTCAACCCCGAGTCTCTGGCCGCGATACGCGACAGCGCCGAACAGTGGGGTTGGTATGACCTCGCCAAGCGCCTCGGCGCCGACGCCTACACCCTACACCAGTCCTTCGACGACGTGATGGCGGGCTTCCGCGCCCTCCTGGCCCCACTCTGAAAGCGCGCCATGAATCAGACGAATCACCACTACGCCGCCACCATGTTCGACATGCGCCGCGTCGACCCGTTTCGGTGGGGCCAGCGCGTGCAGTTCGAGCTTCGCCTGTTCGCCGAGGCGTCAGAATTGGGTTGGCCTCCGGGGCGCCCGCCGGTCGACCGGTTTGAACTGATCGACAACATTGGTGAAGCCGCCCCCACCGTGTGGCGTCTGGCAGAGACCTCCCCGGAAGGCACCTCCTGGCTGTACCGGCCCGACACCTTGACCGTGCAGCGCCGCCCGGACTTGTACGGCGCAACGGCAACGATCGCCAACGACTGAGCACAGAAAGCGGGCCATGAACTTCACTGAACTCCAACTCGATCACTTCGCCGCCTTCGAGGGCGTCCGCCAAGTCGGCCGATTCAACATGCTCAGCGCCGACGCCATGCGCTGTGCCGGCCTGACCCGCGACCAGATGCTGTTTGTCCTCGAAAACCACCATGCGCTGGAATGCGCCGCGGCCGCCGCGCAGGAAGCGAGGGCCGCGAAATGAGCATCATCATCGCCGGGCAGAAATACAACTACCTCACGCTGCGGTTTGGCCGCGGCCCGATGGCCGGCATCGACATTCTCGGATGGGGCACCTACCCTCGCGGTAGCGTCCTCGCCGGGCAGTCAATGAAGTGCTTTCTCGACAACGTGCCGGATGAGGCCGCCGCGCGAGCGTGGATCACCGACAAGGTTGGCGCGCTGACCGCTCGGCAAGTCATGTTCTCCAACGGGTTCACCGAACCACAAGTCTCGCTGTCGCACCTACCCGGCGAGAACGACCCTGTGGCCGGCGGCATGTACCCCGATGACATTGGAGGTTGACGCCATGAGCTACACGTCACCACCGCGCCCGGGCGAGCCGCCGGTCCCGGCCTACGTCTTTGTGCCAGGGACGCCGGACAGGAACGGCAGCGGCAGCGGGTGCAATGGCTGCGACTTTCGGCGCCGCCTCGACATTCGGTGCAGCCGAATCCCCTGTCAGCGGTACCCCGGTATGGTGGCCCGCCTGACTCCGCAAGGAGAATGACCATGACGATCTGCTACCGCGCCCTCTGCCTCCACAACCCGGGGCAGGCGATCCCCGGCGTCCCGCATCAGTTCCGCTACACCGGGCGCGTGCCGATGACCGGCGTGCTCCGCTGCTACCTATGCGGGCGGGTCAAGCTCGACGACGACAGCCAGCGCGAGGCCGAATCCCAGGCTGACGCCGACGAACGGCGGTATGCTGGGCCATGACATTCCGATCGCTTCTCTACCGCATCGCGTCTCTCCTTGGCGACATTCGCGCTGCTCAGCGCGGCCCGGCGGCGATCCTCAAGCGAATCGTGCGCAAGAGGGCTACCAGGGCGGCCTCCCGCGCGATCAACCAAGCGACCCGCTAGGATCGGTACCCCTTGGCCCGCAGCGCCTGTTGCGGCGTTTTCTGACCGCCCGGCATCGCTCCCGGCGCTCGCGCTCAAGCCTGTCTTCAGCCGTCTCGGCTCGGCGCCTGCCGGGAGACTCCGGCCATGGCAGTAGACCCCCGGGGCCGTCGTCGTCCACCGGTTTGCGCACGGATCATTTCGGAATAGCCGGCGACGCAGCAAGCAGTTCTGTTTTCCGCTCACTGGCGCTCGTGGTGCCGTACCAGAAGGACAGCACCATCATGGCGACCGCATCCATCAACCCGAGGATGCGGCCAATGATAATGTCGTGCAGGCCGACCGGGTAGCCAACGAATAGCACCGAAACCTCGGTGCCTAGGGTGATTATCAGAAGCAGGATCGACAGCCAGAGCAGCGGCTTTGCGGTCCCCCCCTCGACAGATGCCTTCCGGGCGCTCTGCCGATCGGCCACCATCGCGGCGAAGCGGTCGCGCTCCGCCTCGACGGTCAGGCGCAGCATCGTTTCCTGATGCGTGGCCTGGAACTCTTGCGCCTTCTGCCTCGCCTCGGCGCTCTCACCTAGATGGGTCGCCACGTCCGCCAGGGAGGCCCCAGGCTTGCCAATGAAGTCGGCGAGGGCCGACCCTAGCGCCATCCCTCCCGGGAGCGGCAGGGCCGCGCCAAGAAGCGGGAGGCCGATCTGCGCGAGCGCCGAGCCGAACTCTTTGAGGTTCATGGCAATCCTCAGTTGATGGTGATGGTGACAAGCTCGCCCGCGTCGAGCGCGTCTTCGAGTAGCACGTAGAAGTCGCGAAAGGCATCGCGCGAGCGGCCGACCGTGTTCGTGCCCTCGCCGTAGCCGACAAGGATGCAGCCCTCAGTGTCCGCGCTCGTGTTGCCCGGGTGAATCCGGATCGAATCGAAGCCCGGCACGCCGAGCAGGATCGGCATGAGCCTGCCCCACCGCCCACTCTGCGAGACCGCGACCGAGTAGGTGCCTCGTGGAATCGCGGTCTCGCCCTTGATCTTCCACGACTCGACAGGGGCGCCCTCGACTTCGCGCACGGGGTCTTCCAGCGTGAAGCACTGCGGAAGGCCGTCGATCGACAGGGTGCCGACCGTCGCCCCGCCCGAGGTCGCGTGCCGAATGACGTTGATCTTCACGGCCTGCTGCGCTCAAGGTAGCGGTCAAGCTTCAGCGACAGGGCCGAAATGTCTGACCGGATCAGCGCCTGCCCCGAGGTCGTCGTCATGTCCTGCATCTGGTCTCGCTCATGTTGCGTGACCTGATACGACTTCAGTACTTCCACGTCTTTCTTAATGTCGGCAATCACCCATATCGCGCCGACGCCCTGCATCAGCAAAACGAGGATCAGACCGATTGGCACCCGCTTGTCAAGATGCCACCCATGAAACGGATCACCCGGGGAGGCGGCACGGTCAGGCAACTCCGTGTTCGTGCTCGTGTCCATGAACTGGGCCTCCCACGCTGGCCGCTTTGGTTTGCGCGGAGTCACCGGAGAAAGATTCCAGCGACCGCACCCAGGATCACGCCGGGCACAAACGTGGTGAATGCGTCGAGTAGCGACACCTCATGGCTACCCGGCGCCACTCGGTTGTCGAGCCAGTCCGACACCTCCTTGACGGCACCAGCAACCGTCGTCGCAATCACCATCGCGAGCATCGCGCCGCGGTTCGGCAGGTGCAGATACGGCGCAAGCGCGACCCACGCAACCAGGGCAAAGATCGCGACGATGCTGCCTGCGGCTAGATGACGCCGCTTGTCCAGTGGGATTGACAGGTTCATGGCTCTATCCTTTCGGTGAAAGCTACCCCAATGGTAGCCGATTCGGCTGCGTTGCTTACTTGATATCGGCAACAAACACGCAGAGCAAAATGTCGTCCGCCGCGTCATAGACGCACGTGATCATGTCAACGGCGTTGATCGTGGCGGTCAGCGTCGGCGCGGTGCCGCCAGTGAACTTGAACTTGCTCGCATAGCCGAGGGTTCGCGTCGGGGCGCCAGAAGGCTGTTTGATCTTGAACACGTAGCGGCCGCCGTCGACCATGTTGGTTGGGTTGCCAAGCGTTCGGTTGCCGCCAAGCGTCACGCTGAACTTGTGCAGCGGCGCCTTCTTCGCATCCACCGTGATCGTCGCGGCGTCCGTGAGCGCGGTGATTTCGCCAGCCAACACGTAGGTCACGCCGTCGTTTCCAACGTAGGATGGGTGGCCGTCCGTATTGGCGAACAGAGACGTAACGCCGGCCCCGAGCGCGCCCGGCGATGCTTGGTTGGTCAGGACAATTTCGCTCATGGGAGACCCCGGTTATGCGGCCACCGTCAGGCGGCCAATGACTTGAAGGCGGCCGCGTAGCACGAGGCGCGACGGCGCAGTGTATGAGGCGCCAGATGGCACCGTGACCGATTGCGTAACCTCGATTGGCGAGACCACCGTGTTGTTGTAGACAATCACGCCGAATGGCTGGACCGTGTAGCTGTAGACAGAACTGAAAACGCCGCCGCCGCCGCCTGTTCGGTTGAAGCTGAGCAGCTTCACGCTGATCGTCTGCCCGGCGTACTGCTCTGGCAGGTCGATCTTGGCAATGGCCGTGTCGAGCCTGACAAATGTCTGACCAGACAAGGCGCCCGAAGGGATCGACGAATAGGCCCCACGGCGAATGTACGTGTCGAGGTCGTAGGTGTAGGCCCCGGTCAGCGTTGCAGTGCTGTAGCCGATTATTTCGCCGCCTACCGAGCCACCGATGTAGCACAGCGTTTCGCCAGAGTCTGCCGAGGCGCTTGGCGCAGAAGCAAGCTCGCCGCGCGAGACGGCGAGCGTGATGGCAAGCGTGTTCGTTGTGTCCGGATTCGTCGACCCCGGGAAGTCAGCGGTCAGCGTCCCGTGCCGCGCCGGCCCGAGCAGCGTGCCCTTCTTGGCGTAGTTCGTGCCGTCAATGCTGACCCATACCTCAGCGCTCCCCCACTCGACGCCGCCCGAGCCGCCGACCCACACTTGCGGCACCCCACTTAGCTCGAGTGGCGGCTGAAATATCACCGGGGCATTCGGGGCGCCAGGGGCTACATCAAAGTTTGGTTTGTAGGTAGTTGAACCCTGAGAAGCGTAGGTGCCCGGCAGCGGCATCTGTGAATGCACGTCCTCGGCGGTGATCGCCAGGGCGCCATCGTCGTCTTCCTCGACCTTGATGACGCGGACCAGCAGCGCCGTCATGCCATTGATCAACGGATCGGTGATCGCAACAAGGTCCATCGCCTCAAGCCGAGCGTAGCGCCAGCCGATCTTGAATGAGTATTGGTTCCTGATATTCAGCGTGCGTTGAAGAATCTGCTCCGCCATCGCCCGGCCGGCGGTTAGGTCGCAGATGGCGTGCGCAGAAATCATTGGCATCGGGCGCAAACCAAATAGGTCAATGCTGGTCTGGTCTTTGGCCTCGATCACGGCCGTGTTGTAGTCGCCCGATCGGTCAAGACATTCGATCTGCACGGAATTGAAGGCATCGGCGTTGCGCCGCCGAGAGACCTTTACCGGCGCCTCCCCTTCGCCGGCAATAAAGTCGTCGTATGTCAACGAGTATTGCGGCGTCATGTCAGGCGTGTATGTCGTGGCACCAACCACCGGCTGCGACACAAACGGCATGATCTTGAGCACCGAGCCAGACCAGAATGGCGCCGAGTTGCAGAGCATTGCAAGCTCGGTGATCATGTCGACCGCCGGCCGCTGCGAGACGTAGGCGGGCGACAGCTTGAAGCCTGCCGCCGCGCAGTAGTCAATGAAGTTGGTCAAGTCAACGTTAAGGGGTGTCCCCGGCGCCGCGCCGAACAGATCAGAAGTCACCAAGTCAGCGACGATGTTCCCCGGATTGGCGTCAACCCCCATGTCTGTACTGTAGAAACCGCTGACCTCGAAGCTCATGTTCGGCAATCCAGCCTGATCCCCGAGGTCTAGCGCCGCGGCCGCGAGGAAGACCGTGCCAGCGTAGGCGAGCGCCTGCGATGGATGGTTGGTCGTCAGGTAGCCCCAAGGCGCTTGCGCAAGAGTACCAACGAACTGAGACAGGCCAAGCGCCCCAGGCGTCACTACCTTCTTGTCTGCCCACACCTTCGTCGTGAACGACTCGCCGGGGAAAGGCCCTTCGCACACCGCGAGCAACACTCCGGCCGTATAGGTGTATGTCGTGTTCTGCTGCTTAACGCCTCCGCCCTTGCCGCCCTGCGTGGTCTCGGTCGTGTGCGGTATCGCCGTGAAGTCGTCGTACCACACCATATCGGGCGAGACCCGGGTCGTGCCATAGACCAGGGGGATAGGCAGGCCCTTGGTCGATGATTGAATGCGCAGCGCGCCGAGTCGGTTCTCGCTGCTGCTCATCGTTTTTTTCTTGAACAGGAAGCCCATTACAGCCTCCCCGCGCGAGAGAAAAAGCGAACTTCGCGCGGCTCACTACCGCCGCCCGGCTGATGCTCCCTGGCGACCTCCCCCTTGGTTGCGTCGCCGAGTACGACGCCAGCCTCTCGGCGGTAAGCGTGAATGATCTGCGGCCAGTCGACGACGATCGCCCCGTGCGAATAGCACAGGCCGTATTTCCACACCGCCACGTCCCCGGGGAGAGGCGCCGCAACTTCATCAAGGTACTGCAACACCCACCCAAGGAAGCGCTCGCCGTCCTGATGAATCATCCAGTCCGCCGGGTATTGCCCCGTTTCGAAGTCAGCAACAAGCCCGGCCTCGATGTAGCACGCAATGAGGAACTGCCCGCAGTCGACGCCGGCCCCCTTCACGCGGGCGTTGTGGTGCCATCGCGTTCCAAGCCACGAACGCGCCGCCGTGATGATCCTGTCGCGCCATTCCATCAGTAGGAAACCTCTGGGACAGGAACGTATGGGAATCCACGGAAGTGCTGTAGGTTGCTGAATTTCGTGTCGCACGTTGCCTGCGTCTTGTCGCACCCAGGGAACGCTTGAAAGGCGTCCCCGATAGACGGCAGCGCCAGAGCGCTGCTGAATGGGAACGACACGTTGAACACGCCGGGCGTATAGGTTCGGATAGTACGTGACTCGCCTGCATGCACGCCGGTCAGGAACGTCAGCGTTCCTTGGTCAAAGTAGCCGGCGGCCTGAGCGAGCGCGCAGTTGATTGTCGAATACGTCGAGCCGGCGGCAACCGTGCTGTCAACCTCGAACACGGCGCGCGACAAGGTGCAGCCCGAATCGTATAGCGTGCGCCCGCACGGCGCCATGAACAAGTTGCGAGGCATCTGGACGTTCAACAGTTCTACGAAGCTGTTGACTGACATTCGGATTTCTGTCGAGTCGATTTCTACGTCTCCCACGTTCCCGCGAAACATGGTCATGACACCAATCTCGCCATTACCTGGGAAGTCAGAGTAGACGCGATCGAGTTGGATGTGCGCGCCGTCGAGGCCCCCTTCGATTGCGAATCTGGTGGCGGGGATGCCATTCAATAGGGTGCCAGAGTTGCAGAGCAAAGAAATGTCTAGCGTGTCGACTTCCAGGCCAATCGACGAACGAAACGCGCTGCGCACGATGAGCGGGTCGGTGGGAGGCGGCGCCGGAGACACATCGCCTGACTCGAACGTCATTAGGCCGCCACTCGCTGGGTTGATGTAGAGACGGTCCCACATCACAAACTGCTTACTGTCCGCTAGCAGCGCAATCAGAGGCGCGGCCGCGGCCCTCATACCTTCGTCCCAAGCGACCCGATGAACGATACCGACCGCGCGTTGTATAAGCGTTGCATGAACTCGCTCACCTGTTGCGCGTCGTCCATGAAGCGGCAACGATAGTAGTACGCTCCATCCCACGTCAAATTGACAGCCCCGGGCGCCGCCACGAACGTCACCAAGCCGGTAGCGCTGATCGCGTAGTCCGTTATGTCTGTCTGTAGCACGTTATTAACGTATATCAGCGGAGCGGCAGCCGTAGCATTGACGTTGCTAACTGTCTCCGTGAACGCGCCAAACGATCGCCTTAATTGAAAGGTCGTTGACGATCCATCGCCCGTGCCAAAATATTCATCGGTCACGGCGTTATCGTCGTTCGCCGTGAACAGAAACGAGTCCCACGACCCAAACCGCGCCATGAAGAACCCCAGCAGCAGGCGGACCTCGGCTGAGTCGACGCGCAGAAACTCGAATTTAAGATCGAACTTATAGAGCGGCGCACTCGCGAATGACGCGCGCACTTCGTTCATGTTCGCCGAGCGCTGCACCTTAGTGTTGAACATCGGCTCACGGCCGATGTTCCACTCGATGCCGGGGAGACTCGGGAAGACTTCGTTGCTCATGAGTTTTGCGCGAAGTTTCGCGCCTGTCTGCGGAGCGCCGACCCGAGCGCGCTGCCGTTACTCTCGAATAGGCGCTTGACGCTCGCCGCGTCAATGGCATGGATCGTCACGTGCATTGCGCCGTCCTGACGCGAGCCGCCACCGCCATCGGCTATTTCTCGGATCACGTCGGCGTGCTTGGCAGGAAGCACCATTTCCTTCTCGTGAAGCTGCGTGATGGGATTGAGGCCGGCCGGAATGTCAAAGCCCTGCGATGCGGCCGCCGCGACGGTGTAGCTCGCTGCGAGGCCAGCCATCGCCAAGCCAAAGGCCGGCGCTCCTAGATTCATTGGGAATGGGGCGCCGGCCATCGACGCTGTACCCCCGGCGCCCGCGCGAGCGATGCTGCTGCTGATATCCGATATGGCCGCAGCCTTGCCGAAAATCATCATCATCACCTGCTTCGCCAGCCACTCAGCCGCGATCGCCGCGAACACGTCGACCATCGACGACAGGATCACGCGGCCCATATTGGCGAATAGCGCCTGCACGGTCATGGTGCCCGTCGCAAAGTGCTTTAGCACCGACGCGAACCCATGCTCCATGCCGCCGAAAAACTGTTCCTGATACTTGCGATCCTCGACCGAGGCCCGCACCTTGATCCCACGCATTGCCTTGTCGTGCGCTAGTTCTAGCGCCTCGATCTGCGCCAGTATGTCTGCATACCTCACCGGGTCGCGCTGCGGGTCGACCAGAGCGAGGTTCGCCTGTAGTGCGGTGGAGCGAATCTGCTGCCGCCGCTGCTCGAACTGTTCCTCGTTCTTTAGCTGCTCGGCCAGCGTGGTCTGGTGAAGCGTCAGAGACAGCGCCTGCATCTGCTGTTCGGCGTCGACCGCCGCGAGCGCCTTTTTGGCGTTCGTGTCGTTTTCTTTCTGCGCGATCAGCGCGATCTGGTCCGACGCCGCCTGCGCAGCGGTCACGCGCGCAAGCTCTGCGGCTTCGAACTGCTTGCTGTTGCGGCCGTACCAGCCGGCAATCTTCTCGGCCTCGCGCGCGGCAATCTCGGCCTTGATGGCGGCATTCGCGCCGGCCTCCTGCGTCTCGCGCTTGAACACCGACAATTCTTCGTCGAAGCCCTCATGTAAGAGCTTCATGTTTGCGGCCGTCGCGTGCTTGCGTATCGCCGTCTTTTCCTTCTCCGTTAGGCCGGTGATGTTGAGCGCGTTTTCCCAGTAGGCAGCCTCATCTGCGGTCTGTAGTTGCAGGCCGTCTCGGTTGATAGCTGTGCGCTGCGCGATCAGGCGGCGCGTGTCTTCAAGCTCCTGTTCAAGTAGCGTGACGATCGACTCGGCATCCTTGTCTTTGACCTTGGCCGTCTTGCCAGTCGTAGGCTTCGCCTCGACTGCGTGGCCTTCGCCAAACAGCGCGTCAATGCGGGCCGCCGTTTCTTCGCTCGACCGGAGCATTTCATCGCCGGCCTTCGTCCAGGCGTCGGCGATACGGCCCGGCATACCTGTCATTTCCTCTGCGGCGCCGGCAATGTCGCCGTGCGCGAGCTTGTAGATCGCCCTGCCCACCGAAAGGATCGGCTCGGCGACGGACACCACCATTGCGTTGATGGTCTCCCACACCACGACGATGCCATTCTTGAGCGACCAGAAGGCGGTGCCAAGAAAGCCGATCGCCTCCTTTGTGACCCACACGGCGGCCGGGCCGACTTCGGCGAACCACTCGCCGAGCTTCGTCAGGATCGGGATGAGTGCGTCGCCGATGGCTTTCTTGATGCCAAGCATCACGTCGCCAACGTCGTTTAGCGTGTCCTTGAAGTGCTTGTTCGCGGTGACGTTCTCTTGCGTGATCACCAGCCCGAGCTTGCCCGCCTTCTCCCGCGCCGCGTCCATGTCGACGGCGGCGAGCTTGAGGGCGATTCCAGAATCGCTCACGCCGCGGCCGAATAACTGCGTCGTGGCGATGGTCCGGTCCATGCCCTCACGGTATTCGCCAACCATCTTGCCGGCATCGCGCATGAGGTCGGCTGTCGGCCGTAGCTCGCCGTTCGCTTCGCGAGTGCGCAGGCCCATTTCCTTCAAGGCCCCCTCGTTCGTACGGACCTGCCGGGCGAGGCCGGCCGCAGCGTCGCCGGCCTGTTCGGCGGTCAGGAATACATCGCCCAGGGCGATGTTCATGATGCTCGCCTCGCTCGCCGTCATGCCAAGCTGTCTTGCAAGCTTGTTCGACTCCGCCGCGAACTCCATCGTTTGGTCGATGGCGTTTTTGAAGATCGCGCCGCCGGCAAGCAGCGCACCGACGGCCGCGATCGCCTTACCAACGACGCCGAAGTGGCCTACAAAATCGGAGGCCGTCGTCTTCATGCCTTCCATCGAAGTCGTGAACTTCGATTGCATTTCCTTCGCCGCGTCGCTTGCGCCAGCTAGCGCCTGCCCCATCCGGCCGACAGACGACTCGACCGCCTTCGAGGCTTCGGCCGCACCCTTCTCTACCCCTTCGGTTCGGGCGCTAAATTCGACTTCGACTTTCTGGTCGCTCATCGCTTCGGACTCATGGGAAATGTCGCCATCAACTCAGCAAGGGTCTGCTCGCTGTTCGCGTCTGTCTTTTTGGCTTCATCCTTGATGCCAAAGTAGGTCGCCATCATGATATGCACCGGCGGGTGCCCGAGCCAGTAACGATTGAAGCCTTCGAGTGCTGGGAGGTCGAGGTCGTCGAGCACTGCGTTGTACGTCATGCCGGTGGACATGACAACGTGCGCAATTAGCTCTGGCCAGTCGAACCCGCCTCCCCTGCCTCCCCCGCGTCATCGCTCCGCGCTTCGAGCTTGGAGACCCCCATCACCGCCTGGAAGGCGGCCTCCGCGTTCACCACGTCAATCCAGTCGAGCATGTTGTCCATCGTGAGGTCCGGGTAGTTCCGTGACAGCGAAGACAGCACGACCTCGCAGATTGCCACCATGTTTTGAGTCGTCAGTTGACCGTCGAACTTGACTACCGTCTCATGGTGGTTCATCAAGGCCCGCATGTTCAGCGGCGGCGCAATTCGCGTCACCCCATCGGCCAAGACGATCGGAACACCCTTGAACTTCACGATTGACATTTGCACTCCTAGGTTGGGCCGCCATTCGGCCGCAGGGTTACTCGCTCAGGCCGTAGGTCAGCACGTTGCCCGTCGCGTCAGCGAAGGCGTCGAAGCCGAACTCTGGAATCAGGAAGTCATCGAGCTTCGTCGCCATGCCGATTTTGTTGGCGACGCAGTTGTTCAGCGTCCAGATCATCGACTTGCCGTTGTACGGCAGGTAAATGTCGGCCTTGAACGATGGCGCGTAGCCGAGCAGCGGATTGGTCAGCGTCGACTTCTTCGCCACCGTCGAGGTCGCGGTGTACTGGTAGTTGATGTACACAACCAGCGCAGTATCCGCGGCGGCGAACACGTAGGCACCAGCCGACACGCTGTACTGACCAGTAGCCGGAGCCGAAGCGACGCGGGTCATTGGCACGCCTGATGCGTTGCGCACGCCAAGGTCTGCGACCCACGTGCCCGCGTTCGGGATCAGGAAGGTAATCGCAGAATCGCTCGTGGACCCGGTGATGGTGAACGGGGTCGCGGGAATGGCCTTGCCAACCGTGTCGTACACGTCGCTGATGATGCCGCTGGCCAGCGACTGGCCGAACATGATCGAGTTGAACAGCGCACCGAAAACCTGCGCATTCTTGACCTTGCCCGTGACCTTGCCCTTGCCGCGCCCGAGCGCGACCGGGAACTGCTGCTGACCATAGAGCAGCTTGGTGTCGAACGAAATGTCCAGCGAGATTTCTTGCGCGATGCCGAATTGCACCGGCGTCGGGTTGGCGATCGCCGCGCCAGCGAAGTCCGTGAGCGGAGTGCCGAAAAGAACGCCTGAGCCGAAGATATTTTGCATGATGAGTTCTCCTACTTTGAAACGTGGATTCTGACAGGAACGATAGCGATGGCTTGATCACCAAGCGCACCTTCATCGGTTTCGACGACGCCCTCGATCAGCACCTGATCGCACAGCCCCCCGAGCGTTTGTACTTCAACCCCCGGCGCCGGCTCAAGCGCCGCCTCGATCGCATCGAGAATCGTATTCATTGCGGTATCTGGTACGACCGTCAAGTCGTTGCCCCGGTTGGTGTAGACGTACACCGCCACATCAATCACCCATCGCGTCGGCAGGCCGCGCACCCGCATCGCGACCTGCGATCGCGGCGCCAGGAACAATGCAGGCTGCTCCGCGGGCGATACGCTGGCGATCGTTTCCAGCACGCGCGAGCTTGTGATCACCCCAGGAATCGCCGACAGCTTGGCGAACAGGGCGACCATGATCGGCTCGCGTGTCATGCCGCGATCCGAATGGCGGACAAACGCTCAGACAGCGGCGGCGACGCTTGTGCCAGGGCGGGCCGCAAATAGGGCTTAGCGGGGCGATTGACGTTCCGCGAGTGCTGACGTACCGACACCGACATTGGAGCGATCTGGCGGCCCCAGGCTTGCGTGATCTGCCGCAGATGAGCGCGCACGCTTTCGGCGCCCTTGAATCCGAACTCGATCATCCCGGCGTACTCGACATTCGTGCCGACGGTGCCCCGCACGAATGTCGGCTCGCGCGTCATTTCCAAGTGAATCGAACGGCTCAGGCGCCCGGTCTTCACGACGACGTTGGTCTTGGCGTGCGCCAGCACATCAAGGCCGAACTCTCCGACTACTCGCGCCACGCGATCGGGCATCGAATGCCCGAACGATCGCAGGATCGCCACCGTCTGGTCCCCGCCTCGAACGACCCCCGCGATCATGTCGGGGCCACCTTTTTGTACTGCCTCAGCAGTGTTTTGATGGAATCCGTCATGTCCACGTCTCGATAGCTGAGGTTTTCGCCTCCCACCGATTGCGATGAAACACCCGGCCGGCGCCGTTCGACATAGCGCAGTGTGACCAGTTCGACCGCAGCCTGCTCGATTTCCTCGGGGATCGTCGCGTAGCCGGCGGTGTAAACCACAGACACGTTGGCCTGCCCACGCACGAACCTGTAGCCCTGCCGCAATAGGATGCCGTAGGCATCGAACGTAAATCCGGCGACTGTCGGTGAGGTCGACAACGGCACCACGAGGTTGTCGATCGTCACACTCGCAACGGCCGTGATCGGGTAGTTCGCCACCGACAGGCGCGTGCCGCCAAGCCCGTCGTAACTCTCCGTGTAAACCGCGCTGTCAAGCTGTCGGTTCAGCCACGTCCTGATGAACGTGGAAACCGACGTGATCAGCCGGGTCAGCAGCGCATCGTCGCCAATCGCGGTGATGCTGTTCCACTGCTTGACGTTCGGGAGCGTGGTGAGGTCGCCCGCAGCCATGCGTCACTCTGCCGCTGGCGGGTCGATGGCCGGCGTCGTACGGCCGCGCGCGGGCGCGACAGGGATTGAATAGCCGCCCGACCGCGCGGCGCCCACGAGGTCGTCGGGCACGACAATGCAGCCATCGCTGTCATTGACGTACTCGACTCCCATGAGGGCGATGCCGGCAACGCCGGGCGCGGCTTTCAGCTTCACGTTAGAGGTTCGCGATGTTGGTGATGATCCCCATGCTGAACGGGGCGTAGTGCTGCAACACGCCGTCGGCGCCCACGAAGTACTCGTACTTGCGGGTCTTGAGCGGCCATTCCAGTTGGTAGTAGTCCTGCCGCATCAGCATCCGGACCACTTCGCCGACGCCAGACAGCGGGTATGGCAGCGTCTTCGTGTAGAAGAAGATCGTGCCTGGGGGCATGTTGGGATGCACCACGATCGGGATGATATCGCCCGTGATCTTGTTCAGATACGAACCGACCTTGGTGCCGGCGACGATGTTGCCGGCCGCGACGTTGGCCTCGTTCATCAAACGCAACAGCGGGGCGCCACTGTTGCCGACGATCTTCTTGGTCAGGTTCACCAACTCTTGCGAATTGACATAGATGACGCTCGGACTGAGGCGGTACTTGTTGTAAAACGAGGCGAAGGCAGCCTCAAACTCGGACACACCACCGGCGCCGTCAGCGGTCAGGCCGACACCGGTGCCGGCGACGCCGCTGGCTTGCGTGGCAACGTAGGCGTTCGAGCCGGCCTTGAAGGCTTGCGTGAGCAGGCCGTCGAAGTCCAGGCTGGAAGTGCTGTTGTCGCTCGCGGCCAGAGTCGAGGCCAGTTGCGCCGCGCCGTTCGAGGGCGCGGTGATCACGACGCTGTTGATCGTGCTCAGCGCGTTCAAGCGCTCCGATCCGCCCACTCCAATGAACCACGCATACCCGACCGCGCCGACAACCGGCGTGACGGATGCGGTCACGGTTGAGGTCGAGCCAGTCGTTGCTTGCGTCGCGGCCACCGACTTCTGCGCCGAGCCGTCGCCGAACACGTCGGTCGTGCCGTCCGTATTGGTCCGGGTGATCTGGCCAGACAGGATTGACGAAGCCCCGACGAACGACTGGCCAATGCCGCCGTTGTTCGATCCGGCTAGGTCGAGGTAGGCTTGCAGGCCCAGCGCGACGCAGATCACCGACTGGGTGGCCGCGGCCAGCGAGCCGCCGGTCGTCGAGGTCGTCAGCGTCGGCGTCGGCGTGGTACCAAGCGCCAAGCTGGTGTTGCCGCCAAGGATCAGCTTTTCTTCGCCGATCATCGTGGCCGACAGCAGTTGCGACACCGCGAGGGCCTTGATATCGTCGAAGTTCTTGCCGGCGTATTGCGCCTCGAACGTGACGTTGTTTTCCAGACCGAACCCACGGAAGGCCGCAAGAAACTCGACCTGGGTGTGGGTGATTACGCCACCGCGCTTGCCTTCCGCGAGGCCCATGCGCTGATTGGCGACGTTGATGTTGGTGATCGCCTTCCAGTTCGCTTGCGACGCATAGCCGCCGCCGATGCGCGCGATGGCGTTGCGCAGCGGGGTCAGAATCGGGTACAGATTCTTGGCCGGCGCTTCGAGGTTGTAGGCTTGCAGCCCGGTGACGGAAGTGCTCGGCTGCACGAACGACTTGATGAGGTCGTCGGGCGTGACTTGCGCGGCTTTGACCAGGGCAAGGGTTTCGGCGGTGGTGACTGCATTCATGGGTTATTTCTCCCGGTGAAGATGAAGGTGAAAGGTTTCAAAACGACCGCTTACCGGCCTGCGTGGATGGATTTGATGAGCGTGGCGACCTGATCGACGGACCCGTCAGACTTGACGATTGGCTGAACCTCTTTCGGGTCGGCGCCGCCGCCAAGGTCTTCGCCCTTGCCGATGACTTTGAGCAGCGCCTTGCCGGCGGCCGGCAGCGCCTTGAGGCGCGCGACTTCGGCGACAGACTCGGAAAGCTGTTTGGCGAGAGGGTCAACCTCAGCCGCCCGGGCAGCGAGGCGCTTGATGGCAACGTCGATCGCCTCGCCCTCGGCGGCGCCGGAATCCTTGCGTAGCTCGATCAGCGCGTCAGCGTGGTCTCTCCGGGCCTTGGCGAGGTCAACCGCGTGTTCGGCCTTGGCCGTTCCTGCGCAGGCGCCGAGCGCCGCGCTCGCGTCGTGAATGGATTGAATGTGTTTCATGGACGACGCAGACAGGGCCTTGCCAGCCTTCGTCACGTCAGCGGCACGCTTGCGCTGGTAGATCGCCATGGCGGTCTCGGCGAGCATGATGCCGGGGCCGTCGTAGTCGGCGCCTTCCGGGCCCATCAGTTCGGCGACTTCCTCCGACACCATGTCGGTCAGAATCTTGCCGCCGGCATCGAGCCAGTCCTTGAGCGCAGCCGCGACCTGCGATCCGTCGCCCTCGCGTTCGGTCTCGTTGACCTGATCGGCAACCAGCCAGAAGGTCTCTTTGAGTAGGCCAGCGAGCCGGGCAACATTGCTCATGCCCTTCGCGATCTTCGCCTTCGCCTCCGCGTCCAGCACCGGGGCCGGCTTTGCGGGCGCCTCCTTGGCGGCCTTGATGAGCGCGAGCACATCGGCCGGAGTCACTTCGCCCTTGTCCAGAATTGCGGCCAACTCGGTCACATCTTCCTCGGGCGTGCGCGTCGGCGCGTCTTCCAATTCACCGTCGGCCTTGATCAGCGTGAAGATGGCCTCGGGGTTTGCCGGGCGGTCCACGAGAGACACTTCGACCAGCTTGATCCCCTTGATGATCGACTTGTTCACGTCGTCGCGCGACGTGACCTTGCCACCAATGCTGAATCCCTTGTAGACGCCGGCATTGACCTTTTTGACGGCCTCGCTGTCGACCACGTGCGCGCCGAAGTAGGTTCTGCCGTCGTCCCCAACGCTCGCCTCGATCGCCGTACCGGCGGCCTTCTGCGTGTTGTGCATTTCACGTACGGCGCCCCACTTCATGTAGTCCGGCAGCGCAGACTTCATGGCCTCTGACGTAACCGTCTCGCCGTCGGCGTCAACCGACCCGGTGGAGGCATAGCCCCACACCTTCACGGTGCCGTCGTCCTGCGCCTCGGTCTTGCTGATTTGGGCGTAGAGCTTCATGGGCGTTTCCACGTGGTTGAAGGCATGTTGCGGGGATGCTACACCAATTCCTGCCGTTTCGGTAGCGGATCAGGCGGCGATCAGTGGGAGCACGTCGGCCAGGACGTATTTCGTGAAACCGTCCGCGGCGGTGATCTGACAGGCGAGTTCGTAGTACGTGCCAGTCTGCCCGGCAACCACCTGCTGCATGACCTTCGCCCCGAGTATCTGCGGCGACCCGGAAAGAATCGCGCTCGGGTTGGCGTCAGGCAGTCCGCTGTTCACTGTGACGGTAACGGTAGGCAAGCTCACGGTGCTTGTGAGCGCCGCGAAGTCGAATGTGATCGTGATGACTTCGCGGGTGTCTTTCGTGCTGAACATGGCGGCCCCCTGGGAATTGCCTTAGCTGGTGTACTTGCCCGTGATCGTGTAGTTGCGCAGCATAGCCTTGATGACATAACCCCGCGTGCGCGCAACCACGATGTACTTCGGGTCCGGGAAGATCGAATTGACGAAGGCGATGAGGTCGACCGCAGTCATGCTCTCCGCCATCGCCGCCCGGAACGCCGCGATCACGGCCGGCGCATCAGCGACGGCGCCGACCTCCGCAATCACGGATAGCAGCGAGGCAACCGCAGCGGACAAGTCGGTGGGCGTCGCCAACTCATCCAGAGCACCAACCAGGGAGCGCAGGGCGGCCGGTGAGTCTGCCGCAGTCAGCGCCTCAGCGATCGCCGCGGTCAGGGCCTGAGCACCAGCATTGGCCGCCTCGGCGATTGAAGCCGCCTCGGCGATCGCGGCGCTCATTGCCTGCGCCGCGGCAGGCGCGGCCACGATCGTCTCGGCCTCGGCGCGAGCGCCAACAAACGCCGCCGTAGCCGCCGCCGTATCCGCTGGCGTCGCCGCCTCGGCAGTGATCCCGGTTGTAGCCAGTATGGTCAAAACAACAGTGTCGGCTGGCGTCGCAGCCTCGGCGCGCGCGGCCGCTATCCCTGCCGATGCGGCAGCGGCATCAGCAGGCGTGCCAGATTCCCCCATGGCGCCCTGGAATGCGGCGGTCGCTACCGGCGCCTCAGTCAAGGCCGCGGACTCGCCTACAGCCGCATTTGTGGCCTGAGCGGCGGTCTGCGTGTCGGCCGCACCCCCCGCCTCCGCGACCGCTCCCGTTTGCCCGCCACCGGTGAAGTTCACGGTGTCGGCCGGCGAGGCGCTTTCGCTCGCCGCCGATTGGAATGATGCGGTCGCGGTCGCGGCATCGGTCGCGGCCGCCGCTTCCGCCTCAGCCGACAGGAACGCGGCCGCGGCCGTGCTCGACTCCGCAACGGTGCCGGCCTCGACACTGGCAACGCTGACCCCGAACACTGCCGTCTCGGTTTCGGTGGCCGTTAGCGCCTCGGCCTCTGCGCCAACGAAGGCGGCAACTGCGGCCGTAGTCTCCGCGACCGTCCCGACCTCGGCCTCGGCGGCAGCAAACGCTGACGTTGCCTCCTGAGCCTCCGCGACCGTCGCGGCCTCAGCCTCAGCCGACTGGGATGCCGCACTCGCGGTCGCGGACTCGGCAACCGTTCCGGATTCGTCCATAGACGACGTGCCGCCGACCACGGTGCCAGCCACCGTCTCCGCGGCAGACATGGTTTCGGCCCGACCCCTAACGAACGCGGCCGTCGCCGAGGCTGTTGCCAGCAGAGACAGCCCGGTCGCCGCCCAGTCATCGGCGTTATTGGCTCCGCTCGCACCGTTGGCGGCCAGCCCTGGTCGCCCGACACCTGTAATGTTCGCGTCGCTTGCCGTGCCAACACTCGCACCGTTGACAAAGAATTCAAGGCTCGAACCAACAACGGCAATCTTGAGCGTCGAACCCGTGGCCACGCCGCTCGATACGCCGACGATTCCGGACAAGCCATTTACATTGAACCGCAACCACGATGTGGCGCCGGCCCGGTCACACACAAAGGCATAACCCTCACCGTTCGGCTTGATCCTGACCGCCGGCCCTATGGAACTACCAGTGCCGGCAGTGAATGTGACCTTGCACTGGGCCGACTGATCTTCTTGCCACAGTTCACTTCCGTTGTGGCTGTAAAGTGACTCGGCTGTCGACAAGCTTTCAACGGCATGGATCGGCCCGTCGAGGGCGGACAAAACGCCAAAAAGCATCGCCCAGGGGCTTCGTGCCGAAAGGTCTTGCCCCGGCGTGGTGAAGGTCTGGAAGTTGTCGGCGGCCGAGACTACAAACGTTTCGGCATTCGCCGCAGCAAAGGCCGCAGTCGCTGCGCTCGCGTCCGTGATCGTCGGGGCCTCGGCCTCGGCGGCGGCGAAGTCCGCGGTCGCCGTCGCCGTCTCGGCAACCGTCTCAGCCTCGACCATCGCGCTCGTGCCGAGCGCGACCGATCCGTCAGGCGCGTCGGCCGCCGACAGGGCTTCATCTTCGGCCGCAGCGAAGGACGCGGTCGCCGCCGCGGCGTCGGTAGCTGTCGCCGCCTCAGCGAGCGCCTGCGCGCTCGCCTGGGCCGCTGCTGACGTGTCCGTGATCGTAGGGGCCTCGGCCTCGGCGGCTTGGAACACCGCCGTCGCGTTCGGCGTGTCGGCAATGGCGCCGGACTCGGCCTGCGCGCCGTTAAAGCCCGCGGTCGCTGCGCCCGCGTCGGTGATCGTGCCGGATTCGGCTTGCACCTTGGTGCCGCTCTGCGTCGCCGCAGGGGTCTCGGCGATCGTGCCTGATTCGGCTTGCGCTTTCGTGCCGCCAAGCGTCGCCGCAGGGGTCTCGGTGATCGTGCCGGATTCGGCTTGCGCTTTCGTGCTGGCGTTCGAGCCGGCCTGCGTCTCGGCGATCGTCGCAGCCTCGGCGCGCGCGACCCCATAGCTAACTACGGCGCCGACAGTTTCGGCAGAAGTTAGCGATTCGACCTGAGAGCCTGGGCTCAGGCCAGGAATACCGCCAATGGCGTCTGTCGTCCCAACCTTGGACGTGCCGATCTTAAAGGCGGCCATTCAAGCCCCTTTATGGCGGGAAGAACTCGACTGTCGCGCAGTCTACGACGACTTCGTTGGCAACGTTGTTGGTGGCGAACGTCCACAACACTTGAATGGCATTGCCGCCCGCGTCCGTGCTGGCGGCGCCCGAGCCATTCAAGGCAGGCGGCTGCTCGAATGTTGAAGTGTTCTGGAACAGATTGCCAACGCCAGTCGCAGGGTTGACTCGGGTGATGGTGAAGTCGCCGAACGAACATAAGCCGATGAGCTTCTGCACCGTGTTGCTTTGTGCAACAATGCAAAAGTCCAAGTTGAACGCGACTCGGTTAGCCGAAGCGACCTGAGCGACGGTTTCAACCTGATTGAACATTACGCT
>Ga0315273_10002888_pt1 | contig 20532 bp, 15 predicted proteins | sample YL17G02_0_MG_FD_205753 | JGI IMG/M metagenome (GOLD analysis project Ga0315273, IMG submission 205753) | Sediment microbial communities from Yellowstone Lake, YNP, Wyoming, USA - YL17G02_0 | ecosystem: Environmental > Aquatic > Freshwater > Lake > Sediment | place: USA: Wyoming | collected... | reverse complement strand
CCGCTCGGGCGAGGAGATCGCCGCGCGGCTCGGGCTGCCGCTGCTCGCCCGCCTGCCCGCGCCGCCGCGCCAGATGCGCAAGGGCGAGCGGCTCGTGATGCTGGCCGCGCCGCGCGGCGTCGAGGCCGAGGCCTTCCGCATGCTGCGCACGAACCTCGAGTTCGTCCGCCTCGGCCACGACGTGCGCACGATCATGGTCACGAGCGCGGTCGAGCAGGAGGGCAAGTCGACCACGGTCGCCAACCTCGCGGTGGCGCTCGCCCGGGCCGGCCAGCGCGTCGCGCTCGTCGACCTCGACCTGCGCCGGCCGTTCCTCGACCACTTCTTCGACCTGCGCTACCGGCCGGGCCTCACCCAGGTCGCGCTCGGCCAGGCGGAGCTCGACGACGCGCTGATCCCGGTCGCGATCACCGACCCGGGCGGGCGGGCCCGCCCCGACAACGGCAACGGCCACGTCACGGTGCGCCCGTCCGCGACCCTGGCGACCGGCGGCCTGCGGATCCTCGTCTCGGGCCCCCTGCCGCCGAACGCCGGCGAGTTCGTCGGCTCCGAGGCGCTCGTCCACATCCTGGGCGAGCTGCGCGAGCGCTTCGACACGGTCCTGATCGACGCGCCGCCGATGCTGCAGGTGGGCGACCCGATGGCGCTCTCGGCCCACGTGGACGCGCTCTTCCTGGTCACGCGGATGAACCTCGTGCGCCGGCCGATGCTGAGCGAGATCCGTCGGCTGCTCGACGCCGTGCCGTCGCTGAAGCTCGGCTTCGTCCTCACCGGCGCCGAGGCCGAGGACGGCTACGGCTACGGCGGCGGCTACTACGCGGGGAGCTACCCGGCGCCCGAGGAGACGGCGAAGCGGACGACGGTGGCATGAGGCGCACCCGCGTCCTGCTGCTCGACCCGCTGCCGATCTTCCGCACCGGCGTGCGCAAGGCGCTGACACGGGAGAGCGACTTCGAGGTGGTCGAGGCCGGAAGCGTCGAGGACGTTCAGGCGCTCGAGCCGCCCGACATCGCGCTCGTGGACGCGGCCCTCCTCGGCGCGGTCGAGCTGCTCGACGGCGCGCACGTCGTCGTCTGGAGCTTCGCGCCGACCCCGCGGGAGGTGCTCGCCGCGATCCGCGCCGGCGCGGACGGCTACCTGCACAAGGAGATCTCCGCGCTCGGGCTCGTGCGCGCGCTGCGGGCGCTGTCGCGGGGCGAGGCGCCGCTCTCGCGCGACCTCGCCGCGGCGATGATCGAGGCGCTGCACGGGCACGACGCGCACAGCCGGGTGCAGCTGCGGCTCGCCGGGCTGTCGGCGCGCGAGCGCGAGGTGCTCGAGCTCGTGGCGCTCGGGGCGCGCAACAGCAGCATCGCGGGCTCGCTTGCGATCTCCGAGTTCACCGTCAAGCGTCACGTCCAGAACATCCTCGGGAAGCTCGGGGTCGCCTCGCGCGCCGCCGCCGCCGTGGTGTACCGCGAGGGGCTCGAGGAGCACGAGGTGGTGACGGCGTGACCGCGGTCGCCGTGCAGCCGTTCGTGGCCGTGCTCTCGGGCGTGCCGCTGGTGACCGAGGCCCTCGTGGATGCGCTGACGGGCATCGCCGACGTGCGCGTGTTCACGAACCCGAACGGCGACACCGTGGGCCTGCTCCGCTCGCTGAACCCCGACGCGATCGTGGTGGACGGAGCCGAGGAGGCCGAGTCCGCGGCCACGTACGCGCGCCGCGCCGGTGTGCCGCTGCTGCACGTCTGCCTGCCCGAGCGCAAGCTGCGCGTGCTCGATGGCGACGGCTGGCGCGACGAGCCGGCCGGCCTCTCGCCGGAGGCGCTGCGCAACGCACTCGCCGAGGCGATCTACCGAAGGACACCGGGATGACCGTCACCGAGCAGCCGCTCGCCACCCGGCTCGCCCTGTCGATGGATGAGCGGACGCTCGACCTGCTCGAGCGCCGCCGCCGCTCGTCCATCGTGCGCAGAGGCTGGCTGGTCAGGCGCGCGCTGCTCGTCGCCGACCTCGTGGGGCTGATCGGCGCGCTGGTGATCGCCGAGTTCGTGATTCCGGTCGGCCGGCCGCAGCTGGGCGCGGTCGATCAGTGGGTCGAGCTGTCGCTCTTCCTCGTGTCCCTTCCCGTCTGGGTGGTGATGGCCAAGCTCTACGGGCTGTACGACCGCGACGAGGAGCAGACCGACCTTTCCTCGGCCGACGACTTCGTCGGCGTGTTCCACATGGTGACGGTCGGGACGTGGGTCGTCTTCGTCGTGCTGAAACTCACGGGACTCGCCGACCCCGACCTGGCGAGGGTTGCCACGTTCTGGCTCGTCGCGGTCTGTCTCGTGGCGATTGCCCGCGCCGCAGCCCGGGCGATCTGCCGCAGACAGGTCGCATACCTCCAGAACGCTGTGATCGTCGGCGCCGGCGATGTCGGCCAGACGATCGCCCGGAAGTACCTGAGTCACCCGGAGTACGGGATCAACCTCGTCGGCTTCGTCGACGCCGAGCCGAAGGAGCGCCGCGAGGACCTCGACGACCTGACGATCCTCGGCGACACGTCGGATCTGCGCGAGATCGTCCAGATGCTCGATGTGGACCGTGTGGTGATCGCGTTCTCGAACGAGTCGCATACCGAGACGCTCGACCTGATCCGGTCGCTGAACGACCTCCATCTCCAGATCGACGTCGTTCCTCGCCTGTTCGACATCGTCGGACCCGGGGTCGGCTTCCACACCGTGGAGGGGCTGCCGCTGCTCGGGATCTCGCCTCCCGGGCTCTCGCGGTCGTCGCGGCTGCTCAAGCGGTCGCTGGACGTCGTCGCCTCGGCGGTCGGGCTGCTCTTGCTGTCGCCGGTCCTTTTGCTGATCGCCCTGGCGATCAAGCTCGACTCGCCGGGGCCCGTGTTCTTCCGGCAGGTGCGGATGGGCGAGCGGGACCGCCGCTTCCGGATCTGGAAGTTCAGGACGATGTCGGTCGACGCGGAGGAGCGAAAGTCCGAGCTGACGCACCTGAACAAGCACGCCCACAACGGCGGTGACCCGCGCATGTTCAAGATCCCCAACGATCCGCGAATCACGCGGGTCGGCGCGTTCCTCAGGCGGTACTCGCTCGACGAGCTGCCGCAGCTGCTCAACGTCCTGCGCGGCGAGATGAGCCTCGTCGGCCCGCGTCCGCTGATCCTCGACGAGGACGAGCACGTCCACGAGTGGGCGCGCGAGCGGCTCAACCTGAAGCCGGGGATTACGGGCCCATGGCAGGTGCTCGGCAGGAGCGGGATCCCATTCGGCGAGATGGTCAGGCTGGACTACCTCTACGTGACAGGTTGGTCGCTCGGAACGGACCTGAAGCTCCTCGTTCAGACGATTCCGATTGTCTTTCGTCGCGACGGTACGAGGTAGCCGATGCCCCAGACGGTTCAGCAGCAGCTCGCGGAGAGCGTTGTCGCGAACCGCACGCGCGATTCCGAGCTGGACGCGGTACACGAGGCACGCTCCGCAGTCGAGACTCTGGCGGAGGCGCTCGAACGTGTCCGCTTCGAGGGCTACGACCCCTACGATGCCCTGTCCTCACGCGCCTTACGCACCCTTGCGCGCACGCGCACGTTGCGGCAGCTCGCGATCCAGGGGCTGCGGCGCTCACCGATCAACGTGCGGCCGTTGGTCGGCGTGGGGCCGCGGCCGCATGCAAAGGCCGATGCGCTTCTCGTTTCGAGTTACGTACGTCTCGACGCGTGCGGGTATCCGGGAGCCCGCGCGGTCGCGCTGAAGCTTGGGCGTCGGCTCGTCGATGCGGCCGTCGAGACCGAGAGCGGGGTTGGATGGGGATACGGGTTTGACGTTCAGACCCGCTGGGGCTACTACCCCGCCGGGACCCCGAACGCGATTGTCACGTCCTTCGCCGTTCTCGCCCTTCTGGATCTCGCTGCCCTCGAACCGAATAGGGAGCTCGACGAGCTGATTCGGCAAGCCGTGATATTTGCTTGCGGTGATCTCCTCAGCGGCGGTGGGTCCTACTACTCCTATTGCCCTGACTCGAAGACCCCTATCCACAACGCGAATGTTCTGGTCGCGGAGTTCGTCGGCCGGTGCGCGGCCCCAGGCTCCGCTGCGGCGACATCGGCGACGGAATCGATGTCGTACACGCTTTCTCGCCAGCGGCGGGATGGTTCGTGGCCATATGGAGAAGCGCGTGGGCTTGGCTGGGTCGACGGCTTCCACACGGCCTTCGTCCTCGGAGCGTTGCGCCGCTGGTACGAGCGCACCGGCGATGCAGAAGTAGGCGCCGCCTTGCAGCGTGGGCTGGGCTTCTACTTACAGCGGCTGATCGAGCCGAACGGATTGACACGGGCGTCCACGACTTCGCGTTACCCCGTCGACATTCATGCTGCGTCGACCGCGATCTGGACGCTCAGCGAGACTGCCCGATTCGAGCCGTCGACTCGCGCGGTGGCGTCGCGTGTCCTCGGGTGGACCTTGTTACACATGCGGCGGAGCGATGGACGATTTGCGTTCCAGCTACACCGGCGACTGCACAACTCGATCCCATACATTCGGTGGAGCGACGCCCACATGCTCCTGGCGCTTGCGTCCTTCCTTCGTATGCAGCAGGAGACCGGTGTCGGGTAGGGCTTCCATCCTCGGCGTGGCGATTGATCGCCTCGACATGGAGGCGACGGTGGAGCGATGCATAGCCGCCGTGGAGTCGGGAGAGGTTGCGCAGCAAGTCTCGGTGAACGTGGCAAAACTCGTTGCAGCGCGCCGTGACCCGCGTCTACGCGAGATCATCGAGCGAAGCGAGATTGTCAGTGCGGACGGACAGCCTGTGGTGTGGGCGTCTCGTCTGCTCGGGGATCCCCTCCCCGAACGCGTTGCGGGAGTCGACTTGATGCACCGGCTCCTGGAAGTCGCCGAGAAGCGCGGGTTCCGCGTGTACGTCCTCGGAGCTCAAGCCGACGTGCTCCGAAGGGCGATCCTGCGGCTTGGGGAGATGTATCCGAGGCTGGAGCTCGTGGGATCGCGCGACGGGTATTTCGGCGAAGCCGAGAGCGAGGACGTCCGCTCGGGCATCCGCGCTGCCCGGCCCGACATCTTGCTCGTCGCCATGAGTTCGCCCAAGAAGGAGTACTGGCTCGAAGCAAACGCCGCGGCGCTCGGCGTCCCGTTCTCGATGGGCGTAGGGGGAGCTGTCGACATTGTCGCCGGCGACAGGCGGAGGGCCCCGCGGGTACTCAGGGGCGCTGGGCTGGAGTGGTTGTTTCGTCTCGCGCAGGAGCCCCGCCGGCTCACGGGCCGTTACGCCGTCACGAACGTCCAGTTCGTTTGGCTGGTGCTGAGAGCCCTTACCCAAGGACGTTCTGTAGGGCGAGCGTGAGCGGCGTGCCCGTTACCCAGGGGCTCTACCGGGGCATGAGGATGAGTCCCGTTTGGAACGGCGTCGCCTGGGCGGGGCTCGTGATTCTGTGCGTGGCGGTGGGCGGATCTGTGGTGCGCGGGGGCCTGTTGCCCACCGCAGTGCTCGGAATGGTGGTCGGCGGAGCGTTCTTCTTCTTCGTCGGCCGGCTCGGATTCGCGAGTCTGCTGTTCTGGGCTGCCGTCAGCCCGTTGTTGTATCCGTGGCTGCGGGTCCCGTCTGGTCGGCCGCTGATCACGTTTGATCGGCTTTGGATCATCTCCATGGTTGCCTGCCTGCTCTTCACTCATCGCGAGCGCGCCGCGAGCAAGGAAACACGCTTCCTGACTCTCTGCATCGCCTGGCTGGTCGTGGCCTGGGGCGTTCGTGCGTACACGACGTCGGGCAGTCATCTGTCGAATGTGGCGAACTGGATCGATGCGGGTGTCCTTCCGCTCGTCGTCTTCGCTGTCACCCTCAGATTCGCAACGACCCTGGAGCGCTGCATCAAGCTCGCAGGCGCGATGGCGATCGGCGGCACTGCGCTTGCCGTGGTCGGCATCGCGGGCAGGATCGTGGGCTACGACCTGGCGATCAGGGCCGGGGGTACCGTGAGGTTCGACCATCAGGTCGGCGCCGTCCGGATCGCGGGTACCTACCCTGTCCCTGAAGTATTCGCCCTCGTCCTGGTCGTCTGCCTGGCAGCGACCCTCTACTGGACGCTCGTCCGCGGCCGTCCGAGCTACGCGCTCGGGGCAACCGCCGCCGTCCTCCAAGCGATCGCAATCGCATTCACCTTGTTCAGAGCCGCATGGCTCGCCGCGTTGATCGTCGTCGTCGCTGCGCTTGGAATCCGTCCCGGACGCTATGCGCGGACGATCCTCGGCGTGGGACTGCTCGGCGTCCTGCTCATCGGCGGCTACTCGCAGCTGAGGCAATCCTCGACGTTCCAGGAGCGGATTCAGAACGTGCAGAACATCCAGGGACGACTCGCGACGTACAAGGAGGGGCTGCAGATCTTCGAGCAGCATCCGCTCGCGGGAGTCGGCACCGGGCAGTTCGCGAAGGCACAGCTCGGCGTGTCGACTACGTCGTATGCCGGCGTGCGGGCGGTTACGTCGCCGCACAGCTCCTACGTCGGTACGCTTGCGGAGCAGGGCTTGCTCGGCTTCGTTCCGCTTCTCGCGGTCACGTTCGCCGTGGGGCGCCTCTTACGGAGCTACCGGCGGCGTGCATCCTCCAGCCAGGACGTTCTCCTTGCGGTTTGCGTGGCTGGGGCAGCCCTCGGCTACCTCGTCATGTCGCTCACTCTGACGATGCTTCCGTACGGGCCGCCCAATGCGGCGTTCCTGCTTCTCGTCGCGCTCGCCGCCGCACGGCTCGACGCCGAGCCTGAGGAGCTGGTCCCAACGTGATGACGCCGTCGCTGGCGGGTCTTCGGGACAAACGGTGCTTGCTCCTGGCCGCGACGTCGGCGCAGGACGCGGAGCGTTTCGCTCGCGAGCACAACGTGAACGCAGTGCTCGTTCTCGACCGGGGAGATCTCGTCCGTTCGGTCAGCCAGCTGAGGTCGCGCGCCGCTCGCGCGAGGGCGGACTGCGTGGTCGTTCACAGCTGCGATTGGGCCAGGCAACCGACGCCGCAGATCTACGAGCTCGCACTCGCAGCCGTGCCTGCGCGGAAACGCTACGTCGTCGACGAAGAAAGCCAAGAACTTATGGTTCGCCGCCGGACCGGCCTTGTGGGTCGGGTTGCAGCGGAGGTGTTCGCGGGCGCCGTGGCGGCTGGTGCCACCCTGATCCGTCCGTCCGTCTCATCGCGGGACTGCCCGGATACAAAGTCTATTCGCGGCAGGGAGCCTTCGATCCTTGCGTTCTGGCGCGGCTCGCTCGTGGATGTCGGTGGATCGATCACGCACGTCAGCGGGATCCTCGACGGGTTTCGGTCGCTTGGCTACCGCGTAGGGGCTGTGACAGCGAGGCCCCTACCTAGCCAGCTCGCCGATGCTGTTGACGATTCGGAGGTAATGGCGCCGCTTCCGGCACATCTGCGCCTTAGCAGTGACCTGGCTGCGCTGTCATCGAACCGCCCCGTATGTGAAGCCGGACTTCGGCTGGCTTCGAGGCTTGGCCCGTCATTCGTCTATCAGCGGAACGACACGTTCTTCACGGCAGGCGCCGAGGTCGCGCGCTGCCTAGGCGTGCCACTCGTGCTCGAGTGGAACGGTGACGTCATCTGGACCCGGGAGCACTGGGAGACCACTCTCGGCATGGAGAAACTGTTCGACCGTCACCTGGTCAAGATCCAACGCTGGAACGTCGATTCGGCAGATCTGATCGTCGCGGTGTCAGAGCATGCGGCGGAGATGGCGATCCGGGCGGGTGCGAGCGCGACGAGAGTCGTCGTCGTCCCAAACGGCGTGGACACCGGCCGCGTGCATCCCGGTGAGGTCGGGGACACCTCTCGTGAAGGCGTGCTCATCGGATGGGTCGGATCGTATGGCCCCTGGCACGGCGCCGACATCCTGATCGAGGCGGTGCCGCTGCTGCCGTCGTCCGTTCGGGTGCTGATGGTCGGCGACGGTGACGAGAGATCGGCATGTGAGGCGCGTGCGCGTGCGTTGGGTGTCTGGGACCGCATCACCTGGGCCGGGCGACGCCCTCACTCCGAGGCGATTGCGCTTCTCGGTGAGTGTGACGTTCTCGTCTCTCCCCACGTCCCGCTTCCGGATCAGGCGTTCTTCGGCTCGCCCACGAAGATCTTCGAGTACATGGCCCTCGGAAGGCCGATCGTCGCGAGTCGTCTCGGTCAGATCGGTACGGTGCTCGAGCACGGGCGGACCGGCTACCTCGTCGAGCCGGGCGATCCCCAGGATCTTGCCGCAGGATTGATGACCGTGCTGAGGACGCCCGACCGGGGGCGCTCTCTCGGCGAGGCGGCGCGCGCGGAAGCCGAGACCCGCCACACGTGGAGTCAGCGCGCCCAGGCAATCCTCGGGCATCTCGCCGAGGTGGGCTCGTGACCGCACTCTCCGCACGCGTTCACGTCCTTCGGCGTTCCCGGACGCTTGGGCAGACCGCAGTCTTCACCGCCTCCAACGTCGCAGTGAGCGGTCTTGGCGCGCTCGCCACCGTCTTGATCGCCCGCTCTATGTCGCCGAACTCGTTGGGTACCTATTCGTTCGCCGCGTCGTTCCTGATGTTCACAGCGATGTTCTTCGAATTCGGGCTCTTCGTGCCCGCTTCGCGACTCGCCGCGCGGAGTGAGTTCGAGTCCACCAAGCGCGTCATCATCGGCGCAGCGCTGGTTGCGTACGTTCCCGTGGCGGCCGCCTACATGGTCGCGGTCTTCGGCCTCTCGTTCCTCGTCGACGACGTCTTCGCGGTGCAGGCAGGTACGGCTATTCGCGAAGTGGCAGCTATCTCGTGGGGTCTACCTTTCGTGTTCGTCGCCTCCCAGCTTGCTCAGGGCGTCGACAGGCTGCACGTCTCGTCGCTAGGAAGTCTTCTCACTCAGTTGGTCTTCGTACTGGGACTCGTTGCCGCCCTGGGCGCGGGGATCGCTCTCGGCGTCAGCACTGCCCTCGATCTCCGTGTCGCAGCCTTCTCGCTGGTCGCGATCGCGATCGCGCTCTGGCTTCGGCCGACCTTTCGAGGTGCATCGTCAACTGTGGTGACACTCGTGCACGAAGCCAGGGCCTACGGGCTCCAGATCTACTTCGGCCGCCTGATCAGTACCGGCACCTACAACATGGACGTTCTCATGCTGGGTGCGCTCTCGAACCCTCGCTCGGTTGGCCTATATGTGCTAGCGGGCAGCATTGCGTACGTCGTCGGCTTGCCGGCGATGGGGCTTGCGAGCGCAGGGTTCCCGGAGATGGTGAACGAACGGCGCATCAACCGTCAGTGGCTGGTTTGGAGTTGGGTTGTCGGCGGCGCGGCGGCGCTGGTGATCGCGCTCGTGGCGGAGCCGGTGATTCGGCTCGTCTTCGGTGTGGACTACATTGGGGCCGCGGCACTGGTTCTGCCCCTCGCGCTCGCGCAGGCGATCCGCGGGGTGACGGCTCTCTACAACTCGTTCCTCAGCGCGCACGCCCAGGGTCACGACCTGCGGAGCGCAGCTCTCGTGCTCGCTCTCAGCAACATAGTGCTGAACGTCGCGCTGATCCCGCCGTTCGGAGCCGCGGGTGCCGCGTGGGCGAGCCTGCTGGCGCTACTTGCGAACTTCGTCGCCCACGTGACCTTCTACCGACGCGGCGTCAGGTTGGCGCTCCCATGACGATCGTCGCCCGCCAGCCGGTCATAGAGCTCGAGCAGGCGACCCTCTTCGACGCTCCAGGTGAAGCGCTCGCGAGAGAGGCGCTCGGCCTCACGGCGTCGCTTGCCATAGGCGGGGTCGCGGACGACCTTGTCGATGGCGGCGGCGATGCTCTCGCTCGAGTCTGGATCGAAGAGCTCACCGACCTGCGGGTCGCCGAGCGTCACAACTCGGCGAATCTCAGGCAGGTCGCTCGCGACGACGGGCAGGCCCGCGGCGAGATACTCGAAGAGCTTGTTCGTGTCGCCGAGGTAGCACCCCAGATTGACCGGCTTGATCGGAACGAGGCCGACAGTCGCCGACCGCGCGATCCGGACGAGCTCGTCGAAGGGCCTCGGCGGGAGAATCTGGACCCGATCGGCGACTCCCGCCTCAGCAGCCCAGGCACGGATTTGGCCGAGGTCGCTCTCGCGACCGAAGCCGACGATCACGAAGTGCACATCCGGCAGCATCCGGAGCGCGCCGATCGTCTCGCGAAATGCACGGACGTGCGCGTAGATACCGCCGTGGTAGAGGAGCACCAACCCGTCTTCCGGAAACCCCATGTCGACCGGGGCCTCCGAGGCACCGCGGAGCTCGGGGAAGTTCGCCAGAACGGTGATGGCCTGACGACCGTGTCGCTCTCTCAGCACGGCGGCGCGAGAGTCGTTCGTCGTGATCACCGCGTCACTCCTCCGTACCATGAACCGCTCCAGCGCGAGGCTTCCCCGCGCAATTGCCGTGTAGCCGAGTCCGCTCCCGTCTCGCTCACCGTAGAGTTCGTGCCCGTCGTAGACGAGACTCGCGTGCCGCAGGCGACTCGCCAGCCAGCAGGCTGGCCCCGTGTGGATGTTGTGCGCGTGGTAGACGCGAGCCGGTGTTCGGAGGATCGCGGTCCATGCGCGGGCAAGCGTCATCAACCGGCCTACGACCGGCGCGTGCCGGCCCCGGCCCCCGAGCGGCACCTCGGTCGTCTGTATCCCGAGGCGGTGGCCGTATTCGGTCTTCCGGATGCCGGAGCGGCAACCGACGATCGAGACTCGGTAACCGGCCTGTTGAAGGGAGCGGGCCTCCTTCCACACACGCGCGTCGTATTGCAGGTCAGAGATGACAGCTGCACAGACGTCGCATGGTGGCATGTCGGATCGGGACGAGGGGTTGCCAGTCATCTTGAGCGTCCTGAACCCAGTCTACGGGGGCCGCAGACGCCCCAGGATGAACCTGACTCGTGACGTCGGTCGACTACAAGCAGCGAGCGATCGAGCAGTGGACCGCGGATCCCTGCGGGCCTTCCGCGCGCGGCGCGGCAGAGCTTCTCGAGAAGCGTCGAGAGTACGCTCCCTGGATGGCGGCGGCGCTCGACTACGCGGGTGCCGAGGGCCTCGCCGTGCTGGACGTCGGGTGCGGGCAGGGCATCGACCTGTGCGAGTACGCCCTCGTCGGCGCACGCGTGACCGGCGTCGATCTCACGCCGCGACACGTCGAACTGGCGCGCGCGCATCTCGCGGAGCTCGGCTTGAACGGCTCTGTGGTGGTAGGTGACGCCGAGGCTTTGCCCTTCGCGGAGCATTCCTTCGATCGCGTTTCTTCGAACGGTGTTCTCCATCACACGCCCGACATAATGGCGGCGCTGCGGGAGATTCTCCGGGTGCTTCGCACCTGTGGGCGAGCGACGATAATCGTCTACAACCGAGGCTCAGCCCACTATTTGATCGAGCAGGTGCTGCGGCGCGGCCTCCTGGGGCTCGGTGTCATGCGCGAAGGCTCGATGGCGGCCGTGCTCTCAAGCGGCGTCGAGCTCTCGAGCATCGGCGCTCGGCCGCTCGTGCGTGTCTATTCGAAGGCGCAGCTTCGCCGCCTAATGCACGCGGCGGGTTTCGAAGGCGTTGTCGTGCGCGCATCTCCGCTTCAGGCGCGCGAGACTGCAGTGACACGGCGGTTGTCCTGGGCGCCGCCGCTTCCAGTCGGGTGGTACCTGATTGCGGAGGGGGTGAAGCCGTGACGGCGCACGGAGGCAGCAGCAGCGGGGTGTGCTTCGTGGTCGGCGCGAGGCCGAACTTCATGAAGGTTGCGCCGGTGTACCGGGCGCTTCGCGCGGTCGCCCCGGAGACGGAGCTGCTGCTCGTCCACACGGGCCAGCACTACGACGACCTTATGTCGGATGTCTTCTTCCGAGAGCTCGGGATGCCCGAGGTCGACCTCTATCTGGGGGTCGGAGCGGGCAGCCACGCGGAGCAGACGGCCAAGGTGCTCCTCGGCGTCGAGCAGGTTCTCCTCGCGAACCGCCCGCGTCTAGTCGTCGTCCCAGGGGACGTCAACTCCACCGTGGCGGCGGCGCTCGCTGCCGTGAAGCTGCAGATCCCCGTCGCCCACCTCGAGGCAGGGCTGCGGAGCTTCGACGAGGCAATGCCGGAAGAGCACAACCGGCGCCTGACCGATCACATGAGCACGCTGCTCCTCGCACCGTCCGCCGACGGCGTCGAGAACCTGCGGCTGGAGGGGATCAGGAGTGAGCGGATCCACCTCGTCGGCAACACGATGATCGACTCGCTCCTCGAACACGTCGGGGGAGCGCTCGCGAGCGAGCCGTGGCTCCGGTGGGATCTCGAGCCGCAGAGCTACGGGCTCGTGACGTTGCACCGCCCGTCGCTCGTCGATGACGGCGAACAGTTGGAGCGAGCTGTAGCCGCGCTGGTGCAGTTGTGCGAGTTCTCGCCGTTGCTCTTCCCGGTGCACCCGCGAACGCGCAAGATGCTCGACGGCCTCGAACTGACGGACCGACTGTATCGCGCCGGCGTAAGGCTTGCCGAGCCTCTCGGGTACCTGGACTTTCTCGGTCTGGAAGCCGCGGCGCGGTTCGTGCTGACCGATTCCGGCGGAGTCCAGGAAGAGACGACAGCTCTCGGCGTTGCGTGCTTCACGCTCCGCCCGACGACCGAACGGCCGGTAACGGTCACGCACGGGACGAACACGCTCCTAGGCTCCGACCCGACGCAGATCCTGCGGATTGCCGACCTTCTGGAGGGCTGGCGGCCGCCGGCGCAGCCGGTCCCTCTGTGGGACGGGAAGGCTGCCACACGCGTCGCGGATGTCGTTGCGGCGTTCCTCGCGCAAGAGGGGCGACCCTCGATTGCGTCGGCGACTCGGGGAGGGAGCTAGCAGTGTGCGGAATCGCGGGCGTCCTCGCCTTCAAAGGGCAGAACTTCGCCGTGACGGAGCAGTACGTGACGCGCATGCGCGAGACGATGACTCATCGCGGCCCGGACGGGGCCGACACATGGGTCGCCGGAGACGGTCGTGTCGGGCTCGGGTTCCGGCGTCTCGCGATCATCGACCTCTCCGACACGGCGATGCAGCCCATGGCGAACGAGGACGGCAGCGTCCGACTGGTCTTCAACGGCGAGATCTACAACCACGCCGAGGTCCGCCGGGAGCTCGAACGTTCCGGGCGTCACCGCTGGCGCACCGATCACTCCGACACGGAGGTGATCGTGCATGCCTTCGAGGAGTGGGGGATTGATTGCCTCTCGCGGCTCCGCGGGATGTTCGCGCTTGCGATCTGGGACGGCCGGTCGCGCGAGCTCTGGCTCGCCCGGGATCGGATCGGCATCAAGCCTCTCTACTACAGCGTGTACGGGGGGCGACTCACGTTCGCCTCGGAGATCAAGGCGCTTCTGACGGACCCGGAGCGAGGACGGACCGTGGACGAAGAAGCCTTCTTCCACTACCTCACGTTCCTCTCGACGCCTGCCCCACAGACCCTGTTCGCGGGAATCCAGAAGTTGGCGGGCGGGACATGGCTGCGCGTCTCCGAGGACGGAGCGGTCCGAGAGCACCGGTACTGGGACGTGTGGGATCACACGAGCCCTCTCACGGGCGTCGGCGATGACGAGATCGCGGCGAGAGTCCTCAGCGAGCTTCGAACTTCCGTCGCGCTGCGGAAGGTGAGCGACGTGCCGGTTGGCGTCTTCCTGTCCGGCGGCATCGATTCGAGCACGAACGCCGCGCTCTTCTCGGAGGGCGAGCAGGCGCGCGTCAAGACGTTCTCGATCGGCTACGACGGCGACTACTCGTCGTACAAGAACGAACTCCACTACGCACGACTGATGGCGGAACGCGTCGGCGCGGAGTATCACGAGAGGATCCTCGGCGTTCGTGACCTGATCGACTTCCTGCCTGAGATGGTCCGTCTGCAGGACGAGCCGATCGCCGACCCCGTGTGCGTGCCGGTCTACTTCGTCTCGAAGCTCGCGCGCGACAACGGAGTCACCGTCTGCCACGTCGGAGAGGGTGCCGACGAGCTGTTCTGGGGGTACCCGAAGTGGAAGCAGCTTCTCGCCTTGCAGCGGGTCGATGACGTACCCGTGCCGCGGTTCTTCAAGCAGGGTGTTGCAGCTGCGTCGCGGGGCCTCGGCCTCGCGCACCGCCGCGAGTACGAGGCGCTGCGTCGCGGCATCGATGGGATCCCGATCTTCTGGAGCGGCTCAGAGGCGTTCACGGATTACGAGAAGAAGAATCAGATCCTGTCGCACCGTCTCAGGGGTTCCTTCCGCGACGTGACGTCGTGGGATGTGATCGCCCCGTTGCGTGAGCGCTTCGAGGAGCGCGCCTGGGAGACGTCGCATTTGAACTGGATGTCGTACGTCGACTTGAACGTGCGATTGCCGGAACTGCTCCTGATGCGCGTCGACAAGATGACGATGGGCGTCAGTCTCGAGGGTCGCGTCCCGTTCCTCGATCACAAGTTCGTCGAGCTCGCGATGAGCATTCCATCTGCGGTGAAGACTAGGGGAGGATCGCTGAAGCACATCTTGAAGCTCGCTGTGCGCGGCGTCATTCCGGACGAGCTGATCGACCGTAAGAAGCAGGGATTCGGCGTACCGGTCTACGAGTGGTTCCTCTCCGAACTGGGCGATCATGCCCGGCGTGAGCTCGACAGCTTCTGCCGCGAAACCGACTACCTCGACAGGGAAGGCGTTGCGCGGCTCTTCGAGCAGCGGCGCGGGCCCGAGATCTGGCGCCTCTTGAATTTCGCCCTCTGGTGGAGGGAGTACATCGCGTGAAGCAAGTCCTCGTTCGAGGTGGCGGTGTCTTCGTCGGCGAGGTTCCGGCGCCGGGCGTCGGGCGGCGGAACATTCTCGTTCGCGTCGCTCACTCGTGTGTGAGCGTGGGCACAGAGGTGTCGAGCGTTCGCATGTCAGGGCTACCGCTGTACCGGCGGGCGCTCAAGCAACCCGAGCATGCCCGGCGTGTGCTCGAGATCGCTCGGACTGATGGCTTCGTACGAACGTACAAGCGGGTACGGGGCCAGCTCAGCGCAGGGCTTCCTCTCGGCTACTCCGCGGCGGGCACCGTCGTGGCAATCGGCGACGAGGTTTCGGGGTTTGCCGTCGGCGATCGCGTCGCGTGCGCCGGTGCCGGTATCGCGAATCACGCAGAGGTGATCGACGTGCCCGTGAATCTCGCCGTGCATCTTCCCCCAGGCGTCGACACCCGCGTCGGCTCCACGGTCACGCTTGGCGCGATTGCTCTACAAGGGATCCGCCGTGCAGCACCGACCCTCGGCGAGACCATCGGCGTGATCGGTCTCGGGCTTCTCGGTCAGCTGACGGTGCAGCTGCTCTGCGCCAACGGCTGCCGTGTGATTGGGGCCGACCTTGACGAAGAGCGCTGCGAGTTCGCGAGAGGCCTGGGTGCCGATGATGTTGTTGCAGGCGATGGGCTCGCCGAGCGAGCCCGCCGCCTGACCGCCGGACTGGGACTGGACGCCGTCATTGTCACGGCGTCAACCCCGAGCGACGATGTTGTCCACGAGGCCTTCCAGTCGTGTCGAAAGAAGGGCCGAGTCGTGGTGGTCGGCGATGTCGGTCTGGGACTCCGGCGCCCGGATCTCTACGAGAAGGAACTCGATCTCCTCATCTCGACGTCATATGGGCCGGGCCGGTACGACTCGGTCTACGAGGAGGAGGGACAGGACTATCCGGTCGGGTACGTGCGCTGGACGGAGAACCGGAACATGGAGGCGTATCTCGACTTCGTCGGCGCGGGTGTCGTTCGTCTCGATCCCCTCCCGTCGAAGACCTACCCGATCTCCGCCGCTGCCGAGGCGTACGAATCGCTCAAGTCGGCCTCCGACAAACCGTTGCTCGTCTTCCTCGAGTATCCGGAACGCGAAGAGGCATTTGCGCGATCTAGCCCGCTATCCGTACGCACCGTCGCTGCTCGTCCTGACCGCATCCGTGTCGCCCTCATAGGCGCGGGGAGCTTCGCCCAGGGGTCGCACGTGCCCAATCTGCTCAGGCTCCGCGATGCGTTCGAGATTCGCGCTGTGGCCAGCCGGACGGGGTCCAACGCAATAGCGGTGGCCGAGCGCGTCGGGGCCCGTTACGCGACCACGGAGGCGGAAGCGGTTCTCGCTGACGAGGAAGTCGACCTCGTGCTCGTCGCCACGCGCCACGACCTGCACGGTCCTCTCGTCGTTGCCGCGCTTCGAGCCGGCAAGCACGTGTTCGTCGAAAAGCCCCTTGCGCTCTCGGAAACAGAACTCGTTGAGATCGAGCAAGTCTTCGCTGAGGGCAGCGACCGGCTATTGATGACGGGCTTCAACCGACGCTTCTCCCCCGCCGTTGAGCGCATGCGGGAACTTGTGTCCCATCGAGCGGGCCCCCTCGTGCTGGATTACGTGATGAACGCGGGGGCGCTTCCGCCGGACCACTGGGTTCACGGACCCGAAGGTGGTGGACGCAACATCGGAGAGGCGTGCCACATCTACGACCTGTTCGGGGCCGTCGTTCGAGAAGCTCCCGGCGAAGTCAGGGCGCTCGCGATTGATCCCCGCGATCGTACGGCCCGTAGCAACGAAAACTTCGTCGCGATCGTCCGGTACACCGACGGTTCGCTGTGCACTCTCACCTACACGTCCCTGGGGCATCGGGATTACCCGAAGGAGCGCATGGAGGTCTTCTACGACGGCTCCGTTGTGGCTCTTGACGACTATCGCTCACTCGCCGTATCCGGACAGCGAGGCGGGTGGCGCTCAAGAACGCAGGAGAAAGGTCACCGCGAGGAGCTCGATGCGCTTGCGGGCGCTCTTCGGCAGGGCGGCCCGTGGCCTATTCCACTCGCGGAGCAGCTCTGGGCGACGCGGATCAGTCTTGCTGTCGAGAGTGAGCTTTCCCAGCCTCGATGAGCGCCCGGTGGGCCATTCGCGCACGACAGCTGGCGAGGAAGCCGCCCCGCGTCGTCGCGAGGAGGTTCGTCGAGGAGGTTCGTAGCCGGGCGGACCTAGCCATTGCGCCCTCCCGGGGTCGGCGCACCACGATTGACCACGTGCTTCGTGCCACAGGAAGCGCAGATATCGGTGATCTCTGGGAGACATTGCAGGCGCGTCCGTTCTCGCTTCGGGTCGGGCCGATCGATCCGAAAGCCTACGACCGCGTCTGCCCGGGCGACCGAGACCGGATTCGCACGGCCGCGGCGTCAGCTGCTGCTCGCCGAGTAGACGTTCTCGGCACTGGCTCCGTTGAACTCGGCGACCCTATTTCCTGGGACACCGACATCAAGACGGGCATGCGATGGGAGGTTCGACGTGCGAAGCGGATTGACTACGCCGATCTTTCGCGGCCCAGTGACGTGAAGGTTCCGTGGGAGATCTCGCGTGTGCAGTGGCTGCTTCCTTGCGGGCAAGAGCACTTGCTCGGGGGGGATGATTCGCATGCGGCACTCGTGCGCGACGTGCTCGACGACTGGATCCGTCAAAACCCGTACTGCGGCACCGTCAATTGGGCGGTCGCTATGGAAGCCGCGCTCCGGATCTTCTCATGGGCGTGGCTCTTTCGCGCCCTTGCCAGCTGCGAACCGTGGAGCGATCCCATCTTCCGCGGGAGATTCTTGACTGCGCTGTTCTTACACGGAGAGTTCGTCGCACGACGCTTTGAGGAGTCAGATATCAACGGCAACCACACGACTGCCGACGCCGCGAGCCTCGTCGTGGCCGGTCTCCTGTTCGGTGGCGAGGCCGAGCGGTGGTATGAGCGCGGACGCACGGTTCTCGAGCGCGAGCTTCCGCGGCAGGTCTTTCGGGATGGGGTCGACTTCGAGGCATCCGTCGCCTATCACCGCCTCGTTTTCGAGCTGTTCCTCCTTGCCGCCCTCGCTGCCGATGCGGCAGGCGATCCGTTTCCTCGAGAACATCTCGACCGGCTCGGCGCAATGGCGGACTTTTCGATCGCGTACTGCAGGCCGGACGGGACGATTCCGTACTGGGGCGATGCGGACGATGCCCGCGCCTTTCAATTCGGAGGCCAGCCACTGAACGACCATCGCTACATGGTCGGGCTCGCGGCCGCCGCGCTTGGACGAGATTCGGCGGGGCTGTACTCAACCGACCGCAGTGAGATCGTCTGGTGGCTGGGGTTGGATGCTGCCGAGTCCTTATCGGACGGCGTGCCGAACGACTCACCCACCTCGTTCCCAGAAGGAGGGGTGTACATCCTGCGATCCCCACGGTCGCATGTGTTCGTGGACTGCGGCCCCGTCGGGCTTGGAGGACGTGGCGGTCATGGTCACAACGATGCGCTCTCGTTCGAGGCATGGCTCGACGGCACCCACGTCATCACCGACGCCGGGTGTTATGTCTACACCGGCTCGGTCAAGTGGCGGAACGTGTTTCGCAGTACTGCTCTGCACAACACGCCACAGGTCGATGAGGAGGAGCAGAACCGTTTCGTTCGTGAGGACTGGCTGTGGGCTCTTCATGATGATGCGCGTCCGGCTATGGAGCTTTGGCACTGGGACAACCGAATGGTCGTCTTCCGAGGCAGGCATTTCGGCTACGTGAGGCTCACGGACCCTGTGGTCGTCGCACGGACAATCGTTCTCGACCGCGTGCGTAATCGTCTTGCGTTGCGTGACGACTTTGAGTGCCGCGGCGAGCACACCTTCCGCGTTCCGTACCTACTCCCTTCGGGCGTTCACGTCGTCGCGACCAGCGAGAGTAGTTGCATCCTTGCAGCCGCTGGCGGTCGTCGATTCAGGTTCAGTTGGAGCTCTGCTGCAGATTGGAAGCTCGACGTGGCAGCAGCGTGGGTCTCGCCCTCATACGGCGTAAGGCTCAAGGCCCAACAACTGGCGTTCCGCCGGTTGGGGACGGCGCGGCCGCTCTCCGTCGGAATCGCTCCGTACGAGGCTGCCGACACCGAGTGGCATCCGAACCTCTTGAAAGATGCCGACACTGCCTAGTGAGGCAGGCATCGCAGCTGGCATCGGCCTGAGGCCAGGCTGGCCCGCTACGGCGTGTGCTTCCAGGGCAGCTGTGATTGCTGTGTGTCCCGTCTCGTTCATTCCTGTGCTCTCGCCCGCGATAGGCGAGCTGACGCGCGACCTGGAACCGTTGCCGACGATGCACGTGGGCGGCTGATGTCCGCGTCCCGCGACCCGCTCGCCAACCCCGAGCCGCTGATCCGGCGGGTCTACGCCTACGTGGCCTACCGGATCGGAGACGGCGCCGACGCCGAGGACGTCACCTCCGACGTCTTCGAGCGGGCGCTCCGCTACCGGGAGAGCTACGACCGCGGCAAGGGCGAGCCGGCCGCCTGGCTGATCGGGATCGCGCGGCGCTCGGTCGACTCCCACCTCGCGGCCCGGCCTCCGATTCCGGCCGAGCTCGTCGACACCGTGGCCCCGGGCGATCTCGAGGAGGCGGCTTCGACGAGGCTCGACCTCGCCCGCGCGCTCGGCACGCTCGACGAGCGCGACCGGGAGCTGCTCGCGCTCCGCTACGGGGCCGACCTGAGCGCGCGCCAGATCGGCGAGCTGCTCGGGCAGCGCACGAACACGGTCGAGGTCGCGCTCCACCGCGCGCTCGGCCGCCTGCGCCGCGCGCTCGAACGGGACGACCCGGCGCCTGCCGAGGCGCCCGTCCTGAAGCCGGAGGTGTCCCCGTGAGCGGCACGCTGGCCGTGCCCGCCGCGCGCACGCAGCAGCTGGCCGCCGCCCTGCCGGAGGTGCTCTTCTTCGCCGGCGCGTTCGTGGCCACCGCCGCCCTGGCGGCGGCGAACGGTGGCTACTTCCCGACCTCGTGGGGCTGGAGCGCGCTCGCCCTCTTCTGGGCGGCCGCGGCGGCCCTCATCCTGCGCACCTCGACGCGGATCGGCCGGCTCGAGCTCGTCTTCCTCGGCCTCGTCACCGCGCTCGTCGGCTGGACCTGGCTCTCGAGCCTGTGGTCGCTCGACCTCGCGTCGTCCATCCTCGAAGGGCAGCGCGGGCTCGTCCTGGTCGGAGCGGTCGTCGCCGTGCTCGCGCTCGCCCCCGCTCGGCCCGTGCGGCCGCTGCTCGGCGCGGTGCTCGCGGCCACGACCCTCGACTGCGCCTACGCGCTCGCGACCCGGCTCTTCCCGGGGCGGATCGGCAGCTACGAATCGCTCGCCGCCTACCGGCTCAACACCCCGATCGGCTACTGGAATGGGCTCGGCGTCTTCGCGGCGCTCGGAGCCGTCGTCGCGCTCGGCTTCGCGGCCCGCGGCGCCCGGCCCGTCACGCGCGGACTGGCGGCGGCGAGCCTTCTCGTGCTCGTGCCGACGCTCTACTTCACCTTCAGTCGCGGTGCGTGGCTCGCCGGCTTCGCCGGGCTCGTAGTGCTGTTCGCGCTCGACTCGCGCCGGCTCCAGCTCGCGGCCACGTCGCTCTGCGTCCTGCCGGCGCCCGCGCTCGCGGTCGCGCTCGCGTCGCGCTCGCACGCGCTCACGCGCCAGAGCTCCGTGCTCCCGCAGGCGGCGCACGACGGCCACCGGCTCGCGCTGGTCTTCCTTCTCCTCGCGGCCGTCGCCGCGGGGGTCGCGATCGCGGTGCAGCAGGTCGAGCGGCGGGTCGCCTTCGG